>Ga0209017_10001228_pt1 | contig 20402 bp, 11 predicted proteins | sample YNPBryunderm2012_FD_185812 | JGI IMG/M metagenome (GOLD analysis project Ga0209017, IMG submission 185812) | Anoxygenic and chlorotrophic microbial mat microbial communities from Yellowstone National Park, USA - YNP Bryant MS undermat 2012... ... | reverse complement strand
GGATGTACGTCGCTGGCAACAACCCAGTGGCGAGCCGACCATGATCGCGGTTTCCTATTATCCTGGTTGTTCCTTGCACGGGATGGCGGCCGAATACGACGAGAGTATTCGCGCCGTTTGCCGCGCGCTGGGAGTCGAACTTGCCGAGCTGCCCGACTGGAACTGCTGCGGGGCATCCTCGGCACATTTCCTCAGCGACGAGCTGGCCTTCCGCCTTTCGGCCCGCAATATGCGCATCGCCGAGCAACAGGGCCGCGATCTGCTGGTGCCCTGTGCGGCCTGCTTCCAGCGGTTGAAGCACGCAGATAAGGCGCTGCGGCAGACGTCCTGTACAACGACCGAGCCAAAGTACAACGGCCGCGTGGAGGTCTTTCACGTAAACGACTTTTTCTGCCAGCCGGAAATACTGGGCCGACTGCGCCAGCGTGTGGCCAGGCCGCTTGGCGGTCTGGCCGGAGTGGCCTATTACGGTTGCCTGTCGCAACGGCCGCCGAAAGTAACCGATGCTCCAAGGCCGGAAAACCCCATCGGCATGGACGTGCTGATGCGCTCCGTGGGGATGACCGTCTGCCGGTGGAGCTACAAGACCGACTGCTGCGGCGGCAGCCTGGCGGTCGCCCGCACAGACCTGGTGCACAAACTGACCGGCGATCTGCTGGCCGCGGCCGCCGAAGCCGGGGCCGAATGCATTGTTACCGACTGCCCCATGTGCCAGTCGAATCTCGACACCCGGCAGGCGGAAATCGAAGCCCAACAAGCCAGGCGCTACGACTTGCCGGTGTTTTACATAACCGAACTGCTGGCCCTTGCGCTTGGCGCCGGGGAGCCTGCACGCTGGTGGCGCAAACATCTGGTGGACCCGGCGCCGCTGCTGCGCCGCAAGGGGCTGTGTTGAACTGGCTGTGGGATAGATGGGAGTGTTTGGCGGATAGATTTGGGACGACTGTCCGGCGGCTCAGCGGGCCGGTTCAGTCCCTTATGGGGTAACCTGTGCGGGTTATTCGCGCAAGTTTGCGGGTGGTTTGGAGGGCCACGCTCCGTCGTGGCCGTGGATGCGGGTGCTAAGGGATGCGACCGCAGCGCGTCCCTCCAACAGTATTTGGTTGCGGCTGAAAGCCGTTTTAGCACTGAACCAGCCATGAACGACGAGGGACAAAATCTCGGCGGCAACGGCAAGGTCGGCGCGGTGATGGTTGTCGGCGGCGGCATCGGCGGCATGCAGGCTGCGCTGGACCTGGCCAACGCCGGTTTTCGGGTGTATCTGGTCGAGCAAAGCACGGCCATCGGCGGCCGAATGGCTCAACTGGATAAGACCTTTCCCACCAACGATTGCTCGATGTGTACCATCTCGCCGCGGTTGATCGAGGTGGGCAAGCACCGCAACATCGAGCTGCTGACCAACAGCGACCTGCTGGCGATCGAAGGACAGCCCGGGAACTTTCAGGTTCGTCTGCGCAAGCGCCCGCGCTACGTGCTGCTGGAAAAGTGCAACGCCTGCGGCGACTGCCTGGAAAAGTGCCCGGTGGCGCTGCCCTCGGAGTTCGACGCTGGGCTGGCGCAGCGGAAGGCCATCTGGCGGATGTATCCGCAAGCCATCCCGGGGGCGATGGCCATCAACAAGTCGGAACGTTCCCCGTGCCGCCTGGAGTGCCCGGCCGGAGTTAATTGCCAGGGCTACGTGGCGCTGGTCAGCAGCGGGCGGTTTGCGGAGGCATACGAGTTGATTCGCCAGCGCAACCCGTTCCCGGCCTCGTGCGGTCGGGTGTGCCACCATCCGTGCGAGTCGCACTGCAACCGCAAGGATTTGGACGAGCCGGTAGCGATCAATAACCTCAAGCGTTTTGCGGCCGATTGGGTCGCCGGCCGCCGAGCCGAAGGCGACGACCCCGCCCCGCCGCCAGCCGCCCAGATCGACCCGGCCAAACCGGCCGTTGCGGTGATCGGTGGCGGGCCGGCCGGGCTGACCGCGGCGCGCGACTTGGCGCTGCGCGGATACCCGGTAACGCTCTTCGAGGCCCACGAAGAGCTAGGCGGCACCATGCTGCTGGGCATACCAGCCTATCGTTTGCCGGTAGAGGTGTTGCGGCGCGACATTGCCGACATCCTCGCGGCCGGCTTTACGGTCCGCACCGGGCAGCGATTGGGTCGCGACTTCACGCTGGAGGATTTGAAGGCCCAGGGCTTCAAGGCCGTGTTCCTGGCCGTCGGATGCACGCAGGCTGTGGCGCTTACGCGGAGCACGGACGGCGGGCCGCTTGCCGGGCGGGAGTTGGACGGCGTGCTGCTGGGGCTGGATTTCTTGCGCGACGTGAAACTTGGCCGCAACCCGCGCTTGCACGGCAAGGTAGTGGTCATCGGCGGCGGAAACGTGGCCATCGACGTGGCTATGACCGCCCGACGCCAAGGCGCAGACCGCGTGGAAATCGTCTGCCTGGAACGCCGCGAGGAAATGCCCGCCCACGCCTGGGAAATAGCCGACGCCCTGGAGGAATCGATCACCATCAATCCTGGCTGGGGAGTGAAGGAGATTCTTGGCGACGGCCGGCGGGTGCGCGGGTTGCGGCTCCAGCGCTGCACCCGGGTGTTCGACGACGCGGGCCGCTTCGCCCCCAGCTTCGACGAGCACTACTCGCACACCGATGCCGACTGGGTGATCGTGGCCATCGGCCAGCGCAGCGATTTTTCCTTCCTCGGCCCGGACGATCCGCTGTGGGATGCCGGCCGACGGGCGATCGAAGTGGACAAGCTCACCCTCCAGACACGCTTGCCCTGGGTCTTCGCTGGTGGCGACATGGTAACAGGCCCTTCCTCGGTCGTCGAGGCAGTCGCCCAGGGGCACGAAGCCGCCGAGTCGATCGACCGCTACCTGCGCGGGGCCGACCTGCACACCGGCAGAACCAAGGAAAAGACCAACGGCGCACCGCTGCCGCCGCACTGGCAGGCCGTGGCGGAACGTTGGCAGGCCCTCGGACCGCCAGACGATGGCAGCCACCGCAGGGCGTCGCCGCCGCGGTTGCCGCCGCAGCAGCGCAGCGGCTACGCCGAAATCGAAATGACGCTCGACGAGCAGTCGGCCATCGCCGAGGCGCGGCGCTGCCTGGCGTGCGGCCTGTGCAGCGAGTGCCAGCAATGCGTGGCCGCGTGCAGCGCCGGGGCGATCATCCACGACATGCTTCCCGAGGAGGTCACCCTGGACGTGGGCGCGGTGGTGCTGGCCCCGGGTTTCGAACCGATGCACGGCGCGATCCGGCCCGAGTACGGTTACGGAGTCTTTCCGAACGTCATCACCAGCATGGAGTTCGAGCGGATTCTCAGCGCTTCCGGGCCGTACCAGGGGCATGTTCGCCGGCCTTCGGATGGCGCCGAGCCGAAGCGCATCGCGTGGATCCAATGCGTCGGCTCGCGCGACCAGCAGTGCGGCAACGACTACTGTAGCAGCGTCTGCTGCATGTACGCGGTCAAAGAGGCCATCCTGGCGGTCGATCACGTGCCCGGCTTGCAGGCAACGATCTTCTACAACGATCTGCGGGCCTTCGGCAAAGGGTTTGAAGCGTACTGCGAGAATGCCAAAAGGCAATACGGTGTGCAGTTCAAACGCGGGCTGATTTCGACGGTCAAAGAGCGGCCGTACAGCAAGAACCTGCTGGTTTCATTCGTGGCTGAGGACGGCGAAGCTACGCAGGAGGAGTTCGACCTGGTGGTGCTCAGCGTCGGGCTGCGCCCCTCGCCCACTGCGGTGGAACTGGCCGAGAGACTTTCCATCAGGCTGAACCAGTACGGCTTCTGCTACGATGGTGGACTGTCGCTTGGCGGCACAGGCCGCCAGGGAATATATGTCGCCGGCGCATTTGCTGCGCCGATGGACATCCCAGAAACCGTAGTCACCGCCAGTGCAGCCGCCGCGATGGCCGCCGAAGACTTGCACGAGGTGCGCGGCACACTGGTCGAGCAGAAAACTTATCCGCCGGAGCGGGACGTTAGCCGTGAAGAGCCGCGGGTGGGCGTTTTCGTCTGCCGCTGCGGAACGAATATCGCCCGCGTGGTCGGCGTCTCGGAACTGGTCGAGTACGCCCGCAATCTCCCCTACGTGGCCTACGCCGAGGAGAACCTGTACACCTGCTCGACCGACACGCAGAGGAAAATCATCGCCACTATCCACGAGCACCGGCTTAACCGCGTGGTGGTGGCCAGTTGCACGCCGCGGACCCACGAACAGCTCTTCCAGGAGACGCTCCGCGAAGCCGGTTTGAACCGACATCTGTTCGAGATGGCCAACATCCGCGATCAGTGCTCCTGGGTCCACGCCAGCCGACCCAAAGAAGCGACCCTGAAAGCCAAAGACCTGGTGCGGATGGCCGTCGCCCGAGCAGCCACGCTACGCCCGCTGGAAGACGTGCAGGTAGCGGTGCAGCAGCGGGCGATCGTGCTGGGTGCCGGAGTGGCCGGGCTGACCGCCGCACTGAGCCTGGCCGATCAGGGCTTTGAAACCTCGCTGGTGGAGCGACAGTCGCGACCGGGCGGACTGGCCCTGCAAATCCATGGCACATCTGGCACGCTCGCGCCCAGTCGGTACGTGGCCGAACTGGCCGAGCGGGTCGAGCGCCATCGGCTGATCCGCCTGTACACCGACACCGTAGTGGAGGAGCTTTCCGGGCACGTGGGCAATTTCCGGCTTACCGCGCAACAGCACGGCCGAAGGTTAGAGATAACCGGCGGAGCAATCGTTGTAGCCACTGGCGGTGCAGCCTACCGGCCGGACAACGAGTACTGTTACGGACAACACCCGGCCGTGGTTACCCAGTTGGAACTGGAAGAGCGGCTCCAGCAGCCCGGCTTCGCCGCTTCGCTGGCCCAGGTGGTGATGATCCAGTGCGTTGGTTCGCGGGAAGAGCACTGGCCGCACTGCTCGCGGGTGTGTTGCGCCCAGGCGGTAAAAAATGCGCTGGCCATCAAGCGGGCCAATCCGGCGGCGCAGGTGTTCGTCTTGTACCGCGACATGCGTACTTACGGGTTCGAGGAGCTTCATTACGCCGAGGCGCGTCAGTCGGGCGTGGTGTTCATCCGCTTCGAGCCGCCGCACAAGCCACAGGTAAGCGTGGATGCCGCCGAGGGCCGGCTGACGGTAATTGTGCGCGACGAAGTGCTTGGCCGGCCGGTCGAGCTGCGGCCCGATCTGCTGGTGCTTTCCACTGCTGCCCGGCCGCAGCCCGACGCCGCCGACCTGTCGCAACTGCTGAAAGTGCCGCTGGGACCGGACGGGTTCTTCTTGGAAGCGCACATGAAGTTGCGGCCGCTGGACTTCGCCAGCGAGGGGATTTTCCTGGCCGGTCTGGCCCACGGGCCGAAGTCGATCGCCGAGTCGATCGCCCAGGCCAAAGGCGCCGCCGCCCGCGCGGCCACCATATTGAGCAAGGGGTACATCGAGCGGTCGGGCATCTTCTCGGAAGTCGACCAGCAGCACTGTGCCGCCTGCCTGACCTGCGTGCGGTTGTGCCCGTACAGTGTTCCCAGGATCGACGAGCACGGCGTGGCGTACATCGAGCCTGCCAGTTGCCAGGGATGTGGTCTGTGCGCGTCGGTTTGTCCCCGCAAGGCCATATACGTCCGCCACTACCGCGACGAGCAGTTGCTGGCCAAGGTCGATGCGTTGTTCGTTCCGGCCGAAGAACAGTCGCCGATGGCTGCGGTCTGGCAGCCAGGAGGGGGCAGTGAACCGTGAAACTGCTGCATCGCGTTTCGAGCCGACGGTGATCGCCTACTGTTGCACTTATTGTGCCTACACGGCAGGCGATCTGGCCGGTTCCATGCGACTGGAGTACGCCCCAAATGTCCGCGTGATAAAAGTGCCGTGCAGCGGAACCATCAATTCCCTGCTGCTGCTGAAGGCCTTCGAGGATGGTGCCGACGCCGTGTACGTGGCCGGCTGTGCGGTAGGCGATTGCCACTTCCTGCGCGGCAACCTACAGGCCATGAAGACCGTGGAGTACACCAAACTGCTGCTGGAAGAAATCGGCCTGGAGACGGAGCGACTGGAGTTCTTCCATATTCCCGCTTCGGCCGGTCCGCTGTTCGCCCAGCGGGCCAACCAGATGACCGAGCGCGCCAGGCAGTTGGGGCCTAATCCGCTTCGATCGGGCACGCCCTTTGGGGCAGGCGGCAAGCTGGCCGTTCCTCCGGATCAGCATCCGCCGCTGCCGACGGCCAGTTTCGGCGTGTTGAAGCGACACGCCGAGCAGGAGCAATAGCAATGGAGCGATAGCGATGATAGTCGCCCAGCGCAAGAGCTTTGAACAGATCGCACAGATGCTGGAACCGTTCGAGCGGGTGCTGATTGTCGGTTGCGGCACGTGCGTAGCAGTGTGCATGGCCGGTGGAGAGAAGGAGGTCGAGATACTGGCTGCCGAGTTGCGAATGCACGCCAAGAAACAAGGCCGCAAACTGCTGGTCGACGAGATCACCGTCACCCGACAGTGCGACAAAGAATATCTGGAACCGCTTGCCAGGTACATCGATCAGTACGACGCGGTGCTTTCGCTGGCCTGCGGTGCAGGGGTGCAGTTCCTGGCCGAGCGTTACGAAGACAAACTGGTGTTGCCGGGGGTGGACACGCGGTTCATCGGCGTGGCCGAAGCGCCCGGCGTATGGGACCAGCGGTGCGTGGCCTGCGCCGATTGCATACTGGATCAGACCGGCGGCATCTGCCCGATGACCCGCTGCGCCAAGAACCTGCTCAACGGGCCGTGCGGCGGCACCAATCACGGCAAGTGCGAGGTGGACGGGCAGAAGGACTGTGCCTGGACGCTGATCTATCGTCGCCTGGAGAAGCTGGGGCGTCTGGACCTGATGCGGAAAATCCAGCCGCCGAAAGACTATAGCGTTTCGACCAAGCCGGCCCGCTATGTCCATCCCGCCTTCGAGGAAAACCCGCAGAAGTCCACCGGCGACTAGACCCTGCGGTGGCACACCAGGGCGGTAACGCAGAGCGGCACGTGTTGCCGTTACAGGAAGCGGGAATAGACCCCCGCAGGCGGTCAGCAGTGCAGCCGTCAAGCGGTCGTGCGCTTGTTGCCGTGGCAAGCAGCTTGTTGATCCTGGGGGAGTAACGGCTGATGGCGTCACTGGCAGAAGCGTTGGAGAGCAAATCGTTCGTGGTGACCGCGGAAGTCGGTCCGCCCAAGGGAACCGACATCAGCAGGCTGCTGCACCACATCGACCTGCTGAAAGACAAGGTCGACGGGCTGAATGTCACCGACAACCAAAGCTCGGTGATGCGCATCAGCTCGCTGGCCGTCTGCCGGCTGATACTCGATCGCGGCGGTGAGCCGATTTTGCAATTGACCTGCCGCGACCGCAACCGCCTGGCGCTACAGTCGGAGTTGCTTTCGGCCTGGGTGCTGGGTGTGCGCAACGTGCTATGTCTGACCGGCGACTATGTGTCCGTGGGCGACCATCCCCAAGCCAAGCCGGTTTTCGACCTGGATAGCGTCCAACTGCTGCAAACCGTGCAGTTGCTCAACAGCAACAAAGACCTGGCGGGACACGACATGCAAGGGGCCACCGGGTTTCTGGCCGGGGCGGTGGTCACGCCGGAGGCCGACCCCATCGAGCCGCAGCTTATCAAGTTCGAGAAAAAGGTCGCTGCCGGAGCGAAGTTCTTCCAGACCCAGGCCGTGTACGATCTGGAAAAGTTCAAACGCTTCATGGACTACGCACGCCGCTTCCCGGTGAAAGTGTTGGCTGGTATAGTGCTGCTGGTGTCGGCCGGAATGGCCCGGTACAAGAACAACAACGTGCCGGGCATTTTCGTGCCCGAGCGGCTCATCGAAGAGCTTGCCAAGGCCGAAAAGGGCAAGGCGATCGAAGTGGGCATCGGCATTGCGGGCCGAATGATCCGCCAGCTTCGCCAGGAGCAGATTTGCGATGGCGTACACATCATGGCCATCGGCAAAGAGGAGCGCGTACCCGATATCCTGGCCGCCGCCCAGTGATTGTGCTTTCTGTGCGGCTGCGGTTGCCGCCACGGGGAAGCTTTTTCAGCCGCGGCGGTCTTTTTCCGGCCACGTATGAGTTTCTCCGGCTTCGGATGACTTTTTCCAGCCGGGATTATTTTTTCCAGCCCTAACGCGGCCCACGGCCGCAACCAAATAGTGTTATGGAGGGACGCGCTGCGGTCGCGTCCGCTGGTGCCGAGCGGACGGTTACGACGGAGCGTGGCCCTCCATATCACCCGGAAACATTCGCGCAAAAGGCGCGCATGTTCCGCCATAAGGGACTAAAACTACTGTTTCCATCTTTGGGAATGACCTTTTCCGCTTACAAGGACTCTTTCCGGCTATGGAGACCACAGTGCAATACCGCCGCATTATTCCTTGCTTGGACACCAAAGACGGCCGGCTGGTCAAAGGCGTCAATTTCGTCAACTTGCGCGACCTGGGAGACCCGGCAGAGGCCGGGGCCGCCTACAGCGATGCCGGCGCCGACGAGCTGGTGCTGCTGGACATCACCGCTACGCTGGAAGGCAGACGCACATTCCTGGAAGCGGTCGAGCGTACCGTCAAGCGTATCGGCGTCCCGCTTACCGTTGGCGGCGGCATCCGCGACTGCGATGACATCCAGCGCCTGTTGGACCTGGGTGTGTCCAGGGTTTCGATCAACACCGCCGCAGTGCGCCGGCCCGAGCTGGTGGCCGAGGCCGCCCAGCGCTTCGGCTCCGAGCGGATCGTGGTAGCCATCGACACCAGCCGCTCCGACAAACTGCCCTCGGGCTTCGAGGTGGTAGTTCGCGGCGGCACCGAAAAGACCGGCATCGACGCCGTGGCTTGGGCGCGGCAAGTGGAAACCCTGGGCGCAGGCAGTCTCTTGCCCACCAGCATGGACGCCGACGGCACGCAAGCAGGCTACGACATCCCCATGACTCGCGCTATCGCCGACGCGGTGAGCATTCCGGTGATAGCCTCCGGCGGTGCCGGAGAACTGGAGCACTTGTACGAGGCCATTGTTGCCGGTCGTGCCGATGCCGTGCTGGTGGCCTCGATCGCCCATTTCGGCAAGTTCACCATCCGGCAGATGAAGCAATACCTGGCCGACCGCGGCGTGCCGGTGCGGTTGTAATGCGCTGGCTGCCTGCGCAAGACCGGCGGATGCGGCAGGTCGGCAGCAGGGCCTGGTTGCTTGACACCGTCGCTTGCACACGCAGCACAATAACGTTACGCCACAGAGAATGTGCTTCTCGCAAACCAAAACGACATGATTTTCTCCACGGAAAACGCTGCATTTCTGCCCGCTCGGAGTATAACATGACGCCCGAGGAAGCACTGAAGCGTCAGATCGAACTATACCGGGCGATGACGGGCCAGCAGCGATTGAAGATTGCGCTGGACTTGCACGAGTTTGCGTGCAACATCGCCCGCGAGGGCATCCGGCGTCAATACCCGGGCGCCACCGCCGAGCAGATCGAAGCCCATCTTCGGCGCCGCATCGAGCTGGGCCGGCAAGTTGTCGACGGAGCGCGACATGAGGACCGCCGGTGAGTTCCTGATTGATCTACTCGGTCGACTAAACACCGCCGGTGTGGACTACATGTTGACCGGCTCGATGGCCAGCAACTACTGGGGTATTCCCCGCACCACACACGCTCTGGCTTTGGTGCTCCAGCTCAGGCCGGAGTAGGTGGACCGTTTCGTCGCTGTCTTTCAGCGCGGGATGTTCATCCAGGCACATTCGGTCCGGGCCGCTTTTCAGCCGCCGTTTCAGTTCAACGTGCTGGACGAACAATCGGCGTTGAAGGCCGATTTCTGGCTGCTGCGGGAAGACCCTTTCGAGCAAACGGCCTTCGCGCGCCGCGTGGGTGTGTTGCTTCTGGGTGCTGCCGCCTGGATCGCAACGCCGGAAGACGTCATCTTGCACAAACTGTACTGGAACCGGCTGACCCCTTCGGAGCGGCAACTGAGCGACTGTGCTGGAGTCTGGGCTGTCCAGGCCGGCGCGCTTGACGTGGCGTATCTTCGCCGCTGGGCAACGCACTTGCGGGTCGAGGAAACTCTGGAAGAAGTGATTGCCGGGCGTATCCAGCCAAAAACGACTTAGCCAGATGGGCAGGGCAAGCACAACTTTCCGCATAGCAGTAGCCCACCACGGCTATCGTTTCTGGCCCGGTGCCACCCAGTCGCGTCCGGCGATAACAAGATCGCGTCCGGACGTTTTCCAGATGTAGGTCCATACGGGCAGGTTGTCGGTGGACAGGCCGGCTCTACGGGCTGCGTTGGTCGCCCCAAGATAGATTCCCGGCCGTTGCTTGTCGGCTTGCGATTCCTTTACGACCGGAACCATCAGGCCGTTGGCCAGGAACATCTCGCGGAGCACGTCGGCCGCCTGGGCAAGCGACTCGTCGATTACAGCCTGCGACGTATCGTCCGGCAAGACGATTTGATACTCGCACCTGTCGCCGTCGGCGATGACCAGATCCTGGCCGACCGCAAGACCATCCAGCCACAAACCACTGAGCACAGCAATGACACATGCTACGATTCTCATGGCATCGATTCACACCTAACGCTGATTATGGCCGCAACCAGATGGACGGAGGCGCGGCGTCGCCAATTGGAGGGACGCGCTGCGGTCGCGTCCGCTGGCTATGGGCAGACCGCCACGACGGAGCGTGGCCCTCCAGATCGCTAGAAAACATGCGCGCATAACGCACACAAATTGCGCCGTGAAAGACTGATGGTAGCCAGTGGCACGCTGGCCGGATGCGGCAAAGCATTACGCCGCTAGATGTTATCTGGCTGGCAGGGGCGAACACTACCGCGCGCTTAATACGACAGCGCTAAGTTACGAGAAAACCACAATATCTTGGGGTGAAAGCGCCAGCAGCACCACAACGGGTCGTTGCGAAATGGCAACTTAGCGCTGTCGTGTTAGGGGAAACCGGCCGAACCCGGCTTCGCAACCGCGCACAAGTCTTGAGCATTTTCGGCCGTGCGCAACAAACTCCGGCAGTGCTGCCAAAGGTGCTGGCAGGAGCGCTGCCGGCAGTGCTGCCCGCAGCGCTTCGGCCCGGTTCGCACGTCGCAAGCGCTATCCTATCGGTCAGGGTGTCGACTGTCAAAAGGCTGCTTTGGCTTTGACGCCCTCTTCGACGTTCTGGTAGTTTCGCTTCAGTTGCTCCACCTGAACCTCTTGTAGCGCCTTGTTGAACCCCTCAAAGCGTGTTTGAAAAAGGGGGCTGTTGGCGTCAGGCGGCCTGGCATGGGCGCAGGCGTTAGAGCATCAGGTGGATCATGGCGATGTAGATCATCATTTCGCTCGTGTCGGGCAGGAATTGGTAATCCTTGCTCAAGCGACGGTACCGGTTGAACCAAGCGAAAGTCCGTTCCACAATCCACCGATGCGGGAGACCCTGGAAGCCGCACGCCTCCGCCGGGCGAGTGACGATCTCCAGCACCCAACGCAACGATGACTTCACCCACCCGAACAACTGGCCCGCGCAGCCACCGTCGTGTGTGCGTCAGTTTTGCAGCCAGGCGTGTTGCGAACGATCAGATGGCTGAATTGTGAGCACACGGTCTGTCCCTCCGGGCCTGGCAGGAGGAATTATTGATTTTCGCGCAAGGTACTGACCGGCTGATATAAAGTTTTCCTAGGGGCGCCGTGTTGCCAATTATTGCGAATGTCAATAAGCGTGCGATCATCCGCCACTGTGCGTCAGTCAGATCCGTGGGATAAACCCGTTCCATGTGAGCCATCCTTTGCGCCGGAGAAGACATCCGTTTCGCAGACTACCTGCGCGTGGTCATATACCCCGTTTTCCTCGGCTGTGAAGGCCTTTTCAAACACGCTCTTATACTCCGCACCCGTTGAAATGAGAGGTTTTTCCCACCGAGAATGACTTTTTCTTGCCCGCGGGAAGTGTAGAAAGCGTCTCCCAAGCACAATGCCTGCGCAGATTCCACGCCAGCGATGCGCTTGCCATTAGAGAGAGTTCGACGCCACGACGGATCACAAGGTTCCTCACCGGAGATGTGTTTTCCCTGTTGCCGGCAACGCGAGTATCTTCCCTGCGCTGACAGACGCCCCGCCAACAGCGCCCGAGTGTTCGTCTATTATTTGAATCCTTCCAGGGCGTCGATGGGTTGCAAGACATCCTCGCTGTACAGGGCCAAGTGGCGGTAATAGACCTCCAGGCAGCAGATGGCCAGGGCGGTCATATACAACCTGCCGCCGCGGTCGGCAAAGCCGCCTTCCAGACTTCGGCCGCGCGGGGCCCAACTGCCGGCCGCATGACCGTGCTTCTCCTGCGACTCCAGCAGAAGCCGACGCATCCTGTCGTTCCACTGCCGCCAAGGCTTCCCACCAAAGTGATGCATCACCTGCGTGGCGTAGTACCAGTAATAGATGTTGGGTCTGGAATAGTCGGGCGGATGGTGTTCCAGCAAGTAGTTCACGCCGGCCTGCAAGCCGGGATGTTCCCTGGGCCAGCCGAGAAACTGCCGGCACAGCAAGGCTTCAGCGGTCATGGCCGGCGTGGGGCCGCCGCCAGGCATGTACGAATAGCGTGCGCCGGTGCGATCGGTCTGTGCGCTGCTGAGAAAAACGCCCGCCAACTCCAAACTGCGCGCCGGCACAAACAGATTCGCCGCTTGAGCGGTTTTCAAGGCCATCACTTGCCAGCCGACGACGCTGGTATCGCCGGGCTGGCCGGGTTGGTATCGCCATCCACCGGCGCTGTGCTGCGCGCGAACGATGAAGTTCACCGCTTGCTGGGCGGCGGCCCGTAACTCCGGATGGCCGGTCATATAGTACGCCTCGCACAGCACGATGGCCGCCTGGCCGTGGGCGTACATCTGCCCGTCGCCGCGGCCGCGCAGATCGCCGTCTTCGCTCTGTTGGGCCATGAGCCATTCCAATCCCTTGCGGACTTCGGCAGCGTATTGGCCCTCTTTGTGCGTCTGGCCGGCGCCCAAAAAAGGCAGTAGTGCAAGAGCGGTGGCGGCCACGTCGCTGTCGCTGCTGCCCGGGCCAGTGCACGTCGCGTCGCAATCGGCCGTATGGTTGAAGCGGAACGACCAGCTTCCGTCGGCGCGTTGATGGCGGGCCAGAAACTTCAAGCCGCGAGCCACGGCAGCCTCGGTTTCGGATGTGCCGCCCCAACGCTCGATGTTCGCCGCACGCACCTTTGGATCGCGCCCCGCCAGCAGCGTGCCCGCCGGGGCATCGGTGAGATTGGCAAGCGGCCGGGCAGCATGTTGCGGCAGCGGACGCCACAGCGAGTCATCGGGCATTGGTTCCTCCAAAAACTCCCAACGGATGCGATCGTCCTCTAACTGCTCCCACCGCGGCGGCGGCCCGATCTCCACGCTGCCGGCCGGCTCGAATTCCCAGGCTTTCGGATCGTTGGTTAGCGGGTCGGCCTGCTGGCCTTCCAGTTCCAGATCGTCGACCGCTGTGGCCAACACCAGCGGAATCGGCCCGTCATCGGGCGGAAAGCTCAACAGCCCCAGCAAGAACATGGCCACCGCATGCACCAGTAGACTGACGATCCACGCCGGCAGGTCTTGGGACCACTCGCGCAGCACAACCAGCAGCTCGCCCTCTTGCGCCACCTGACGCACTCGCGCGCGCGGCCCGCGATACACTTCAGCCGCCGGCACACGGCGGGTGGGAAGCTGGCTCGGCGACTTGCCCATCGGCGCAGTTCTCGCTGCTTCGGCAGATGCGCTCGCCGAAGCCGCAACCGCTGCGCCGGCGGTTGCCGTGGGCAATGACCGGCTTGCAGTTGGCTGTTTCGCAATCGCCGGCCCAGCAGGCGACGGCTCTTCGGGACGCGCAGCGGGAACGGTTGCGCCAGCCTTGCCGGGCTGCGCTGCCGGCGGTGTCGGCGACGCAGAACGCTGCGCTGTTGCTTCGCTCGGACCACGGCGGCTGCCGGCTATTCCGCCGCCGATTCCGGTTGGTGGCGCTATACGGGCCGAAGTCGACGCGCGGGCAGCCAACAATCTGGCCGCCTGTCGCTCCTGCTCGGCCGTAAGCTCGATGCTGGTACCGCAGCGAAAGCAATCGGCCATGCACAGCCACAGGCGGATAGACATCGGCGCCCCGCACTCGGGGCACGCACATGCAAGCACGTTGCCGTCGAGCCAGATTGTCGCCGAGCCATCCTGGCGGCCTTCGGCGTCGCACATGTCAGTGGCACGACTTTCGGCGGCGCTGCCTTCAGCAGCGTGCGACAGACCGCCGCGTTCCTGGCTGGCTGCCGTCTTCTGGAGCGACAACTCGATGCTGGAGTCGCTTTTTGCTGGCATTCTCTGTTCCGAATCGGTCAGAACCGATCACAAGACACACCCGACCGAGCGCAACAAAAAGCATACGGCAAAAAGATCAGCCTGATACCGCGATTGTAACGCGCCGCATGATGAACAACAACTTCTGGATTGCCCGCGCCAGCCCGCCATCCCCCTTTGCCAGTCCCCAAGACCAATTTGCACCATTACCGCGCGAGCCTCTTTGCCCACAGTCGCCCACCGAGACACCGAGGCCCGTGTTGCCGACCGCCGACGCCGTTGGGCACTGTTACCTCGCAACCCACTAGTGCCGTTTTTTGCCTGAGCTGTGCCGGGCACTGCGGGGTATAATCGAGGTTGTAGCTGATCGCTTCCGGGTGATTCGAGCTGGGCGGCTTCTTCCGCAAAGCCAATGACGGCCATACTGGGCATATCGGCGTTTTATCACGATTCGGCCGCCGCGCTGGTCGTCGATGGTCAGATCGTGGCTGCTGCCCAGGAAGAGCGTTTCAGCCGCCGCAAACACGACGCCGATTTTCCCGCCCAGGCCATCCAATATTGCCTCCAAGAAGCCGGCCTGACGCCCGAGAAGATCGACTATGTGGGCTTCTACGACAAGCCGCTGTTGAAGTTCGAGCGGCTGCTGGAAACCTATCTGGCGTACGCGCCGCGGGGGTTTCGCTCGTTTGCAAAGGCGGTTCCTTTGTGGCTTCACCAGAAGCTGCACTTGCCCAGACTGATCGCGACCGGGCTGCAAGGGCGCGTGGGCAATCGCTGCATATTCGCCGAACACCACCAGTCGCACGCCGCCAGCGCGTTTTTCCCGTCGCCCTTCCAGCAAGCGGCTGTTTTGACCATCGATGGCGTGGGCGAATGGGCTACCGCCTCGGTCGGTTGGGGACGCGAAAACCGGCTCGCAATTACCCACCAAATGCGCTTCCCGCACTCGCTGGGACTGTTGTACTCCGCCTTCACCTATTATTGCGGGTTCAAAGTCAACTCGGGCGAATACAAGCTGATGGGCCTGGCGCCTTACGGCCAGCCGAAATACGTGGACCTGATATTGGAGAAACTGGTCGATCTGAAACCGGACGGCTCGCTGCGACTGGCTTTGGAGTATTTCGACTACTGCGCCGGGCTGACGATGACCTCGCGGCGCTTCGACCGGCTCTTTGGCGGGCGTCCGCGGCGTCCCCATGAACCGCTGACCGAGCGCGAAATGGACCTGGCCGCTTCGATCCAGTGCGTCACCGAGGAAGCCATGTTGCGCATGGCCAGATTCGCCCATCAGCAGACCGCACTGGACGCCCTCTGCCTGGCAGGCGGCGTGGCGCTGAACTGCGTGGGCAACGGCAGGCTGCTGCGCGAGGGCCCGTTCCGGCAAATCTGGATTCAACCGGCGGCGGGCGATGCCGGCGGCGCGCTGGGAGTGGCCCTGCTGATCTGGTACCAACTGCTCGGAAATCGGCGAGAGCCTGACGCTTGCGACAGCCAATGCGGCTCGTGGCTCGGTCCGCGTTACAGCACCGAGTACATACGGGCGATGCTCGATGCGCAGCGTGCCGTCTACAGCCATTTTTCCGACGAACAGTCGCTGTGCCGCCATGTCGCCGGATTGCTGGCCGAAGGGAAAGTTGTGGGCTGGTTTTACGGACGGATGGAGTTCGGGCCGCGGGCACTGGGCAGCCGCAGCATCCTGGCCGATCCGCGCCGTCAGCACATGCAAAGCCTGCTGAATCGCAAGATCAAGTTCCGCGAGTCGTTCCGCCCATTCGCACCGGCCGTGTTGCGCGAGCGGGCCAGCGAGTTTTTTCGGCTGCCCCCGGGCGTAGAAAGCCCGTATATGCTTCTGGTCGCACCGCTGGCCGTGCCGTGGCGCCAGCAGTACGGCACCGACGGCGATGTTGCCCCGGCCAGCGTGCCGCTCGCCCAGCGCGACAGCCGGACGGATTCTCTCAAGCCGCGTCCGCCCGAAGCGGCGCTGGCCGCCGACTGCCCGGTGCAGACTGCCCGTTCGGCGGACTTATTATCGGACTCAGCACCCTCGGCTCTGGGCTGCTCGGTGTTAGCACAACAGCCTCTGGCTAACGGCGCGCCTGCTGGCTTCGATAAACTCAAGAGCATCGGCGGTCCCATCCCAGCGGTCACGCACGTCGATGGCTCTGCGCGAGTGCAAACCGTCGACCCGCAGCGGCACGGACGGTTCTACAAGCTGTTGCGAGCGTTCGAGGCCCAGACCGGTTGCCCGGTGTTGGTCAACACCAGCTTCAACGTCCGCGGAGAGCCGATCGTATGCACACCGGAACAGGCATACCGGTGCTTCATGTGTACCGACATGGATGTTCTGGTGCTGGAGGACTTCGTGCTGCTGAAACACCAGCAACCCAACGCCCCGCAATTCCAAGCGGATGAGTATCTGTCGCAGTTTGTGCTCGACTAGACAAGGGGCCATATTCCAACGCAGGGCACAAGCAACATCAGAAAGGCGCGAGTGACTCTTATGACTCTTATACCGATCGATTGGCATCCCTCGGGCCGCAAGCTGGCGGTTTTTGCCGGCGCGTGGCTGGCGTTGCTGGGCACGCTGGGGCTGGTACTATGGCTGAAGGGGCGACCTTCGGCGGCTGCCGCGTGCTTGGCTGCCGCTGCGATAATGCCCTTGCTGGGATTGTTCAGCCTCAAAGCCCTGCGCACGGTTTTTGTTCTGGCCTCGCTGTTGACGTTCCCCGTCGGCTGGGCCGTCTCGTTGGCAGTGCTGGCCGGAGTATACTTTCTTATAGTCACACCGATCGGACTGCTGTTGCGGGCGGCAGGCTACGATCCGCTCGGCCGGCGATTCGACCCGCAGGCCAACAGTTACTGGACGCCGTACAAGACCGACGATGACCTGGAAAGCTATTTTCGCCAGTATTGAAAGGTGTCCGCACCGCAAATGCCCCACAGCAGGCACATTGTTTGTGTAATATAGGCATCTGGCTGCGCACCGCAGCAACGGGTGTGCAACCGCGCTGCGGTGCCCATTTGCGCTATAGCCGCTTTTTCGGTTCAGTGCAGAATCATGTCACACTCGAACCCCTTCGGCGATCGCCACGAGCAGGCTGTTGAGTTCCAGCGGCTGGCGTCACAGCCTCGGCCAGGATTGTTACGCGAGATGTTCCAATTTCTCCTTCACAACAAGAAATGGTGGCTTGTTCCCATAGTGGTGGCACTTCTGGCTTTGGGGTTCTTGATCATTCTGTCGGGCACGGGGCTTGCCCCGTACGTCTACGTCATGTTCTGAGTACCGATAGGTCGTTCCTCGAATACTGGGTTTCTCGAATACTGGGTTTCTCAAATACTGAGCTTCTCAAATTACTGAGCAACTGTGGGAACCGCCAGACGCGATCGCAAGAAAAGCCGACCGCAGCCGCCAGCGGCACAATCTTCCGCGGCCAGCAGCAGCTTGCCAGCGACACCACCCAGCGGCCTGCGCAAGTGGTTCTACCGGCTGGTCGGCTTGACGGTCGTACCGCTGCTGTTTTTCGGCTTGCTGGAAGGCGGACTGCGATTGGCGGGAATCGGCCACCCCAGCGGCTTTTGGGTGGCTTCGGCCGACCGGCAGGCTTATGTTCCCAATCCGCGCTTCGGCTGGACGTTCTTTCCCCGCCATCTGGCCCGCTCACCCGTCCCCTGTAGGCTGCCCAAACAAAAGGCCGATCGTACCTGTCGGATTTTCGTGTTGGGCAGCTCGGCGGCCATGGGCACGCCCGATCCAGCCTTCGGACTAGCGCGCTTCCTGCAAGCGATGCTCCAGCAGCAATATCCCGACGTGCGTTTCGAGGTGGTCAACGCCGCCATGACCGCCGTCAATTCCCACGCCGTCGTCAATATCGCCCAGGATTGCCTGCGCTGCCAGCCCGACGCGCTGGTGGTGTACATGGGCAACAACGAGTTCGTGGGGCCTTATGGACCAGCAACGATCTTCTCCAGATTCGCCCCCAGCCGCCACTTGATACGCTGGAGCATTGCCGCCAAGAGCACCAGGATCGGGCAGCTCGTCGAAGGCGCTATCCGTTTGATGCCTCCTGGCGAGGAAGGGCCGCACCGCTGGCAGGGAATCGAGATGTTCCTCAGCAAGGAAGTGCCTCCCGATGACCATCGCGCCGAAGTGGTGTACCGCCATTTTCAGCAAAACCTGGAACAATTGTGCCGGGCGGCAACAAAGGCAGGCGTGCCAGTATTGCTGTGCACAGTGGCCACCAATCTGAAAGACTTCCCGCCGCTGGCTTCCGCCCACCGTGCCGGGCTGAGTGAAGCCGAACGGACGCGCTGGGAGCAGCTTGTTCAGTCGGCTGCACGCCACGCCGCCGATCGCCAGTACCACGCCGCGATCGAGGAGCTGTGCGAGGCTCTGGAAATCGACGGCACACATGCTGAAACCCATTACCGGCTGGCCCAGTGTTACTTGCCGACCGGACAAGCCGAAAAGGCAGCAGAGCATTTTCGCCTGGCGCGCGACTGCGATGCACTGCGCTTCCGGGCCGATAGCCGCATCAACCAGGTTATTCGCCAGGTGGCAGCCAAGTACGCACAGCAGGGGGTGGTTCTCGTCGATGCCGAAGCGCAATTTGCCGCGGCTTCGGCAGGCGGGTTGGGCATCCCGGGCGACGAGTGGTTCTACGAACACGTCCACCTCAAGCCCGATGGCAACTATCTGCTCGCCAGTACGGTATTGAAGAAACTGGCGCCGTGCCTGCCCGACTGGGCGCAGCACGCCCGGGACGAGCCGGAAGTGGTTTCGCTGGACGCGTGCTCGCGGCGGTTGGCACTGACGCCGTGGGACCGGTATCGCATGGCGGCAGCAATGGAGGAAATGGTTGTACGCCCGCCGCTGACCAACCAATTGGATCACATTTCCCGCCTGGCCGAGTTGCGTCGCCAATTGGCCCGGCTGGAAAGCGAAGCAGTATCGGCCGCGGCGCTCGTCGAGGCCGAGCAATGTTACCGCCAGGCGATCCAGTTGCACGGCGACGACATACATCTGCGAGTGAACTTCGCCGCGTTGCTGTATCGCATGGGAAAGTATGAAGAGTGCGAACGTGAACTCCGGGCGGCACTAGACCAATTCCCGCAGATGGTGGCATGGCTATCGGCACTGGCCGACGCGCTTTCCAAGCAGCGGCGTGTGCAGGAGGCGCTGGCCGTGCTGGCTTCGACCATTGAACTGGAGCCTTGGAATGCCGCCGCGATACATTGCAGCATGGCGGCTGTGTTGATAGAGCAAGGGCAGTGGGATGCCGCCGAACAGCAGTACCGCAAAGCGATCCAGTTGGACCCGCAGTACGCTCCGGCAGCCAACGGTCTGGGAGCTTGCCTGCTCCAGGCCGGAAACATCGATGGGGCTGCGACGCAATTTCGCAAGGCCATCGAGCTTGACCCGTTGATGTTCAAAGCGCACGGCAATCTCGGTTCTGCTTTTCTCGTGCAAGGCAAGCTGGCCGAAGCCGAGGAGCACTTCCGCCAAGCTGCGCAAATCGCCCCGCGAGAGGGCAGCTTCTATCGCGGTCTAGCCACCCTGCTGGTGCGCCAAGGCAAAGTCAAGCAAGCAATTGCGGAGCTGCGTTCAGGTCTTGAACTGGCGCCGGCTGATCTGGAGCTGTACTGTCAGCTTGGCTCGTTGCTGGAGGGTCAGGGGCGCGCCGACGAGGCGCTCCAGCAGTACGAAGCGGCCCTGCAATTGCAGCCCGACCATCGTCGCGCCGGACACAACAAAGCCGCCCTGCTTGCCCGAATGGGACGCACGGCGGAGGCCATCGAGCAATACCGGGCAGTACTGCGGCATCATCCGAACTCGGCGATCACGCTTAACAATCTGGCTTGGCTACTGGCCACTGCGCGCAATCCACTGTGTCGCGATGGCGCCGAGGCAGTGCAACTGGCCCAGCGCGCGTTGCGGCAACCAGATCACAACCCACTGCAAGTGCTCGCGACACTGGCCGCAGCGTATGCCGAAGCGGGCGATTTCGACAAGGCAGTCGAGACCGCCGCGCAGGCTGTGCAATTGGCTTCTGAACGACAACAGCCTGCAATCGCCAGCGCCATTAGCCGGCAGTTGGACAGCTATCGGCAGCGGCAACCGTGGCG
>Ga0209017_10001224_pt1 | contig 20426 bp, 17 predicted proteins | sample YNPBryunderm2012_FD_185812 | JGI IMG/M metagenome (GOLD analysis project Ga0209017, IMG submission 185812) | Anoxygenic and chlorotrophic microbial mat microbial communities from Yellowstone National Park, USA - YNP Bryant MS undermat 2012... ... | reverse complement strand
GCCCGCGTGGAGGTGGTTCTCGTCAAACAATAGTCGCTTCTGGCTTATGACCTCGCCCAAGCCTCACGCCTCTGACCCTGCCCCACCGGTCCGGTCGACCGCTCAAGGACGCAGTCAGTCCTCGTCCGGTACAGGGTTCACTCTGATCGAACTGTTGGTGGTCATCGCCATCATCGCCATCCTGGCCGGGTTGCTGTTACCTGCGCTGTCCAAGGCCAAGGCCAAGGCCCACACCACACAGTGCATGGCCAACCTGAAGCAGATCGGCGTAGCCATGGCCATGCATGTGAACGAAAACAGCGACATGTACCCGTACGCGGCCATCTATACGGGCGATTACATGTACCAGATGTCGTGGGACGACCTGCTGCACCGCAGCCTCGGTGGCACAGCACCCCAACGGGAACTGGACCTGGCCATCATGGACAGCATCTACGTGCCGAAGTTGTTGAAGTGTCCAGCCGACCGCGTACCGAACACAGTGATCTGGGCCCAGTACGGCCAGCGACGCACCTACTCGATGATCGAAGCCTCGCTGTCGGTGAACCGCTTCGGAGATCCGCTGCCGCCCACCTCGCGTGGTGTGGGCGTTTATTACTGGTGGCGGGGCGTCTCCGGCCTGCCCAACTGGGACCAGCCCGGCTACAAAAGCAGTGTGGTTCTCCAGCCGGCCATGACCTTCATGATCGCCGAAAACCCCAAAACCAACAACATCGCCGGCAACTGTTGGCCCGCCGCGGTCCCCAGCCCGGTCGTGCAACTGGACGGCTACGGCGGCCCGGTTTATTTCCTTCACAACGGGCGATTCAACTACCTGCTCCACGACGGCCACAGCGAGCTGATGAAGGTGGAACGTACCGTCGGCCGCGGTTCCTTGAACGATCCACGCGGCTATTGGACCGTAGTGGCCAACGATTGAAGCGGCCAAGACACTGACCCAAGGGCGCTACAGCCAGCAGTCCGAAACCGTTGTGCAGCCTGCCTGAGGGCTCGCAACATGGCTCAATCCCCCGAGCTTCGGCCAAGGCATCCCCATTCGCCCCTCTGGTCGGCCCATCACCGCAGGCCGCGACCGCCCACCCTCGGCTCCGGGTCCCCCATAGGCCCCTGCGGTGGGCGGATTCGCATGGCCCCCCAAGAGGCTGCCTGAGAAGATGCACGGGCCCCGACCGCGTCGGCGCAGCAGGGTTTCATCGAGCCCGAGCAACGTCGCCCCCTCACGCCGCCCCCCATGCACGGTTCCCTAGTTCGAACTGACCTCCGTCCAAAACCGCCACAACCCAGGCGGGCCCTTTTGCATGGGACACCACCATGGGGAACCACCCGCTCTCAAAGTCGGTAACGCCGTGCATCCCGAAAATCGGTTGCGCGGCGATGGGCTTTGTCCTAGAAACAGGAGGCATGAGAATCCAATGGTTGCTGGCGCTCGGGTCAGTGGCGGGCGTGTTGGCGATCCCGTGGCAGGGGCCTGCCAGCGAACTCGCCTCAGCAGGGGCCCAGTCTCGCAAGCAGCCCCTCCGCGCTCCCCATCACCCGTACGAGCTGGATCGGCCCCAGTCCGACACTCGGGCTCGCCTGCCTGGCACCCCGCGGACTGCCGTCGAGGAAACCCGGACGCAGCCGACCCAGAAGGAAGCCGTTCCCCGGCGCACGTCCACACAGCCCCATCGCACCGACCCAGACCAACCGGTTTCCCCGGCCCCGCAAACCACCGCCGCGGAAGGTCCCACCGGCAGTGCCGAATCCGCGGCTCCCTTGCCGAGGCCCGAATCGCCACTGACGCCGGAGCAAGAAGCCCGGCTCAGCGAACTTTTGGAGCGCTACAAAGCGGACCAGATCGGTCCGGAAGAGTATCACCGGGAGCGGGCCCGGATCCTGCGCGAGCGTTGAGACGCACTCTTTCCCCGTCTGGCGCCGGGGGCCCTGGGTGCCCGCTCTCGTCGAAGACCCAGCCCCTAGACTTACGCCTTCCCTAGAACCATGCACTTTTTCCATTACCAGAGCGACCAACTACATTGCGAAGAGGTGTCCGTGGAGGACTTGGCCAACCGCTACGGCACCCCGCTCTACATTTACTCCCAGCGGACTCTGGAACAGAACTTCCGTCGGTTGGATGAAGCGCTGGCGCCGGTACGGCACCTGCCCTGTTACGCAGTTAAGGCGAATTCCAACCTGGCGGTGCTCCGAGTCATGGCCGAGCTGGGCGCCGGATTCGATGTGGTCAGCGGAGGCGAACTGGAACGGGTGATGGAGGCCGGCGGGAAGGCCGAGTATTGCATCTTTGCCGGCGTGGCGAAAACAGAGCCTGAAATTGCTCGGGCACTTCGCGCGGGCATTCACTGTTTCAACGTGGAAAGCGTCCCGGAACTGGAGCGGATCGAGCGAGTGGCCGCGGACCTGGACACCGTGGCTCCCGTAGCCGTGCGCGTGAACCCGGACGTCAAGGCCCGCACCCACGCCAAAATCACCACCGGCACCTACCAGAACAAGTTCGGCATCGCCTTTGAACAAGTAGAGCGGGTCTACGAACATGCCGCTCGACGCCGTCACCTCTGGTTGCGCGGTCTGCAGATGCACATCGGTTCCCAGTTGACCCGCGTCGACCCGTTCGAAAGCGCCGTGCGCAAGGTGGCCCCGTTGGCACTCCGGCTCAAGAACCGGTACGGCATTGAATTCTTCAGTATTGGCGGCGGGCTGGGCATCGTTTATGAGCAAGCGCTGGCCAGTGGCCAATCGACCTGGTGGACCACACCGGCGGGCCGTCGCATGCTGACGCCCGAGCAGTACGCACAACGTTTGTTGCCCCTGTTGCAGCCGTTGGGGCTGCGCATCCTTCTGGAACCGGGCCGCTTCCTCACGGGCAATGCCGGCATCCTCGTCACTCGCGTCGAGTACATCAAACAAACCGGGACCAAAACCTTCGTGATCGTGGATGCCGCCATGACGGAGCTGATCCGCCCCGCCTTCTACGATGCTTACCATGAAATCGTCCCGGTCCGAAAACGCCGGAGCGCCACCGTGGTCTGCGACGTGGTCGGAGGCGTTTGTGAATCCGGCGATTACTTCTGCAAAGACCGCCCCTTGCCACGAGTGCGGGAGGGCGACCTGCTAGCCATTCTCAGCGCCGGTGCCTACGGATCCGTCATGGCCTCCAACTACAACACGCGTCCCCTGGCCGCAGAAGTTCTCGTGCGGGGCTCGCGCGCGGCCCTGGTGCGCAAACGCCAGCCGGTCGAAACCATCTGGGCCCTGGAACGGCTGGCCCCCTGGCAGCAGTGATCTGTCCATCTCCTGGCGCCAGTCTCGAGCCCCCCGAAATCCTGCCTATCCACACCAGCCGCACCGGAGAACCAGGCCCGCGCCAATCCTCATGGAGGCCAAATGTGCGGGGGCAGTCGCCTGGCCGTCAAAACTCAAGGCCGCTCGTCTACCGCTTGCGTCCGCTCAAACCGCGGGCGTGGTCCCGGTCACGACCGATCGGTTTCCGCAGGCCAGCTCTCTTCAGCGCAATCCACCTGGACGCTCGCATGCAGCACAGTTCGCAGCTTTGCTGCTTGGTGAGCGCCTGCGGAAAAACTGGCCCCGAAGGTTGCTCGCGGCATCGCTTGAAACCGGGGGTGGCAAGCAGCAGCCGGGCATGCGCAAGCCGCCGGGCCAGGGGACCAACCTGGAATCCAGCCGACAGCCAGAGGGATGAGAAATCCGAGCAACAGCACCTTGCGCTGTCCCCAGATCTGGTGACATGACCGGGCGGAGGAATTCGATACGCTAAATCCCGCATGGGTTGCCATAAGCCAGCGTTCGAGCAGGGAACGCTCCGGGAGATGTTCTCTGTTTGGTCGCTGGGCTTGTGGCAGGTGGTACTGCAACGCGTTCGGTTCGCTAAACAACCAGGAGCATCCCTATTATTCCCAAAAACCTTCGACACTGTATTCCGGCGGCTTTGGTCGGCTCGATGCTGATCACCTCCGGCTCTTTGGGACCTACCGCGTACGCCCAGCGGGTGCCCACGGGGACAAATCAAATCGCCTTCGCCGATTTCGAGCCCGGCTCAGCGGTGCCAGCGTGGGACTACGGATACTTTTACTCGGATGGCAACATCGGCGGCACCCAGGCCCGCGAACGTACCTATGCCGAACCTCCCGATGGGAAGAACCATGCATTTCGCTATTGGTTCGATACGACCGTATTTGCCGGGTTTAACTCCTGGTGGGGGACCGGCTTCGGTATGCCCGTGCCGTGGGTCAACGACCCGGCGGCATTTAACTCCGAGGACCTGGCCGACTACATCCTCAGCTTCGATGCAAGGGTCGAAGGCCTTGCCCCGGGCCAAACCACCGCTCGCTGTGTCATGGAGTTCCGACTGGGCACAGGCCCCAACGGCGACAGATGGGCGCTCGTAAAGGCCCTGCCCTACCGACCAGGCAGCAACTGGACCCACTTTGTTTTCACGCTTGCAGAGGGCAGTTTCATCTCTGCTGACGGTCAACCCCAAACCTCTTACCAGACTTTCCTGGACGGACTCCTGGCAGGCATTACTTCCGTCCGCTTCAATCAGAATCATCCCGAGCCGACCGAGTTCGGGTTTGACGATGACAACGCCATCTATCTCGACAACGTCAAGCTCGAGGTCGTCCAATACGACGCACCGCCGTCACCGCCGCCGCCGCGCGTGGCCCTGAACATTTTCGAGTACGACCAAGACGGCAAGGATGTATGGTGGCTCTGGCCGAACTACCCCGACACCACCCAGGGCTGGTCCGCCAACCCCCAGAAGCGTGCGACCTACTGGGGCGACCGATTGTCGGCCGGCAACGGAGTCGGTGGCAGCACAGCCATCAAGTTTGCCATGGACAACTCGGTCATGACCGAGCCGCTGCCGGGTTGGGCCGGGGGCAACATTGTCATGGGCGGCCCGGCCAACTATGCCCACCTCAAGTCGGGGAATCTGAGGGATTACCGAATTACGTTCGATGCCCGCGTGGAGGGTTTGGCCCCAGACCAGCAAACGACGCCGGTCACTTTCCAAATCTATTTCAACGCCCCGGACGGTACCTTGGGGGCACCCGACGGAAATCGGGACATGCTCCTACGTCAGAACGTGACGATCAGCGGCGTCAGGTCCAATTGGCAAACCTTCACCGCCTTTCTCAGCGACGGCGAGGTGAACGCCGGTTCCCTGGCCAATTTCCAGGCTCACTGGCAGAGGGTGGACGAAATCCAGTTCCAGTTCCAAATCTTGAACGCTCATGTGGTGAGTGTCTGGGGGGCCGACAACGACAATGCCTTTTATTTCGACAACATCAAGCTGGACTTCATGGCCATCGGCACCCCGGCCCTGAGGGCGGAACGCCTGGGCAACGAGGTGGTGATCAGTTGGGATCCTCCCGAGACCGGCACGGTCAAGCTGCTTTGGGGCAACACCATCCACAGTGTGACCAATGAGGTAAGCGGGGCAACCAGCCCCTACACCAACTCGGTCTCGGCTGCACCGCGATATTTCCGCACGATGTGGGTGCCGCCCCCGCCGGGCACCTAAAAGAAACTGCAGATCCTCATGCCTGGCGAAACCGCAGCGCCCGGCACTCCAACCGGCAAAACCGGTTCCCCCACACCTCAGCAGGTCGGAGTGCCGTTCAGCGTAACGATTAACGCGGTGGACGATGAATGGTACCCGGTGCAAGGCATTTCCGACACGGTTCGGATCACGACCGATGATCCCAGCTGGGGAAGCTCGCCGATGGTGAACCCCGACCCTGCGCTCGTCAACGGCAGGCTCGTCGTGTCGGACCTGGTTTTCTGGAACCAAGGGACGTTCACCATCACCGTGACGGACCTGAGCGACCCGAGCAAGGGATCAGCCACCAGCAGCCCCACGCCGGTGAATCCGTGACGTAAGTCGGTGGCTCAGACCGAGAGCGTGGCAGGGCGCCGCATTTGACGGCGCCCTGCCCGCTTTTTCCCCGTTGGACTTGACGAACGCAGCCAAACTTTATCGGTCAGACCCGGAAACACGCGCCCGTCGCAACGCACAGGTCCTCAAATCCTCAAGCGGGCAAGGCTCTTGCATTACCCGCCAAGCCTTGCCCAGGACACCAAGGCGGATCAGAGCAAGACCCAGGTTGCGGTACTCCCAAAAACCACGCCGCAGGCCCAACCACAGCGTCCATCCTGCATGCGGCTGTCCGACATGAGCCGGTGAGGTTTGTTCACCCTCCACCCGCATCCATGCCACCTCGCAAGACACGGCCCGGTTACAGTTGCGTGGTGTCCTCTCGGCGAGCGATTCCCCAAAAGCGACAAGCCGAGCCTGTATTTCCGGCGGCTGGATCGGTTCCCGTCGCACGTAGTCCCGTCCGATGCAGGGGCTTGCACCCTCCGAAAAGGCAGGGCACTCCTGCGCCAGGAGCCGCGGCCAATAAGCAATCCCGAACTTCCAGTCCCCAAAGCCCATATCGATCGGGGGCCGCTCCACCCTGGCACATTCGAGTTTTCGGGACTGCCCGGATGCAGACTTTACAGGCGGCAGGACGGTCTCCATTCTGGGGCGTGATGACACAACGTTCCATGAATGCGGTCCCGGTTTCGTCATTGCGGTCCGGGGCTACGCCCCCGGGCGACGCATGGTTGGCCCGGCTGGACGAAGCCATTCGCCGGTCGCAGGAGTTCTGGCTAGGTCAGCAAAAGCCGGAAGGCTACTGGATCGGCGAATTGATCGTGGACGTCACCTTGGTGGCGGACATGGTTGCATTCCACCACTGGGACCGCAGTGTCGACCCGGTCTGGCAACGCAAGGCTGTGCGGCACATTTTCGACAAGCAACTGCCGGACGGTGGCTGGAACATCTACCATGGAGGACCCGCCGAGGTGAACGCCACCATCAAGGCCTATCTGGCGCTCAAGCTGGCGGGCATTTCGCCCACCCACCCGCGCATGTTGCGCGCCCGCGAGGTGGCCCGTGCACTCGGCGGTGTGCCGCGAATGAACACCTTTTCCAAGCTCTACCTAGCGCTGCTGGGTCTCTACCCGTGGAAATACGTGCCGACCATCCCCTGCGAAGTCCTGCTCCTGGGCAAGTGGTTCCGGGTCAACTTCTGGGACATGAGCAACTGGACGCGGGCCATGCTCGTGCCCTTGGCCATCATCAATCATTTCCGTCCCACGCGGCCCTGCGGGGTGGACCTGGATGAACTCTACCCGGAGGGGTTCCACGAGCGCGACCTGCGCCTGCCGCGGGACCCGGACTGGTTCACTTGGCGCAACTTTTTCCTCTGTTTGGACAAGCTCCACAAGTTTGCGGAGCTCTGGGCGCGGTTGGGCATCCACCCTTTCCGGCGTCGGGCGCTGCGCAAGGCCGAGCAGTGGATGCTGGAGCGGTTCGAGGGTTCCGACGGCCTGGGAGCCATCTTCCCGGCGATGCTCAACTCGCTCATCGCCCTGAAGGCGCTGGGGTATCCCGACGACCATCCCGAGGTCATCCGCGCCCGGCAGAAGCTCAAGGAGCTCGAACACGAAACGGCCGATTCCATCCGCATCGAACCTTGTTTCTCGCCCGTCTGGGACACGGCCATCGTCACCATCGCCCTGCGCGAGTCCGGCCTGTCGGCCGATCATCCCGCCGTGGTCCGAGCGGCGCGCTGGTTGCTGGATCGCGAAATTCGGTTCCGCGGGGACTGGCAGCACAAGAATCCCGCGCCGGTCGAGCCCAGCGGCTGGGCCTTCGAGTTCAACAATAAATGGAACCCGGACGTGGATGACACCGCCATGGTGCTGCTGGCCCTGCGCCTGGTTCCCACCGACGACCCGGCCCGTCGGGATGCCGCCTTCCGCCGCGGCCTCCAATGGATGCTCACCTTCCAGTGCCGGGACGGCGGATGGGCAGCCTTCGACAAGGACTGCACTAACAACATTTTGGAGAAGGTGCCATTTGCCGATCACAACGCCATGCTGGACCCGGAATGCGCCGACATCACCGCGCGCATTTTGGAACTGCTGGGCTACGAGAACTTTGGACTGGACCATCCGCAGGTCCGGCGCGCCATCGCCTATCTTCGGTCCCAACAAGAGGCCGACGGTTCCTGGTACGGGCGCTGGGGCGTCAATTACATCTACGGCACCTGGCAGGTACTGCGCGGGTTGAGGGCCCTGGGCATGGACATGAACCAGCCCTGGCTTCTGCGGGCGCGCGACTGGCTGGAGAGCGTGCAGCACGAAGATGGCGGCTGGGGCGAACGCTGCAACACCTACGAAGACCCGGTTTTCAAGGGCCAGGGTCCGAGCACCGCCTCGCAGACGGCCTGGGCCGTCATGGGCCTGTGTGCCTTCGGCGATCCCCATCGGCCCTCGCTGCGCGCCGGCATCGAGTACCTGTTGCGCACGCAGAACCCTGACGGGACCTGGACGGAGGAAGAAACCACAGGCACTGGGTTCCCCAAGGTTTTCTACCTCAAGTACGACAGCTACCGGAATGCCTGGCCTCTGCTGGCACTGGCCAACTACCGGAAGCTGTGGCAGACCACGCAAGGTACCTGAGAGCAGCTGCCCCCGAACCGGCGGGCGCTGTCCCATCAGCCAAGTTCGCTATTGCTGCAAACGCCTCCCCTTTCAAGCACGGAAACCCAACGCATGAGCACATCACCTTCAACATCCGCCAAACGCACCGTCACGGTGATTCCGGGCGACGGCATCGGGCCCGAATGCATTCGGGCGGCGCAACGCATCCTCGAAGCTGCCGGTGCTCCCATTTCCTGGGAAGAGTGTCAGGCCGGAGCCAGCGTGTTTCGGCAGGGCATCGCCTCCGGCGTGCCCTCGGAGACGATCGAGTCCATCCGGCGCACGCGTGTCGTACTCAAGGGCCCGTTGGAAACCCCCGTCGGATTCGGTGAAAAAAGCGCCAACGTCACCCTCCGCAAACTCTTCGAAACCTACGGCAACATTCGACCCGTGCGCGAGCTGCCCGGCGTATCCACCCCTTACAGCGGTCGGGGCATCGATCTGGTGGTGGTGCGTGAAAACGTGGAGGATCTCTATGCGGGGATCGAACACATGCAAACCCCGGGCGTGGCCCAGTGTCTGAAGCTTATCTCGGCCAAGGGCTGCGAAAAAATTGTGCGCCTGGCCTTCGAACTGGCCCGGGCAGAGGGCCGTCGACGGGTCCATTGCGCCACCAAGTCCAACATCATGAAGCTGACCGAGGGCCTGCTCAAACGCACCTTCGAACGGGTCAGCCGCGAGTATCCCGACATCGAGGCTCAGCACATCATCGTCGACAATTGTGCCCATCAACTGGTCAAGCGACCCGAGCAGTTCGATGTCATCGTGACCACCAACATGAACGGCGACATCCTCAGCGACCTGACCTCGGCACTGATCGGCGGACTGGGGTTTGCCCCCTCGGCCAACATCGGCAATGACGTCGCCATTTTTGAAGCAGTTCATGGGTCCGCGCCCAAGTACGCCGGCAAGAATGTCATCAATCCCACCGCGGTCATCCTGTCGGCCGTCCTGATGTTGCGGCACCTGGGCGAATTCGAGGTCGCCGCCAAAATCGAGCACGCGATCCTCGTGACCCTGGAGGAAGGCAAGGTTCGAACCGGCGATGTGGTCGGCTACGACCGGGGTGCATCCACCACTGCCTTCACCGATGCGGTCATCGCCAATCTGGGGCGCCGGTCAGAACGCTACCGTGTCCGTGACTACAAACCCATCCGCCTGCCCCAGGTAGAGGCGCGTCCCGACGTGGTTCATCCCCAGAGACGCCGGGTAATCGGCGCCGACATCTTCCTGGAGTCCCCGCTTTCTCCCGAGGCCCTGGGGCGGAGCTTGGAACGCCTGGCAGACGATTCCCCGCTCCAACTGAAGATGATCTCCAACCGTGGCACCAAGGTGTATCCGCCCACGGGTGCCATCACCGACTGCGTGGATCATTGGCGGTGCCGCTTCGTCCTGCGAGATCCCGGCGGTGAGCTTTCTGATGCCGCGCTGTTGGCCCTACTCCAGCGTGTGGCGGCGGAACATCGTTGGATGCACCTGGAGAAATTGCAGGAGTTCGACGGAGCCCTCGGCTTCACCATGGCCCAGGGCGAAGACTGAACCCGACCCGGCGCGGTCTTCTCTACCTGCGGAGTCCGGCGCCTATCTACCCGGCCTGCCGCCTCGGGTCATCCATACCAGCGGTCCATCCCTCCAGAGCAGGGTTTCAGGCCGGCGCGGGGTGACTCTCCAGCCCCACGTCGGCCGTGAGGCGGGCGGCCGCTGCAGGATCGACCCACCGGACCACGGCCAGGAAGTTTTGGAGCGTAGGACTGTCAGGCCGAAGCTTGTGGATCTGGCGCAAGCTGTTGACGACGCGCTGGTAGACCGGGGCGTACTTTTCGTGCATCAACCGACTGACATAACTCTGCAACACCGGGTGCGCAATGGGGTCGGTCTTGCCGTCACGACCATACGGAAGCGCGGAACACACGCGGATCAGTGTCATGGGATCTGCCGTGCTCAACGCCAGCCAGCTCTGACGCAGCTCATCCGCATTATAATGGGCATGGAGCCGTTCCCGGATCGCCTCGGCGACAGCCCGCGGATCGGCATGGTGCTGGAGCTGTTCCTGGATCCGTTCCCAAGCCCGCTCCCGCTCCAGCTCCGGGGGTAGCGGGGCGGGGGCGCTCTGCAGTTCCAGCGGAGGTAACCCCAGCGCCTTTGCCAGCTCCAGCGCTAATGTGCGCGCCTTTTCCTTCGGAAGACGATCCGTTCCCATCAGGGCCCGGACCACCATCCTCTGCCGTTCCGGCGGTAGCAACCTCAGCAGCGGCACCAGTTGCGCGACCTTGGGCGGGGAGCCCGAACCGGTAGGACAGACATGCCGAATGAAATCCAGCACGATCACGTCCAGGTCGGTGGTTTCTGGAGCACGCAGCCGCAGCACGAATTTCAGCGTGCGGGCTGCGCCCCCGCCCTTGCCGACGTTGTTGATGATCATCAGACGGTGTTCCGGACTGAGAACCAGGCCGAGTAGTTCTTCAATCCTCTTCACCACGGACTCGTCCAATTCGGCTTCGGGCCGACTGAAGGCCAGTTGTTCCACCAGGGCGGGCAGCCGTTGTGCGAACACCACGTCCACCGGTTCCGTGCTCTGGTTCTCATAGAAATGCAGCAGGTCGAGGATGAAGGAAAGTCGGGTGAACGCCTCCCGTTGGGCCAAGGCTTCCGGGCTCTGGCCACGGCTTTGCCGGATGCGCCGCTGCAGCTCCAGCAGTTCTGCCCGCTGCTGCGGGCTCAGGGGATTGTCCTGTTGCAGCAACTGCTCGGCATCCGGCCGAAACGCCAGTGCGATTTCCTCGGGCCTGGGCCTGGGATTGAGCTTGGGATCGGTGGTCACATCCTGGAAGCAGAACAGCGCAGCCTCGCCGAACTGCCGGACGATGCGCTCGCGCGGCACCTGTCCTTTCACAAAGCATCGCGTGGCTCGCAGCACCGGCGGCGTGAAAAACCGCTCCGGCTCCTCGATCAGCGACTGTAACATGTCGGGTTCCAGCGGCGTTTCCAGCCGCATCAGCTCCTTGACAGCCTCGCGGGCAGCCTCGCGCAACCGGTCTTTCGTGCCTTCCAGCGCCTCCAGCAGCGGCGGCCGCAGCAACTCCGCGTCCGTCTGACCTTTGCCGAGCGCAGTGAGAATGTCGCTGACGTGTGTGTTGTGTTCCACCAGCCGCGAGACAAACACGCCCACGTCCTGAATGGGCAGCTTGCTCACTAGGCCCGTCAGAAGCAATACCAGCTCGCCATGGGACTTCAATCGGTGCTCTATGACCCGTTCCAACAGCCGGCGCAACGACTTGACCTCCTCCTCCAAAATCGCACAACGGGAGCTGAGCTGCTCCAGTCGGAGCCGCAATTCGGGCCAATCCCGCTCGATCTCTTCCAACGCCGAAGACGAACGACCAACCTGGACCGTATCCTGTGCCATGCTCTGTCAATCTGCCGCAGTTCCCGCGGGTTTTTCCAATCAAAACTGCCATTGGGCACATCATCGGGCCCAACCTCAGGCCCACTCCCCGACTGAGCGATTCCCCCAACCCTCGCCGTGCGCCTGCCCACCGGCCAGGCACACGCCCGGGTTTGATCCGCCGCCATCCACGGCCCCGCAGAGCAGGGGCGCAGAGAAGTAACGCGCTATCGCCTACGCTTCCGACCGGCTTCCCGGAGGTTGGCTGCGCCCATCTCTCTGCCCCAGCACTGCAAGCACGCGACCGTCTGCCGGGCCAACCCAATCCAGCAGGAGCGGCCGGTCTGGAGGGGCCATGTCCCCTAACTGAAAGGCGGCGCGCAAACGGCGAGCCGCCTCGACCGCTTGCCCACGGTCGCGGACATGAACGCGGCCCAGTAGGTCGCCTTTTCTTATATGCTGCCCGTATACTGCCAGCTCATCGACTCCCACCGCGGGATCCACCGGGTCCTCCGCGGTGCGCCGGCCGCCGCCAAGATCCCGCACCAGCTCACCCAACTGACGTGCATCGCAGTCCGTCACCCACCCGTCCCGGTCGGCGTGGACCTCGACCATCACAGGAGCCAAGCTTTCGGCCCGTAATTGGCGTTCGAACGCCTCCCGATCCGCGCCTTGCGCCGTCAACATCGCCCACCATCGATCCAAGGGGGCCGGCGAAAACAGGCAGGACTCCACCTGCCGCATCGCCGTTTCCCAATCGCCGGCCCGGCCAGTCAGCAGAAGAAGTCCGGCGGCACACCCGCTGATCAAGCACCGCAGATCTTCCCACCCGTGCCCGCGCAAGGAGGCAGGCGCGCTTGCCCGGGCACAGGCCTCGAGCCATTGGTGGCTCTCCTTGACCTCCAGCCAGTTCCCCACCGCCCGGCCCAGTGGAATGTTCATGTCTGTGATCAGCGCGCAGGTTTGAACGCCGCTGGACTCGGCCAGATCCACCATCGCCCGGGCCAGCGCCCGGGCTTCCTCGTACGTGCGCATGAATGCGGCGCGACCGCATTTGACGTCCAAGACCAGCGCGTCCAGTCCTTCGGCCAGCTTCTTGGAAAGGATCGAACTGGTGATCAACGGCAGACTGGGCACCGTGCCGGTCGCGTCGCGTAACGCGTACAACTTGCGGTCGGCCGGCACCAGGTCCTCCGTCTGTCCCACAATGGCGCACCCCACCTCCTGGACTTGGGCCACGAACCGCTCCGGTGCCAAGCGCGTGCAGTAGCCGGGAATGGACTCCAGTTTGTCCAAGGTGCCGCCGGTAATTCCCAGGGCCCGTCCGGAAATCATCGGGACCCGAAAGCCCAAAGCGGCCAATAGAGGCGCCAAGGGCAGGGAAACCTTGTCGCCTACCCCACCGGTCGAGTGCTTGTCCACCACGGGCCTGGGGTCCGCAGGCCATCGGAAGACCCGACCCGAATCACGCATGGCCAGAGTCAGCGCAGCCGTCTCCCGAGGGTCCATGCCTCGGAAATAAATGGCCATCAGTAACGCGCTGATCTGGTAATCCGGAATGGTGCCCTGCACCACGCCCTGCACAAAGGCGCGCAGATCGGCCTCGGAAAGGGTGCCGCCGTCCCGCTTGCTCTCGATCCACGCCAGCGCATTCATGAGGCGGGAACGCGGACCATGCCAGTGCGCGCGGGCGCCCGGGCTGGTTCAACCCTCGAATCGTTTGGCCACCACGCTTGCGTTGTGGCCGCCAAATCCAAAGGAGTTGTTGATGAAGGCGTGAATCTTCATCTCCCGGGCCGTGTTCGGGACGTAGTCCAGGTCGCACTCCGGATCGGGCACCTCGTAATTGATGGTGGGCGGCACCACCCCGTGCCAGAGAGCCAGCACGGACGCTGCCATCTCGACCGCGCCTGCCGCACCCAGCATGTGGCCGATGGCCCCTTTGATGGAGCTGACCGCCAACCGACGAGCATGTTCTCCAAACACCGTCTTGATGGCCTGGGTCTCGGCCACGTCTCCGGCCGGCGTGGAGGTTCCATGGGCGTTAATGTACGTGATGTCCTCGGGATTCAACTGCGCGTTGCGCAGCGCCATACGCATGCAACGGGCTGCTCCTTCCCCGCCCGGGGACGGGGCCGTCAAATGGTACGCGTCCGCCGTGTTTCCGTATCCCACCACCTCACAATAAATCCGCGCGCCGCGACGCCGTGCGTGTTCTAATTCTTCCAGAACCATGACGCCGGCTCCTTCTCCCATGACGAATCCATCCCGCTCCCGGTCGAACGGCCGTGACGCCCGCTGCGGATCCTCATTGCGCGTGCTCATGGCGCGCATGGCGCAGAAGCCGCCAATGCCGATCGGCACAATGGTCGCCTCGGCCCCGCCAGCAAACATCATGACCGCGTCGCCGGCCTTGATCGTCCGCCAGGCCTCGCCAATGGCGTGGTTGGCCGTCGCACAGGCCGAACAGGTGGCATAGTTGGGCCCCTTCAGCCCGTAGTACATGGAGAACATGCCCGAGGCCATGTTGCTGATGAGCATCGGGATCATAAAGGCTGACAGTCGGTTGGCCCCGCGCTCCAGCAACACCTGATGCTGCTGGGTGGTCGTTTCCAGACCGCCAATGCCCGAACCGATAATGACGCCCACCTCATCACGATTGAGCCGGTCCAGGTCAGCCCCCGAATCTTTCAGGGCCGCCCAAGCCGCATAAATTCCAAATTGCGCAAACCGGTCGGTGCGCCGCAATTCCTTGGCCGAAGGAAAGGCCGGGCTGGGATCGAAGTCCCGAACCTCGGCCGCAATCTGCGTGGCAAAAGGGGAGGGATCGAACCGGCTGATTCGCTGAATGCCGCATCGACCGGCGATCAGGTTTTCCCAAAAGGTCTCCAGTGTCGCTCCCAGCGGGGTGACCACGCCCAGCCCGGTGACGACCACCCGGCGTTCGCAGGAACTTCCAGCCATAAACTCAAAAAGGGGCAGTGCCCGCCGGTTGCGGCCGCCACTGCCCCGGCCCTTCTTTGCTGGCCCTCACTTCTCCTGCAGCTCTTCGATGTACTTGATGACATCCCCGACGGTTTGCAGTTTTTCGGCCTGCTCATCCGGGATGTCGTGCCCAAACTCTTCCTCCAGCGCCATCACCAGCTCCACCGTGTCGAGCGAGTCGGCCCCCAGGTCATCGATGAACCGGGCTTCCGGCGTGACCTGGTCAGGATTCACGCCCAACTGCTCGACTATGATTTTCTTGACTCGCTGTTCAATGGTGTTGTCCGCCATGGGTGTCTCCAATTGCTCACTCTGATGCTGCTCTGTGTCTATGGAACCGCCCCGGGACCGTCAAGCCCCGAAAAAAAGCCCTTCTGCACCACCGTGGGACGCTTCACATCACCATCCCACCGTCGACGACCAGGACCTGTCCGGTGATGTAACGGGACGCCGGCAAAGCCAAGAACCACACCGCATGGGCCACGTCCTCCGGCTTGCCGAAAGTCCCCAGCGGTACACGGCTCAGGATCGCTTCTTTCTGTTCCTGGGCAAGCGCCGCCGTCATGTCCGTCGCAATGAACCCGGGCGCAACCGCATTGACCGTAACCCCTCGACTGGCAAACTCCCGCGCACAGGCCTTCGTAAAGCCGATCAGCCCTGCTTTGCTGGCCGCATAATTGGCCTGGCCGGCATTGCCCATCAGGCCGATGACCGACGTGATGTTGATAATCCGCCCGGACCGCTGCTTCAGGAACGTTCGCGCCAGTGCGCGGGTGAACAGAAAGGCCCCTTTGAGGTTCGTGTCCAGGACTGCATCCCAGTCCTCCTCCGCCATCCGCAGAAGCAACCCGTCCCGCGTAATGCCGGCGTTATTGACCAAAATGTCCACCCGCCCCGCCTCCCGCAGCACGGTTTGAACGGCACTCTCGACACTGGACGGTTGCGACACGTCGGCTGCAACAGCCCACGCGCGCCGCTGCATCCCTTGAACAGCCTCCACCGTGCCGGCGCAAGCCTCTACCGTTCGGGCCACCACCGCCACATCGGCACCCGCCTCCGCCAACCGCAGAGCCACGGCGCGGCCGATTCCCCGACTCCCACCCGTCACCAAGGCCACTTGTTGGGCCAACTCCTGCATGGCGGCGGGATTCATACCCGAGGCGGGGCTGGAGATAAACAGGAAAAATCAATCCGAAGTCTCCGCTCCGCCTCCACGGTCGACCGGCCTCCACGCTCCTTCAAACCCGCCCAGGATCGAGGACGCTTGGAACTCGAGCTCCGGGCCAATCCACCAAGCCGCCGCACCCTACCCGCCCCCTTCACCGCTCCGCCGGTGGGCCGTCCGCAAACCATCGGCCCAGTTCCACCACATCCAGTTCGTCCAGCCGGTGCACCACCCGATGGCACCCCTGCAAAGCCTCGGCCGGGTGTGTCCCCGCCACACCCACCACCTTCATCCCTGCCCGCCGGGCCGCTTCGATCCCCACGGGCGCATCCTCAAAAACCACACACCGCCAGGGTGGCAACTGCAGTCGCTCGGCTGCCCGCAGAAACACCTCCGGATCCGGTTTTCCCCGCTGGACGTCCTCCCCGGTCACAATCACCTCGAAGAACTCGCCCAGCCCCAGGGGCTCGAGCACGCACTCGATGTTGGCCCGGGGCGTGGAAGACCCCACGGCACATCGAACGCCCGACCCGCGCAGCGCTTTCAGAAACGTCCGCACCCCGGGCAGGGGCTGCACAGGATTGCGCCGGATCTCCTCACGAAACAGCTCTTCCTTGCGCAGGTTCAGGCGCTCGATCTGGGCCGGGTCCCGAGTCCATCCCAGCAACTCCTGAATGACCCGGTCATTTTTCATCCCGAAACTCTGCCGAAAAAAACCCGGAAACAGGCTCCGCCCCTCTTCGGCTGCCAGGCGCTCCCAAGCACGCTCGTGCGCCGCAGAGGAATCCAGCACGACACCGTCCCAATCGAATATAGCCGCCCACGTTGACATGGCCCCTCTGGTTACGAACAGACCGGTCCCTCTGCAAGCCCTCTCCGCAACAAAGCAGTTCGGCCTATCGGCCCGTCCAGGTTCCGTCCCTCACCCGGGTCGTAAACCCAGCCACGCCTCTTGAAACTGAGCCCCCCTTCGTCACGAATCCCCTTCCCACATCTGGCATCACTGGAAACCCAGCACACCGATCGGTCCCAAGAGTACGATCCCGGTTGTTTCCCAATGGACATACCTGGCCATTCACAATCCACTCGCACACCCTGGCCCGGGGAGGGCTAGCGCCAGTAAGTCGCGCCGTTCATGTCCATGGGCAGGATCCACCGTGTCCCATCTGAAGACAACTCGACCCCGACTGGGTCCGGCGTAGAAGGCGGCGTCGTCTCAGTCAGCCCGGTTGTGGCCTTTTGGCATGTTCCCTGCTTCTCAACCCTTGGAGGCAAAAGAGGTAAGCGTCAGTTGCCATGCGATGTGCCGCCCCATCAAAACAACGCCGAAGAACCCGGGCGTTGACCTTGGTCGAGGTCATGGTCGCTCTGGGGATTGGTGCCGTCCTCTACGCTGCGATTCTCAGTGGCTACATCCTAACCACCAGCCGGGCGGAGTGGACGGCGTATTGGCTGGCTGCTCAGGCCCTTGCCACCGACCGCTTGGAACAGACCCGTGCCGCCAAGTGGGATACCCAGGCAGTGCCGCCGGTCGATCAACTGGTCCCAAGCAATTTCCCACCCCGGGTGGACATCCTGGACCTACCCATCCACGGCAACAACATCCCCTACGCCACCTCGATCGTCAGCATCACCGTGCTCTCCACCAATCCGCCTTTGAAATTGATCCGCGCCGACGCAGTGTGGAGCTTCAAACACAGACGCACCTTCACCAATACCGTGATCACTTATCGCGGTCCGGACCAATGAATCCGCGCCCCAACTCGCGCCGCAGTTCCCAGACCTCAGGCCAGGCCGCCTACACCCTGCCCGAAGTGATGTTGACCTCCACCATTCTCCTGATGCTGGTTGCCGGTTTACTTTCCGTCCACCTGCTGGCTTTGCGGCTGGACAATCTCGGGCGCGTCAAACTGGGGGCCACCGACGACGCACGAAGGTCCCTGGGCGTACTCGAGGCCGAAGTGCGTTCCGCCGGTTGGGTCCAGGTCGGCATGGGCGACGCCACTACCTTCACTCCGGCTCCGCCGGGTCAGCCCCAGGTGGGCAACGCGCTCCAGATCTACCCGGTCAAGACCCAGACCAACCGCTTCATCCGATACTTCGTGGAGGAAGACACACAGCGTCTCATGCGCGTCGATTCCGAAAGTAGCGGCGAGCACTCCCTGGCCGCCTTTGTCACCAACACCATTGCTTTCAGTGCCGAAGATTTTACCGGTAATATCCAGACCAATCCCTACAACAACCGGGTCATCGGGTTGACCTTGCGGTTTTACCAGTTGGCCTTCCCTACAGTACCGGTCGGCCCGGGAGGTGTATACGACTTCTACCAGGTCCGCACCCGCATCACCCGGCGCGCGCTGGAGTAACTTTAGTCTAGCCATGCACTGTCGCATCCCATCTAAGCCACAAAAGGCAGGCTCTGCACTCGTGCTCGTGATCCTGTTTGGAGGCGTGGGCGTAGCCCTCTTGGCCGCTGCCATGAGCTGGACGGCCAACACCGCCGCGCTGACCCGCCGCAACCTGGACTACCAAGAGGCCGTCTATGCGGCCGAGGCTGCCACTGAGAAAGTGCTGTCGGAAATGATCACCGACTACAACCGCCTGGGCCTCAGCGTGGTGCAGGCCAAACTCGCTGCCTATCGAACCCGCCTACCCTCGCCCGAGGAAGCCGCTGCCTGGTCCAAGTTCCACTTCGGTGCTCCCGGGCTCGACGCAGGCCAATTGCTTGTCGAGCAGGCCACCCCGTGGACCTTGACCGCGCTTCAGTCGCAGTATCGCGGGCTTTCGGGTTATGCTGCCACCTTCCGCGTGCGTGCCGATGCCCGGAATTTCATGCGCAGTCCTGAAGTGGCCGCGGCTGTACAACAGGAGGTCCAGTTCGCACTGGTCCCCATCTTCCAGTTCGCGATCTTTTACAACCTCGATCTGGAAATCAATCCAGGCGCGCACATGACCATTGGCGGTCGTGTCCATGGGAACCGCAATATCTATTGCAATCCGAACAACGGAGTCACTCTGACGTTTCTGAATGACGTAACCGCCGCTGGAACCGTCTTCCTGCACAAGCACCCGGACGATCCCCTTCTGCGCGGCGCCGGCACGACGGTCTTCCGCGGGCGCACCGACAGCGGTGTCATGAGCCTCAATGTGCCCATCGGCACTCCCAACGATCCCCAAGCGGTCCGTGCCTTGATCGAACCGCCCCCCACCGGAGAGCTGCCAACCACTGAGCTCGGTCGTGCACGCTTTTACAACACGGCCGATCTTCTCCTCCTGGTGAGAGACACAGGCGTGGAGGTCCGAGGGGGCGCATTGACTCCCGCCAAATGGGTGAATCTTCCTTGGACGGCCGTGACCAACTTCGTCTCCACCAACGTCACTTTCCGGGATCAGCGTGAAAACAAAACAGTCCGTGCCGTCCAGATCGATGTCGGCAGGTTGGCCACCTGGGGTAGCGCAGTTACGAACCCGGTGCGAGCAGCCCTGGGCCGCCCCATTAGTTCCGTCTACGTGGCCGACCTTCGCACCGCTCCATCCGGAGTTTTGCCGGCGGTCCGACTGGTCAATGGTGCAGAGCTGCCCTCCGGTGGTCTGACCGTTGCCACACCCAATCCACTCTATGTCCTCGGACACTACAACGCACCGGTCAGCTCCCGCGGCACCACCAACACCACCCAAGCCAAGCCGGCGGCGCTGATCGCCGACGCCATCACCATCCTTTCCGGAAGCTGGAACGACGCCTACAGTTCCAACGCCATCACCAGCCGGGTCGCTTCCGACACCACGGTCAATGCAGCGTTTTTGGCTGGAATCGTTCCCACCACTCCCGCGGGTTACAGTGGCGGGGTCGAAAATTTTCCCCGATTTCTGGAAAATTGGAGAGGAAGGACGCTCACCTACAATGGTTCCATGATTGTCCTCTTCCCGAGCCAAATGGCGACCAATCGCTGGCCCGGCACCGGCACGGTGTACAATCCGCCCGTTCGTAACTGGCACTTCGATCTTAACTTCCTAGACCCGGCCAAGCTACCGCCCCTCTGTCCCTCGGTGCGCGCCGTCATTCGCGGCCGATGGCAAACGTTGGCCGCCAATCGCTGAGGACCCACCCGCCCCAGATCGGAAAGCTCGTCTGCCAGCAACCGGGTCCCCTCCACTGACCTTCCCGCTCAGGGTTTCAAGCCCGGACCGGGGTTTCCACGGCTAGAGCTCGACGGTCAGAGCTCAACCGCAGCTCATGGTCGGTCTCCGGCTCCACTTCCTCGGTTTCACATCCAACACACGTCCAGGTCGCCATGCCCCGCGCTCATCACCACTGGCACCCTCCCCTCGTAACATCGG
>Ga0209017_10001218_pt1 | contig 20507 bp, 19 predicted proteins | sample YNPBryunderm2012_FD_185812 | JGI IMG/M metagenome (GOLD analysis project Ga0209017, IMG submission 185812) | Anoxygenic and chlorotrophic microbial mat microbial communities from Yellowstone National Park, USA - YNP Bryant MS undermat 2012... ... | reverse complement strand
ACCACACTCCATGCGCTGCCGCGACTCCCCACGGCGCCTTCGACTTCGCGAAGCGTTTGGAGTGCGCCCGCTTGCGGGCGCTGTTGAAGAGCCCCACTGCGCCCGGAGACCTACTGCCTCGCCCCTATCTTTCAGGCCCGTGCCATACCCGACCCCATCCGTTGCCTGCCCGGCGACCTTTACCCTCAGAGGGCCGGCTTCGATCCCGGCCCGGGGATGGTTGGACCCGCACAGGCGACCTCCGCCTGAAGACAACCAAGCCACGGACCTAGAGCTCCTTCCCCTGCAAGCCGCCGAAGTGGTCGGTGCCAGGCAGAAAACTCAAACCGGTCCCCGAGTCGGTAGGTTCCACTCCAATGCGTCGAATTACTTTTTGAGCCAGCCTCGACATTGCTGCGACTTGTACGGTCAGAGTCGCGGGAACATTGAGGGATGATGGGGGTTTGTGGGCCTTCCTCTCCGGGGCGCTCAAAAGTTGAAATGCGCCGGCTCCCCAAGCCCCTGGCTGGGTTGAGCTTGCTTCCAGCAGCTCGGACGTCTTTGCTGGTCGTGTATGTCAGCCATGATTCCCAGCCAACCTCGTCCGCCCCTCGTCCCTCGGTATCTCGCGGTGACTCTGCTGGGTTGCCTCTGCGTCCAAGGGCAGAGTGGCCGGGGCCCGGAGCCGCTCGATCCGGCACGTTCGCCTCTGCCACGCATTCGATTGGATCCCCAAAACCGGGGATTCCGGGACGCGACCGGCCGACCCTTTGCCCCGATCGGCGTCAATTATTTCCGGCCCGGAACCGGCTGGGCACCGCAGTTGTGGAAACGATTCGACCCAGTAGCCACCCGACGCGATTTCGAGCGCCTGCGCCAACAGGGATTCAACTGCGTTCGGGTTTTCCTCACCTTCGGCTCGTTTCTTCAGGAGCCGGGTCGACTCGATCCCGAAGGCCTGGCCAAGTTCGATCAGTTCCTCGAAATCGCCGAGCAGACCGGGCTCTATGTCCACCCCACCGGGCCCGATCACTGGGAAGGGCTGCCTGCTTGGGCACGGGCCGACCGCTACGCCGAGGAAACCGTTCTGGTTGCACTGGAAAGGTTCTGGCGAGAGTTCGCGGCGCGCTATCGGAACCGATCGGTTCTTTTTGCCTACGACCTGCTGAACGAACCGGAGATTCCTTGGGACACGCCCGCCCTGCGGCTGCGCTGGAACCGTTGGCTGGAAGAGCGCTACGGAACAACGGCCCAACTGGCCGAAGCGTGGGCCAAACCGGCCGAGGAACTGTCTTTTGGCCACATTCCCGTGCCCCCGCGGCAGGATTGCCCAGGCTGCCGGCAGTTGCTGGACTTTCAACTTTTCAGGGAAGAGCTGGCCGTCGAATGGGTCCGCCGTCAGGTGGCGGCCATCCGCAGTGCCGATCCCGAAGCCCTGGTCACCGTAGGCCTCATCCAATGGTCCGTGCCGCTGGCCCTGGCCGGTCCCTGGCAGTACTCCGGCTTCCGTCCCCACCGCGTGGCCCCGTGGCTGGATTTCCTGGAAATCCACTTTTATCCGCTGGGCAAAGGATTCTATCGCCACGAACCCGAGGACGAAGCCTTCAACCTGGCTTACCTGCAAGCGGTGCTGCGCGAAGTCGCCGCCCCGGGAAAACCGGTGGTGCTTGCCGAATTCGGCTGGTACGGCGGCGGCAAGTTGACCTTCGCGGAGCACCCGCCCGCCACCGAAGAGGACCAGGCCCGCTGGTGCATACGCGTGCTTGAAACCAGTCACGGCTGGGTCTGCGGTTGGCTGAACTGGGCCCTCTATGACCATCCCGAGGCACGCGATGTGACCCAGCTCAGCGGGCTTTGGACGGTCGAAGGGACCCCCAAACTGTGGGGCCGCCGCTTTGCCCAATGGGCCGCCCGCAACGCCCATCAGCCCCTTCCACCGCCTCCCCGGGTACAAGGGCCGCCGTTGCCATGGGATGACTGCCTCACCAGCACAGCCGCAGGACGGCGTTTCCTCCAAACTTGGTTCGAGTCCTACAACCGCACCCCCTAAAATTCCCCGTTTTCGACCGGGCACAGACGACCGGACCGCTTGCAGCAACGCCCCCCCTTGCGCGGGTCTGAGAAAGTTCCCCGGCTCCTCGCAAGCGGTCACTACAGGCGCGCCGGCACGGGAGGGACCGGCACCGGCGGCAGGGACGGCCCCACGGGCGCCGGAGCTTCCACGCGGACCGGCTCCGTTGCCGGTCGTGCTACCGCTACACCCCGGTTCACGGCTATACTGAAGGCCACCAAGCCGGTGAAGTAGTAAAACTCCAGGTAAAACGCGCCGAACACGACGAGAAAGTGCACCACCCGGGCACAATACAGCGCCAGCAAAAAGGTGTTGAGTGTCTTAAGCTCGGGGGGCCCGTACCGATAGTTTTGCAAAAGAACCCGCCACCCGGCATACCAAAACCACAGCACCCCAATGGCACCCCATACGCCCAGCGGGATGATCACGGAGAGAGGACCGCTATGATAGTCCCCCGCCAGCTCGGCCACCTCCCCCGGCGTCAATTCGCCACGGCCGCGCAACGGATCGAACCGGCGGAACTGAGCCAGTTCCAGCTCCCGCACGTTCAAGGCATAGCCTTTCCCCAGCCAAAAGTACCGTGGGATATCCACCGCAACCCGTCGCCATAGATCCAGCCGCCATTGAGTCGAGAGTCGGGCGTCCTCACGGACCTGCTCGATCCCCATCCAGGGAATCCACGCCAGTGACCGTTGCACCTGGTAGGGCAGCCGGTGCGAGATCGGCAGCAAGGACACAAAGAGCCCAAACAAAACCACCCACAACGGCAAATACCGGACCTTCAAATAGCCTTCCAAATAAAACTGGAAAGCCAGAATCAGCGCAGCCAGTAGGACAAAGCTTCGGTATCCGCCGAACGCAACCCCGACACTAAAAAGCAACACAATCGCCAAACGCCAGGGCCGGCTCACATCAAAAATGCCCCGCAACCCGTATCGGGCGGTCATGTACCACAAGCCGCACAATGAAGCCATCGCCACCCCATACAACCGGCCTACCTGCATCCCATGGGGCGTGGGGGCATATAGCACAGACCGCTCCACTGGGAAAAACCAATACACCCAGCGCAACCATTCAGGCACCACCGTCACGGCGCTGCTCAACGCCAAAGTCAGGCCACCGAGAAAAAAGTAGCCCGTGTATCGGATAGCTTTCTCCGGTGGAATCGGCCGGGCGCTAATGGCAAAGTACCCCAAAATGGCACCTGCCAGCGCCACGTAGCGACTCCCGCCGCCCACCTCTGAACCGAAAAAGCCGAAACCTGCCCCGCCAGTCAGCGCCAACGTCACCAAAATGACCCCGCTCAGGTAAACCAGTGGCCAGCTGACCGACCGCACCCAAATCGGCTTCTGGTTGCGATCCAGGGCGTAGACCAGCAGAATGATCAGAAGACTGATCCCCGTCAGGATCAGCCGCAATGGTGGTCGCCCTGGCAAAAACGGCACTACGGCCAAGGTGTGCCAGGAAAGGATCAGCAGCGGGTGATGCCATTGCAGCAGGATCGGGATCATCAACACCATGAACACCGTCCCCAACACCAGGAAGGACGTGAAATCCAGCGGGCTGGCCAAAAAATAGCCCAGCACCGCCGCCAGAGGCAGGCAAATGGTGTAGACCAGTGCCGACCGTACAACCGTTCGCGGGTCACTCATGAAATCTCAGGTTCCAACGCGCTTGGCGCAGCTTAACGGACCCCGATCCGCCTTTCCAGTCCGACGTTGCTGATTTTTCTGCCCAGACGCCCTTTGATTCGCCGCCCCTTACCTCCCAGCGACCACGCAGCAAGGACCGACGAGCCCGACGCTTCCGTGTTTTTCACCGCCAGCCCAACCCTTTCCCACATCTCGGTTGGCCGAAGCCACCTTTCCCACCGCCCCCAAACCCAGGGAAGGCCTCGTGATCAAGCCGCCACCCCAGGTAGCGGCCTTAGCCCATGCCAAGGCCCACACCGAATCCCTGGGCCGGGCCGATGGACCTCCAACCCAGAAGCCCAAAAGACAAGTCGCTGCACCGGGCCCGCATCCAAGTCTGGACAGGTGGAAGTGTCTCCCCCACAAGAGCTCGAACGCGGCGGTCCACGAGATGGACCGGGCTATGGGTTCACCACCCCGAGTGCAAGCCATGGAAGGCAAAGGAAGAGGAGTCCAGCACCTGCGGCGGTCGTCAACCGATACACTCGTGTGCCACGGGGAGGGATGCCGGCACGCCAAGCGTGAAGCGCTTCGGACCGCCCGGTCTGCCGGCAATCCCAGCAGCATGGCCGGCGCAGGGCTGGAGTCTGGGCAGGCCCCAAACCCGGCCAGCACTGCGGAAGATCGGGCCTGGCCTGGTTCCGCCAGGACTCAGGCCAGTCGACTTCTATTCCTGAAAGCCCTTGCGAGGCTTCGCCCCCTGTCTTGCTCCCCTGGGTCCCCGCGTTGGAACCGACCCGATCCGGCAGTGATTGGTCGGTGGTCCCCGTCAGTGTCGGCCTCTTTTGGAGTGCGAGTGGCCCGAACGCTCGCGCCACCCGGCCCTGCGTCCCCGTCGGAACTACGGTTTCCACAGGACCTCGGCGCAACAAGGGCGCGTGGCTTCCTTTGGGCCGCGCACGGCAGCACCCTGGTTGCACCTTAATGAAGGCGGGGCTCAGTTTTTTCCACCGGACTTCCGAAGCTTTCCGGAGGCGCGGTCGTTTTCGTGCGGTCATGGCCTTTCCCACGCCCCACGGAGCCCCGGCACACTTGGTCGTTGACCGAGAAGAGACAGGCTTTCTTCTGGACCTGGTCGACAAATGTGCTCCACACGCTCCCGCCCGCCCACTATGATGGCGGCCGAAATCCAGATGAATCCATGGTGTCCCATCGCAGTTGCCCATCGAACCAGGGTAAACGGGCCAATCTTGGCCAACTACCGCACGCAGGCCTCAGGGCAAAAGATGAGTAGAATTGACCAACCCAAGGTAAGAGTCCCCCACCCCCCGAGGCTTTATTACGGCGGGGTCTGGGAGTGGTGCTTATGGAGAGTTTCGAGCTAGACCTGATGTATTTGGCCGCCTTTGGCTTGGGGGGCCTGCTTTTTGCCGCAGGGCCCTTCCTCCTGGTCCACCTGTTGGCCGCGCGGCAAACCCGGGCCGTGGCCCAAAAAACCGAGCAACCGGTGGAATGTGGCGTCGATCCGATCGGGGATGCGTGGATTCGGTACAGTGCGGTCTATTACTTGTACGCCCTGGTGTTTGTGGCGTTTGCTGTGGACGTGCTCTTCCTGATTCCGGTAGCCGTGGTCTACGACCGCGTGTATGCCTGGCGCGATCTGGTCGAATTGGCCCTGTTTGTGGGGATTCTGTCGCTGGTCATCGTCTATGCGTGGAAGAAAGGATTTTTCGAATGGCCCCGGAAAAGAGAGGTACGATAAGGGTGGCTGAACTGCCGGTGGACTGCTCACCGCTGGTGCGGTTTGCCCAGCTGGAACAGTTGCTGGCCTTGGGCCGGGCCAATTCCCTCTGGCCCCTGACCTTCGGTTTGGCCTGTTGCGCCATCGAGATGATGGCGGCGGGGGCATCTCGATTCGACCTGGCCCGCTTTGGGGCGGAGGTGTTTCGGCCCTCGCCGCGGCAAGCGGACGTGATGATCGTGGCCGGCACGGTCAACAAAAAGATGGCCCAGGCGGTCAAGACACTGTACGACCAGATGCCCGAGCCCAAGTGGGTCATTGCCTTGGGCAACTGCGCCATCTCGGGGGGGCCGTTTGTCTACCCCGGCCAGTATGCCGTGGTCGAAGGGGTGGACCAGTTGTTCCCGGTGGACGTGTATGTCCCGGGCTGTCCGCCACGGCCGGAGGCCCTGATCGAGGGGATTCTGACCTTGGAGGAGAAATTGACCGGCAAACGTCGTTGGCCCCGTGTGAAGCCGGAATGAACCCCGATCTGTCCAGTCTGGAGACGGCCTTTGAAGGGTTGCTGGCTGCAGTGGTCTCCTCGGGGTCGGAGACGCCTGCCGGCCCGGAGGGGGGAGGTCCCTCTTGCCCTCCCTCGGGCCGCTGCGCGCCCCGGGTCCGGCGCGCGGAGTTTGGTCGGGAAGGTTACCACCTGGAGGTGCAGCTTCGACCCGACCAGGTGGTGGAAGCCGCCCGCATCGCGGACCGGTTTGGGTTCTCCATTGACGCGGTCACCGGGGTGGACTGGATCAAGGAAGGGGAAATGGAGGTGGTCTACGACTTCCATCATCGCCTCCACGGTTGGCGCCTGGTGATTCGCACGCGGGTGCCGCGGCAACAACCGGAGCTGCCCTCGATCCATAAGGTTTTCCCCGGCGCCAACTGGCATGAGCGCGAAACTCACGAGTTCTTTGGCATCCGATTCCTCGGCCATCCCAATCTGACACCGTTGCTGCTGCCCGAGGACGCCACCTATCATCCCTTGCGAAAGGATTTTCAAGGTGCTGCTTGAGAAGGTGACAACGCCGGAGGGGGCCGCGACCCAACCGGGCCGCGAGACGTTCGTGTTGAACTTGGGGCCGCAACACCCGGCCACCCACGGAGTCTTGCGGGTCAAGCTCACCATGGACGGGGAGTACATCCTGGAGGCCGAACCGGTGTGCGGCTACATCCACCGGATGCACGAGAAAATGGGCGAGAACCGCACCTATGCCCAATTCCTCCCCAATACCAGCCGGATCGACTACCTCTCGGCCATGCATTACACGCACGCCTGGGTAGCCGTGGTCGAGAAAGCCGTCGGTATCGAGGTGCCGCCCCGGGCCGAGTACATCCGCGTCATCACTTCCGAACTGAACCGCATCTCCAGCCACCTGGTCTGGTTTGGGGCCTTTCTTCTGGACCTGGGCGGTTTCACCCCGCTGCTGTACGCCTTTGACGATCGGGAAAAAATCCTGGATCTGCTGGAAGGGATCACCGGGGCGCGACTGACCTATTGCTACTATCGCTTTGGGGGGCTTTACAACGACGTGGACGATGCCTTCCTGAACGGGACCCGGGAGTTTGTGCCCTATATGCGCCGCCGGCTGGAGATGTACCACAAGTTGGTCACCGACAACATCATTTTGCGCAAGCGTCTGGAAGGTATCGGCCCCATCAGCGCCGAGCTGTGCCGCAAATACGGGGCCACCGGGCCGGTGCTGCGTGGTTCCGGTGTGCCGGCGGATGTGCGTCGCACCGAACCCTATTCCGTGTATCCCGAGCTTGAGTTTGACATCCCCACCTACCCGGAAGGCGACTGCATGGCCCGTTATCTGGTACGGATGGAGGAGATGGCCCAGAGCCTGCGCATCATCGAGCAGGCCCTCCAAAAGCTGCCGGACGGCCCGTATCGGAACCCCAAGGTCCCCAAAACCATCAAACCGCCGCCCGGCGACTACTATTTTGCCGTGGAAGCCGCACGCGGCCGATTTGCCATCCGCCTGGTCAGCGATGGCTCGGAAATCCCGTATCGGGTGCGGCTCCGGACGCCGTCTTTCGGGAACCTGAGCCTGTTTGGGGAGGCGGTGCGGGGCATGCTGTTGCCTGATGCACTCGCCCTGCTAGGGAGTTTGGATTTGGTCATCCCGGATATAGACCGATGAAAGACACTCTTTGCACAGTGAGCTTGCCGTGGAGGCACCGGGCCGCGAATCCCCGGGGACCGGGCCGCCCGCAGATGGGACCCGGCAGCACGGCCGCCGTCGGAGCCGCACCCGCTTCTTCGGAAAGGAGGCCATCATGACCCTGCCGGAACCTTGGCGGCTGCTGGCCTATTGGGTGGGGATCCTGGGTTTTGTGGGTCTGAACGCGGCCTATTTGGTCTGGGTGGAACGCAAGGCAGCCGGACGGTTCCAGCGTCGACCTGGTCCCACGGAGGTGGGACCGGCCGGCCTGTTGCAGCCCGTGGCTGATGCGCTGAAGCTGCTGAGCAAGCAGGTGCTGGTGCCGCCCGAGGCGGATCGGTTCCTGTTCCGTCTGGCGCCGCTGCTGGTGATGGCGCCGGCCTTGATCTGTCTAGCGGTGATTCCCTTCAGTGCGACCCTGGGCGCACGCGACCTGCATCTGGGGCTGCTATTGGTCTTCGCCTTCGGGGCCGTCAATGTGCTGGCCCTGATGTTGGGTGGCTGGGCTTCGCGCAATAAATACTCCATCATCTCCGCGGCCCGGGTGGTTTCCCAGAATGTGGCCTATGAAGTGCCCATGCTGCTGGTGGTGGTGACCCTGCTCATGATCACCGGCACGGCCAACCTGCGCGAGATAGTCGAGCAGCAGACAGGCGGCTTCTGGCGGTGGAATCTCCTGCGTCTGCTATCCAATCCCCTGATGCCGGTCACCTTCCTGATCTTTTTCATCTGTCTGCTGGCGGAGACCAACCGGGCCCCCTTCGACATGGCGGAAGCGGAAAGTGAACTGGTGGCCGGCGCCTTCACGGAGTATGCCGGTATGAGCTTCGGGGTGTTTTTCATGGCTGAATACGCCAACATCGTCGTGGGCTGCGCCGTGGCCACGGTGCTGTTCCTGGGTGGCTGGGACAGCCCCATCGGCATCGGTTCGGGCCTGTTCTGGTTTCTGTTGAAAATGTACCTGCTGATTTTCACGGTGATCTGGGTGCGCTGGACCTTCCCGCGCACCCAGTTCTACCGGCTGCTGAACCTGTCGTGGAAAATTCTCATTCCCGTGTCGCTGGGCACGTTGATGCTCACGGCGGTGATGCTGAAAATCTTCTGATCATGGTACGTGCCCTTCGAGAGCTGTGGACCGGTTTCAAAAGCCTGTGTGTGGGCATGGGGATCACGCTGCGCCAATTCTTCCGGCCCACGGTCAACGTCCCCTACCCTCACCGCACGCTTCCCATCCCGCCGCGCTACCGCGGGCACATCGTGCTGGTGCGGGATCCGCAGACGGGCCGATCCCTGTGCATCGCCTGCAAGTCGTGCGAGAAGGCCTGCCCCAGTGACTGCATCGTGGTGGAGGGCATCAAACGGGAGGGCGAGAAACGCAAGTCGGTCACCGAGTTCAAGCTGGACTTTACCCGGTGCAGCCTGTGCGGTTCGTGTGTGGAGGTCTGCCCGGTGGACGCCATCACGTTTTCCAAGCGCTACAACTTGGCCAGCACCACCAAGACGGCCTTCTATCAGATCGACCTTTATCAGGAGCTGCTGGAGGAGGGCAAGAAATGAACGGGATTCCCGGCGCCGACCGCATCATTCAGGCGATGTTCGTGCTGGCCCTGTTGACCACGGTCGCTGGCGCCGTGTGGGCGGTGGCCACGCGGCGTATCATCCGCAGTGTGTGCGGGCTGGCACTCTGCTGCGTGGGCCTGGCCGGGCTCTACTACTTTCTGGAAAGCCCCTTTTTGGCACTGATGGAGATCCTGATCTACATCGGCGCCATTTGTGTCACGCTGGTGTTTGCCGTGATGCTGGCCGAGCCGGACGAACTGCCCCCGGCGGAGAATCGAAGGGCTGCGTGGGGCTGGGGAACCGTGGCGGCGCTTTTGAGCGGGCTGCTGTTTGCCGGTCTGGTCTGGCTGACCAGAGAGCATCCCTGGCCCACCGCGCCGAACCGCATCCGGTTGGGCACCCTGCACGACATCGGCGTGGCGCTGTTGGGCAGGTATGGGTTTGCGTTTGAACTGATCTCGGTGGTTTTGGTGGTGGCCATCCTGGGTGCGTTGCTGGTGGCCCGATACGGAAGGACCCGGCCATGAGTCTCGACTACCGTCAACCGGACCTCTATTTGATCACCGCTGCGTTCCTGCTGGCCTGCGGCCTGTTCGGCCTGGTGCGCCGCCGCACCCTGATTGGCATGTTGATTGCCGGGGAACTGGTGTTCTCGGCCGCGGCCTTGAATTTTGTGGCCGTCAACCGGTTTTTCGTGTCGGATCCGACGGTCGGCCAGGTGTTTGTGCTGTTTGTGATGGGCCTGGCCGCCGCGGAGATCGCCCTGGCCCTGAGTATTATCATCGGCGTGTACCGCAACTATCGTTCCATCGGGGCCCGAGAACTGTCTGAACTGAAGGGCTGACCCCATGGACGCGGTCCACGAACCCCGCCTGCTCTGGGCGCTGCTGGCACCGTTGACAGGTGCGCTGCTTGTCATGCTTACCGGCCGGCGGCCCAACCTGCGCGAGGCCTGCTCCTTCCTGGCAGCGGCGGTGTTGTTCGGTCTGGTAGTTTCCCTGCTGCCGGCGGTGCTGGAGGGCCGAGCTCTGCGGCTGACGTTGCTGCCGCTGTTGCCGGGGTTGAGTCTGGCGCTGCGAGCGGATGCCCTTTCGATGATCTTTGCCCTGTCGGCCTCCTTTCTCTGGATGGTCACGGTCTTTTACTCGGCCGGCTACATGCGCGGCCTGCAGGAGCATTGCCAAACGCGGTTCAATGCCTGCTTTGCCCTGGCTCTGTTTGGCGCCATTGGCTGTGCCTTTGCCGACAATCTCCTGACCCTCTATCTGTTTTACGAGATTGTCAGTATCACTACTTATCCGCTGGTGGCCCATCACCAGGACGAGGAGGGCTATGAGGGGGGGCGGAAGTATCTGGTGTACCTGACCGGCACGGCCAAGGCGCTGTTGCTGCCCGCCATGGTGGTGGTTTACGTGCTCTGCGGCACGCTCGATTTTGCCGCTTCGGCCGGGCCGGGCATTTTGCCGGCGGACGCTTCCCGAGCCCTCTTGACCGCCTTGTACGTGGCCTTCCTTTTGGGCTTTGCCAAGAACGGGGTGATGCCCCTGCACCACTGGCTGCCGGGCGCAATGGTGGCGCCCACGCCGGTCAGCGCCCTGTTGCATGCGGTGGCTGTGGTCAAGGTGGGGGTTTTTTCCACCGTGCGAGTCATGTTGCACGTGTTCGGCGTGGAACGCATTGCGGATCTGGGTCTGAGCCTGCCAACGGCCTGGTTTGTGTCGCTGACAATTCTGTTGGCCTCGGTGATTGCGCTGACCCAGGACAACCTGAAGCTTCGACTGGCCTACAGCACGGTCAGCCAGCTTTCCTACATCATTCTGGGTGTGGCGCTTCTGACGCCGTCGGGGATCGAAGGCGGCCTGTTTCACATTGCCGCCCATGCCTTTGGGAAGATCACGCTGTTCTTCTGTGCGGGGGCCATCTACGTGGCCAGCCATTGCAAGAACATTTCGGAGATGCACGGGCTGGGCCGGGCGATGCCCTGGACCTTCGGGGCGTTTGCGCTGGCGTCCCTGAGCATGATCGGCGCGCCGCCGGTGGGCGGTTTCATCTCGAAATGGTCGCTACTGTTGGGGGCCTGGGAAGCCGGTTCTCCGGCGCTGATGGCGGTGCTTCTGGCCAGCACACTGCTCAATGCGGCCTATTTCGCCCCGGTGGTGTACCTCGGGTTTTTCGGGGATCCGCCCGACCAGGGACCTCGGCAGGTCGCAGGCGAGGCGTCCCCGGCGATGGTCGTGCCGCTGGTGCTGACCTCGGTGATTTCAGTGGTCCTGGGATTCTGGCCGGACCTGTTCCTGAACCTGGCTCAACTGGTGATGCCATGAACCTGGTAGCCTTCATTGCTTGGTTGCGCCGTCACCTGCGCCGGCTGGTGCAGGGGTGTTGTGTGTTGCTGGCGTTGCTGGTGATCGTGGATGCGATTCCCGGCGTGGTGAACAAGGAGCACGCGCACACCGCCGTGGAACGGTGGCCGGGGTTCTGGGCCTTGTTCGGCTGGGCTGGATGCGTCGTGCTGATTGTCCTGTCCAAATGGCTCGGGCACGCCGGTCTGATGCAGCGGGAGGACTACTACGATGAGTGACTTTTGGCTGCATCCTTCGGTGATTCTCCTGGTGGGCGCGGCGCTGCTGCCGTTGGTACCGCGCCCTCTGAAGCCGGTATGGCTGTTGGTCGTGCCCGTGTGCACGTTTGTGCGGGTCGTGGGGCTAACCCCTGGCGTTTACGGACAGGTGGAGGTGTTCGATCTGACGTTGGTGTTCGGACGGGTCGACGCGCTAAGTCGCCTCTTTGCCTACGTGATGGGGCTGATCACGGGGATTGCTACGTTGTACGGGCTTCATGTGCGAGAGGACGGGCAGCACATGGCCGCGTGGACTTATGCGGCTGGATCGGTGGGGGCCATTCTGGCGGGGGACTGGCTGACCTTCTTTCTGTTTTGGGAGCTGATGGCGCTGGCCTCGGTGTTTCTCATTTGGTACCGGCGGACACCGCAGGCCCTGGGGGCGGGTTACCGCTATCTGCTGGTACACCTGGCGGGGGGAGTCAGCCTGCTGGCGGGCATTGTCTGGCAGGTGGGCAGCACAGGGCAGCTTGACTTTGCCCCTTTTGAGGTGGGCTCGCTGTCGCCGGCTGCCTGGCTGGTGTTGCTGGGCTTTCTGTTGAATGCGGCGGTTCCGCCGCTGCATGCGTGGCTGCCGGATGCGTATGCGGAAGGCACGTTCAACGGGTCGGTGTTCCTGAGTGCGCTGACCACCAAGACCGCGGTGTACGCCCTGTGCCGCGGGTTTGCCGGTCTGGAGCTGCTGGTGCCCCTGGGGGTGATCATGGCCCTGTACGGAGTGGTGTACGCGGTGCTGGAGAACGATTGCCGGCGGCTGTTGGCCTATCACATCGTGAGTCAGGTCGGCTACATGGTGGCGGGGGTGGGACTCGGGACGGAACTGGCGATCAACGGGACCTGTGCCCATGCGTTTGCGCACATTCTGTACAAGGGCCTGCTGTTCATGGGATGCGGTGCGGTCCTGCACATGACCGGTCAGAGCAAGTTCACCGAGCTGGGCGGTCTCTGGCAAAAGATGCCGTGGGCCTTTGTGTTCACGCTGGTGGGCGGTCTTTCGATTTCGGCCTTTCCCCTGTTCAGCGGTTTTGTGAGCAAGTCCATGGTGGTGGCGGCGGCCTTTGAGGATCACCGGCTGCTGGCAGCGTTCCTGCTGATGCTGGCGTCGGTGGGCACCTTCCTGCACACGGGTCTGAAAGTGCCCTATTTCATCTGGTTCGGGAGGAACCGGTGCAAGCCGGAGACCTGGGAACGGGCTCGGGAGGCGCCCTGGAACATGAACCTGGCCATGGCGGTAACGTCGTTGCTGTGCATATTCATCGGGTCGTACACGCCTTACTTGTATTCGATGCTGCCGCATCCGGTGCATTATGAACCTTACACGGCCTACCATGTTTCGGAGACCCTGCAGTTGCTGTTGTTTACCGCGGTGGGCTTTTTCCTGTTGATCCGCAAACTGGAACCGGAACCCACGATCAGTTTGGACACGGATTGGTTTTACCGGATGGGCGGTCGGGCGTTTCTGCGGTGGGCGCGGCATCCGGTACGGACCTGGGACGACCGGCTGGGAGAGTGTTACCGGCGGTGCGGCCTGGCGGGGTTGCGTGCCGTAGCCGGCTGGGTGCGTGCGTTCGATCAGCTTGTCATCGATGGCCTGGTGGACGGGTTGGCCTGGCGGATCGCCCTGTTGGGCGGGCGGTTGCGCACGCTGCAGCGGGGACCGGTGCAGGAAAGCCTGACGGTGGGCCTGGCCGTGTTGGTGGTGGGGCTTCTGTTGGTGTGGTGGTGGTGGCGTTGAGGCATCCATGGAACTGCAGTTTTCGCAAGGCCCGGTTCCGGTGTTGAGTGTGCTGATCTTCGGTCCGCTGGTGGCGGCGGCATTCCTGGCGGTCGTGCGCCGGGACAGCTGGATCCGCACCGGCGCGCTGCTGGCCACTCTGGGGTTGGCGGCATTTTCCCTGCAGCTTTGGTTCGGGTTCGACCGGTCCACAGCGGCGTTTCAGTGGGTGGAACGGGCCCGTTGGATTCCGTGGTTGGATGCGGAGTACCTCGTGGGCGTGGACGGGATCAGCCTTTGCCTGGTGTTGCTGACCACGCTGTTGATGCCATTGTGCGTGCTTTGTTCGTGGCGGTATATCACGCACCGGGTCAGGGAGTTCTTCCTGTGCCTGCTTCTGATGGAAAGCGCGATGGTGGGGGTGTTCACCGCGTTGGATCTGGTGCTGTTTTTCGTGTTTTGGGAAGCCATGCTGATTCCGATGGCCCTGCTGATCGGGGTTTGGGGGGGGCCGCGCCGGGTGTATGCGGCGCTGAAGTTCTTTCTCTACACAATGGCCGGTTCCATTTTCCTGTTGGTGGCTCTGGTGGCGATTTACGTGCGGACCGGCACGTTCTCGCTGCCGGAGCTGATGACGCACCGGTTCGATCCGACTTTTCAGACCTGGGTGTTTCTGGCGTTTGCCCTGTCGTTTGCGGTGAAGGTGCCGATGTTTCCGCTGCACACGTGGTTGCCGGCGGCTCATGTGGAGGCGCCCACGGCGGGCAGCGTGGTCCTAGCGAGCATTCTCCTGAAGATGGGCACCTACGGGTTTCTGCGGTTTTGTCTGCCCCTGATGCCGGAGGCCACGCGGCTGTGGGGGCCGTGGGTGCTGGGGTTGTCGGTGGTGGCCATGATCTACGGGGCGCTGGCCGCGTTGGCGCAGATGGACCTGAAACGGCTGGTCGCCTACTCGAGCGTGGCGCACATGGGGTTTGCCACCTTTGGGATCTTCGCCCTGAACCTGGAGGGGCTGCAGGGGTCGATCCTGGTGATGATCAATCACGGGGTGACCACGGGCGCCCTGTTCATCGCGGTGGGATTGTTGTACGAACGGTTGCACACGCGCGAGCTGGATCGGGCCGCGGGTCTGGGCCGGCAGATGCCCGTGTTTGCTGCTTTTCTCGGGGTGTTTGCTCTTTCCTCGATGGCCTTTCCGGGAACCAACAGTTTCATCGGGGAATGGCTGGTGCTAACCGCTGCGGTGCATTGGTTCGGCACGACGCCGCTGCCCTGGGCGGCGGTGTTGCTGGGAGGTTTCATCCCGGCGGTGGTTTTGGCGGCGGCTTACAATCTGCGCATGCTGCAACGGGTGGCCTACGGTGGAACGCAGAACCCGGACCATGGTGGTGTTTCGGACCTGAATTTGCGGGAAGGGATCACGCTGTTGCCGCTGGTGGCGGCGGTGATCTGGATCGGGTTGCATCCCCAGCCGGTGCTGCGCGTGAGCGAAGCTAGCGTGCGGCACTTGCTGCAGCAGGTGGAAGGGTCCCGCAGCGGCCTGACTCTGTCCGGAGCGGCGATCGTTGGAGGCAGTCGGCGGCCGGGGCCGATCGAGCCGCAACGGGACAGCCCCGGGCTACAGACGCAGGGACAGGAGCAGAGCTTATGAGTTTTCTGCCCGAACTGGTGTTGTCGGCAGGGTTGTTGGCCTTGTTTGTGGTTTGCCTGGGCGAGGGGCGGACCCGACAGGCCCGGCAGGTGGCGGGAGGAACGGCGATTCTGTTTGTCGGCGCCGTGCTGTTGACCTTCCACCGCGAGGCGCTGCTGTTCGACGGCACTTATCGGGTGGACCTGTTCACGCAGGTGCTCAAGCTGGTCCTGGGGCTCGGCTACGGCGCGGTGGTGCTGCTGAGTGATGCGCTGCCCGATGTACGCCCGGATGTGCGTCCAGAGTTCCATCTCTTCACTGCTGTGTGCGTGGCTGGTCTGGTGACCCTGGTCAGTTGCGTGGACCTGGTGGCGCTTGTGGTGGCCCTGGAGCTCTCGTCGTTCCCTTTGTATGCGCTGGTGGCCATGCGGCAGGAGGCCGAACAGCGGCGTATGCAGATGGAGGCGGCGATGAAGTACATGATCTTCGGCATTACCGCCACGGGCGTGATGTTGTTCGGGATGAGCTACCTTTTCGGTCTGACCGGGACAACCTCGCTGCTGGAGATGCCGGGGCGCCTGGAACCGTGGCTGGGCCGGCCCCTGGTCTGGGCGGCGCTGGCCCTGACCTGGGCCGGCCTGTTCTACAAGCTGGCGGTGTTCCCGTTCCACTTCTGGACGCCGGACGTGTATCAGGGGGCAGCCCACGAGGTGGCCGGCCTGGTTGCGTCGTTGCCGAAGCTGGGCGCGGCTGCGGTGTTGGTGCGCCTGACGGCGTTGGCCATGCCGGAATCTCAGGTGCTGGTGGGGCTGCTGACGGCTTTGGCGGTAGCGTCGATGTTCTACGGCAATTTGATTGCCCTGTGGCAAACGGATGTGAAGCGGTTGCTGGGTTTCTCGGGAATTGCCCATGCGGGTTACGCGGTGGCGGCTCTGGTGGCGTTGAACGAGGCGGGATATACGGCGGCGCTTTATTACATGGCGGGTTATTTGTTCATGGTGCTGGCCTGTTTCGTGGTGGTCTGTGGGGTCGCCACAGACGGCGCGAACGTGTCCTTGGCGGACCTGGCCGGGCTGCATCGGCGTGCACCGCTGTTGATGGTCACGCTGTTGGTGGGTGTTTTTGCGCTGGCCGGCGTGCCGCCGTTTGCCGGGTTTATGGGCAAACTGGCGATTCTGAAAGCCCTTTGGGCGCGGGAGCAGGTCCTTCTGGCCCTGTTGCTGGTGATCAACAGTGCCATCGCCGCCTATTACTATCTGGTGCTGGTCCGGGAGGCGTGTTTTCGTGAAGTGGCCGAGGGCGCGCCCCTGCGGCTGAGTCTGGGCACCAAAGCCTTGTGCATCGGGTTGATCGGAGTGATTGTGGGGCTGGGCGTGGCGCCGGGAGGGGTTTTGCAGGCCTTTTCGGATGGCGTCGTGGCGGTCCTGAAACCGGCCGCGGAAATCCCGGGTTGGGCGGGCCCGCAGGCAGGGTCAGCCTTGTGGCCTTGAAAGGGTGGCTTGGAGGCATGGCGGCGCAGGAGCTGGTTAGCTGAGCTTTTTTTCGCGTCCGAACAACTCCATCTGCGGCAGGGTGAGAAATCCGTAGCGCTTCAGGATGCGCAGTGTTTGCAGCAGGTCAGATTTGACGTAGTTACGGTTCGGTTCGGTCGCCCCGACCAGCTCCGCAAGGATGGTCCGAAAGGGCAGGACGCCGTCCACGCCCTTGCTGCGGAGCAGTTCAATGGTTTGTTGTCGGGTGCGTTCGGCGCGGGGGAGGCCGGACAGCACCAGAATTCGGCACGGAGGCGGGTCGGAACCCAGGGCCCGGAGGGCTCTGCGCCAGGCGGGCGGCTCCACGAAGCGCAGGATCTCCGGTGCGGTTTCCAGTCGAGCCGGGCTGATCACTTCGGTATGCCAGCCTTTGACGCCCACGACGGCCTTGGGGATGGTTTGCAGGTGTAGCGAATCCAGCACAAAGGGCCGCTCGGTCAGCGGCAGCCGGGGCTGGGGATGGATCACCAGGAAATCGCCGTCGTCCTCTTCCTGTCGGGCAGGCGAGACGTACTTCCGCTCCTGACGCACCAGAAAGCCGAGGAGTTCGAAGTATTCCCGGACGATGGTTTCCGTAACGCTGGCCATGTCAGGAAGCGCTGGATACGCCGAGCACCTGCCGGAGGACGGGCTCTTCCACGCCATGCCCCCATTCCGCCCGGCCGATTTCCGGGATCAGGACAAAACGGATCCGGCCGTCCACCACCTTTTTGTCGAGGCGCATGGCTGCCAGGAGGCGTTCCCACCGGGGCGAGGTCCAGTGCATGCGCGTGGGCAGTCCGGCAGCAGCCAACAACCGTTCGATCCGCACCACCGCCTCGTCGGGAAGCCCGAGCAACCGGGCCGACAGCCGTGCCTCGGCCACCTGTCCGATGGCAATCGCCTCGCCGTGCAAAAGTCGGCCATAGCCCGAAATGGCCTCCAGGGCATGCCCGATGGTATGCCCGAAATTCAGGATGGCACGCCGCCCGGACTCGGTCTCGTCTTCCGCCACCACCTCGGCCTTGATCCGGCAGCAGCGGGCTACGACCTCCTCGAGCACTTCAGGCTCCCGTGCCAGCAACCGAGGAAGCTGGCGCTCCAAATGTCGGAACAGCCGGGCGTCAGCAATCAGCCCGTACTTGATAACCTCGGCCAGCCCGGAGCGATATTCACGATCCGGTAGCGTCCGGAGCGTGTCCAGATCCGCTAGCACGAGGCGCGGCTGATAAAATGCGCCCACCAGGTTTTTCCCGGACCGGAGGTTGATCCCGACCTTTCCGCCCACGGAACTATCCACCTGAGCCAGTAGGCTGGTGGGGACCTGGACAAAGGGGATGCCGCGCAGGTACGTGGCCGCCACAAACCCGGCCAGGTCGCCCACGACGCCGCCCCCCAGGGCAACCAAAAAGGACCGCCGTTCCAGTCGGGCCGCCGCCAACTGATCATAGCACCGGCCCACCACGGACAGTCGCTTGGTACGTTCGCCGGCGGGCACGGTCGACGCCACAGGATCGAAGCCGGCTTGCCGCAAGGACTCGAGCACGGGCCGCAAATGAAATCGAGCCACATTCTCGTCCGTGATGACCGCGCAACGCCGGCCCAGCGCCAGTTGCCGGCAGGCCTCGCCCACCTGCCTTAACAGACCCGGGCCTACCCGGATGGAGTAGCTGCGGTCACCCAGAGAAACACGGACCGTGCGCACTTGCGCAGAATAGGAGGAAGTGGCGCTGACTGTAAAGGTTTGCAGAGATGGCCCTCCCGGGCACGAAGCGCTCCAGGATTTCCGCACCGTAGCGTGGGGGGCAGGCGAAAACAACGTCCTTTCCCAAAGCAAGGGAAAAGCGCCCCCAAACCATCCGGACCCGTGCGGTGTGAAAACGGAAGGTCGTGGCCTGAATGCCGCGCAAGCCGCCTCAGGCACGCGCTGGACCCTCTGCCGACTCTCCGTCGACAGCTCCGCTCCAACTCTGCAGGCTTGCCCAGCGGCGATCCGCTCTCGCGCTCCATTTGCTGCCGCGCCCCTCAACGGCACTGAGGCAATCATCAAGCCCTGGAAGAGCGCCTGCTTACGGGGGGCCTGAAGGCTTGGGGATGCCGCCCCCTGGGTCCTAGCCATGCGGAAAATCCCTCCGAAAGATTGCCCCCACCGGCACTGCCCGTCTACCGCGCGCCGTCCCAAGGCAGCGCGGTCCGGAAGCCGTCCCTCCAGCTCGAAACGCCAGCGCGCTCGGTTCCTCCGTAGCGAAAGCGTTTGGTTTGCGCGGGTGGCAATCACCCGGGCCCCAGAGGCCACGGACCCAACGCAACAGCACAGCAACCAGTCCGCGGACCCTGTCAACGACTACGCCACAGCTTCTAGTCCCACGAGGCCTCGGAACGGCTCTCCCCCTCCTCTGTCCTAAAGCTGTGCAAAAATCGAACTCCACGCCACCGGGCATGAACCCACCCCATTGCCACCATCTTCGAAGCGCAGTTGCGCTACTCTCCGGACCTGCACGGGATGCTGACGGACCACACCGCTTTCGCATGATCGGGAGGCGCATCCTGCCGGGCCTCAAGGCGCCCCATCACGCCGATCCTGCGTTAAATCCGCGGGAGTCAACACCGTCCTCGCAGCCGGCACCAGAACAATGCCGCCTTGCCCAACTCGAAACCGGCGCACCTCAGCACAAAGTTCCGGCCCGGGCCAATGTTTGAACGGTACCAGCAAAAAGCCATTCGAATGAGCCGCTGCCCAACCCGGCACTTCCGGACTCCCCAGGATAGCCAACGGGCTTTCCAACCGTCCGAGAAAATGAAGCTGGCCTTGGTACCGGCCGACCCATCCGACCGGTTGGCTGAGCGTTTGGATCCGACGCACTTCCTTCGCCACGTCCTCGAGCTGGAAGTGCTCTCGCAACGCCGGGCCGACGCCCATGCACAAGATCCACATCCCCAATCCCCACACCGCTCCGACGAACTCGGGCCGGTTGTTGAGCCCCGATCCCTCCAACCACGCCAACAGCAGTCCCAGTGCCGCCGGCATGCCCACCGCCCACCACGGAATAGCCCCGGCCCAATCCTGCCAAGCACCCAACGGCGGGAGCCACCCAGGGGCTGCCCAGCCTACCAAGGGCAACCCCAGCCACCCAGCCTATAGCCAGGGCCATTTCCCCCGCTCTGTCGCCCTCAGGTGTTGTGCGGCGCGGGCCAGCATCAGCGCAAATGCGGGAAAGAGCGGAAGCAGGTAGTGCGCCTGTTTGCCGCTGACCAGGCACAGGACCACGAATGCCGGGAACATGGCCGCAGCCAGGAAGCGCATGCCCAAGTCTGTTCGAATTGCCCGGACGTGGTGAAGACGCAGCTTGCAAAGTGCCCAGAGACTCCAAGGCAGGCTGATGACTGGCGCCAGGGGCAAATACCATCCCAACCATCGACGGTGCGCGTAGCTGTGTACGAGTCGACCAGCCGTCTGCTGTAAACCAATGGCCTGCGCGTATCCCCAGCCCGCACGGAAGATTGCCGGTACAAACCACAACAACACCAAAAGCAGACCTGCGGCGGTGGCTACGGTCCAGTGCCTGTGCCACCCCGCCTTCGCTCCGGGATGCCAGAACCGGACGCAAACGGCCGGGGGCACCAGAAAAAGCAAAATGACCGGGCCCTTGGTCAAAACGCCGCCTGCCACTGCGAACGTCCACCAAAGCCAACGGGCGCGTCCCCAAGGGGGATCGACAAGGGCGTTCCAGCCCAGAAGAACAAACGCAGTCAGCAGCAGTTCGAAGAGCACTAAGCCCATCCAGAGAAACCAAAGGCCGCAGGTGATCAAGATCCACGCGGCCGCCGCTTCGGGTGCCTCTC
>Ga0209017_10001217_pt1 | contig 20510 bp, 13 predicted proteins | sample YNPBryunderm2012_FD_185812 | JGI IMG/M metagenome (GOLD analysis project Ga0209017, IMG submission 185812) | Anoxygenic and chlorotrophic microbial mat microbial communities from Yellowstone National Park, USA - YNP Bryant MS undermat 2012... ... | reverse complement strand
CACCCAGCTGATCCTGGAGACCGTGGCCGTGGGGATCGTCCTGCTCGACGATCAACTGCGGATCGTTCAAGCGAACCGCACCTTCGAGGCGATGGTGGGTGTGTCGCTGGCCGACCTGGAGGGCCGAAACTGGCTGGATGTTCTCAAGCCCAACCCACCCGGCGATCTCGCCCACCGTCTGCACGCGGCGCTTGAGGGTCGCAGCCTGGCGATTCCCGGCGAATTGAGCTTTCAGCGGCCCGACGGTCAGTCGCTGGTCGCCACCTTAACCTTGGGACGCCTCGTCGTCGAAGAGGGACGACCTAGCCTGGTCGTGACGCTTGAGGATGCCTCAGACCGCATCCGCGACCGCCGCAACTTGGAGGCCGCCCACCGTCTGCTCGAATCCATCCAGTTGGCCCAGCTTCAATTCATCGCTGGCGAAGAGGATGAGCCAATTCTAGAGGAACTCCTCTCCCGCTTGGTGGAATTGACCGACTCGGAGTTCGGCCTGCTCTGCGAACTCGTTCCACCATTGGATGGTCCCGCCTCTGGCATTCCCAGGCTCCGTCCCCTCGTCGCGTTGGATCGATTCACCATCCACGCCCGCAAAGGCGGAGAGATTGACCAGACGACCTCGACCCTGGGCGGACGTTTTCTCGAACTGGAACGCTTGTTCCGCGATGTTCTCACCCAACGACAAGGTGTCGCCGTTCACGACCCGTTAGGTGAAATCGCCGCCCAACGCGGCTCAAAACCTCCCCGCAGTCAGCGCTCCGAGATTCGATCCGGTTCGTTGGCCTCGCGTGTTGGCTTGTCCGCTCCCGACCATCCCCCGATCATCGAATTCCTGGGCATGCCCTTGATGCTGGGCAACGACCTGGTGGGCACGGTGGGCGTTGCCAATCGGCCCGGCGGCTATCCTCCGGACCTTCTCAACTATCTACAACCGTTGCTCCACACCGCCGCCGGCATCCTCAAAGCGCTTCGGCAACGCCAAAGTCAGCAAATGGCCGAGGTCGAACTCCGGGTCGCTAAGCTCCAGGCCGAGGAGGCCAACCGTGCCAAGAGCGTGTTTCTGGCCACCATGAGCCACGAAATCCGTACCCCGATGAACGCGGTGGTGGGGATGACCGAACTCCTTTTGGACACTCCACTCACCCCGGAACAACGGGAGTTCACTGAGACGATTCGGGCTTCCGGCAATCAACTATTGGGACTCATCAACGACATCCTGGACCTCTCGAAAATCGAAAGTGGTCGCGTCGAACTGGAGGAGGGACCCGTTCGCCTCCGCCTGGTGATTGAACGCTGTCTGGAACTGGTGGCCGCTCGGGCCCATGCCAAAGGGTTGGAACTGGCAGCGCGTCTGGACGGGACGTTGCCCGAGGTCATTCGCGGCGACGATCTGCGGTTGCGTCAAATTCTCACCAACCTGTTGAGCAACGCGGTGAAGTACACGGACACTGGCGAGGTGGTGCTGACGGCCTCGTGGCATGCGGGTGATCTCTCCGCGCCTTTGGACTCCCCCAAACGTTCGCCTCGGTTGGAGATTGCCGTTGAAGACAGCGGCATCGGCATTCCTGACGCCCAGAAGCCGCGGCTGTTCCAGGCATTCCAACAACTGGACGCCGCCGGGCACCGGCGCACCGGTGGGACTGGTCTGGGGCTGGCGATCACCCGCAAACTGGTGGAGAAGATGGGCGGGACCATCCACGTTGAAAACCGACCCGGCGGTGGTTCGCGGTTCGTCTTCAACATCATCGCCCCGTTGGAGTTCCAGGCTCCCAGCGACCCAAAGACCATCGCCACCGCCTCAACAGGTGGGGACCGAGCCGGGACCGAGTTCCGAACTGCCGCCACTGCGGCATTGCTCGGGCGCCGGGTTCTCGCCTATGAACCTCATGAAGCCGGCCGGGCAATGCTCGGCAACCTCGCCGACTCGCTGGGTCTGAGCTATGTGGGAGTTGATCAAGCGGACGACCTCCTCGCCCAGTCACGCCGCGAGGACTACGACGTAATCCTCATTTCGACCGGTCCCAAGGCCCGCGACGGCCTGGAACTCGCTCACCGCCTGCGCGGCGAACTGAACGACCGTCCCCGGGTACAGCCGCCTCACCTCGTGGCGTTGGCTCCGGTTCAAGGCGAGGACAGCTTCACCAACGACCCGTTCGATGCCCGCTTGGTCAAACCGCTGCGCCGTGACGCGATGATCCGAGTTCTCACGGCGCTCCTCCTGGACCGTTCCGCTTCCTCCCGACGCATGGGGACACCCACTCCTTTAACCTCGCCGACAATCTCCACCGACATCGTTCCAGCCACCGCAAGCTCTGCCGCCACCTCCGAATTCCGCTTCGACCCCACTCTGGGCCAACGCCGTCCCCTTAAGGTGTTGATCGCCGAAGACAACGCCGTCAACCGCGTGGTGATGTCCCGCATGTTAGAACGCTTGGGCTACCAGCCGCACTTAGCCAACGACGGTCCCGAAACCCTAGAGGCCATTCTGAACCAACCCTTCGACTTGGTTCTCATGGATGTTCAGATGCCTAAGCTTGATGGTCTTGAAGTCACACGGGCCGTGAGGCGTCGTTTGCCCCTTGGGCAGCAACCGATCATCGTAGCGCTGACCGCCAACGCCACCCGCGAGGATCGCACCGCGTGTCTCGAGGCCGGCATGGACGATTTCCTTTCCAAACCGATCCGCCCCGGCGATCTGGTTCATCTTCTGGAACGAGTCGCCGCCCAAACCGATTGATTGAATGAAAATTTTTGAGACATGATTGGACGAATCGAGCCGGCCGAGTTGGTTCCGCGACCAGACACAGGGATCGTCTTAGTATTTTGGGCTAAGACATGCTGGCTTGTCCAAAACTGGATCATGATTTGGATCATTTGATATTGCGGACGGGCTTAGCGGCGTGGCGCGTCCCTATAGGTGCCAATGGTTCCGCTCCCCAATGCTCCACCCAAGGCTCGCTCGACCGTTTCCCGGGGGGAGTCCACCGAGGGCCAAGGTTCGGTAAGCGACCGACTCACTTTCCCATGTTCAAGCCCGTCGGGAGAATCCTCCTCACATGAGTTGCCATTCCCTCCCCGACCCGCCCGCGTTCATCGAGGTTCGAGGCGCACGGACTCATAATCTTCAATCATTGGACGTTTCAATCCCGCGTGACCGTCTGGTCGTAATCACTGGGGTTTCCGGGTCGGGCAAAAGCTCGCTGGCTTTCGACACGATCCACGCCGAGGGGCGCCGGAGGTTCGTCGAGACCTTGGGGGCCTCAGCGCGTCGGGTGGTCGAGCGTCTGCCCGAGCCGGCCGTGGACGCCATCGACGGTCTGCCGCCCACCGTGGCGGTCGATCAAACACGCGGAAGCGCCCACGCCGGGGCACGCTCAACGGTGGGGACGCTCACCGATCTTTGGGACCATTTGCGCGTCCTTTATGCCCGTCTGGGAACGCCGCACTGTCCGCGTTGCGGTCGGGAGGTGCGGGCTACGACCCCCGAGCGGATCGTTCGCGCGGTGCTGGGCCAGGGTGAGGGCCGCAAGGTCATCGTGCTGGCTCCATTGCGTCCCGACCCTTCGGGCAGTTGGACCTCCGCGCTGGAGACGATCCGTCGGGCCGGTTTGCCCCGCTTGCGACTCAACGGCGAACTCCGCGAGACCAGCGACTTCGACGACGGCGGATGGCCAGGCGATCCGCCCCCCCAACGCTTGGAAGCGGTGGTCGATCGTTTGGTGATTCGTGAGGGTATCCTGGCGCGGGTTGCTGAAGGGGTTGATCTCGCCTTGAAACTCACCGGCGGGGTGGTGGCGCTGCTGACACAGAACGACGAAGGCAAATGGGTCGAGTCGATTTACCCAACCCGGCCGCGTTGTCCCGCCTGCGACCTCGATCTGGGGGCAATCGACCCCCGCACCTTCTCGTTCAACCATCCTCAAGGAGCCTGTCCCGCCTGCCAGGGTTTGGGACATCACCCCTTCCCACTGGCAAACGCCGTCCCGCTAGGCGAAACGGGACGCGGACGACCTGCCCAGACCACCTCTGGCAAGTCTGATCTCCCGGGCGACGCCGACGACCCGGACCTTGTTCACGCTCCGCCTTGTCCCGATTGCCACGGCGCGCGGTTGCAACCCGTGGCCCGCGCGGTGCGGTTCCAGGATTGGACGTTGCCCGAGTTGGCGCGATTGACGATCGACCAAGCCGCCGAGGTGGTGGCAGGTTGGCGGTTCGCCGAAACCGAAGCCGAAGGCCGCGCTGCCCGTCGGCTCGCCCAGGCAGTCGCCGCCCGCTTGGCCTACCTTCAACGGGTCGGGCTGGGTTATTTGTCGATCGATCGACCAATCACCACCCTCTCGGGAGGCGAATTGCAACGGGTTCGTCTGGCCTCGGTGGCCGCCTCGGGATTTGTTGGGGTCTGCTGCGTTCTCGACGAACCGACCTCAGGACTCCATCCCGCCGACGCTTCGCGACTGCTTGAAGTCGTCCGCGACCTGCGCGATCAGGGCAACACCGTCCTCGTCGTCGAACACGACCCGATCTTCCTCCGGGGAGCCGACTGGATCATCGACCTGGGGCCCGGTGCCGGTCCCGAAGGCGGACGGCTCGTCGCCCAGGGACCACCCCGCGGGTTGACGCCTGTTGGACCCCACTTATTAGAATCCGCCACCATGTCGCTGTTGCGCGACGCCTCCAAAACCACCATGAGGCCCGCCTCGACACGTTTGAAGCGATCCCCTCGCGCGATCACCGTTCGCCACGCCCGCGCCCGCAACCTCAAGGGAGTCGAAGCGCAGTTTCCGTTGGGATGCCTCACAGCGGTCACTGGGGTTTCGGGATCGGGCAAGTCCACCCTGGTCTTCGAGGTTCTAGCCCGCGCGGCGAAACGTCATCTCCAAACCGTTTCCGGTTCCCGCCCTCATCTTGTTCAGGACAACGCCGAACCACCGATCGAAGCAGAGGTGAGCGGGTTGGGTGCACTAAGCGCGCTGAAGGTAGTGGACCAGCGCCCGTTGGGACGCAACGCTCGCTCGACCCCGGCCACCCACCTGGGGATCTTCGACGCACTGCGCGAGGTTTTTGCCGAGACCAAAACCGCCAAGCTGCGCGGTTTCAAACCCAACCGCTTCAGCTTCAATCATCCCTCGGGACGTTGTCCCGAATGCCGTGGGCTGGGGGGACGCAAGGTCGCCACCGCCTGGCTCCCCGAGTTCGAGGAGGTTTGTCCTGCCTGTCGAGGGACGCGGTTCAACCCGGCAACCCTGGAGGTTCGTTTCAAGGGGATGACGATTGCTGATGTGTTGGCGCTTCGGGTCGTGGAAGCCCGTGAGTGTTTTGCCGAGTTCCCATCGATCACCCCTGGCCTGGACGCCTTGATCGCGCTAGGGCTGGGGTATTTGACCCTGGGTCAACCAGCTCCCACCTTGTCGGGAGGCGAAGCGCGGCGGATCAGACTGGCGGCTGAGCTGGCTGGTCCGCGTCCCGGTTCGTCAGAGCCGTTGGCCTCCTCCGCGATCGGGGAGTCCTCAGGCAACCGTCGTTTGTACTTGCTCGACGAACCGACCTCCGGGTTGCACGCCGCCGACGTGGACCGTTTGGCCCGGGCATTGGAGCAACTGGCGGACCAAGGTCACGCCGTCGTGGTGATCGAACACCGTCCCGAATTGATCGCACGGGCTGATTGGATCATTGACCTGGGACCCGGCGGTGGGCCCCAAGGCGGTCGAGTGGTCGTGGCCGGTCCGCCCGGGTTGGTGCGTTCGCATCAAGAAAGTCAGACAGGGCGTTATCTCAACATCCTCATTCCCGAGGACGAAACCTAAAGCCGCTCAACCCAGGCTTCGGCCTCCTCGGTGGCCTCGTTCATGCTGCGCTCGACGTGACGACGGTAATCCTCCAGGGTATCGCGGTCCGCGTCGGGGGGGACGCGCAGCGGTTCCAGACCGATCCCGGCCGCGGGGGTAAAGGGGCGAGGCACCGCGAATCGGTCCCAGCTCCGCGCTCTCCAAGGATTCTGGAACGCCAAGCCCGCCCCGACAATCGGCAATCCGGTCCGGCTGGCCAGGTAAATCATCCCCGTCTGCACCGAGCGTCTCGGACCCCGCGGGCCGTCGGGCGTGAAACAGAGATTGCCGCCGCGATTGGACAATTCCTTGAGTTCCAGCAACGCCCGCACGCCGCCCCGCGTGGTCGAACCCCGCACCACGTTGAACCCCAGACCCCGCACCACCCGGGTGATTAACTCGCCATCGCGGTGGTCCGAAATCAGAATCGTCATGCTCGGCCAGGCCCAATAATAAGCGGGAAAGAGCATCACTTCATGAAAGAATGCATAAATATAAGGTTGGCCCAAACGCCGGGCCACCTCTGGGTTGACGAGGGGATCGCGGTATCGAAAATGAAAGTCGAGGGTGGAAACCCAGCTCCTCACTAGGCGGGAGCCTACCAGACCGACCGTTCGATACCAAAGGGGATGGTCGAGTTTGATCCTGCGGCGCTGGCGTTTGATCATGGGTCGCCTCGTCTGGCTGGTGACTTGGAACCGGGGGGGAATTACCGCGGGATTGCTCATGGGTCAAGACGAATCGCCCGGATCGAACCCAACCCAAGCCAACACCCAGGCCAACGGTAGGGCCAGGAGGCTTCTGTTGGAAGTCTGCGTCGAGACGGTGGAGGACGGCCTCACCGCGGCGCGTCATGGGGCTGACCGCCTGGAGCTTTGTTGCGGATTGGAGACCGGCGGCTTAACCCCCAGCGTCGGCCTTTTCCGCGAGACGCGGGCGGCGGTCGGTCCTCAAATGCCGATCAACGTCCTGATCTGTCCCCGCGTAGGCGATTTCGTCTGGTCGCACGGCGTGGGGGCGGTCATGCGCCGTGATCTGGACACCCTGCTGGCCGAGGGAGCCGACGGCGCAGCGGTCAGCGCGCTTCGGCCCGATGGTTCAATTGACCGCGACCTCTCCGGAACGTTGGGACGGATCATCGGTGTGGGGAGTCGAGCAGTCTTCCATCGCGCCTTTGACCATGTCGAGGAGAAGCCGGGGGAATTCGACCAATCGCTTGAAGATCTCGTTGGTCTTGGATTGAGTCGGGTGTTGACCACGGGCCGACGGGCTGTGGCGGCGTGGGGGGTGGCGAATCTGGCGCGTTGGGTGGTTCAAGCGCGGGGCCGGATCGAAATTGGGGCCGCTGGGGGGATCGGCCCTGCGAATCTGGCTGGGATTGTGCGACAATCCGGTTGTTGTCGAGTCCACGCCTCGCGGAGGGCACGGTCGGAACCGCCGTTGCTGGTTCGGGCCGCCCGGGTCGCGCGGGTTCCGCTAGCCGTGGGGGAGGCCCAATCTCTCTCGTCGGGACCACGCGGGGTCGATCCCGGCGTGGTGGCACGATGTCGTGTGATGCTGGACGAGCGGGCCGGGGAGTTGAACGATTGAATCGAATCCGAGGCGCGGTTGCCCAGGGTTCGGGTCCAAGAGAAACCGGCGGGGGTCGTCGGTCGGGAAGGAGGAAGCGCAACGATGGGCGCGTTCGTGGGGATCGACCTGGGGACGACCAACTCGCTGGTCGCCGCGCTGAACGCCTACGGGCGTCCCGAAGTCCTGCCCAACCCGGAAGGAGCACGGTTGACCCCCTCGGTCATCTCGTTCGCCGGGCCGACTCCGGTGGTCGGCCAGGAAGCCAAGGAACTTGCCAAGCTCGGTCAAGAGGAAATCGCCTCGTTCTTCAAACCTTTCATGGGCAATCCCCAGTTTCGCTTGACGTTCCACGGCAAATGTTACGACGCGACCGACCTGTCAGCCTTGATCCTACGCAAACTCAAGGAAGACGCCGAGGCGTTTTTAGGGGAGACGGTTGATCGCGCTGTCATCACCGTGCCGGCCTATTTCGCTGAACCCCAACGCGCTGCCACCCTGGCCGCTGGCCGCGCCGCGGGTCTGGAAGTCCTCAGAATCATCAACGAACCGACCGCCGCCGCGCTGGCGTATGGACTTCAAAAGACGCAGGCGGATGAGACGGTGTTGATTTACGACCTGGGCGGCGGTACCTTCGACGTGACTGTGGCCCGGATCACCCCGCGCGAGATCGCGGTGCTTTCCACCGCTGGCGACCATGACCTGGGCGGTAAGAATTGGGACGACCGCATCGCCAACCACCTTTGCGAGAAGTTCGCGGCCGACACCGGCATCGACCCGTTGGACGATCCGCTCATGCTCAATGAGGTGCTGGTCCGCGCTGAACAGGCCAAATGGGCCCTCTCCGAACGCAACGCCACCCGAGTCACCCTCCAAATCGGCAGTCAACGCAGAACCTACGAGTTGACCCGCCAAGAGTTCGAGGAGTTGACCTTCCCCCTCATGGAGCGAACCCGCAGGCTCACCGAGGAGGCGCTGGAGCAGGCTGGTTTGGACTGGAAACGTCTGGGAGGCGTACTGCTCGTGGGCGGCTCGACCCGGATGCCGATGGTGCGGGGCTACGTCTCGGATATGTGCGGCAAACCGCCCCGCATGGGTGTCAATGTTGATGAAGCCGTGGCGCTGGGGGCAGCCATCCAGGCAGCGCTGGAAACCGGCACGCACGCGGAGGACGCTATGCCCCGGTTCACCCTGAGCGGAGCGCGGGTGATCCGGGACGTGATGTCGCACAGTTTGGGAACTGTGGCGGTCTCCGCCGACGGCACGCGGTACGTCAACGACGTGGTGGTGCCCCGCAACCAGCCTATTCCCGCGGCCAACACTCGCAGCTATCTCCACGCGACCCACGAAGGCCGAAACACCCGTCTCGAAGTTTACCTCACCCAGGGTGAAAGCGAACGGCCGTTGGATTGTCAAATTCTGGGTAAGTACGTCTTCGATGGTATCCAACCGACCCAGGCCGAAGTCATGGTCGATGTCTCGATCTCCTACGACGAGAACGGCATGGTCCAGGTCGAAGCCCGGCAACGCGACTGCGACACGCCTCTGGCCATGACAATCGAGCCGGTGCCGGAGGACCTCTCTTGGCTGGACCGTCCGCCCATCGACGTGACCGAGCGTCACCAAGTCGAACCCCTGGCGATTCTCTTGTTGATCGACGTCTCCAGCAGCATGGCTGGCCCCCCCTTAGACGAGGCCCGGGAGGCCGCCCGCTCGTTTCTCGATCAATGCGACTTTACCACGACTCGCGTGGGTCTGATCTCCTACTCCGATCAAGTCGTGTTGCAAACCGACCTCACCGACAACGTGCGCAAGGTCGAGGCCGGCTTGGCCCGCCTGGAGGCCGACGGTACCACCAACCTCGCCGGGGCGCTGGAATTGGGACGGCGCAAACTAGCGACAGTGCCTACCGGCCATGTCAAATATCTCGTGGTGTTGACCGACGGCTATCCCGACGATCCCGACAAGGCGCTCCTGGAGGCCGCCCACGCCAAGGGATCGGGGATCGAGATCGTGGCGATCGGCACCGGTGAGGCCGACCAAGCCTACCTCGACCGGATCGCCAGCACCCAGGCTGGTTCAATCTTCGCCCGCAAGGGAGAGTTGGTTCGCGCCTTTGGGCACATCGCCCGCGTGATCGCCGAGGGCGGTCGCTCGCTTCGCAAGCTCTGACTCGTTTTGGAAGTGAACCCCTGCCCTGTCGTTTGGACCGACGCCAGCGGGATGTTGTGATTCGCCGTTTGGCTTCCTCCCGCGCCTCCCGCTCACCCCTCTCTTGGTTCAAGGCATTCTTACTGATGATGGTCTTGGCAACGGCATGGTTCATGGGACGGGCGAGCGTGGCGATGCGCGCCTTCTCAACTCCGTCGCTCTTGTCCTCGGAATGGCACCACTGCGAAAAAGGGCGTCATGGGTTTGGTCTGGACAGCGACGATCCCACGCTCTCGACCTGGCCCAACCTGTACGCGAAATGGTTCAAGAAGCAGGGATTCCTGGGACGGCACCACCCATGAGCCTCCTCAACCCCCATCTCCCCCTCACCACTGGCACCGCCTGGCTCATCCTGATCTTGGCGGGTGGCTTTGAGGTCGGCTTCGCCGTCTGCCTGAAGCTCTCCGAGGGCTTCTCAAAACCGCTGCCGACCCTGGGCTTCGCGGTCTTCGCGGCGCTGAGCTTTTACCTGCTGACCGTCGCTGCGCGGGTCTTACCAATCGGCACCGCCTATGCGGTCTGGACCGGAATTGGGGCGTTCGGCACGGCGGTGGTCGGCATCCTCTTGTTCAAGGACTCCGCCGCTCCCGCCCGGTTGGCGTTGCTGGTTCTGCTGATCGGTTCGGTGATCGGTCTGAAACTCGTCGGTGATTAAGCAATCAAAGATCTCTGATTTGAAAACCGGATCGGAGTTGACGACGCATGGAACCTTCGTCTTCATCCCACCCGCGGAGCGAAGCGTCTTCTCGAGGTGGTTCGGAGCCGGACTGGGAGGAGCGTCTCGTCGCCGAAGCGCGACGCGCATCGGAACGGGCCTACTGTCCGTACAGTCAGTTCGCGGTCGGGGCGGCGGTGCTAACGGAGGCAGGTGCCATCTATACCGGTTGCAACGTTGAGAACGCTTCGTATGGTCTAACCATTTGCGCGGAACGGGCGGCGCTGGCCCGGACGGTGGTTGAGCATCAAGGACCCGATGCGCTTCCCAAGATTGTGGCCGTCGCGGTCTACACGCCGACCGATCAACCCACGCCGCCCTGTGGCGCGTGCCGTCAGGTGATCTTCGAGTTCGGTTCCCAGGTGCGAATCCTTGCCGTCTGTCGAGGACCCCAACGGATTCGAACCACCATCGACCAGTTACTCCCCGGCGCGTTTGGACCCAGCACCCTGCGCGACAACCAGAGTTGACTTGACGCGCAACCCATTTCCGATTGCAATCCGCCATTCCCTCCTCATGCGAATCGGTGTCTCCCATCCCAAATCAAATCCTGTCGATCCTCTTCGGTTTTTGGAACGGCGGGGGCGAGATGATTGGGGGTGTTGGTCCTATGAGGATGAATTCTCGATGATTGGACACGGCAATCGGCCATAAGTGGGTTGTGTTGGTGAGGAGTCGGAACTCGTTACGAGTTGACAACTCCCGCTCATCTCGTCGTCACCAATGGAGCGCTGGTCCTATGAATGTCATCCTCGCCACGAATCGGCCAACGGTCTCGACTGGGTCGATTTCCACGGATCCGTTGGTCGCGCTGCCAGATTTCCCTGCGAGCTGGAATTCGCTTGGCGGGGCGCTGTGGAGCGTTTCGAAACGAGCCGCCACGCGGGTGGCGATGCGGGACAGCACGGGAGCTTCGCTCACGTATTCGGAACTGTTGGTTCGGGCCTGCGTTCTATGGCGAGCGCTATCGCGTCGTCTCAGCGCCGCGGAGAATGTCGGGATATTGATGCCTCCGTTGGTGCCCTCGGCTGTGGCGAACTTGGCGTTGAACCTGGGCGGTCGGGTACCGGTCAACCTGAACTACACCGCCGGGGCCGAAGCGGTGAACTCGGCGATCCGTCAGGCGGGCATCACCCACGTGGTCACTGCCCGCAAAGCGGCTGACCGGCTTGGATTCGTGCCCGATGCCGAACCCATTTGGTTAGAGGATCTCCCCGCGACCATCACCACGATCGACAAGGCGTGGGGATTCTTCGTCTCCAAGCTAGGCGTGGGTTTGGCGTCGTGGTTTTTGCCCGGCCTCCGCGGCAACCGGCTCGATCGGTTGGCCACGATCATCTTCACCTCGGGCTCGACCGGCAATCCCAAGGGGGTTATGCTCTCACATCGCAACATCCTTTCTAACGTGATGGCGGTAGGTTGTCATCTTGACTTCCACGATGACGACAAGCTGCTGGGGATCTTGCCGTTCTTCCACTCGATGGGCACGACGATCTGCCTCTGGATGGCCCTGGTGCTGGGGATTCCGGTCGTGTTTCACTCCGACCCCCGCGACGCCCGCGTCATCGGCGACCTGATCGAACGCCACGAGCTGACGATTTTGCTCGGCACCCCAACGTTTATGCGGATGTACTTGACCCGTTGCAAGCCGCCACAGTTTAAATCCTTGCGCTATCTGATCCTTGGGGCCGAAAAGCTCAAGCCGGAACTTGAGCGTGACATTCGGGAAAAACTCGGAATTGCCCCGTTGGAGGGGTACGGCTGCACCGAGTTGTCACCGGTGGTGTCGGTCAATACACCTTTTGAGGTGACCGCGCCGGATGGCCGAACGATTCCAGGCAACCGAGTGGGTACCGTGGGGCGTCCAGTTCCCGGCACTGCCGTGAGGACAATTCACCCAGAAACGGGCGAGCCGTTGCCGCCGGGGACTGAAGGTCTGGTGTTGGTCAAAGGGCCACAGGTGATGATGGGGTATCTCAACAAGCCCGAGGAAACCGCCGCGGTCCTCAAAGAGGGTTGGTACAACACCGGCGACCTTGGCTTGCTCGACGCCGACGGCTTCCTCAAGATCAACGACCGTCTCAGCCGATTTTCCAAAATTGCTGGTGAAATGGTGCCGCACGTCAAGGTCGAGTCCGCGATCATGGCGGTCACCGGACGCAACGAGCAGCAGGTGGCGGTCACGGGGGTCCTCGACCACAAGCGAGGCGAGAAACTCGTGGTGTTGTACGTGCCCGCCAGCGACGACGCCGAGCATCCCGTGCCGCCTTTGAAACCCGAGGTGGTGGTCAAGGCGATCCGCGAGGCGGGCCTGCCCAACCTTTGGGTTCCTGACCCAGCCGACTTCTTCGAGATCGACCACCTGCCCACTTTGGGCAGCGGCAAGATCGACCTCAAAGCGCTCAAGCAAATCGCCCGCTCCAAAGCGGGCATCTAAAACCCAACCGAGAACGCTCGCCCGATCCGTAGCGAGTCCGATAGGATTTTCGAGGTCGGATCGGGTGGGATTGGATTGGATCAGGCGAGATAGTCCTCGCGCGGTGGCGTAAACACATCCACAGCCACGGCGGGGCCGCCGATGGCGCGGACGCGATGAGGTGTTCCGCCGGGGATCAACCATTGGTCGCCGGGCTTGAGCAGCCGGGTTTCGTTGCCGATGGTGAACTCCAGTTGGCCTGAGACTAAGTAGCCACCCTGTTCGTGGGGGTGGCTATGGGTCGGCACGACGGCGTCGGCCTCAAAGGTGACGACCGACAGCATCAGGCGTTCCCCGGCGTTAATCGTCAGTTCGACGCCGGGAAACAACGGGCGCTTGAGTCCCGAGCCAGCGGTGATGAACATCGGGCGGGTTGGCGAATCTGGTGAGGCTCGGAGTTCAGGATCTCGCTTCATAAGTGTCAGCGGCCTCCGACCAAACCGCGATAGGCCGTGCCCACCCACTGACCCCACATCCCAATAAATTGCTCGCGGGACTTGGTGTAATAGACGCGCTCGAGCGCCTCATCCAACTTGTTGCCGCCGTCGGCGATGAGAACCTGAGCGAAGAGCGGAAAACGCGGGCGGGTCGGTGGCGCGGTGGACAGCCATTCGACCAAGGAAAAGCCCATCGCGCGGAGATCCTGGGGATCACCCTGATCGCCGAGGGTTTCGTTCGCTTTGGTGGCCCAACCGATGCGAAGCTGGTTGAAGGCGTCGCGTCGAAGCGTGTTGTAATAGGGGCTGGCCGGTTCGACCCGCTGCGCGAACGAGCACCCCAAACCCATCGCCAGGAAGCGGGGCGACTTGCCCACTTTGCCGACAAGACCTTCGACGAGATCCTGCGTGGCCAGGCCGACTAGGGTGCGCTCTGGTCCAGCAGGGGAGTCGGCAGCGCGGTTTCGGGTCGAGCCACGTTTCTTCTTGGCGGCCAAGGCGTCCCGATCCGAGTCGGGTTCGTCGCTGCCTTTGAGCGGATCGACCACCGCCACATAGGAGCTGGCAGCCGTGAACTTGTGGACGGAAGCGCTAGTTCGTTCCAGGCGGCGGTTCTGGTCGGACTGAACAAACTCGGAGAAGGGCGTCTTTTCGGTGAAGACCAACACCACCACTTTGTCCTGGGCTTCGATCAAGGGGGCACCCACGGGGCGTCCGAGGAACCGGGTCAGTTCGACCAAGACCTTTTCCATCTCTTTGGTCAAGTGCTGAAGGCGGGCTTGAGGCAGGGGGCCCACCGCGACGAAGTGGGTCGAGACTGCGGTCTGAGGCGCGTCCTTGAGGCCGGACTTACGGTAAAGTTCCAGCGCACGTGTGAGGAAAACCTTGTCGCGCTCCTCAGCGGAAAGTTTGCCGAGGGCTTCCCGCTCCAACGACTCGGCGGACGCGGCGAACTTCTGAATCTCCTCCCGTGGCGAGCGGCCTTCGTCAAGCAGAGCTCCGGCGTTGATCCAACGTTCGATCCGTTCAATGGCTTGGGGGCCCAGATTGTTTTGCCCACCCGGAGGCATTTTGGCGAAGCCATTTTCACCCTTGATGTGGTAGACCATGAGGCTTTCGGCCGCGTTGCGCGGGGTCACCGGCGACCCGGCGTTGCCCCCTTTGAGGAACGACTCGAAGGTGGTCATGTCGAACCCGTGGGTTCGATAGGTGGTCGAGCGGGGATTATGACAGCGTTGACAGACGTTCACCAGAATTGGAGCAACATCCCGGGCGAAAGAGGGTTGTTGGACCATCGCGCGGGTCGAGTCCTCTGGAGTCGGTTCATCCTGTGCGCGGGCCGAGATAGCGGTTCCGACCATCATCAAGGTCAGGGCCAAACCGGGCAAGACGCGAACCAAACTACGCATGGGAGAACCTCGCTGGGAGAGAGGGAGGAGGGAAACCCCGCGCCGGAACCCACCCTTCCCGGGAACTCGGGCGGAACCATCCGTTGAATCCATCCATTGTGGCATCGCGACGGCGGTTGGACAAGAGATCGTCGTGGCGTGGTTGCGCGAAACCCGGAGTCCGCCAACAAGCGACGATGAATCAATCCGCCTACCGGATCTGCTCTCCAAACCGGCCATTGGCGAAACGACCGCTTCAGGCTACAATTGAACGGCTGAAGTCTCTTTGCGCTCCCGCCCCGCTTATCCCGCCGACCCTCAACGCGGTCGCGGCTGGATTGGTTCCACCGCGAGTTCGCGGTCGAGTTTCCACGACGTTGTCGCAGGCTGACTTTAGGTCGCCTCCGGGTGATTGATCCCTCCTTGGTCAACCCCAGAGGCGGATCCACCCTCGACGAGGTTGTGGCGTGACCTCGCCGCTCGGCGTGAGCCGCGATTGGTTCGATTTCAGTTCCGTTTCACGATTCCTAACCACTCTGGGTCGGATGAGAGGAGACCAAGTCCCTTGGCTAAAGAAGACGCGATTCGTATCGAGGGCCGCATTATTGAGGCCCTACCCAACACGCAGTTTACCGTCGAGTTGCAGAACGGTCATAAGGTCCTGGCCCACATCGCCGGACGGATGCGGAAAAACTTCATCAAGATCGTGCCAGGTGACAAGGTCACCGTCGAAATCACTCCCTACGATGTCACCAAAGGACGGATTGTTTATCGAGAACGTTGATCAGATCACCACGATTCCAACGGCGTTTCACGTCACCTCACGTCACCCTACTCGACACCAAGGTTCACCGCAAAACATTCGATCTCACTTGATAAACATGATGAGTTCCGACGCGCTTTGGTCCGTCGTGAACTCATTTCGTTCTCGTCGCGGTCGTGAGGGCCGGATCAACCGCTGCGTTCGGAAGCTAGAAGAACTACGACGCGCTGGCTTGGTCGGCGAGGTGATGCACATCACCTAATCGAAGGGGGGGATTGCCCTCAGCTCGACAACGGTTCGTCTCGGCGGCGTGAATGGCCGATTCCAGGGGAAGGTCGAATCGAGCCGACGCACGAGTCGATTCGCCGCGCGCCGCGCGTAGCCGTTCCAACCCTTGATCGAGGGTCACGATGGGCTTGTAACCCAGATCGCGGCGAGCAGCGGTGAGGTCAAACCAGTGCGCCGTGGCAAGTTGGTGGACCACGAACCGAGTCAACGGTGGTTCGCTTTTGAATCCAGGGAGCTTGTAGACGGTTTCCAGAAGAGTCGCCAGTGTCAGCGCGGCACGGTAACCAATGATCTTGGTCTGATCCAACCGGGGCGCGCCGGCAGATTCCAAGAACCGATCGATCAGTGACCAAAGTGGGGTCGGTTCCCCTTGAGCAATGAAGTAAGCTCGCCCGGCGGGAGGAGAGTCATAATTGCTCAAGCGTTCCAGGGCGAGCCAATGAGCATACGCGGCATTGTCGATGTAAGTGGAATCTACCAGTTTGTCGTCATGTCCGATCCGCCTGAGCGTGCCGCGTAAGCGTCCCTGGACCAAGCGAGGGATCAAATGGGGGTCGTTAGCACCCCAAACGAGGTGGGGCCGGAGCGCCACGACGGCCAAACCGGGGCCGTTGGCCGCCAACGCCAGTTGTTCCGCCTCCGCTTTGGTTTTGGGGTAGGGGGCGAGAAAGCGGCGCGGGTAGGGAATCGACTCGTTTACGCCATCGAGGTCGCCGCCGTGGTGCACCACGCTGGGTGAGCTGGTGACGATCAGACGCGTGACCCCAGCGGCGCGGCAGGCCGCGACAACCTGAGCGGTGCCCAGGACGTTGACCCGATAATAATCGCGCTCCGCCCCCCAGATGCCGGTCTTGGCGGCGGTGTGGATGACCGCGTCGCAGCCGTGAAAAACGGTGGTGAGGCGGTCGCGGTCGCTCAAGTCGACGGCATACGGCTCGATCCCGCGGCCACGCAACTCGGATCCGGCCGAGCGGGAAATTCCTCGAACGCGGTACCCGCGCATCCTTAACAAATCGGCGATCGCCGAACCCAAAAAGCCGGTGACGCCAGTGACTGCCACATTCATCCTTGGAACTCCGCGTTCGGATCATTCCGTCCGATTGATTCCCTGGACGCCAATGGCTCGGGTTCGCAAGCCGCGCTCATCCTCGAAACTCACTCGATCGCCACGGCGACGAGCTGCCCGCGCCGTTAACTCTTCGTAACCGATCTTGGCGTTGTGTCGAATGTCTACAGGGAACCGCTTCAGCGCCCAGACCTGATCAACCGGAGTCTCCGGCAATCGCTCGGCCAACAACCCAGCGACTTCGCGGGTCAACGTTGGCCAATCCCGCGGGCGAATCGACGGCTTGGGTTCGATCCAGACCACCAATTCGAGACGAGTTGTCCCGGGAATTCCCACGAGCGCTGCGCGAGCGACCCCAGGGTGGGAACAGGCCACGCCCTCGACTGGAGCTGTGTCGCGGGGGCCTTGGGCGGTGACAAGCCGTTGTGCTTTGCGACCTTGGAACCAGAGGCGGCCTTGTTCGTCGAAATATCCCAAATCCCCCATGCGATGGCGCACGCCTCCGGTTGCGGAGGGATCGGCAATTTTGGCGAGTCGGGTCGCCTCATCGTTGTTATGGTACGCACGCGTCACCGTCGGCCCGGCCACCACGATCTCCCCGACTTGGCCCTGGGGAAGCCGAAGCGAATCGGACCAGACGGCGATCGGGTCGTGGGACACCGCGATCACGTCCACCGTCACTCCCGGAATCGGGGAACCCACGCAGACTCCCCGTCCGCGCTCCGTACCGCCGCGGGTCTCCGACAAGATCGTGCGATGATCCAGCACCGCCACCGGCAGAGCTTCGGTCGCGCCGTAGGGAGTCAAAATCACCGCGTCAGGGGCAATCAAGCGGTCGAATTCCTCCAGGATCGCCGGAGCGATCGGCGCCCCCGCGGTGGCGATCCGCTTGAGCGATGTGGGTGGACGTGTCCCCTGGGCCAACCAGGAGGTCGCAACCCGCCTCAACAGCGCGGGAGAGGCGAACATCGAGACGGCCTGGTGACGACGCAGCGCATCCAGAATCTCCTCGGGGTCAACTCGGGCCGGTCGTGTGTAATCCATTCGGGGAAGCACCAGTGTCATCCCCAACGCTGGGCCGAACAGTGCGAAGAGGGGAAAGGTCGCCAGTTCGACCTGGCCCGGTTCGATGCCCAGAGCCTTCCGCACCAGTTCAAGCTGCGCCTGGAATTGTCCATGAGTGTACTCGACCCCCTTGGGAGGTCCAGTGCTGCCGCTGGTGAACAGGATTGCGGCGAGATCCTGCTCGTTCACGGCCACCGGACTCACAGACTCAAAGTCAAAAGGGGCTTGATGTGGTTCCACGGTTCGGCCCACGGTCGCCGTGATCCGAATTGAATCCCGCGCCCACCCCAACAATCGTCGCGCCCACTGGGCGCGAGGCACTCCGAGAAAAGCTTGGGGGCGAGCCTCGCTCAAACACCGTCCCAGCGAGCGGACCCCCATGCCCGGATCGATCAGAACCGGCACCGCTCCCAGTTTGAACAGGCCGAACAGGGTGGCGAACAATCGCCTGCCCGGTGGAACCATCACCACCGTTTTCGTGCCTCGACCAATCCCCAAAGCCCTCCACCTCACGGCAGCCCGGCTAGCCAGCGTTTCCAATTCGGCGAAGGTGGAGACAACGATGCCGACACGCTCGCCCTTGCGCGTGGACCTTGATTGCGTGCGGTCGATCACGGCGATCGCCTCGGGACACTCACGGGCACGCGCCGCTAGCGTCTCGGCGATGTTGTGGGGTGGGTGGGAAAACGGAGCGGACGTTGTGGGCGTCCCGGTTTGCGGAACGTCAAGGATCATTGCACACATCATTCGGAATCGAAACACGCGGCGTTGGGTCCAGCAATCGACCCGGGTGATTCGGGCACCCGCCACTCTAACGCGGAGTCACCCCCACGACACCACGCCAAATTTGGGATTCCCACCTTGCCGAGTTCCCTCCGCGATTGCAAGCCCCACGACCTGCATCCCGAACCATCGTCCTGATCCAGCCCACGAAGCAGTTGCGATCTTGCAACTCCAACACGGTTCGACCAGACTGAAAGCCAAAACCGCCGCCAATAGCGTGGAGGGCCGAAACGTCCGCAAACCACGACCCCACAACGCGGGAGCTTCAACATCATTGCCTCGTTGTTGCCCCGACACTCCAGCCCTCACCCCGCGTCTGAAACCTCTTGCCGTCGCGCTCGAGTCCAAAACACGGGTGGCGTACCGTACAAAAGAACACGTCTCGGGTCAAGATCGGGGTCGGAATGGTTTCTTGGTCAGATGAAAAGCGGTCTAGGTTTGAACAAGCGTTTCGTGGAGGGATGACGATGAGGGGAATGGGTCGCGGATGGTTGGGTGGATTACGTGGGAGAGGTTCGTGTTTGGGGTTGGTGTTGGGGTTGGTGGTGTGGGTGGGGATGTTGGAGGGAGGTCGGCTGGATGGTGCGGAGCAGTGGATGGATGATCCCAAGGCGGCGATAGTGGCGGAGTTGGAGCGGATTGTGACCAATGGCGAGGCGGCGGGGATCGCGGCGCTGGTGAATCGAAACGGGCATGTGGAGCTGAAGGAGGGGCGAGGCGATTTCTCGCCGGACGAGGTTTTTCAGGCCGCGTCGAGTTCCAAACCGATCACCGCTGCCGTGGTGATGGCCTTGGTTGATCGCCGGCGGTTGAGTCTGGACGACCCGATCGCCCAGTTCGTCCCCGAGTTTCGCAACATGATCCTCAAGGGAGGAAAACCAGCAAGCCGGCCTATGACCTTGCGTCATGTGTTGACCAACACCAGCGGCCTGCCGGGCGACTTCAGCGCCGAAGGGGGGACGCCTCCGCTGTTCGGTGTGTCGTTGGCCGCCTCCTGCCGCGACCTGGCCAAGCAAGAACTGCTCAGCGAGCCCGGCACGACCTTTCGGTACTGCACAGTCGGGTTCAACCTGGCTGCGCGCGCCGTTGAGGTCGTCGAAGGGCAACCCTTCGAGACAGTGGCGCGGCGGCTGGTGCTGGATCCTCTGAGAATGACCCGCACCGAGTATCTTGGACCCACCATCCCGTTCAAACGTGAGCCGGGGGAAGGGAGATTTGTGCTGGCCGGAGGAGCGATGACGACCACTCTGGAGGATTTAGGACGGTTCTACCAGATGCTGGCCGAGGATGGGATGTTCGAGGGCCGCCGGGTACTCTCGATTGACTCCGTGCGGGTGATGACCACCCGACAAGCCGCCCTCAGTCCCAACCTCGTTGGCGATCTGGGTCAGGCTTATGGAATCGCTCTTTTCCTCGATCGGCTCGACGAACAGGGACGCGGCCGCTCGTTTGGACACCCAGGCATTCTCGGCAGTTTGCCCTGGTGCGATCGCGACCGCGACCTCGTGGGCGTTTTGGTCATCCGGGGGCGTTTCCCTGACGTCTTTCCCCCGGTTTTCGCCGCCCAGCGACTCATTCGTGCTCGTTACGCCGAGTTGAAATAAGCCCATCTCACGGCAAGACGACAGCGTCTCCGCGGCGATTGGACAGGTAGTCGTTGACGACTTGAGCAATCGGACCGTCGGCGACGATCCGACCATGATCAATCCAAATGCCGCGGGTACAGGTCTCCATCAATACGTTCATGTCGTGAGAAATGATCATAACAATATGAGAGCGGATATAAAGTTGCTTGAGGCGGATTTTGGCTCGGGTGGCGAACGAGGCATCGCCGGGTGCCAGCGCTTCGTCGATCAGGAGAATGTCGGGGTCGAGTTCGGTCGCCACGGTGAAGGCCAGACGGGCTTGCATTCCCAACGAGTAGTAT
>Ga0209017_10001216_pt1 | contig 20533 bp, 20 predicted proteins | sample YNPBryunderm2012_FD_185812 | JGI IMG/M metagenome (GOLD analysis project Ga0209017, IMG submission 185812) | Anoxygenic and chlorotrophic microbial mat microbial communities from Yellowstone National Park, USA - YNP Bryant MS undermat 2012... ... | reverse complement strand
CCACGTCGAACATACGCTCGCCTTGACCGCTGAAGGTGTTGTCATCATCACTGCCGATGAAGGGGCGTTTGATTCTGCCGAATAATTTTTCAGAAACGGCACTTGTCGTGATCAGAGAATCAATTATCATCAACGTTTTGGATTTCCCGTGAGGCCGATCGCAGAGAACAAAGTCGGCAAAGGGAGGTGGATGATGAAAGTGCGATCGAGTATCAAGCGAATCTGCGAGAAATGTAAGCTGATTCGCCGCAAAGGGATTGTCCGGGTGATCTGCGAAGATCCCCGCCACAAGCAACGCCAAGGCTAAGGCAGCGATGGCATTCGGGCTCGTCGAAGTGATTGTTCTTGCAGTATTCCTGGGCGTTTGCCTGCTCGTTTTGTACGGAGCATTCACTCTGTTATTCCACGTTAAAGCCCGTGGACGCAATCAGAATTCATGAAATAATTTACGGACAATTACGCTTTTAAGTTTGCCACAGGTATCACAAAATTTTCTTGAAACTCATCGTTGTTCGTATCGAATGCTTGGGAGCATGACGAATGCCGCGGATACAAGGGGTGGATATTCCTCCGAATAAACCAACGCATATTTCGTTGCGATATCTGAAAGGGATTGGCCCATACACGGCTTTAGAATTGTGCCAGAAAGTCGGAATCGACCCGCAACGCCGTGCCAGTGAATTAACGGATGATGAAGTGTCCCGCTTGGCGACGATCATCGACCGCGATTACCTTGTTGAAGGAGCACTCCGCCGCTTTGAAGGTGGCAATATCCAGCGACTCAAGGAAATTAAATCGTATCGTGGCGAGCGGCATCGCAAAAATCTGCCGGTCCGAGGGCAACGAACCAAAACGAATGCAAGAACCCGGAAAGGACCGCGGAAAACCGTCGCCGGGAAAAAAGGCGTCAAAGATAAATAAGCACCGGCTTGGGGCTAGCCAGTGTCAACCGATGCCGAGATTCGCCCCACGCTTACCGCGCTCTGCACAGATTTTGCAAAAGTATTTCTGGGAACGATATCATCATGGCGAAGAGCAAAAAGAAAAAGACACGACGCAACGTCAGCCGAGGGATTGCTCACGTTCAATCAACATTCAACAATACGATTGTGACCATCACCGACCCGAATGGGGACACCCTGTGCTCGGCATCCGCCGGCACGGTCGGCTTCAAAGGCAGTCGAAAAAGTACGCCGTTCGCCGCCCAGCGTGCGGCGGAAGAATGCGCCGCGAAAGCCGCAAAATTCGGCTTGAAAGAAATTGAAGTTCGTGTGAAAGGTCCCGGGGCCGGGCGAGAATCAGCGATCACAGCCCTGCAAACTGCGGGCTTGAATATCAAAGCCATCGAAGACGTGACACCGCTGCCCCACAACGGTTGCCGGCCGCCGAAAAAGCGTCGGGTGTAATTTCAGAAACGCATCGGAAAGCCAGCTGCCCCGTGTCACCAGCGGCACGGAACAACTGGCTTTAACCTTTTGCAGCCGAGTGGCTCCGTGACGACCCAGGGGTTCGCCGGAGCACGACTCCCAACTGGGAGTTATCTCTCGCTGCCGAGTTTTTCCCGGACCCCTGGATGAGATTGTGATTCCATGGCACGCTACCTCGACTCCAAGTGCAAACGTTGCCGCCGCGAGCAGATGAAGCTCTACCTTAAAGGAGCACGCTGTTTTAGCCCGAAGTGCCCGATTGACCGAGAAGCCCCTCCTCCAGGGATGCATGGCACCCGGCGTGGCAAAATCTCGGAATACGGGATCCGTTTGCGGGAAAAACAACGACTGAAGTGGTTTTACGGAGTTCTCGAGCGTCAGTTCCGCCGCTACTTCGAACTGGCAAGCCGATCCCCCGCAAATACCGGCGAACAATTGCTCTCGATTCTCGAACGCCGACTGGATAACGTCATCCACCGTCTCGGCTTCGCCCCGAATCGTGCGGCCGCCCGGCAGATGGTTGCTCATGGCCATGTTGATGTCAACGGTCGCAAATGCGATATTCCCAGTCGGCTGCTCAAGCCCGGAGATATCGTGAAGGTGAAAGCACGCCCACGGTCTCAACACATGGCCCGGTTATCCTTGCAATCACCGATGCAGCACATTCCGGATTTTCTGGAAATCACCAATAATGAAGAACCCGAAGGTCGGATGATCCGGATGCCGAGCCGCCAAGATGTCGATCCTCGGATTGCTGAAATTCGAGAACAGCTAATTATCGAAATCGTCACCCGTTAATAGCTTCTCCCGCAAAGGGAGAAACGTTGATAGTCTTGTGGTATCCCGGCGGTGACGCGATTCCCCCCGGGAGTGTCTTACGGTCTTAGCCGAGGTGGCTTGGTGTCTTGCTGGGTGATTCAGGCAGCCGATCGCGCGGAACCCTGATCACGGAAAGCTGACACCCCAACCTTAGAGGATTCCCTGATGCGTGTACGCTGGCGTGGTCTGGAATTACCAGCTCGGGTCGTCTCGGATCGAAGCACTCTGACGGACACTTACGGGAAATTTATTGCCGAGCCATTTGAACGTGGGTTCGGCATGACCGTCGGCAACAGCTTGCGGAGAATCTTGCTATCCAGCTTGGAAGGCAGTGCCGTCACCCGCGTAAAAATTCAGGGGGTGCAGCATGAGATTTCGACCATCCCCGGTGTGATTGAGGATGTGACGGACATCATTCTGAATATCAAATCACTTGTGGTCAAAAATATCTCGGATCAACCGAAAACGATCCGCATCGAAAAACACGGTGCTGGTGAAATTCGTGCCGCCGACATTCAACATGATGAAACGATCCAGATCATCCACCCCGAACATCACATCGCGACGCTGACGGCCGATGTCCCGTTTGTCATGGAAATGACCGTCGAAAATGGTCGCGGCTACCGAACCGCCGAAGAAAATGCCGGAAAAGACCGGGAAATCGGTGTCATCCCGGTCGACAGCAGTTTTTCCCCGATCGTCCGGGTGAAATACGATACGGAAGAAACCCGGGTCGGGCAGCGAACCAACTACGACAAGCTCATCCTGGAAGTCTGGACAAACGGAACCGTCACCCCGCAAATGGCCCTGGTCGAGGCCGCCAAAATTCTCCGGAAACACCTGAATCCCTTCATTGAATACAGTGAACCCGGCCCCGAGGTTCCACTGGATGAACCGATCGAAATCGGGATCTCTGGCAGTAATGCCGTTGATTTAGCGCTTGAACGCAAACTGAATATGAGCTTAGCGGAACTGGAACTCTCGGTCCGGGCAACTAATTGCCTCGAATCGGAAGGCATTGCCACGGTTCGCGATTTGGTGATGCGAACCGAAGATGAACTACTCGAAGTTCGCAATTTCGGGGAAACGACCCTGAAAGAAGTCCGGAGTAAGCTAGAAGAGCATGGACTGAAGCTCGGCATGAAGGTTCCCAGCCGGCGCAGTTAAACACGAGTTCAGGTCGCTCGGCGTTAACTGAGCGAACCCGGAGTGGGTCGGCGTTGTGCCACCCGCCACGAATCAGGAAGCTGGCTCGGACGCGGCTTCCACCTAACCTTCCTTGGCACGGGGTTCGGAACGCTTGGACCGCGGCAGGCACGGTCCGCTCCCCATTTTTCGCCACGAGGATGCTATGCGTCACCGTAAAGCAGGCAGACAATTAAGCCGGAATGCTTCTCATCGGCTGGCATTGTTCCGTAATCTTAGTCGAGCGCTGATCACCTACGAACGGATCAGGACCACGGTGCCGAAAGCCAAGGAACTGCGACCGTTCATCGAGAAACTGATTACCCTGGCAAAACGCGCCGCCTTGGCGAATGATGGCAGCACGGAAGGCCGGATCAAAGCCCTTCATTATCGCCGATTGGCGATGGCGAAGCTTGGCCCGGTGCATGGAACCGGAGTTTATGACGCAAAAGGCAATTCGCTTGAAGGTGACAGCGAAACTGTTTTGAAGAAGCTGTTTTATGTTCTCGGCCCACGATACAAGGACCGACCGGGAGGTTATACCCGAATCTTAAAATTGCATACGCGGCGTCTCGGGGATGCGGGTCAGCAAGCGATCATCGAGTTATTGCAAGAAAATGAGCAAAAGGTCCGTTTAAAGCAGGGGGCTACGCCCGCGACATCCGCAGAGTGATGGAGTAACGACCTCGGGATGACTCAACCACGGGCGATCCCCTGCACGAGCTTGAGTCATTCCCCAGCCACCTCTTCCACGACCCGCAAAAAAATCCTCTCGATCAACCAGCCGAGCAGTTCCAGGGTTCGATCTTGCTGATCCCGTCCTGGATCGAACTCGCTCAGCGACATTCCGACAACTTTATCAGACCAGAGTTCACAGATCATCCGCAGCAGTTGCTGCGGGTTCAAGCCAAAGGGCATCGGCATCTGCACGCCCGGAGCATAGGCCGGATCCAGAACGTCCAGATCCAGATCAATCCAGAGTCTCTCGGCTGATTCCACCTGAGCTTTAAGCGCTTTGAGAACGGACTCAAGCGATTCGGCGATTGTCTCGATTGGATAGCAGGCCTCAAAGACAGCTTTTTTCTGACGCTCGGTCAGAAAGAGATCCCGATGCCCGAGGGCAATAATTTTCGGACCTGGCGGCTGACAGTGTAAGAGCCAGTTGCCGTGCGACAGGGTTGCGTGGGTGCAATCCAAGTCGTAACAATCCAGGTGGGCATCGAATTGAAGGACCAGTGTTTGCCGGCCCAGTGTTTCAAAGACTGGCAAAACTCCCAGATGATTTCCGGCGAGCCAGAGGCAGAAACGGCTATTGTTCAAAGCTCGAGCGGCAAAGGTGTGCCCGGTTTTTCGCCAGGATTTGAAGTGGGATAAGGTGTCGAAGGGGCATTCCTGGATTTCCAGCCGCTCGGCAATCGCCCGAGTGCGAATCGACCGGGTTTCTCTGGCAGTGTCTTCGAGCAATTCATAAAGCATATCGGCCAGGAGACGAGCGCCGTTGCCGGTGCCGGCATTGCCAAAAAGGTCAAACGGGAATACAATCGCTGTGATTGGCTTGGTGGTCATGCGGCACAATGATCCAGATTGGAGTCGGTTTCGCTGCTGATGCACAATCTCTTACAATACGAGTGTGTCGTGTTACAGCCCTCAATCGTTTCTTGATGGGATCGTTGGCATGGCGATGCGCCGCGTGGGTGATGTTTTTCTTGCTGACAATGCGGTTGTCAGTGCCGACGTGACTCTTGGCCCAGGGGTCAGTGTCTGGTACGGGGCGGTGATCCGCGGTGATGTTGCCCCGGTGCGGGTGGGTGAATGGACGAATTTTCAGGATGGGGTCATCGTTCATTGCGATTATGGCATCGCCAATGAGATTGAAGATCATGTGGTCGTGGGGCATGCCGCTGTGTTACACGGTAGACGTGTCGGTGCAAGAAGCTTGATCGGCATCGGGGCCAAGCTCCTGGGGCGGAGTGAAATCGGCCCGGAATGTGTAGTCGCAGCTGGGTCGGTTGTTCCTCCTGGGATGATCGTCCCGCCGCGTTCCGTGGTGATGGGAGTGCCGGCGAAAGTGATTCGTTCGGTCCGGCCAGAGGAGCTCGAATACACCTTGAGTGTCGCCCGGCGTTATCGGGAACTGGCCGAGCGTTACGCGGCCGGCGAAATTTCCTGGCCGTACGGCCGACCGGTGGCTGAACGCGGGCTAGCTGCTCACACCCCCTGCGAGTGATTCATGACCCCTGTGCCGGACACCGAGCGTCGTCGTGCCGACATTGATGCGAAGCAATCGCGGCTCGGGCAAATTCTGCGAGAGATGGACTGTGAATGGGCGTTGCTTTTGATGCCAGCGCACGTTGCCTGGTTTACCGGGGGGATGAATATTCGCGGATTGATTGCCGACAGTGAGCGACCCGGTATTTTCACGAACGGTTTGCAACGCTGGCTGGTCTGCAGCAATGTCGATACGCAGCGGCTTTTTGAAGAAGAGCTTGACGGGCTGGGATTCCAGTTAAAGGAGTGGCATTGGCTGACGGGTCGAGCCGGGTTGCTCGGAGAGATGCTGGCGGGCAAACGTGTTGCCGTGGATCGCCCGTTCCCGAATTTGCCGATGATGATCGATCGGCTCCGCCCAGAATTGCGAGTCTTGTCGGCAGTGGACCGCGAGCGCTATCTGGAGGTTGGCAAGTTAACGGCACACGCTCTGGAAGCAACAGCTCGAACGCTGAAACTCGGTGAGCGGGAAGAAGAAATTGCCGCTCAGGTGGCTCACCGTTTAATTCGCCGAGGTGCTGAGGTGATTGGTGTCAGCGTGGCCGCGGATAGTCGGAGCCGGAAATTCCGCCGCAGCGGCTACACCAGTGTTCCGGTGTCTGAGTCTTGTTTGTTGCAAGTGACCGCCTTGAAGTACGGCCTGCATGCGACGGCATCTCGGACCGTGGCTTTCAGCGCGGTCAATTCCCCACTGCGGCAAGATTATGACGCGGCCTGCCGCTCGATCGCGGTCTATCAATTCGCGAGTCGGCCGGGTGGGGCGGTGGCTGAGGCGGCGGAAGATGCCCGGCGAGTGCTAGCTGGCGGGCCCTACGAATATGAATGGCGGCAGAGCCAACCGGGCTACGGGACCGGCTGGTTTGCCGCCGAAGAATTACGCCGGGGCGGGCAGGAAGAACCGTTTGTTGCGGGGCAAGCCGTCGTCTGGCAAGCCCGAATCGGTACTGCCGCTCTGGTGGATACCGTTTTGATTGAGGAATCTGGCCCGGTTTGCGTTACACCCTGTGAAGGCTGGCCGTACAAACGGATTAAAATCGGGGAAGTGGCGTTCGATATTCCGGAAATTCTGATCCGATCGAGCTAATCATTTTTTGCGAACGGTGCAACTCCCGCGCTGCATGATCTCCTGATCTTTGTTGGTCTCGATGTGATAGACCCGGAGTGATGGATTCAGGCACGTTGGTTCACTCCTTGTTGAAATTTGAGCTAACCGCGGTGAAAGTTGGGGTTGCAGAAACGATGTCGTTTCCGCCACAATCCGTGCCTGCCCAGCTGGAATACTGGGTCTGACACTGGTTCGCCCGCGAACCCTGGACACGGAAGCCCGGAATGACCGATCGCCGACATCTGGCCACCTCAATTGCGTTGCTTGCGTTGTGCGGATGGGCCTTTTATCCGACAGTCGAGTGGATGCTGCGAAAGTGGCAAGCAGATCCGCAGTATTCCCACGGTTTTTTAGTACCGATCTTCTCGGGTTTCTTGCTTTGGCGGCAACGCGGCTCGTTGCCAAGCTGGTTTTCGACACCGCAGCCAATTCTGGCCATCGTTTTACTTGGAGTGATCGTCGGCTTGCGTTTTCTCGCCGGGGGTCTGCTATTCCATCAACTCGATGCTGGAGCGATGCTGGGAACACTGGCCGCGCTGGCGTTGATGCTGGGTGGCAGTCGATTGTTGCGAAGGACGGCCCCGGCAATTGCCTTTTTGATATTCATGGTACCGCTTCCGTATGAACTGGAACGGAACGTCGGTGGACCGTTGAAAATCGCGGCGACACACGCGAGCACGTTTTTACTGCAAACGCTCGGATTGCCTGCAATTGCCGAAGGCAATCTGATTCTTATCGATGACATTCGCCTCGGTGTCGTCGATGCCTGCAGCGGCTTAAAAATGTTGATGACTTTTGCGGCGTTTGCCGTGGCGGCCGTGCTTCTGCTCGACCGCACCCGCTTTGAAAAACTCATGATTTTACTAGGAATCGTCCCGATCGCGGTGATCACGAATGTGTTGCGAGTTACCGCAACCGGGATCGGCCACACGCTCGTCCATGAGAAAGCAGCCGTGGATTTTCTGCATGATCTGTGTGGCTGGCTGATGATGCCGACCGGTCTGGCGTTGCTGGGGCTGCAACTGTGGATCTTGAGCCGACTGGTAATTCCTGATCAGCCAAACGCTCAGCAGTTTGCCTATCCAGCGACGCTGGCAAAGCTCGGCCAGGCGTCAGTCTCGGCAGGATAAGAACGTTCCTCGGGCATCGATGAGAGTTTTCTTTCCGCAGGGATGCAAGCCATGAACGGACCCAGTATTGCCCCCCCAAGCACAGCCAGCAAGGCGGTGGCGGTCCAGCGATCAACCAGCAACGTTCGGGCGTTGACCCCGGCTCGGGTTCTCGTAAACCCTGCCCCGGAAAGCGAAGTCAATGCCTTCTGGCGTATTCTCATGTATCTTCGCTTTCATTGGCTGATGATTGTATTTTGCGGCGGCCTGCTCGGTACGGCCTTGGCCTACGCCGCCTGGTGTCTGTTGCCGGCCAAGTACGAGTCGTATGCATTATTACAAGTTGCTTCCGCACCGACGTCGATCGCCCAGCAAAATGATCCGAATCGATCAAAAACGGATTTTATTACTTATTTGAAGACGACAGCTCAGTTAATCAAGTCAGAATTCGTTCTGAATTCTGCGTTGAGCGACCCGAAATATAAGATCTCTGACTTGCCGACACTTCAAGCTCAGAAAGAACCGATCAAATATCTTGACGAAAAATTGCAGGTGGTTTACTCGGAAGGTTCTGAAGTGATTCGCGTCGCATTGGAAGGTCACGAGCCAAATGATCTCCGAAAAATCGTCGATGCAGTCAAAGATGCGTATTATCGCGAGGTTGTGGAAAAAGAAATTCAGCAAAAAGCGAACTTCCGCGTGAAAGTCGAACAGGCTCGGGCCGCTTTAGAAGGGCTGATGCGGACAAAAGTCGGCAAGCCAGACTCCCCGCCGCATACCGTGGGACTGGGGGGAAACCCGAACGCCCCCGCCTTGCCGCTGCCGCCTTTGCCGAACACTGCGGGCAATTCCTTGCCGGTGACGCCGGCTGTTCCCCCCGTGGCAGCAGTTCCGGAACCCGAGGAAGCTCGGAAAGCTCGTTTCAACGTGACGCTTCAGCGGATCTTCGCGATGGAAACGCAACTGCAGCAGTTTCCAGTCACGATTGCGGAGAAGGCGGGAGAAGTCGAATCGCTGCGGAAGCAAATCGAAGCATTGCGGACCGGCCCGGCCTCGCAGGAGTCAATCGATGCCGCCGAGCGTGATCCGGAAGTCATGCAACTCGCCCGGATCGCGAAAGCATACCGGGATACGGCGAACTTTCAGGCGAAGGTGGTGACAAACCCGAACAGCGAGCGGATCATCCGCGCTCGGGAGCAAGCTGATGCCGCCGAGACGCAGTGGCGGCAAGCTCGTGACGAGCGAGCCCGAAATCTGGAAACCGCCCGCCGCCAAGAAGAGGCAAATAAGTTATTTGTCTTGCTGGAAAAGGCTCAGCGAGATTTACGGAACCTGCAGGAACGGGAAAAAACGACCCGGGTCCAGTTGGAAACGGCCCGGCGAGAGCTTGCGGAAATCCCTCCCGAACCAATCAAAGAGGAACACAAAGCCCCGGTGGTCGATCCCGTCGTCACCGACTTGCTGACGCACGATGATATGTATCGTCGGCTGACCGCACAACTCATCAGTCTCGGATTTGAACTCGATTCACCGCCCCGTGTTCGCAAGCTGCAGGATGCTTCGGTACCGATGCAGAAAGACAGCAAAAAACAGTTGCTCGGGACACTTTTTGCCGGATTGATGGGATTTGCCTTGATCGGGCTGGCGGTAGTAGGCTATGAATCGACCGTTCGTCGAATCAGTAGCCTGAGCGAATTGACAAGCAGCAGTCCGACAGGAGTGGTGGGAGTCATCCCTTGGCAAACGGGCACAAGCCCGATGAATGATCCGCTGAAACGTTCAGAGATCAACGAGGCGATTGACAAACTCCGCTCGTATGTCGCTCAGACCTGGCTGAGCAAAGGAGCCACCACGGTCGCCGTGACCAGCCCGATTGCTGACGAAGGCAAAGCCTTCACTGCCTTTGCTCTAGCGAGCAGCCTCGCCCAGGCTGGGTACAAGACGTTGCTGGTGGATTTCGATCTTCGCCAACCAATTTTGCATACATTTGTGAATCTGATGAATCACCAAGGAGTTTGCGAATTACTCCGCGGCGAAGCGGAGATTCGCCAGGTCATTCACGAGTTGCCAAGCGGCTTGCAATTGCTTCCCGCGGGAAAGTGGTCCGACGAGGCCCGGCAAGCCGCGGTCGGCGGCCGGTTGGAAATCCTCTTCAATCGGTTGAAAGATCCGTATGATTGCCTGATTATTCATGACCACGCATTACTGACGGTTGCTGAGGCGGTGGAAATTGTCCGTCGAGCCGATGTCGTATTGCTTTGCAGCCAGTATCGGGAGACCCGGCTACCGCTGTTACTGCGTGCCGTCGATCGGGTGGCCACGATGGAGGTGCCTTACAGCGGGATTGTTTATGTCGGGGCGACCTCCAGCGAATCGCTCGTCTAGTCGCGGTGAACCCGGGTTGGCGTGGGTGTGATCTTGCCGTCAGGGTGTCGGAATTTTGGCGTGAATATGCAGGAGTGATCGGGATGTTGAAACAATCGGGCACGCTGCTCGGCGCGGTACTGGTGGCAGCCGGAGCAATGGTCCACGGGGCTATCACTCATCGCTGGGGCACTCCGATTTCGTCCGGAAGCCGAGCCGAGGCATTGCATGCCCTGATTCTCGATTTGCCGGGGTTCACCGCGGAAGAAATTCCCAGTGAGATTGAAGTCAAGGAAAAGAGCCGAGTGACGTGTCGACGGTATTATTCTCCCGCTGAAGGCTTCGGCGGAGTCGTGTCGATCATCACCGGCCCTCCCGGTGCAGTCTCGACACATACACCGGATGTCTGCTATCCCAGTAGCGGCTACACCACCGTGGTCCCCCCGCGTCGTGAACGCATCGAACTTCCCTCCGGCCTCACGGTCACTTGTTATGTGGCGGAATTTCAGAAACAGACAGCCACCCGGACCGAGCGACAACGAGTCCGCTGGGCGTGGGCGGTGCCGGACCAGCGCAGCGGCTGGTCAGCCCCACAGCGACCGCGATGGCAGTATCTTCGGGAACCTGAACTGTACAAGCTCTATGTGGTGACTTCGGTTCCCGTTCCGAGCAGATCTTCACGAGCGGATGCCTCGGCCGAGAAACATACAGGAGAAGCTGCAGACGACTTGTCTGCCGATCCACCGGCGGCCCGAGCCTTTGTGCTCGCCGCCCTGAGCCAGTACACCGACCGATTATTCGGACGGTGATTGGATGGAAGATGGTTTTGCCGGACTTCGGATGAGCCGGTTTTTTCCCCCCGCGCAAGGATGTAGCACTCGATGAGCGTGAATGTATCGTCTCGCACCCTCCCGCGGATGGCCGCACACGGTAGCTGGGCACGACGACCTGCGAAATCTCCAGCACCGACACGATTAATCACCGTACCGATCGCCGAGCAATCGCGAAGCGTTGTTAAAGCTGCGTTTGACTGGGTGATGGCGGCGATTATTCTGGTGGCCAGTTTGCCGATCCTTCTAGTTGGAATGCTGGCGGTCCGTTTATCGTCACCGGGTCCGGTTATATACACACAATCCCGGGTCGGTCGAGGCGGCCGGGTTTTCACGATCTACAAGCTTCGCACGATGTACGTCGATTGTGAAAGTTTGACGGGTCCACGATGGTGCGTCCCCGGCGATCCTCGCATCACCCCGGTCGGACTGGTACTTCGCCGGCTGCATATCGACGAACTTCCGCAATTGTGGAATGTTCTTCGAGGCGAGATGAGTCTGATCGGCCCGCGTCCCGAACGCCCGGAGATTTGTGCCCAGCTTCGCCGAGTCATTCCTGGATATGATCGTCGGCACGTCGTGCAACCCGGAATTACCGGATTTGCTCAGATCCACTTGCCCCCAGATACGAGCATCGGCAGTGTTCGGAACAAAGTGGCGTATGATCGCTTTTACATTATGCGGCAAAATCTCTGGCTTGAACTGTACATTCTGGTGTGTACGGCTTTGAAAGTTGTCGGATTACGTTCCCTCTATGAGCGGAAGCCTCGTCGGCCCGCTGATGATTGATGAACTCGCAAAAATCTGGCCCGTGACGGGCAGCGACGACACCGGATCCGGGCTTGTCCACCCGATTCAGCCGCTGCCTGACTCAATCTCGTTCACTCGGACTGATGAGCACTGCGGCATGGCTATCATCAGCTTGATCGTCCCAGTCCGCAATGAGGGACGGGCGATCGAACAGACACTCCGGTCATTGCTTACTCAGGATTATCCACGGTCTGATTATGAAGTGATCGTCGCGGATGGAATTTCAACGGATGATACGGTGCCGATCGTCCGGCGATTACAAGCAGAGTTTCCGAATTTGAAGCTGTTGTTCAACCCGGCACGCTTCAGTAGCGCTGGGCGTAACACGGCGATCCGGCACATGACCGGGGAATTCGCCATCATTGTCGATGGCCACTGTCAAGTGCCCGATCGCAATTACTTACGGAACCTGGTGTCTGCATTTGCGGGCAGCGGCGCGGATTGCCTGGGTCGGCCGCAACCGCTGGATGCCCCCGCAGCGACACCGTTTCAAAAAGCGGTATCTCTCGCCCGATCGAGCCGCCTTGGCCACAATCCCGACTCGGATATCTTTTCAAACGAGGCCAAATATGTTCACCCCGGCAGTACGGCGGTGGCATACCGACGACAGGTATTTGAAACGATCGGCTTGTTTGATCAAGCGTTTGACGCCTGCGAGGATGTCGAATTCAACGAGCGCGTTCACCAGGCGGGATTCACGTGTTTTTTTACTCCAAGTCTGAAAATTGCCTATCATCCCCGTGCGTCGTTGCCAGCCTTGTTCAAGCAACTGGCTCGCTACGGCTGTGGCCGAGCTCGATTGGCCTGGAAACACCCCGGTTCATTAACTCTGCCCGCTCTGATCCCCCCGCTGTGGCTTTGCTTTCTGGCCGTCGGACTGAGCCTGACGCTCGCCTTCCCCACGCTGGGCTGGTACTATTTCCCGGTCGTGCTGCTTTACGGTCTGGTGGTGCTCCTTGTGTCGGCAAGTTTGGCATTGCGACAACCGTGGTCGGTGGCGATCCGTTTACCGATCGTGTTTCTGACGATCCATGCCGGCTTTGCTTGGGGATTTTTGCGAGAAACTGCCCGGCAACTGCGGACCCGCCTCTGCGGCTGAGTCGACGCCAGCCCTGGAAAGTCGTAACATGGCATTATGACTTCTTCCACGCTTGAGTTCCCGGTTCTTACCGCGGAAGGGCAAACGGTACGGCTCGGATCGTACATGCGATCCGATTATCTGCTGCTCATTTTTCTCCGGCACCTGGCCTGTATTGCCTGCCGGCCTCATCTGGAAGAGGTGGCATCGCAGGTCGATCGTCTGCGAACCGCAGGAATCTCCGTGGTTGCGATCTCGCAGGCAAAGCCAGAGTTCCTGGCGATGTTTTTGCGGCAATTTCCGCAGCCATTTCCTGTTGTCGCCGATCCGGATCGTCAAGCTTACCGAGCCTTTAATCTCGAACGAGCCCGCTGGCGGGATTTTTTCCATCCTGGTGAAATTGCTCGCTACCTGGGAATCATGGCTCGTGGTCATCGCGTGCAACGCCCGTTTGCCGGTGAAGATTTATTGCAACTCGGCGGAGACTTTCTGCTCGACCGCCACGGCAAGGTCCGCTTCGCTTACCGCTGTCAGACGGCAACAGACTGGCCCCGTTTTGAGGAAATTCTTGCCGCGGCCACTGCGGGGTGAACCATTCGCCATGTCGGGACTATACTATTGCTGGGAGGTCTCGGATAGCTCCCGATTTCTTCCTTCACGCCCGCTGACACTCATCGCTGAAATTTCAAGGAGCGTTCGATGATGTTTCGAGAATTTCTCTCCGTGCTTGGAGCAATCTGCCTGGCAGGATGGGCAACAACACTAGCCAAAGATCCCCATGATGTCGCCATCCCGAATGAATCCCGGAAACAGCCATTTGCAGAACAAGTTCCGATCCGATTTCTCGCCCGGGGGCAAAATCCAAAATCCTGGGATGCCCTGCCGAAATACTGGAATGAAAGCACGGAAGAAGCGATCGACCCCATGACCGGGAAAAAAATCACCCGGAAAGTGATCATCATCAAGGTTCCCCTCGGCCTGACCACACCCCCGCCGATTCCCCCGGAGAACCCGATGACATTAGCCAAGTGGGAACTCGGCAAAAAACTGTATTACGACCCGATCCTATCGACGAACAACACGATCAGTTGTGCGACCTGTCACAATCCGGAAAAAGGTTTTACCGATCAGTTGACAACCTCGATCGGGATCAACAACAATGTCGGCGGAATGAATGCCCCGACGGTAATCAATGCGGCCTACAATCGCTTTCAATTCTGGAACGGTCGGGCCGCATCACTCGAAGATCAATCACAAGGTCCGCCCACCAACCCGCTGGAAATGTTCGCGGGGAAAGGCGACCCCTGGGAAGAAGCGATCTCCCGGATTCGTGCCAAAGCAGAATATGTCCAAGCATTTGAAGCAGTTTTTGGCCACGCTCCGACGCGAGATGCCACCGCCAAGGCAATTGCTGCCTACGAGCGAACGGTGCTTTCCGGGAACAGCATCCATGATCGTGCCGATCTGGCCATGCGGGAACGTGTCCGCGAAGAAGAATCCGGCGATTACACGCTGAAAGCCGAGGATTACGCCGCGGTGATCAAACAGGCCGCCGCGAAGAAAGATGTCGCGAATCTGGCAGCGCTTGGACTTGATCTGAAGACGGCGAACGAGAAGGCCGCGGAATTCGGTCAACGTCTGGTGAATGGCCGGAACCTCTTCTTTGGCAAAGCACGATGCAGCAATTGTCATGTCGGTGATAATTTTACCGATCATGCTTTTCATAATTTGGGAGTCGGTGCGCAGGATGGTCAGTTGTCCGCCGATGAATACGGGCGTTTTAACCAGTTGCCGCTCGGTCACAAAGATCCGACGCAGATCGGTGCCTGGAAAACACCAGGGTTGCGGGCCTTGCTGTCCACCGCACCGTACATGCACGACGGCAGTGAAAAATCCCTGGAAACAGTGATTGATCTCTATGATCGCGGTGGCAATGCCAATGAATTCTTGGATGAGAAAATGCGAGATCTCGAAGCGGAAGCCGCTTATGTTCGCGCCAAGGCCAGCGGGAGTACTTACAATGGTCCGAAGCCAGCACTTTTCACCCGCAGTGGCTGGCCTATCATCCCGTTCAAATTAAACTTGACCTTGGCCGAGAAAGCCGATCTGGTCTTATTCCTGAAAGCATTGCAAGGAGATCCGATCGACCCGGTCGTGGCCGACCCCAGCGACTTCCCTTCGGCACGAAAAATTTCTCAGCAATAATCGCTGCCGACAAATTCCATGCGGCCGTGTGTCTCAGGAAACCACTGCGTTACTCACGGCCGTTCTCCTCATTCAGAGAAGTTTCCCCATGTCGGAAGCATCCCTCACCACCACCGAAAGTGGCCTACCGCATCATCCGCCGCTAACGGCCGGCCAGAGGCGAGTACTCGGTGTTCTCATCGAGAAACAAAAAACCTCGAAGTCGGCGGATGCTTATCCGATGACCTTAAATGCCATCACACTCGGTTGCAATCAAAAATCGAATCGCGATCCGATTACTCAGTACAGTGAAGACGAAGTTGAAGACATTTTGCGGGAATTACAGCAAGCTGGCCTGGTGATGAAACTGACCGGCGGGCGTGCCGATCGCTGGCGGCACTTGCTTTACGATGTCTGGCATGTCAGTAAAGTCGAACTGGCCATTCTCGCAGAATTGCTCTTACGCGGAGCACAAACCGAGGGAGACTTGCGGGCCCGAGCCAGTCGGATGGAGGAAATCCCCGACCTGGAACACCTTCGTCAGCACCTGGCAAGTTTATCGACGCGAAAATTCATCATCTATTTAACCGAGCCCGGCCGCCGCGGCACCATGCTCAGCCACGGATTTCATACCGCGGCTGAACTCGAGCGACTCAAATCGGGTGCATCCCGCACAGTCACGACCGATGAGCCCGAACTGGCAACGGCTACATCGTCGGTATTGCGGGATCTCGAAGAACGGCTTCAAACGACCTGTGAGGAACTGGCCCGGCTCCGGGAACACGTGCAACGACTGGAAATCGAGGTGGCGGCCCTTCGCTCCATGCAACCGACTGCAACGAAGGAATCGGGTTAATCCCGCAGGTCTGTCAGAACAACAAACATGCCAAGCCACGGAACAGCAATATCAACTTCGTGAGAATTTTCCGGGATGACGGTTCCGTGATCGCGTTTCCAGCCTGACCGGAATAAGATAATCCTGGTTGTCAGAGAAAAGCGGTCCGCCATCCTTCGGTGCCTGGAATTGGAATCATGCTTTCCTCGAACGGACGTTCACCGAGTGATGACGAGTTGCTTGCCGGGGTCGCTGGTGGCGACATGAACTGTCTTGAAGAGTTGCTGAGACGCTACCGTTCCGTCGCCTATCGTGTTGCATACCGATTACTGAGCCATGAAGCCGATGCTCTCGATGCGGTTCAGGAAGGTTTTTTGAAAGTTCTGACGAACTTGCAGCGATTTCGCGGAGAAAGCACTTTCAAAAGCTGGTTGCTCCGGGTGGTTAGCAATGCAGCACTCGACATTGGCCGACAACGGCAACTGACCGAGTCCCGGTTCAGTTCCCCTTTGTCGTTGACCGAACAAGACTGGATCGATCCCAGCCCGGCCCCGGAATCGGATCTTGATCGTTCCGATTTGCGTCAGCAACTGGATCACGCGGTTTCGTCGTTGCCTGAGCATCAACGGCTGGTGTTTGTTCTTCATGCCGACGGCGGACTCTCATACCGTGAAATTGCCGACATGCTGGGGATCTCGATCGGCACCGTGATGAGTCGATTGTTTTATGCACGTCAGCGATTAAAAACCCTCCTGGCGGATCAGGTACTGCGATGACTCCAGATCATGTTTCACCCCGTGAAGGGGTATCTTATCTCCGCCTGGCAGCTTATGCGGACGGGGAACTGGACACGGCATCGAGGCAGGCACTGGAACAGTGGCTGGCCTGCTGCCCGGACGCAGAGGAAGTTCTCCGGGATCAGCAGCGGTTTTCCCCTGGTAATGTCGAATTCTGGTCGCAAGTGGCAGTCCCGGAGCCCTCCGCAGCGGCCTGGTATCGAGTCTTGCGGACATTGGCGGATCGGCTCGGCTGCCGACCTGAGTTTAGCGCGGCAGCTGGCACGAACCTTCATCCTCGGACAAATTCAGCCATCCGGAAACTTGTCGCAGGGCTCGTGGCCGCTGCCGCAGCGGGCTTGATGATTTCCCTGGGGTTGTGGGGAATCCGCTCTCAGCAGACACCGACCGATTCACCCAAGTTGCCGGCACACGCTTTGGAAAGCGTTGTCGGCACGCCCCGAGACTCCCGATCAACCACCGCCACGGGGCCGGCGGCGCTGCCGAGACCGGCGGAGCCAGCCACGGCCATGGCGGTTTTGCCGATGGCCACGGCTGAGGATGTGTGGATTGAATCGGTCTGCGGGAAAACAACCGCGATCCTTCCCGGGCTGGAATTACCGGGGATCGACAACTTCAGTCTGGCGACGAGGACCGATGTCCAACTCGAGCCATTTCAACCCGAGACGAAATCAGGTCATCGCGCCGTTCTTACAGGGGATGGGGCATCGCCGATCGTGATCGTAGCGGTCCTTGATCCGGCGAATTCTGAACGGTGAATCAGCCAATCTGGAGAATGCTCATGATCAATCCCGTAATTCTGAGCGGACTCCTACTTCCGTTGCTGTTGTTGATGCCTTCGATGCCCCCAGCGATGGAACCGGTGCGGGTGACGGTGGTGGTAATTTATGCAAGTTCCGAGCATGCCGATTCGGACCCGCGTCTTGCGGAACTGGCCCGAGAAATTCAAAAACGGGAGCCGGGGTACACCTGTTTCAAGCTGGTTCAGATGCTCCAGAAATCGATTCCGATCGGCGAATCGCATCGCTTTGCTTTACCAGACAAGCAAACACTGAAAGTGACGGCGGAGCGGCCGAGAGACAATGACAATCGTGTCTGCTTATCGATTGAACCGCCAGGGTTTGGGTCAATCACTTACAGTTGCACTTGCAACAAATTTTTACCGTTGATCACCCCGCATCAAACGGCCGACGGCCAACGACTGATCTTGGCGATCATGGCAAAACCCTGCACAGGACAGGGTCCATGAGCCGTGTGTGGTTGCTGGCAGCTAGTGTTTAATTGCCACCGGTGTTGACCGACCCACCGACACTTCCAGAGCCGGTGATGGTGCCATTGCGGTTATAAATAATTTCGCGGCCTGTGTGATAATCTTGCCGGTCGATCCGGCCGTATTGCTTTTTGAACAACTTGGCTGGGGAACTATCGCTTCCTTGCAAGACAATTTTGTCAACGTCGTAGCGAATTTTTGCTCCGAATCCGTGATATTCATCGGTTTGGAATTCCGCATTGCCGGTGGCGCTCATCCATTGGCGTGGCGGCACTCCAGGTCGAGTTCGAGCACTGGATACTTCGAGGAGTTGAGTGCAGGCAAGAAACAGGCTACGTTCAGGAAGGTCGTGTTCTTCCACCTGCAAATCGAGGTTGTCGGATGGCACCTGGACGACGCGGGCTCCCTCGGGGAACGTGGCTTCTTGGAACAACCTGGCCTTGTCGCGGGCAATCATTTTGCTTGGGAATCGCACGATCGTAAGTTTCATTTCTTGCTCGTCGAGAGTCTCCGGTGGTTGCGGAGAACCTGAACGGAAGTTTGGATCGGGTGATTTGCTGCTAAGTTGCAGGAGTCGGACTTCCCCCGGTCCGGCGGCGTAGATTTGTTGCTCGCGTCCATCATTTTCGACATTGAGTTGCCGGGCGGTGACCCGCTCGGCTTTTCGCAGCAGCTGATTGCGACCCTGGAAGGTTTCTTGCATAAAAATCACGGTGCGACTCGCCGGAGGGTGATTTTCCGCCACTTCATCATCCGGGACTGGAGTGCAGACCGCTGTTCGCAATTGTGCCCGCTCGGTGGCTGCCGGGTTGCCAGTGTTTTCTTTGGGACCTGATGGCTGATCCTGGCGAAGATTATTGAAGTAAATGGGGCGATCGAACGTCACATCCAGGCGGTGGCAAAGGACACGGCTGCGACTCCAGGACGGGTCTTCGCCAGTCTGTTCCCGTGGTCCGCTTGTCCCGGGAGCAACTCGGCTGGTGAGAACACTTGCCCCGGGCCGCGGGAGCGACTCAACGGCGGCGGGCAGTGGCTGTGGCGGCTCTCGGGGCTGTTGAATCGCATGAACCAGCCCGATAAATTCCGCTTTACTCAGAGCGCCGTCAAATCGCATGCGTTGCGACCACTGAATTTCGAGATCCGAGACTCGAGAGGTAGCGGCTCCACCGAGGTCCGAGGAACTTGGCATTTTTAGCAAGCCGCGGCCATCCACCGAGGCAGCATTATTCGGTTGATCGATGACCACGACTGGGCCGAACAGGGCCAACTCTTCGAAATAGACCTGAGCCGGATGTAAGGCATCACCGCCATGCACGGTGAGAACTCCGCCATTGTGTGCGAGTTCGAGAAGCAGCTTTGTCCCGTAGATATCAGTGCCGCGGGGGGAACGGGTAGCATCGGCGGGATCTTGATGAACCATCACTCGATCTTCACATCGAGCGCGTTCTAGTTCATATTTGAGTGCGGAAGTTCTGTCGTGAGCCGTCGCTGCCGGGCCAGAAGAATTTGATCCGGAGCGCGGATAGCGAACCACCGAAGTGTCGATCATCCTCGCAGAAATATAAATCGGCAGTTTGTTTTTTCCGGGTTTTTTGTCGCCACCATGCTCAGGGACTGTCTGGTCGGGAGTCGTGGTTGGAGGGCTTGGCCGTACTGTCGCTGGGCTGTCTGAGCTTGACGGGCGAGGAGCTTCGGAGAGATTCTCGGCAATCTCGTTGCGGGGTGGGGGAATGTCGCGGAAATGGACCGTGAGTTGATCGGTTTTCCGGATGATGGCCTCCGCAGATTGGCCATCGACATTTCCGAGGGCAACGAGGCGTTGAGGCAGCATTTTGCCGATTCCGGAATCACCAAGCGACATCGCTTGTTGCTTGGATGACGTTGGCGAAGCTTCGGGCAAAGTTTCCGTAGCGCTGAGCCAGAGTTGCAGTTGATCGGCGGAAAGCCGGATTCCCCCGTGAACATCGGAAAATGTGCCACCACCGTTGAACGTCAGCAGATCTTGTTCCTTGCCGTCGACACTGGTTTTTTTGTGGATCAGGGAGTCACCCCAGGAAGCTTGCAAGGTATTGTCATTCGCAGCTGGATCGAATAATTCCATTCGACCGGGACCGCGGATCTCGACATCGGTCCGGCGGTTGAGCCGATTGGCTTTTGCCTTCTCTTCACTCTTCAGAATCACCTCTGCCGACGTTTTGGCATCGCCCCCTTGCAGTCGATTCCGTTCGCGGACGGCCACGACCGGCATGCCTTTCAACACCGTAACAGTTTTGCGAGAGGTGTCATCGACGGTGTATTCGAGGGTATTGCCTTGCGCGAGGAGTTGTTCGGCTTCCACGGAGAGGAAAACGTGCTCGCCAGTCGCTGTAAGTCGGCGAATTTTCATACCGCCCTGATTCGGAGCCGTAGGCCTGAAGGAATCGGCAGCCGGTGCTTTCGGGTCGCGGAACTC
>Ga0209017_10001215_pt1 | contig 20545 bp, 10 predicted proteins | sample YNPBryunderm2012_FD_185812 | JGI IMG/M metagenome (GOLD analysis project Ga0209017, IMG submission 185812) | Anoxygenic and chlorotrophic microbial mat microbial communities from Yellowstone National Park, USA - YNP Bryant MS undermat 2012... ... | reverse complement strand
ATGTCTATTTGTACATGTATAACCCGAGAATTTTCCTCTCCCATTTTTCTCTATCTTATTGTAGCATTTTAACCGAAGGGAAGCTGAGGTGTACCTGCTTGTGCGAGAATGACCCTGTGGCCCCCTCAGCCGGCTTCGGCTTCGCCTCCGCCGGCCTCTCCCGCGGTGGGGAGAGGCGAAGGGCCCCCTCACTCGGCCAGCGTGCCGCTCCCTAGCGGTCGCGGCTCTGGGCGTCCTCTCCCGCGGTGGGGAGAGGCGGTCTGGGTTCCTGCTTTCGCAGGAATGACACAGAGGGGCAGACGCACAGAGGTCTGGGTTCCTGCTTTCGCAGGAATGACACCGGGGGTTTGCTCCGCAGAACCGGAGTTGGTCCGCCGAACGGGGGCGCTTCGGCGAAGGGCGGGTTGCTTCGCCAAACGGGGGGTTGCTTCGCCGAAGGGCGGGTGAGTCCATCAAACGGCGGATTGTTCCGCCAAAGGGCCGACGTGGTATCGGCGGAAATGCTCCCAGGTTAGTTGGGCAGGTTGGCGGGTTTTTGGGCGGACTGTTTCGCCGGTGGGGTTTCGGAGGGCGCAGGGGTCGGTTGTGGGGGGGTATCTGAGGTCGGCAGAAATCGGAAAGATTCTACGATGGCCCGATCCTGTTGACCCAGACGCTCCTCTTTATCCGGTTCCAGACTGAAGGCGAAGACGGCCTGTCGGCCCTCGGGGTCGGCAAGCCGATAATAGTGCCAGCGCATCGGCACTTCGAGGGGTTTATTTTGCACTTGGCCGATCACCGTGCCTTCCACCACCACCCGATACATCCGCAAGTTTTCCGGCGTGGGGTACTGCCCGGCCTGCAGGAATTGGCCGAAGTTCTTGCCCAGCGCCTGCTGGATGTCCTGTTGGAATTGTTCCAGGCTGAGGTCTTGGCCCTTAGGCAGCGGGGGCTGCAAGGTGATGGTTCCCTGGGCCACCCACTGGTCTTGGGCAAACAGGCCCACGACGGCCGTTTGGTTTTCCTCCCGCTGGACGTGCCAGGAACGGGGATGCAGGATTTGCCAGCCTTTGCCGGGCGGTTGATAGGCCAACAGGAGCAGGTCTTCTTTCGGCTCCAGAGGGAGGTTTTGGATAGTTGGGTCGGCCAATTGGGGGGCTTGGACGTCGGGGGTAATTTGGACGGTCAGTTTGGCCACCACATCCACACCCCGGAGCACCGGACCGGGCGTGCGACGTTCGGCCAGAGCAAGCCCGAACCAGTTGATTCGGCCGGTGGAGCGATCCAGGCGGTATTTGGCCTTCAGCACCATGGCGGATTGCCCGCCGCCGGTTTGGCCCTGGACCGTGCCGGCCATTTCCACCAGGATCGACCGCTCGGTCCGATCGCCTAATTTGCACTGAACATCGGATTTGGTTACCCGATCCAGGCCCAGCAACATGGCCAGGGTCTGGTCGCTCGGCTTCCAGGTGGTGGATTGTTCGACGGGTTCGGTGGGCAAAAGGCGATCCAACAGGAGGCTATTGCCCAAAATATCCACCACATCCAGTTCTTCTCTGGTCAACGGGCCTTTGGGGGAAAATAGGTCGATCCGGTCGGGCTGTGCTTGGGCTACGATCCAGCGGTATTCCGGACGGAGTTGGGGCCGGAGGGTCTCCTGTTCGACCTGGATGGTTGCTTCGGCGGTTTGATAATAGCGGAGGCTTCGGGCCGGATAACCACCGCTGGGATGCACCTCCAAAACCCGTTCGTCATAGACATTTTGGGCGGTAACTTTCATCTTGGGCTTGGGGTGGTTTGGGTCGTCGGAAAGGATCAGCACCCCTTCGACTTCCAAGTGGACGGAGACCCGATCGGTTTGGCCTGGTTGTCGGCGGGGCCGAAGATCATAGGTACTGGGCGGGCTGTTGGGCTCTGCTGCCCAAGCGGTTTGGGCCACTAGTAGCCAACTCGCTATTACCGCTGCCGGAATCCGTGCACCGAGAGTCAAAAGCTGTTCCTTGCCCATCATGGATTTCCTTTCCCAATGGGAACATTTCGGTTGACCGAACCGATTCGCCGTTGCCCACCCCGGGAGATGTCGGCGGCATCGACCACAGTGCCAGGTGAGGGGGTCAAAACGCCGCTCCCCTGGCTGTCAAGATGCCGGCTGACCGTAGGATGGCCGAGTGGAGGGTGCTAGCAGGGCGCTGCGTTCGGCCTCCATCAAAAAAGGCACCAGAGATCCGCTCTCCGGATGGGCGCCTCAGATGATCTGGCCTCCGCTCAGGCTTCCCTCTCCGGCCGGGCAAGAGGGAAACGAGGCCCTTCATTCAGGTAAAATATTACCGTTTGCCGTTGGAGGCAATAGGAGAGCTCCTGCTCCTTCGCCCAAAGGCGGAGGGGAATTGGAACGGTCTGCCCACAGTTCCGACGGGTTTGCTACGGGAGGGCCATGAACTGCCGGCGGTAAATCTGTACCTGTTGCACCGGGCCAGTCAACCGACGATTTTCCGGCCGGTAATCGCCGACGGCCAGTTCCAGCCGCTTGCCGATCTCGATACAGCCCATCCGAACTACCAGGAGTCCTTCCGGATGCCGCCCGGCCGTAGCACCCAGAAGATAGACCCGCTCAGCCGGTCCAAAATGGACACCATCCCTGGAGACCGACATCCGCACTTGGCCCGTTTCCGGATCGATCAATTCCGTCCGAAGCAGCAGTTCGCTTGTGCGAATGTCCAACCGATCCCCCGGGGCTAATTGCCCAAGCCAGATCACTTCCTGCTGTTGGCTGGAGACATTCCCCCCCAAAAAGAGCAATACCGCAGCCATGCTCGCCTTTGCCAGCGCAGAAGAACTCATGGTGCAAACTCCAAGCGGCTTAGACCAGCGACAGGCAAGACAAGATCGGAGAAGAGCTATAGGAGCTATTTTCAATATAGCTTATCTCCTGGCTGGGAAAGGGCCTTCCCCCATGGATTGCCCCTGGGAGAGCAACCCGACAAGGCCCGCAAAACCATTCCTGCTTTCCTTATCGATACCCATGATGTTAAAAATCAACATAGCCGAATCGGTCCATGTTGACAAGAGGAGTCCCGCCCCCAGCACGAGGGGAGGAAGGGGGAGCGGGGGACGAAGGACCTAAGAGACTGTCCCGAAATTCCGTTTTTAGCCCAATATCCTACCCCACCGGCGGCCCCTAGACTGCCCAAACCCCCATAAAACGGGCACTTTGGTAAATCGGAAGGGTTTGGCAACGGTCCGGGGCGCCGCCCGAGTACCCATTTCGGGACAGCCTCTAAGGACGGAAAAACTGGCCGGCGTCCGAAAAAAAGAAAAACCCCTTCGGGCATATTTTCGGGGAGGGAACCAGTTAGCCGAGTATGCCCTGGGTGCGTCTTTTCAGACCTTCAAGAGGCCGAGAGGCGGTCTAGACTGGCCGGATATGGGGCCTATGGGACAGCACTATCTTCCTATGGCATTCCTTTGGAAGCAGGGATCCAGGCTTTTTTACGCCTGCCTCCCACTATGTTATCTCATTCTTGCGGAAGGAGGAAACAGGGCTGGTTTGTGATGTTTAAATGTTCCTATATAGGAAGCGGGCAGCAGGCAACCCGGACTCTCCTACGTTCTGGACTGGCGGTTTTGCGGCAGGGACAATCCCAAGTCCCGCTCACCCGGCTGAGCCTTCGGCTCAGCCGGCCTCTTCCACCAGGAGAGAGGCAAGTTGCTTCCATTGGCTACACTGTTACGAACAAACCCACCGGGTCGGGAGCCCAGAGTTGGGGGTTGTCCATGGGATAGAAATTGCCTATAAATATCCAATTTTTGTAATTTCCGAGCGGTCAGCGGCTATGCGGAAATCGGTTGCCGGAACGGTTCCGGAAAGGCCTTCGCTGGCTTTTGTCTTCCCCAAATCCCGTTTTGGTGTGGGTTTTCGAGTGGCGAGGCCTGTCCGTTGGGCGACCAAGGACGGCGAACGACGGATTTTCAGGGCAGCCTCTAACTTGGTTTTGGAGTAACATGTTAGCCGAATGAAGAAAACCTGGGAGGGACGTGCTTTGGAAGTCCGATCCCCGGAAGGTATCTCCCTTGGATCGCCGTTTTGCGGGCCTGTCAAGGACGCCATTCCATTCGGCTAACATGTTACATTTTGGGTAATATGTTCGCCGAAAGAAGCACCGCTTCTTTTCCCTAGCCCGAGGCCAGGCCTTTTTCTTGCACCGGGGGAGAGGGCACCGAGGCCCTTCCGGTTGGCGAAGATGTTTACAAAGCGGGTCGCCATTATTTGGAGAAGTGTCGGTGAAGTATCAGGAACGTGATTTCGAAGGTTCCCGCGGCCTTTACGATCCCCAGTGGGAGCACGATTCCTGCGGTATTGGAGCGGTGGTGAATATCTCTGGCCAGCGGGAACATCGGATTGTGGAATATGCCAAGCAGGTGCTTTTGAACCTTCAGCATCGGGGGGCGTCCGGTGCGGATGAGACCACCGGCGACGGAGCGGGCATCCTCTTGCAACTGCCGCACCGTTTCTTTGCCGAAGAGGCCAAACGGCGGAAGATCGCTTTGCCGGCGCCGGGACAGTATGCGGTGGGCATGCTCTTTCTGCCCCGGGAGGAAAAACTGCGGCAATGGTGTGAATCCCTCCTCGGCCAGACGATTCGGGAAGGCGGTTTCGAGGTGTTGGGTTGGCGGGACGTGCCCACCTGCAATCGGCGTCTTGGGCAGATCGCCCGAAGTGCTGAACCGGTGATCCGGCAACTTTGGATCGACGGTCAGGGCCTGGCCGAGGAAGAATGGGAACGCCGTCTCTTCCTGGTACGCAAACGGGCCGAACGCCGCATCTGGCGCGAACTTGGTGCCCAGGCCGAGGACTCCTTCTATGTGGTCTCGATGTCCTGCCGAACCATTACCTACAAGGGCATGTTCCTGGCCTGGCAATTGTTTGACTATTATCCGGATCTGGCCGACCCACGGATGGAAACCGCCCTGGCCATTGTGCACCAGCGTTACAGCACCAATACGTTTCCCTGTTGGCGTCTGGCCCAGCCGTTTCGCATGATCGCCCACAACGGCGAGATCAATACGCTGCGTGGCAATATCAATCGGATTCGGAGCTACGAGAAGATCATGAGTTCCCCACTGCTGGGCGAGCGGTTGGAGGAGATATTCCCGATCATTGATCCGGGCGGCAGCGATTCGTCGGCCTTCGACAATACGCTGGAATTATTGGTTCGGGCCGGTCGGTCCGTTCCTCACGCTCTGATGATGATGGTGCCGGAACCTTTCGGCGAACGGTATCATATGAGTACGGATCGGCGGGCGTTTTACGAGTATCATGCGGCCATTATGGAGCCCTGGGACGGCCCGGCAGCCATTTTGTTTACCGACGGTCGTCTGGTGGGCGGCACGCTGGATCGAAACGGGCTGCGTCCCTGTCGCTATGTGGTCACCCAGGATGGTCTGGCGGTGTTAGCCAGCGAAGTGGGCGTAATCGAATTCCCGCCGGAACAGATACGTCAAAAAGGCCGACTTCAGCCGGGACGCATGTTCCTGGTGGATACCCAGCAGGGCCGAATCCTCCGGGACAACGAAATCAAAAGCGCCATCATCCGACAGAAACCCTACCGACGGTGGTTGGAAGAGAACCGGATTGAGTTGCGTGGGCTGTTTCAGCCGACTCGCACTTTAGCGTCTTCCGATCCGGAGCGGCTTCTGGAGCGTTTGCGGGCCTTCGGCTACACGCGGGAAGAGATGCGAATGATCCTGGCCCCCATGGCGCGCGATGGGCAGGAACCGGTCGGCTCCATGGGGACCGATACTCCTCTGGCGGTGCTGTCGGATCGGCCGGAACTGCTCTTCCACTATTTCAAGCAACTGTTTGCCCAGGTAACCAATCCTCCGATTGATCCGTTGCGAGAAGGATTGGTCATGTCGCTGATGTCGTTTACCGGCAAACAACAGAACCTGCTGGATGAAACGCCGCTGCACTGTCGGCAACTGAAGCTGCCGCATCCGATCCTCACGCCGCAGGACATGGAGCGGTTGCGCGCGGCGAATCGGCCTGATTTCAAGGCGGCCGTTTTGGACATTCTGTTTCCGGCGGACGCTTCCGCACCCGCACAAGCATTGGAACAGGCGCTGGAGAACCTTCTGGCTCAGGCCGAGCAAGCCATCCGAGACGGCGCATCGCTTCTGATCCTCAGCGATCGGCGGATGTCCGCCCAGCAGGCGGCGATTCCTAGCCTGTTAGCGGTTTCGGCCATGCACCATGGTCTGTTGGAGCGGCGTTTGCGGCATGAAGTCGGCTTGGTGGTGGAGAGCGGCGAGCCGCGGGAGGTCATGCACTTTTGTCTGCTCTGTGGCTATGGGGCCAATGCGATCCATCCGTATTTGGCCTTTGAGGCGTTGGCAAAACTTCAGGCCGACGGCGATCTGCCGCCCAACGTGGAACTGGGCCAATTGGTCGATCAGTACATTACCGCTGTCAAAAAGGGCATTCTGAAAACGATGTCCAAAATGGGCATCTCCACCCTGCGGAGCTACCACGGGGCACAGCAGTTCGAGGCCATTGGGCTGGACCGGTCGGTGATTGACCGATATTTCCCCGGCACGGCCTCCCGGATCGGCGGGGCCGATCTGGACGCCCTGGCCCAGGAAACCCTACGCCGCCATCAGGAGGCATTCCAACCCAGACCTCCGGCTGCTTTGCCGTTGGACTACGGCGGCGACTATCACTTCCGCCACGACGGCCAGCGTCATCTGTGGAACCCAACCACGGTTACCCGGTTGCAACACGCCGTCATCGATAACGACCCGGCTGCCTATGCCGAATACGCTAGAGCGATCAACGATCAAAGCCGGGCGCTGTACACGCTTCGAGGGCTTTTTGAGTTCACGCCGGGCGATCCGGTCCCGCTAGAAGAAGTCGAACCGGCTACGGAAATTGTCAAGCGGTTCTTCACCGGGGCGATGTCGCACGGTTCCATCAGCAAGGAGGCGCATGAAACATTGGCCTTGGCGATGAATCGACTCGGCAGTATGTCCAACACCGGCGAAGGCGGCGAAGACCCTGCGCGATATCGACCGTTGCCCGAAGGCGACTCGCTCAACTGTGGGATCAAACAGGTGGCCAGTGCCCGGTTCGGCGTTACCATAGAATATCTTTCCCAGGCACGGATTTTGCAAATCAAGATAGCCCAGGGGGCCAAACCGGGCGAAGGCGGCCAATTGCCCGGCCATAAAGTTACCGAAGAAATCGCCCGTCTCCGCCATGCCACGCCGGGCGTTACGCTCATTTCGCCTCCGCCCCACCATGACATTTACTCGATCGAAGACCTGGCCCAATTGATCTACGATCTGAAGGCCGCCAATCCCGATGCCTTTGTGTCGGTGAAATTGGTGGCTGAGGTGGGCGTGGGGGCCGTGGCCGCCGGTGTGGCCAAGGCCAACGCTGACGAAGTGCTCATCAGCGGCTATGACGGCGGCACCGGCGCCAGCCCCTGGTCCTCCATCAAACACGCCGGCATCCCTTGGGAGATCGGACTGGCCGAGACCCAACAGACTCTTGTCCGAAACGGCCTCCGAGATCGAATTTATGTTCAGGTCGATGGTCAAATGCGGACCGGTCGCGATGTGGTCATCGGCGCTTTGTTGGGGGCAGAGCGGTTCGGGTTCGGCACGTCGGCCCTGGTCTCTCTGGGCTGTATCCTCATGCGCAAATGCCACCTGGGAACCTGTCCGGTCGGCATCGCTACCCAAGACCCCAAGCTCCGAAAACGTTTTGCCGGGAAACCGGAATATGTCATCCGATTCCTCTTGTTCGTAGCCGAGGAGGTCCGACAACTGATGGCCCAATTGGGCTTCCGCCGGTTTGATGAAATGATCGGCCGGGTGGATCGCCTCTGGTGCCGAAGGGCCATCGAACATTGGAAAGCCAAGGGGCTAGACCTATCGGCCATTTTTGCTCCGCCGGAAAATCCCTCGGGCTGTTCGCTCCGCCGGACCAGGCCGCAGACCGATCTGCACCAGGATCATTTGGACCGAATCATTCTGCCCTTGGTAGCGCCGGCGTTGGAACGTCAAGAGCCGGTTCGGCTCGAAATGCCCATCCGAAATGTGCATCGGGCGGTCGGCGCCACCTTGAGCCATCAGGTGGTCCGAAAATACGGCGCTAAGGGATTGCCGGACGGAACCATCGAGATTACCTTCCGCGGTTCAGCGGGGCAGAGTTTCGGGGCCTTTTTAGCTCCGGGGATCACGCTGCGACTTATTGGCGATGCGAACGACTATCTGGGCAAAGGACTTTCCGGCGGTCGGATTGTGGTGCAGACGCCGCCCGGCTCTTCCTTTGACCCGAAAGAAAACGTCATTGCCGGGAATACGCTCCTTTATGGGGCCACAAGCGGCGAAGTGTTCATCAACGGCCTGGTGGGCGAACGGTTTGCGGTACGCAATAGCGGCGCGGTGGCCGTGGTGGAAGGGGTGGGAGATCACGCCTGCGAGTACATGACCGGCGGCCTGGTGGTCGTGCTGGGACAAACCGGACGAAACTTCGCCGCTGGTATGTCCGGCGGAATTGCCTATGTGCTGGACGAACATCAACTGTTCGACACCCTTTGCAACCTCGATATGGTGGATATCGAATCCCTTTGGACCCAGGAAGACCTCCAGACCCTCCACGCGCTCATCCAGCGGCATTACCAATGGACCGGTAGCCGCCAGGCCCAACGCATCCTGGACAATTGGGCGGAAATGTCCGGCAAATTCGTCAAGGTCATGCCCATCGATTACCGCAAAGCCCTCCAACGCCAGCGGGAACAAGAACGGGTCCGGCAAGACGGCGTCCCGGCCACCGAAGAGGTCTTCCCGTAGCCATAAAATTCCATAGAAAGTCCAATCCCACCCATACGGAACCGTTGCGAATGTTTTTCCTTCTGTGAGGTTTTTATGGGCGATCCGGTAGGATTCCTTCATTATCCCCGAGTGGAGGTAGCCCATCGGCCAGTGCCGGAGCGGGTTCGGGACTGGCAGGAGTTAGTCCTGCCGCTGTCGGAGGAAATCCTGCGCCAGCAGGCTGCTCGGTGTATGGATTGCGGGATTCCCTATTGTCATGGGGTGGGCTGCCCCTTGCAGAACCGGATTCCTGAGTTTAACGATCTGGTCTATCAAGGCCGATGGAAGGAGGCGGCAGAAAATCTTCACTCGACCAATAATTTCCCGGAGATTACCGGACGGGTTTGCCCGGCACCGTGCGAGGCATCCTGCACCTTGGAGCTTCATCGCCAGCCGGTCAACATCAAACACATAGAATATCAGATTGGGGAGCGGGCCTTTGCCGAAGGGTGGGTTCGGCCGCTTCGGCCTAAACAACGGACGGGCCGACGGGTGGCGGTAGTCGGTTCAGGGCCTGCTGGGCTGGCTGCCGCCCAACAACTGGCCCGCCTGGGCCATCAGGTGGTCGTTTTTGAACGAGATGATCGCATCGGCGGGCTGCTCCGCTACGGCATCCCTGATTTTAAACTCCCCAAATCGGTCCTGGATCGCCGCCTAGAACAGATGGTCAGTGAGGGGGTCCAGTTTGAACCCGGCGTTCATGTGGGGGTAGATATTTCGGCTGGGTATCTGCGGAAAAGTTTCGACGCCATCTGCCTCTGCCTGGGTGCTCGGGAGCCGCGTCGGCTGGAAGTCCCAGGGGCAGACTTGCAAGGCGTGCATTTGGCCATGGACTTTTTGGGTCAACAGAATCGGCGGGTAGCCGGTGACCGGTTGCCCGTCGGATCGGATCAGATGATCACCGCCCAAGGCAAACACGTGGTTGTCATCGGCGGCGGCGATACCGGCAGCGATTGCGTGGGTACGGCCATCCGCCAAGGTGCCCTTTCCGTCACACAGATTGAAATTCTTCCGAAACCGCCTGAAGAGCGTCCCCCGGAGACCCCTTGGCCGCTCTGGCCCAAGGTGCTTCGCACTTCTACCTCTCACGAAGAAGGTTGCCAACGAATGTGGAGCGTGCTGACCAAACGGCTTACGGGCGCCGACGGCCGGGTCAGCCATCTTCACGCCTGCCTGGTGGATTGGGTGTGCACCGAAACCGGCTGGAAGATGCGAGAGCGGCCCGGCACGGATTTCACCCTTCCGGCCGATTTAGTCCTTCTGGCCATGGGGTTTACCCATGTGGAACATCAAGGGCTGGTCGAAGCGCTGGGCTTGGAACGAGACCAGCGGGGCAACCTCCGAGTCCAAAACTGGATGACGAGTATTCCCGGCGTGTTTGCCGCCGGAGATGCCGTGCGAGGGGCCTCGTTGGTCGTCTATGCGATCCGGGAAGGCCGATTGGCCGCCGAGGCCATCCACCAATGGCTCCACAGCCACTCGGCCCGGCACCAGATCACTCCCTAAGATCAACGTTTGCCAGTTTCCCTAACTCTTTGCTTTCTCTAAAGTTATCACCCCCTCCTATGGAGATCCATTTTCCTAACCCCAAGATTTACAAAAAGTTAGGGAGTTCCCTTATTAGTGGGTGCCCCCCCTACGGCAAAAGCCGAGCTAAAGAGGCTATCCTGAAATCGCCATTTTTTAGCCAGGACATGCGACCAACGGACGGTCCTTATGCAGGGAACTCTTAACGGCTTTTGGTTACCCAGAAGAATTGGGGAAGGGCCGGGGGCTGCCGCCCGGCTGCCAAGGGGCAGCCTGTAGGACGCGTTTCGCATCATTTTGGTACTTTTCCTTTCTGTATCCTTTCCGTAGCCGAATGAAGGAACTCGACGCTGCCCACCATGCAATATCTAGGCCATTGCTCCAGGCACCGCTGGCCTCTCGCTGGCCAGGGGAAAGTCCCAGCGGACTGCTGCATACCCAGGGAGGATACCCTCTGGGTGCCCGCTTGCACGGGAATGACACGGGCAGCCGGTGCAAAGGGGGCTGGGTTCCTGCTTTCACAGGAATGACACAGGGCCCTCTTACTCACGACAGGCGGGACGCCTGTCCTCCCTCTCCGTCCGCATCTGGGCAGCCAGGGGGGAGAGGCGAGATGTTTCCTCCGGCGAAAACGGCTAAAATATTATCAAAAGGGGAACTCGTTTTTTTCCAGATGTCCCGAGGGTTGGAGGAATGGAGGCCATTTTAAGAGGGCTCACCGAGGCGCAGCGAGAGGCGGTCTGCCATGTGGAGGGGCCACTGTTGGTCTTGGCAGGACCGGGCAGCGGCAAAACCCGGGTCATCACCCACCGGATCGCCTATCTGTTGGCCCAGGGGATTCCGGCCAGCCAGATTCTGGCCCTCACCTTCACCAATAAAGCCGCCGAGGAAATGCGGAGCAGGGTCGAGGCCTTGGTGCCGGGCCAGTCGGTCTGGATCGGCACATTCCATCGTTTTTGTGCCCGGCTGTTGCGTCGGTATGCCCCCCTGGTAGGACTGCAGGAAAACTACACCATCTACGACGCCGACGACAGTGCCCGGTTGCTCCGGCGGGTGCTGGCGGAATTGAAGATGGACTTTTTGCGCACTGTACCGGAGGGAGTCGCGTCGGCCATCAGTTGGGCGAAGAATCACCTGATCCGGCCGGATCAGTATGTGGCTCAGCCGGGACATCCGCTGGGCCGGATAGTGCCGGAGGTGTACCGGGCGTACCAGGCGGCGCTGTTGTCGGCCAATGCGGCCGATTTCGACGATCTGCTCCTGCACGTGGCCACCATCCTCCAGGAGAACCCGGAAATCCGGCAGGAGTTGGATGCCCGGTACCGATTCATCCTGATCGATGAATATCAGGACACCAACTTGGCTCAGTATGCGATAGCACGTGCTTTGTCGATCGATTATCCCCATTTGGCCGTTACCGGCGATCCGGATCAGTCGATTTATGGCTGGCGGGGTGCAAATCTGAACAATATTTTAGAATTCGAGCGGGACTTTCCAAATGTTCATGTAGTCCGCTTGGAGCAGAATTATCGGAGCACCCGGCGAATCTTGCGTGTGGCGGCCGAACTGATCTCCTATAACATCAAGCGGAAGCAGAAAAATTTGTACACTGAAAACGGCCTGGGTCGTCCGGTTCGGCTTGTCTGTTATCCTACCCATCAGGACGAAGCCCGCGACATTGCCGAGCAGATTGCCCAGTCTGTTCGATCTGGCCGACGCCGCTGGCGGGATTTTGCCATCTTCTACCGCATCAACGCCCTAAGCCGAACGGTGGAACTGGCGCTGCGGGCCGCCGGCATCCCCTATCAACTGGTTCATGGCGTGGAATTTTTCCAGCGGAAGGAGATTCGAGACCTGCTGGCGTATCTTCGGCTTCTGAACAATCCCCGGGACGAGGAGGCGTGTCTGCGTTGCTTGCAATCACCGCCCCGGGGCATCGGGAAAACTACGTTGGATCGGCTCCGGCAATTCGCCCGGCAAGAGGGCATCGGGCTTGGGGAGGCGATCCGGCGGGCCGACGACATCGCCAACTTGGACCGCCGTGCCCGCAGCAAATTGGCCGAGTTCGCCCAGCTCTGGCTGCGTCTGACGGAATCGGCCCATCGACCGGTGGAAGAAATCCTGGGCTTGGTGCTTTCGGAGACGGGCTACCGAGAGCACCTGGACGCCGATTCCCCCGAGGCGGAAGAGCGGCTGGCCAATATCGAAGAATTGCTCACCGCATGCCGGGAGTTCGACGAACACTACACCGGCTCCAGCCCCCTGGAAGACTTCTTGGAACAGGCAAGCCTGGTAAGCGACACCGACCCCTGGCAGACAGAACAGGATACGGTTACCCTGATGACTCTCCATGCCTCGAAGGGATTGGAATTCCCGGTGGTGTATCTGATCGCCGTGGAGGAGGGCCTCTTGCCACACGAACGAAGCCGAGACAATCTGGACGAACTGGAAGAAGAACGTCGGCTCATGTTTGTGGGCATGACCCGGGCGCAGGAAGAGTTACAGATCAGCTATGCCCGATATCGGGATTTCCGGGGCCAACGCAAAATGACCATCCCGAGCCAATTCCTGATGGAATTGCCTAGGGCGGAGATGGAAGTGGTGGATATGGAAACCGGCGTTCAAATCGGCCCATCGGCCTCCCCGACGCTCCAAAGCTCACAAGAGGCCCCGGTACCACCGGAGTCGGCGGGCACAAAGGCCTCGGCCGGCAGAAAATCCTCTTCCCTTGGCCCGGCAGCAAAAGGGGCGGGAACCGGTCCGGTCGGAGGGTCGTCTGGGTTGGGTGATGTGCCCGGCGCAGCGAGCGGCGCCAATAGCAGTTGGCCCAAGTTACAAACGGCTGCAGAATTAGCCGGGCAACCCCCGCCCCCAAACCTTTCGCCGGATGAATTCTCCCACGGAATGCTGGTCTTGCATCCGCAGTATGGGCTGGGCCGGATCGTGGCCCTGAGTGGCAGCGGGTCCCAACGCCAGGCCACCGTCGATTTTCTGGCCGGCGCCGGACGGAAAAAATTTCTCCTCCACCAAAGCCCCCTTCGGCCCGTGCAACGCAATGGCTCCGGCCCAAGCCGGTAATTGTCTTTCTGACGTTCTAACTTCTTATTTAACAAGAAGTTATAGAAAGTCAATTTCGGCACTGCCGAATGGGCCGACAAGCCTGTTGGCCAGCCACCATCCCGCCCCGCTTCGGCGGACCGGGAATGCCGCTGTCCCAGAAACTGCCTGGCAAGCCGGTTCTACCGGTCTGGGATCGCTTCTGGCCATAGAATCTCTCTGCTGGCGGATTACAGATGCCAGGGGGATCGCATGGGTTTGGAGAGCATTTGGGCGGCTTCCGGATCGCCGATGATCTCCTGTTTGGCCGGGTCCCAGCGGATTTTCCTGCCCAGCACCGAAGCGATATACCCCAGGTGCCCGGGCGTCTGCGACCGATGGGCCACTTCGACCGGAGTCAGCGTCTTTTTGCGGGTTTGGATCGAATCCAGGAACTCCCGGTAATGGCCGGGCGAATCATACAAAGTCCATTCCAGGTCGCCTTTTTTCTCCCGCTCGCGGATTTCTTTTTTCCAGTCGTTGTTGGAGCATTCCCAGCCGCCGCGATTCACCCAGACCCAGCCTAACTGGCCAATCCACTTGGTGCCCCCGCGGATGTCTGGATGGCCGCCGGCAATGACGACTTCAATATCGTTCGGATAGCGGCAGTGGATGCGGAACTTGGTGGCGGTGTTCCAGAGGGCGTCTTTGGGCGGGAATTCGGCGGTGGCTTCCAGTTCGAGGGGACCGATCTGATCATCCGGCCCCCAACCGTATTTGGGATTCTGGAGCCCCCAATGGGCGATGTCGCAATGGTGGCCGATCCAGTCCATCAATTGCCCGCCGCCGAAATTGTAGTGCCAACGCCAGTTTTTATGGAATCGGCACCGGTTGAAGGGGATCATCTGGGCCGGGCCGACCCAAAAATCATAATCCACATGCGGAGGCGGATCGCTGTTGGGGCATTGGTTGCCGGTGCCGCCAAAATCGGTATGTCCCGAAGGCAGACCGACTTCGACCCGTTTCACCTTACCGATATATCCGTTCAGGACCAGCAGCGTGGCCCGTCGGAAATCCGGCACACTCCGCTGCCAGGATCCGGTCTGCCAAATCCGACCGTTTTCCTGAACGGCCTTGACCATGGCCAATCCCTCGGCAAAGGTATGCGAGAGCGGCTTTTCGCCGTAGATATCTTTTTTGGCTTTGGCGGCTTCGATGGCCGGGATGGAATGCCAATGGTCAGGTGTAGAAATGCACACGGCATCAATGTCTTGCCGGGCCAGCAACTCTCGGAAATCTTTATACCCCCGGCAATCCTGATTTTTGTAGTGTTCGTTGACCCGGCGGACGGCCTCCTCCAGATGCTGCTGGTCCACATCGCAGCAGGCCAGGACGCGGCAATCGGGTTCTCGGAGGAATCCGCCCAGATTCGAGCCGCCCATCCAGCCGACGCCGATCATGCCCAAGGTGATCTTCTTGGAGGGGGCGTCTTCCCCCAAGACCCCTCCGGGAACAAACCAGGGCACCGCCACCAGACCAGCCGCCTGCAACATGCGCCGTCGGGAAATACGCCAGGAACGTTTCACGGAAGGTCCTCCTTAGTGAAGGAAGGGAAACAAAAACTTCGATCACTTCCGGTCCACCCACCACACGGGACGGAAGAGGCACGATTTCACGGAAACGCGTTCGTCGCACAGGCTATTTTTGATTTTACTCTACCGATGGCCCGACGGAAACCGGTGGGAGACATCCGCCTTCTAAATAACTCCCCATCATTGCGAAAGTGTGAAATACCTTCGTTTCCGTGGCCCCAGGAGTCCAACCACTTCCAGTATTTTGTGGACTTATTTATCTTGACTGTATCCACCGGGAACTAGGCGCACCATCTGTGGTGTTCAATCCGATTGATCGCCCCTCCATGGGGTAGGGGCTACGACCGGGTAGATACAGTCAGATTATTGACCTTCGCAAATCTTAGAGGCTGTCCCGAAATTGCCAAATCATGGTGTTGACCAAACAACGGAGGTTGCCCATCCAGTTCCTAACGCCCTACAAAAACAGGGGGGTTCCGAGATCATCGGGCTGCCGGCTGGAACCGTTCGGATAGGGTAAAACGGATTTTCGGGACAGCCTCTTAGTGACAGAGAAAATCCCTGGTTTTCAGCCACCTGGTGGGTCTGTTGGTTTTGCGAAGATCAATAAAAGCCAGACGGCATGTCCGTCCTCCTGTGCTGGAAGACCGGGCCTTCGGGCTACGGGAAACAGACACTGGCCCGTCCCCACGCCCAAGTGGTACCCGACGCCAATCTTTTCTGCCAGAAGGAGGCCGGTTTCACTGCAGGGCGATCACCGTGGCGGTGGCATGGGTCCTGCAGTAGGCCAACGCCACCTCCAGGTGTCGGATGCCCATGTGGCGGGCGGCTTCTTGGATCGGCCCATGCAGCAGCACGGTCGGTTGGCCGTCCGGATCGCTGAGCACCTCAATATCCCGCCACTGAAAGGCCGGTTGCCAGGAAAGGCCTAATGCTTTCAACACCGCTTTTTTGGCAGCCCACCGGGCGGTGAAATGTTCGGTGGACTGTCGTCGGCTCTGACAATAACGGATCTCTTCCGGCGTAAAGACCCGGCCCAAAAAGGCCTCCCCATGACGCTGGATAAGCCGGGCGATCCGTAAACATTCGGCAATCTCCGTTCCTAAACCGACAATCTCCGCCATGATCTCTCCTTAGGAGGCAGAAGGCGGGGGCTGAGATGGGGGATGCTGTTCCCCGCTGCTGGGTTGGCAAAGGGCGTCCAGTTTTTCTCGTTGGGGAGGGGCGAGTTCGGCTTGCCAGGTCTGCAAGTGGCCGTCGGCTGTTTCCCAGACCAGTTCCAGTCGGCCGGCGGTGCATTGGCCCAGACATTGCAACAGACGAAATTGGGCACGGAATCGGCCGGGTACTTCTGGCTGCCGGAGAGGTATTTCCAAAACTTCCGCCCATCGGGCCAGATCTTTGGGAAGCAATCGGCCTTGGCGGATCGTCCGATACCAACTTTCGCACCCGGTACAATAAGGCCAGCGGAGTGTGGTCCAGACCAACACCGCCGCTGCCGCTAAAGCCAATCCTGCTTCGGCCAGCCAACTGATCCACACCCACCGGCCTTGGAGCAACCATGGACCGATCCGCCGACCCCGCTCCAATTGCTCGGCCAAATACTGGCCCCACGAGCCAGGCGGCTGGGGATACTGCTGCTGGATGGCTTGGGCCATCTGGCCGGACAAAGCCGCCAATCCCCGCGTCTTTATCTCCCACTCGGCCGCCAAGCGCTCATATTCCCGGTGGGCCTGAAGATAGCAGCCCCAATGCTCGCTGGCAGCACATAGCAGACCGGCCATCACCACACCCACCAGCACACTTGGCCGATGGGCCAGGTCCAACAGCCGAATTGCCCCCACCAGCATTCCCCCCAACAGGCTCCCTACCAGCAGAGGAAACACCCCGACTGGCCGAATGTACCCTCCTACCCAGGCCGCCACCTGGCCCACCCCCACCGCCAGCCCGGATGCCAGCAGGAGCCACAATAGAAACTTTTCCCATCGAAACGCCACCATCCGTTTGCCACCTTGTCGCCATCCCTGGAGCCGGTCCTGGCCGGCAGGAGACCGCTAGCAGTTTAGCCGAATGGAGGGACCCACTCCTCATGCCCGCCAAAGCACCGAGCCAAAGGCACCTACCAAGGCATCAGACTCGACAAGCATGTTCTCCCGTCGTGCTTCCTTCGGCTATCCAGTTTACCTGCTCGGGATTTTCTCCCTGGATGGCCGTTCCGTCTTCGATAGCATAATATGTAAGGAGACGGCTCTCAGAGGCTGTCCGGAACTGCCTTTTTAGCCGGAGGCACGACCCACCGGCAGTCCCCAGACTGGCAAAAACCCTCATAAAACGGCAGTTTGGCCAAGCGCAACGGTTGGCAAAGGACTCGGGGCCGCCCCGCCGGCTACCGATTTCTAGGGACCCTCTCTGGGTGATTTTAGATTCTTACTCGGGGGATGGAAAAGGGATGCCGGCTACTTTTCCCGCTTATATAGAGCTTTTGGAATCGGGCCAGCTTCGGCAGCGGGCTGAAGAGGCGTTGGCCCAATTGGCCCACTGCGCCCTCTGCGCCCGGCGGTGCCATGCCAATCGGCTTGCCCCAACCGGCCCGGAACTTTCCGAAAACAGCCCGGAACTGCCTGCCCAAACTCGGCAACTCCCAGAACCACCGCCGGCTCTAGGGCCTACGAAGCAGTGGGCCGATCCTACTGGGGAAACCGCCGATTCGGCCCCCGCCGGGCCCCAAAACGGTACGGTTCTTGGTCCGGAAACCGACTCGGCCGGGGCGACCACACAAAGCCGGACGAAGCCCCAGCACTCGGCCACCCGACGCCGTCCCTTTTGCCGAACCGGCAGATGGGCGGTGGTTTCCAGCTTCTTTCCCCATCATGGGGAGGAACCTTGTTTGCGCGGATGGGGCGGTTCGGGAACCATCTTCTTTACCCATTGCAACCTCCGATGCATCTTCTGCCAGAATTGGGACATCAGTTGGCTGGGGGAAGGCCGACCGGTCGATGCGGAACAATTGGCCAGCATGATGTTGGCCCTCCAACGCAGCGGTTGCCACAATATCAACTTCGTTACCCCAAGCCATGTGGTGCCGCAGATTTTGGAAGCCCTAGTGCTGGCGGCAGAGCGGGGCCTTCGGCTTCCTCTGGTGTATAATACGGGCGGATACGACCGGGTGGAAACGCTTCGGCTTTTGGATGGCGTGATTGACATTTATATGCCGGATGTCAAATTTTTAGATTCGGAGCGTGCTCGCCGGTGGGCCGCGGCGCCGGATTATCCCGATGTGGTTCGGGCGGCGGTGCGCGAGATGCATCGGCAAGTAGGCGACCTGCAGATCGATCGCCAGGGAATTGCCCGCCGGGGCCTGCTGGTTCGGCATCTGGTCATGCCCGGCGCCCTAGAGGATACGGAGCAGGTCATGCGATTCTTGGCCGAAGAAATCTCGCCGAACACCTTTGTCAATGTGATGGCGCAGTATCATCCGGAAGGCCGGGCATGGGACGATCCCCAGCTTGCCCGCCGGATCAGGCCGGAGGAATATCGCCAAGCCCTGGCCGCAGCCCGGCGCTACGGCCTGCGACTTTGCCGAGATTGAACCCCTTCCTGCCCCACGACAAAGACCGATTCCCCTTCGGGGGGGCCGCAGCGAAAATGGAGTTTTACCCCTTGTTTTTCAAGGGCTTCCGGAGAGGGTAATTTTTGCGAATCTTTTCCGTCTCGAGGACGCCGACGCTCGGCAGGAGGCATCGGAGGAAACGGAGCGTGCGGCTCGGTTTGATACCAATAGACCGTACTGGAAAATTCCAACTCGTTGCCCGGTTTGCCGAACTGCTTCCGAAACTGGGGGTCTTCCTTCTCGCCGAAACCGATGGTGATTTTCAAGGAGCGTTGGAACCGGATGGCATCCTGAAGGAAGAATCGGTAGGCGGCTGCGCCTTCCTTATGGAACGGAAAATAGCCGGTCAGCGGAAACAGGTTTTCCTCCGGCGGAAACCCCCAACTGAAGCCAAAGGCATCCTCGATCCCTTGGAATTCGACGGCGGGGGTTTCTTGGCCGTCGATGTAAAGTTGTTCATTTTCATCCACGGGATAACCGCCTCGGCCTGGTAAACGCACCGTGACATTCCACCCGATGCATTTCCCCCGTCCTCCGGCCTCCAGCGCCACATAGTCTTCTTTGCCGAGGTTCAGGAGTTGCTGACGCCATTGGGCGTGAAAATAGCCCACATCTTCCGGCAGCGAAGGAAGGCGTTGGGCAATCACATAACTATAGCAGGGCATCGATCGCCAGAGTTCTCGGCCCGGCGGGAGGGGGCCATCATAGACCAATTCGATCCGGGCGGACTTCCGGAAAGGCATGGGGAAATAGGCATTCCAGCCCCGTTTTTTGTTCACCAGGGCGTTCTGGAGCCGGTCTCGTTGGCCATCCGGATCGCAGAAAAAATCCACCAACGGGCAATCCACACTAGGCGTCGGTTCGCCGTCCCAATACATGCGCAGCAGCAGTTCCCGGCCCAGGCGGTATTGATCCGGTTGGGCGATCATCCGTTCGGGCAGGGCGAAATGGATCATGGTGATGACGGCCGGACCGGTCAGCTCGGCAATGGTAACCTGTTTGCTCCGTTGGAATTGGCGCTGCAGCGGGGTTTCGAGCCAGAGGGCGTTTTCCGCCACGGTTTGGGCATCGTCTAGCCGGGGCAGGGTGTCTAGGAGGGTTTGGCCCAGCACGGCGCCGGCCCCGAAAAGCCCAACGGCAAGGGAGCCAAACATGAGTAAAATTCTATGCCTGATCATTTTTCGCCTCCTAATGCCGGAAAGGCGGAAAAGACAGACTGGGACTGACCGTGTGATATTCCTTTGTCCAGTTACCCGCTCTGAAAACGAGACGAACCGATTGGCGATTCTCTCGGGATATTTCCCCAGGCGCGGTTTACCGCTGGCCAGAATCTTCCTGTCCTAACTGCCTGATGTGGAATAGGTTGCGATTTTTCAGGAAGTGCATGGTATTACCGGCGGTCGGCTTGGGCTTGCAGGAGCTTGAGCATGGCCCGGCCCATCGCCTCGCCGATAAGGTAATAGGTTTCGGCGTTGCAGTTCCAGTGATAGCCCTGGTTACTGGGGGACTGGTCGGCCGGACGCCAAAACTCCCGGGTGCTCACAAAGGCCACATTGCCTTGGAACTCCGGTCGCTGAGCGACGGCGGCCTGAGCCTTCATGAGGGCCAACGCCCTAGGATGCTTCTCTTCCAGGCCGCCCATGCCGGTCTCGGCAATCACAAACGGTAGCCCCGGCGCATTCAGGTCTTTGCGCATGTCCCGGATGAAATGGGCCATGTTGCTTTCGTATTCGGCGGTGAACTTGTCGTTGATGCGATCGTTCCATCCCTGGTGCCAGGCGAAGCCGGCCAGCACGTACCGCCCGTCGCTGCCGGGAACCAGCTCTTTGATATTGGCCAGGGCCGCTTTGCTGAGGGCCAGGATTTCCCGGTAATACTTTCCGATGAGGGTTGGATCCTGGGCGATGGCCTCGTCTGCCTTTTTCCC
>Ga0209017_10001214_pt1 | contig 20546 bp, 16 predicted proteins | sample YNPBryunderm2012_FD_185812 | JGI IMG/M metagenome (GOLD analysis project Ga0209017, IMG submission 185812) | Anoxygenic and chlorotrophic microbial mat microbial communities from Yellowstone National Park, USA - YNP Bryant MS undermat 2012... ... | reverse complement strand
TAAGGCCATCTGCTTGCGGCGGCAGGGCGCTTTTGGCCGATAACTGCTAGCCCCGATCGTCTGCGCTAGGACTGACCTCAATGCATCTGCCGCAAGTGGCACTGCCCAAACAAGTTGCGGCACCGGACAGTCTTTGCCGATCTCGTGCGGGCAAGGCTGTTACTGGCTGGCTCTTGTGCCCGCGGCAGCCCAATCGAGCACCTGAATGAGCACCCAGGGGACTACTGCGCGACGATCGCGCCCGCCGTGGAATCCACTAATCCCATTTTTTGAGAGTACCATCCCCCTTGACAATCACCCCCTAACAGAATTATTTGTGTATGGAGGATCGCGCAGCAGCAATACGGGGGACAAACTGTCGGGGCGATTAGGCGCCCTCTGCTGCCACCACCCGAATGGGACGCTACGGCCGGTGCGCGGCTTGAGCCTATTGGCTTGGCAAATGTCCAGTTCCGCCCGGGCACTAACGCCGCGTATGGCCGCAACCAGATGGTGTTGATTGAGGGACGCGCTGCGGTCGCGTCCGTAGGCAATGGGTGCGGGGCCACGACGGAGCGTGGCCCTCCAGATCGCCCGAAAACGTGCGCGCACGGCGCGCACAAGTTCCGCCGTAAGGCAGTAAGCATCTGTCAGAAAAACGCTTGTTGCAGCAGGCCGTCGATTGGGATGGCCGCTGCTGGAGAAGTTATCCGGCATTATCGTTCGCGCGGGGTGAAATGATATGTTTTTCCACCGAGAACGGTGCATTCCTACCCGCGCGGAGTATATCATTGGCATTCTCGGTAATCGGGTTATCTTCAGGAGAAACGCAAGTGACTACCAACAAGATCAGGTTGCTGGTGGCTGACGACCACGAGGTGGTTCGCAGCGGGTTGCGCACAATGCTGGCCAACACCGACATAAAGATCGTCGCCGAGGTTGGCACGGGCAATGCAGCGGTCAAGTACGCCCTGGAAAACGACGTCGACGTGGTGCTGCTGGACATCCGCATGCCCGATGGCGACGGCCTGACGGCCTTGGGCCGTATCAAGCTGGACAAGCCAGACCTGCCGATTCTGATTCTTTCCACCTTCGACAATCCGACCTATATCGCTCGCGCTGTGGCGCTGGGCGCAAGCGGTTTTCTGCTGAAAGGATGCACACGCGACGAACTGATCGAGGCCATCCGCAAGGCCGCCGCGGGCGACAGCGCTTGGACCCGCGACGAACTACGCCGCGTGACCGGCGCCTTGGCCACGCCCCGCTTGACCACCGACGTGGAGGTGCCGCTGACGCAACGGGAACACGAGGTGCTGCGGCAATTGGCCTATGGTCTGACGAACAAGGAAATCGCCCAGGCCATGCACATCAGCTACGAAACGGTCAAGGAACACGTGCAGCACATCCTGCGGAAAATCGGCGTTTCCGACCGTACTCAGGCGGCGGTTTGGGCCGTGCGCAAGAATCTGGTGTGAAGAAACAATCTGGGCTGAAGGCACGCTCCAGCCGCACGGCCCGCGCAATTGTTTCCGTCTGCGCCGCTGGCCGCAGACGGAGCGATTCCTTTCTGGGCTTGCTGAGCAGGATTGCAAAAGGAACCGGCCGTGGCAAAATCGACCGACATCCAACTACTGGAAACCACCGGCAGCACCGAGTACATCGCCTACCGAGCGCCGATAAAGTTCGGCGGACGGGTTGTCACCGATGTGGTGCTGCTGAACGTCTCCTGCCGGGTGCAAACCCGCGATGGACGCAGCGGCGTGGGCTTCGGGTCGATGCCCATGGGCAACGTCTGGGCATGGCCGAGCAACACGGTGCCCACAGAAACCACGCTTTCGGCGATGGTGGAGTTCGGCAAGCGGTTCGTGGCCGAGGCGAACGGCTATCGTGGTTGGGGGCATCCGCTGGAGATCACCCACGAGTTGTCCGCCGCGATGGCGCGGATCGCCGCCGATGTGCACACGGCGCTGGCACTGGCCGAGCCGATGCCCAAGCTGGCACAACTGGTTGCCGCCAGTCCGGTGATGGCCGCCATCCACGATGCGTACGGCAAAGCACTGGGCGAGAACTCGTACAACCTTTTGGGGCCGGAGTTCGTCAACGCCGATCTGTCGGCTTACCTGAACGAAGAGTTCGCCGGCGAGTACCTGGACCGCTACACTTCGCGGCAGCCGAAACCGCAGATGCCCCTGTATCACCTGATCGGCGCACTGGACCCGCTTACCGATGCCGACATCAAGCAGCGCATCGGCGACGGCCTGCCCGAGACCCTGCCCGAATGGATCGCCGCCGACGGCCTGCGCTACCTGAAGATCAAACTCAACGGCGACGATCTGCGGTGGGATGTCGATCGGGTGGTTTCGATCGACCGGGTGGCGGCCGAGGCACAACGCGCCCGCGGTTGCACCGAGTGGTTCTACTCGGCCGATTTCAACGAGCGGTGCCAGGACGTCGAGTACGTGCTGGAATTCCTGGCCCGGGTTGGCCAGCAAGCCCCGGATGCCTTGCGGCGACTGCATTACATCGAACAGCCGACGCACCGCGACTTGAAGGCCAATCCGCACAACCGGATGCACCGGGCGGCGCAGATCAAGCCGGTGGTGATCGACGAGTCGCTGGTGGACTTCGAGAGTCTGCTGTTGGCGCGGGAATTGGGGTACTCGGGCGTGGCACTTAAAGCCTGCAAAGGACACAGCGAAGCACTGCTGATGGGCGCGGCGGCCCAGAAGTACAATATGTTCCTGTGTGTGCAGGACCTGACGTGTCCGGGGGCCTCGTTCCTGCACTCTGCTTCGATTGCCGCCCGCATACCTGCCGTTTCGGCCATCGAAGGCAACGCCCGCCAATACTGTCCCGCCGGTAACAAAGGCTGGGCCGAGCGGTTTCCCGAAATGTTCACCGTCCGCGAGGGAATGATCGGCACCGCCGTGCTGAACGGCCCGGGACTGGGGTTTTAACCCCTTATGGCGTAAGTTGTGTGCGTTTTGCGCGCACGCTTTCAAGTGATCTGGCGGGCCACGCTCCGTCGTGGCCGCACTTGCCGTCTTTAGATCGCACTGCTGGACCAGCCAGCAGTGGCACGTGGCCGCATGTTCTCGGCTGATTTGGCGGGCCACGCTCCGTCGTGGCCGCACTTGCCGTCTTTGGATCGCACTGCTGGACTAGCCAGCAGTGGCAGGCAGCCGCATGCTTTCGGCTGATTTGGCGGGCTACGCTCCGTCGTGGCCGCACTTGCCGTCTTTAGATCGCACTGCTGGACTAGCCAGCAGTGGCACGTAGCCGCATGTTTTCGGCTGATTTGGCGGGCCACGCTCCGTCGTGGCCGCCTTCGGTTTTGGTGATCGGCACCGCTTGATGATAACGACGATAACATAGCGGACGCGACCGCAGCGCGTCCCTCCAGCACACCATTTGGTTGCGGCTATAGGACGCTTTAGGGGAGGTGTGTCATGAGATGCTGCACGGCGATGTTGGCGACAGCCGTTTGCTGGGGTTTGAGTGATGGGGTGCTTGCCATCGGCGGGCAGGCGGAACAAGCCAATCCGTTCGATGCACCGATACTGCCGGTGCGCCCTCGGGTGTTCATCCGCGCCGATGAAACGTTTGAAGGGCTGACCATTGCAAAGCTGCGTCAGGCCCGGCAGCAGCCCGACCTGGCGCAGTTCGTCCGCAAGTGGCCTTCCAAGCCGCTGGGGCGAGCGCTGCTGTGGCTGACCGACGGAAAGCCGGAAGACCTTGCGGCGGCCATCGCGGGGTTGAAACGGATGGAGGCGGCCGGCCAGTCGTGGAGCGATCGCGGTCTGGCCCTGATGGAGCTTTCGGCGCTGCTGGATTGGCTCTGGGCCGAACTGGACGAGCCTACTCGCCGTCAGGTCGTCGCCAAGATAGAAAAAGCAGCCGACGAGGCGGTGCAGCACATCCGCGGCGGGCAGGCCCCGTTCTTCTACTCCCGCACACCCGGCGCACTGGCCGGATTGTGCCTGGCCGCTATCGCACTAAAAGGCGAAAGCCAGAAGGCGGATGGCTATCTGGAGGTTTTCCGGCAATACGGGCCTGGTGAATACTTCAAGGCTTATCAGTGGGTCGATGGGGCCGCCACCGGGGCTACTTACACTATCTACTACACCTATGTAGACCTTCCGGCGATAGCAGCCGCCTGGTGGTCGGCCACCGGAAAGAACCCCAACGCCTGGATTGGCAAACACCAGGGCGACTGGCTGGACGGGATCGTACGTTTTTACCTGTGGTACATGCGGCCCGGCTTCGCCTTTACCGACATCAACGACCAGTACCGGGACCAATGGGCCAGTCACGATCAGTTTTGTCGCGGGCTGGACATCGCCTGCTACGTCACCCGCAACCGACATGGCCGCGCCTGGGCCGAGCGCTGGGCCGGCCGTTTCGGCCCGGAACTGTATCATGCCGAGTATGCACCCTGGGCCATCTTTCGCGACGGCGAACTTCGGGCGGAATCTTTGGAGGGATTGCCTCGGGCGGAATTGTTCGGCCGGGAAAGTTGCGGATACGGATTCTTCCGCAGCGCGTGGCCGGCCGCCGGCGAGCCAGACATGGCCACCCATGTGTTCTTCCGCTGCGGCGACCCGATGGACGTGCACGGGGGCGTGGCAGCCGGCGAGTTCCAGGTGTTCAAGTACGCTCCCCTGGCAGCGCGCAGCGGCCGCTACTCGTCGTACGATTCGCCCCCCGACCAATATCACCGCAATTGCATCTCTGCCAACGTGGTGTTGTTCCTCGATCCTGCCAACGCCGATGACCGCGGCGATCAGAACACCCGCCGGGGACTGAAAACCGACCACGCAACGTGGGCCCAGTGGCTAGCCATCCGCGAAAAGAACAAGCTCGATGTAGCGGAGATTACCGAGTGGCAGGTTTCGCCAGGGCTGGCCCGTTGCCGGGCCGACCTGACACGGACCAACCCTCCGACCAAGTGCAAACAGTGGATACGCGAGCTGGTATGGCTTGCCGATAAACACCTGATTGTGCTAGACGTGGTGGAGACAGCGCAGACGCAGATCAGACGGCTGTGGCAGTTGCACAGCCAAACACCGCCCGAGATCGGCCACGACTGCATCACGATCGTCAACCAGATTCCCGATCTGCGGTGGGCCGACGACCGCCTGCGTCCGCGGCCGGGCCGGGCACGATTGTTCTGCCAGACCCTTGAGCCGCGAAAATATACTGTGGTGGTCCACAGCGGTGGCAAGGCCGTGGCCTACGACGACACCGGCCGGTCGCTGGGTGCCTGCGCAGGCAACCCGTACCATCTGAAGTACGGCAATCACGTGCTCCAAATCGATCCTGGCAACGACACTGCCCGTACTGTCTTCCTTCACGTGCTGACGGCTGTGGATGCAACAGTAACATCAGCGCCGAAGTGCCAATTGCGGGTTTTGCAGCGCGGGCAAGTGGAAGTGAGCGTCGAAGGGGCGAAAGCGACCCTTTCGGTGCCGGAGTGGTTCTCGGCAGCCGACCAGTAACACCGCGGTTAAGAAAACCTCCGGCCCGCACGCAAGCAAGCGGCAAGAAGCGGTGAGCCGGAATCGCAACCGCGGAGAGATTATCCCAGCCGGAATCGCAAGCGCCCAGATGTGTGCGTCGGGTTCGTAGGCAAGCTTTGTACGACCGATCAGACGGATAAACTGCGAGAAGACGATCGGCGCGCTTTGCCATCTCCTCGCGCAGCATTGAACTGGCATGGCGTGCGTCGCCAGCAGCCTACTTGCTGCTGCGGCTTGGCCACAGCTTGAACAGCCCGCTGATGCCCGACTTCTTCGACGCCTCGGCGGCCGCCACGCCGCTCTGCTCGCCCAGCAGTGCCTGCGCCAGCCCAGATATGGAGTGGGTGACGGCCGCCTTGGGAGCCTGTTCCAGCAGCGGCACCCCGTTGTTGCGGGCCTCGATCATCGTGCGGTAATCGTTGGGCACTTGCCAGAAGATGGGCTTGCCTATGGTTTCCTCGGCTTTCTTGAGCGTGATCTGGCTGGCATCCAGCCCCACGCGGTTGACCACGATTTTCACCTTGTTGGCGATGTTCTCCATCTCGCTGAAGGACATCATCAACCGCACTACGTTTCGCAGGCAGGGCAGGTCCAGTTGAGTCACCAGCAGCACGTGCGTGGCCATTTCCAGAGCCATCATGTCGATGGGACTGTATGCCTTCGACAGGTCCAGCACCAGATGTGTAAAGGTGGCCTTCAGCAAGCCGATTACCCGCTGCAAACTGTCCGGCGTGATGAGGTTGACGTCTTCCAGGCGCACCGGCCGCGGCAGCAGGTACAGCCCCGAGGCGTGCTTGGTCAGCGAACGCTTCAGCAGGGCGAAGTCGAGCCGAGAGACGTTTTGGGCTACATCCACCAGGGTGTAGTCGGGAATGGTGTCCAGGAAAACGTCGGCGTCGCCCAGGCACAAGTCCAGGTCCACCAGCACTACCGAGTGCCGCTCTTCTCTGGCCAGGAAGCATCCCAGGTTCACCGCGATGCTGGTGGTGCCCACGCCGCCGATGGCCCCGGCCACCGCGATCACCTGGCAGCCGCGAGGTTTGTTCTCGCCACGGCCGAAACGGCGCTCGCTGATCCGTCCCAAGGCGGCCAGCAGGTCTTCCAGCCGCACCGGCTGGGTAAGGAACTCTTTGGCCCCGGCACGCAAAGCCTTGAGAATCAGATTGCCGTCGCTAGAGGAGCTTACCACCAATACGGCACAGTTGGGCGAGTTCTCGGTGACCTTGGCTACCAGTTCCAGGGCTTTATCAGGGTTATCGTCGATGGCCACTACGCCGATGTCCGGGTCGGTCTGCGCCACCACGTCGGCGAAGAACTCGTAGCGTGAGCATTCCGCCTCCAGCCAGATCATGTCCATGCCCAACAACATGCTCTTCAGCGCTTCCCGCTTGTTGTCGTTGGGATCGACTATGGCCAGGCGAAGAACATTACTCATGGCAGCTCGATTGTGTGCGCGTCAGGGGTTGCAATGGCTCAGCATAAGTGCTGCACTGTGCGACATACCGCTGCTTCGACGCCGGCGCTTGGCCCGCAAAGGCTTGTTCCCGCTGGCTTTGGGGCCGTTTTCGTGTGTCGCCGCCAGGCGGCCGCCGGTCGCGTTGCCGGTGCTTCCGGTGGCGCGGTCAATCTTGCCTGCAAAGCGCTGCGTACGTGCCAGTTGCTGCGTATTTTGTGGCCCGTTGCGGCCGATCTGGCATCTCCGGCGCCGGCGGCGCCAGGGCATCGGCTAGTGGCGTGCCGCGTCGCAATGTGTTTTGCCAGTGCGAGTTTCGGCACGGTCGCCGGCACCAATCACAATCGGTAACGTCGGCGTCCTTACTAGTCTAGTACGTGATAGCCGACCGGTCCGATGAATCCCGCTTCGGTACCCTCGCCGACCGCCCGCACTGCCCCCCCAGCAGCAGCGTTGCCGATCGGAGTTTGCTGGTCGCGCGCAACGTAGGGATTATTGCTGCCGGAGGAGCGCTGGGCAGTCGAAAGGCCAGTGGCAAGACGGTTGCCCGGCTGCACCATCCGCTGGGGCGGCCGTCCCCGCGATGGCGAAGCTCGGCTAGACTGCTCGTCGGCGGCGCCTGGCAAGATCTCAGCCGGCCCTATCATGCCAGGCTCGGCATCTTTGGTCCACTGCCCCGTGCTTCCGTTGCGGTTGGAGCAACTATTGCACTGCGGATCGCCGTTGGGGCAGCAATTTGGGACTTCCAGATGGCCCAGCATGTACAGCTCGAAATCGTTGGGACTGGTGGTCCGCGTGCCCGGTCCACACAGTTGGGCCTGCTCGGGCGTCATCGACTCGGCAAGTTCCGGGGTCACCAGAATCAGCAGTTCCACTTCGTTGATAGTGTGCTCGGTCTTGCGGAAAGCCGCACCCAGGTAAGGCACATCGGATACCCACGGCAACCCGCGATTGGTAGCGTCGATCCGCTGCTGGAGCAGTCCGCCGAGGGCCAACGTCTCGCCCGGCCGCATTTCCACGGCCGTTTCCAGCTCGCGGTACTTGACACTGGGGATATTATTGACGGCATTGACTTTGTCGATTTCGCTGACGTGTGGGCGGACTTCCAGGCGGATTCTGTCCGGGCCGAGAATGATGGGGACGAAATCCAGCCGGGTGTTGTATTCCTTCCAGTCGATCTGCGGTATGCCGTTGTTGTCCACTGCCTTGATGTAGGCGAACTCGCCGCCGACTTTGAAATACGCCGCCTTGCCATTGATGGCAATCAGCGTAGGCTCGGCCAGCACCTTGGCCAGCTTGTCCTCGCGCAGTGCATCCAGCAGTCCGAAGAACGAATTGTTGCCGTTTATCACCCCGAAAGAGAAAGTGGGGTCTGTGCTAGACCTTGTTATCCCTCCCGCACTGACGGTGCGGATCAAACCACTAATGCCCGAGCCGACGAAGCCGCCGCTGGAAATCTGCGCAAAGTCGAAGCCGCAACGGCGCAACTTGGTGCGGGAAACTTCCATCACCTTGCAGTGCAGCAGAACCTTCTGCACGCCGCTGACAGTGATGTTGTTGATCACCTTGGGGTAATACTCCAAGGCGATCTGCATGATGGTGTTGATGTGTTCGGGATTGTCCACAGTTCCCGAAATAAGCGCCCCATTTGACACCGGAATGACTTTCAGCGAAGCATTGGGAAACTGCGACTGCAACAGCAGGCTCAGCGCGCGGGTATCGCCGTAGATGATCACATCGACCGTGTAAATCCGCTTGTCCTCGTTCCACAACGTCAGCCGTGTCACGCCCGTAGCCTTTGCCGACACTTGCAGTTGGTTAGGGGAAATGGGCGTGACGGTCAAAAACTCTGGGTTATCCACCTGCACCTGGACTATGCGGCCTTCTAGCGTGAGGATGTGGCTGGTGTTGACGGTCATCTCCAGCCGCTCCTCCGGCGACTGGAGCTTGACGACCGTGGCTGGGCGCTGAAGAAGATGGCCTTGCTGCTCGCCGCTGCCAGCGGACATCGGTTCAGCCGGCAGCGCCGCCGCGTCGGCAAACGCACAAAAACCGGCTAGCCAGCCAGTGGTGCACAGCAACAAGCCTGCCAGGCGGCACCAGTAGTTGAGTTTCATCCTTGAGTTCCTTGCAACCACCCCTTGCCGCAAACTCGCAAGCGGTACTCATCGCTGCGATTCCGCTGCGGGTCGTCTGGGCTTCGGGGTATGTTCAACCTTCCGTTGTCGGGATTCCGTGTCGCAGCTTATCCACGGGCCGCTACAAAAGCTGGCCAGATGTGTTGATCGGTCCCACTGCGATTCTGGCGGTTCAGTCGTCTGGTGTTATCGGAGTATGCGGTTGTCCTAGTGCCGGTTGTTTGTCGCCGGGAGAGGTATGTTCTGCGTCCAGGATGTTGTTGTCCGGCAGCCTGTCGGCAGCCTTGGCTGCCCCGTGCGACTTGCCGGAGAAGCTTTGCCCGCTGGCAGCAGCGTTTACCAGTTTCCAAATACCGCCCGCATGCGCCAAAGCATTAGTGGCCTGCTCGGCGTGCAGTTCTATGTCGTCGATTGCGCCGGGCCGAAGGACGCGAACTACCCAGCGGTTGGAGCTGCTGGCTTGCTCGGCCGGTCGCGACTTGGCACCGGCGGCAGCAGCAAGCAGTTCGCGCAGTTTATCGGCCACGGGATTTTCGGCAGCCGGCTCGGTCAACTCCTCCCGTTTGCGTTGCCCCGCATTGGGACGCCCGAACAAAGCGGTGGAAGTGACTTCGGAGATCGGGGCTTGCTGATCGTCATCCGGGCTGCGGAGCACCAGTCTGATTCTGCCCATTTCGCTGGCCAGCGTCAGCGCGGCTGCCTGTTCCGGGGTCACCAGTAGCGAAACGGTACGTTCGCGGTAACCGGAGCTCTTCGATGACTGGTCTTTGCTGTCCGGCAGAAGTGTGTCGTTGACCGCGAACACCTTGATATCCTGTAGGATGCAGCGGGTAGTGGTTTCGTGAATGCCCTGTTCCGGGGCGTAGCGCAGATAGACCATCACATCCACCCGGCTGCCCGGCGAAAGCATGTCGTGAAAACCGCTTACGGCGTCTACTTTCACGGCAACTGCTCGATAGCCCTTGGGAATCAGGTCATCGGCCGCACCACCGGCGCCTTTCTGGAACAACTTTCGTTCCATCAACACTTCGCCGGCGTAAAGTTTGGTCTTTGTGCGCCGTCCTTCGAATTGCTCTATGCTGGAGATTGCCCCTTCGGGGACTTTGTCTTTGGGCCACTTTTCCATGCGAAGCATCTCGGGTGCGACTATTTCTCCCAAGGGGATGTCTTTTATGACCACGAAAACTTTCTGGTCCTCGGCGGTGACCGTGGTTGCGACCTCGGTGCGGTTCGATAGTGCCCTGGTCACCCCAACCGATGCCACCAGGCCGCAGCCGATAGCCACCATCAGTAGTGCAGCAGATCTTGCGCGCATGAGCGTCTCCCGAGGCGGCTGGCCTCGAACGTACATCAACACTTCAGGATTGCCATCCTGGCGCCATTGCGCCTCCTACTGCACGGTTTCCCGCCGCATTACAGTCGTTGCCGACAGGTTAGTGTTGGCCCCGATGAAAAATGGTGCGGGCAGCCAACTTACTTGTGCGAACGGGACTTGCACTGTCACACTTACCGGCGCCCCGTAGCCGGCGGTGCCAGGCTCCGGTGGATCGATGATAATCGTTGCTCCCCGAATACTTGAGTTTTGCAGGTAATTGCTTACCGTCGAGTGAACCTCGGCGGCGGTTGTGCCATCTAGCACGGCGATCCGCGCCCCTTCGCGGGAGGCGTTGGTGATGATCTGTTGTACCATCACCATCCGCCCGAACTCGATCATCCCGAAAACCAACAGGAAAAACACCGGCGCAACCAGCGCGAACTCGACCACGGCTGCGCCACATCGTTTTCTTCGGCACGATCGGTAAAGGCTCTCCAACTTCCGATTGCCAAGTTGTCCACTACTATCGACGGCATCGACTGTTGTGCCTCGGAAAACAGATAGTCTGGGAGCTGTAGAGAATATGCGTAAGCCGACAGCAGTTATATGAGGCCATTTGGAGAAAATGCGGCAACTCATAGAAGCATTCCTGTCAAGGCAAAATAGATAATCGAGCCAATTGCGATGGGGATGCCATACGGCAGAAGCAGCATCGAGCTTTTCCGCTCCGCGGCAATGGCCGCCAGCTCGCTGGGATTGCGGATGGTAAGAATCTCCAACACTATCGAGTTGAATTGCGCCAGGTGATGTCGCAATCTGCCCCGGTACAGGACCATGGCCAGCCCGATGACCCCGCCTGCCACGGCCGAAACACAAAAGGCGTAAAAGGTTACGCTGGCCCCTACCCAGGCCCCTACGCCCGCCAGCAGCTTGACATCCCCGGCTCCCATGCCGCCGATCGCGTACAGCGGCAACAGCAGCCCCAAACCCACGGCGGTTCCCAGCAGGCTGGCGCCCAGGCCCTCCCAGCCGGAAGCCAGAGTACTATACGTCCAGCCGCCAAGGATCAGGGGGAAGGTCAGCCAATTGGGCACCTTCAATTTCCAGCCGTCAATTACCGCGGCGACTACCAATGCCCCGCTGACGAGCCAAATGTGCCAATGTTGGGCCATGGGTTGAGTCAGTGTTGCTTAAGTGTTAATCCCTCGAACCATTGCGTCGTCTGGCACACAGCGTGCCCGGGTTGCCATGCAAACGCTCGTCCTTCGCAGCCGGCCGACAGCCTCAGCGCTCCGGCAGCAGCCGCGTCGGTGCAACCGAGCACAGGGCGCAGCCGTCGGCAGCAAATGCTACCGGTCGGCCAGCAGCAGTCCGGTCAAAGCGCCCAGCACGCTCAGCAGCAAGACTACTGCCTGGACGGCTGTGCCGATGATTTCGGCAGGGAAAGTCGGATACATGGGCAACCTCTTTGCGAACTACGGAAAATATAGGTCAAGGCTGCGAGGAAATCGGCTGATTGTTGTTGGCAAAAAAGTACCCCTCGGCGCCAGATCCTCCGGTGCCGAGGGGTTTTTCCGGTCTTGCGGTTTTTTTGCGTTCCGGCCCCAGGGATCAGGCCGAACTGCGCCGGACTGGCCGGCGCTGGCATGCATCACAGGGGCATTAGCCGCCAAGCTGATCGGCGACACTCTGGAACGTCGCGCTGGCCTGTGTGCCGATGGTTTGGATGGCCGTCAAGCACACAATGATAATCAGGGCCAGCATCACCGCGTACTCGACTGCGGTAGGCCCATCCTCCGAAACGAGGAACCGACGCACCTTCAAAGCAAGCGACTTCATTGGTATTCCTCCATTCCGGACTGGTCCTCTGCGCCGAAGACCTCCCGGAACAACGGGTTTTACCGGATTCCTTCGGACACTGCGCCTGGAAGCTGCCTTGGCGCCGGCCTGCGGTGTGTCCTGCGGAACCCAAACCTACTGGAACGACTAAGCCCCTGCCCCGTCGCGTGCCGAAACACTCATCCCTTCGGCAGCCAGGCTGCCGCAGCGGCCCGGACTTCGCACGAACCTGTTGCGGCCCTTGGCTTTGCGCCCCGGCCTTGCGACCGGTTTGCCTTTGTCGAGGATCAGTGGCTTACAGGCCCATGTCATCCGAACCCATCGATCAGACAAGCTGTTTGACAAGCATCAGGCGGATCTGGATTCGGATGCACCAGCCATCCGGCTGGCTACTGGAGGCCGCACGCCATGCTGCCTCCACTATGAAACCTAGGTCAGATTCGCCGGATGTCAAACGGCGAAGTTTAGAGAAAATCGTCAGACCGCCGGCAGCCACCGCGCACAACAGGAGAACACACCGTCTGTTCCGCATCTGACGGTTGTACAGAACGTGCCGGCCGTCGGCTGATCGGCCAACGCTTTCCGGCAGCGCCTAGGTTGGCCGTTTTCCTCTGGGCGAGAGCAGGAATAGCACCGTCACCACGGCGGCTGCGATGGCCGGCCACCGCCAGATGGTTCGCCAGCCACGCGCCTGCACGGCCAGCCAGTCGTCGCGAGCTATCGGTTCGTCTGTGCCCTTGGCCAAGCCGTGATCTACCTTCCACTGAGCGATTCGCTCGAACAGCTTGAGCAATTCGTCACGGCTGAACTTCACCCCGTCGATTGTCAGTCCTTCCGCCGGGATGGCATTCTGCTCTTCAGGCGAGAGCCGACCGTCGCCGTCTTTATCCAGCAGCGCGCCCAGGTCCGCCCTCTGTTGTTCAGTGCGTTTGCCTGCAACCGCTTCCCCAAGGTACGCGAACAGCAAGCGGACGTCGAACGGCGCCTTGGCGGGTGCGTCCCAGCGCGGTAAAGCCGACTCGATCGTCTTGCCCTGCGCATCTACTGCGGCGATCGTTGGAATCGGGGCTGGGTAACGTTCCATTACCACTCCAGACAACTGCGAGCCGATGAACCAGCCCACGCCCAGCATCAGGAACGAAATGAAACTCTGAGCGCTGGCCCGAAACTCTTCAGGGGCGTTCTTGTCCACGTAGATATACGAGCCGACGTAAACGAAGCAGTATCCGAAGCCGTGTACCAGCACCCCCAATAGCGCCAGGGGAAAGTTCAACATCCCAAACAGGGCAAAACGCAATGCCCAGACCGCCATGCCCGCCAGAAGTATCCACCGCAGTCCCAGCCAAGCGATGAACCACGACATGGTGAACATCACGAAGATTTCGGTAAACTGCCCGAGGGTCATCAAGGTGGCCGGGGCGTACCAGCCGGTCTCCATCAAGTACGGATTGATGAAAACGAAATAGGACGTTGCGGGAATCGACACCAGGAACGCGCAGAGGATGAAAAACAGGAAGGCGGGGTCCTTAAGCAGTGAGATGGCCTTCAGCCCCAGGACGTCGCCGGCGGCTTCGCGGGCTTTGGGGGGCGTGTGGGGTAGCGTCAGGCAATAAAGTGCCAGCAAGATTTCGGCCCCTCCGCCCAGGAAAAAGAACCAGTTCTTTGTCTCTCCCAAGACCAACCCCACGATCCATCCGGAGGCGATCCAGCCGATGGTGCCGAACATGGCGATGCGGGGAAAATGCGCGGCATCGGGAATGTTGCGGAACGTCAGCGAATTGCCCAGGGCCAGGCTCGGCATGAAGCACAGGGTGTGCAGCATCATGCAAGCCATCAGTCCGGGAAATTTCGTTTGCCACGCTCCAGCCAACAGTGCTGCACCGCCGATCAGGTGCAGCGCCGCCAGAATTCGCTCGGTGGCAAACAGCCGGTCGGCCACATAGCCGACAAACAGCGGCGAGATTATCGCCGCAATGGCCGCGGCCGAATATACCCAGCCGATGTCTGCCGGGCTAAGTTGAAGCGCCTTGCCCATGTACGACGCCATGGGCACCATCCAGCAGGCGTAAATGAAAAACGCCAGGAAAAACATCACCGATAGCCGCGTGCGGATCCAGGGGTGGGCCGAGTCCATACGTGCTACTCCGGGCGTGAAAGTTTTTTTGCGGAGCGACTTCAGAACCAACTGCCGCGTAGCGTATGATAAACTCTGTGTTTTGGCAAGCCACCGTTGCCGCTTGCTTGGTACAGAGGGTTCAGACCGTAACGGCGCAAGACCGCAGTGCGGCAGCCGCTGGCCAGCTCCCCTGTCGCGAACCACACTTGCGAGTGGTAGTTATGCCCTAGAGTAGCCGGCATTCTGATTCCTGCACGGCACAGTTAACGCATAAAGGGCGTCTTGCGGGCCGTGTAGAATAATGAGAACCAGCGAGAGTCACAGTGCGCGAGCGGCTCGAGCAGGTCTATCAAGACCACCGACAAGGGTTATTCAGCTTGGCACTGGCTATCAGCCGGTCGGTTGACTTGGCTGAGGAGGCAGTTCAAGAGGCATTTGTGCGCTTGTGGCGGTCGCGGAGGCAACCCAGTGGCGACCCGGTTTCGTATGTGTTCGCGGCGGTGCGCAATGCAGCCATCGAATTGTCGCGACGGCGGCGGCCCACCAGCGCGATCCGCGTTTCGCTTTTCGATGGCACAGAGGCCGATCCGGCCGCTTCGGCCATCGCCGCCGAGCGCCAGCAAGTGGTCCGCGACGCCGTGGACCGGCTGCCCTTGCGGCAGCGGCAGGCAGTTGTAATGCGATTGTACGGAGGACTGAGCTTCCAACAGATAGCCGAAGTGCTCGACGAGCCGCTTCAGACTGTTGCCAGCCGCTACCGGCGGGCATTGGAGCGTATCAAACAAGCCGTGGAAGGCAAACTGTGAGCCGAGACCAGTGATGCTCGACGAAAACCTTCGCCAAATCGAACAGGAGTTGCTGCGGTTGCCGCTGCGCCGACCGCCGGACAGTCTGGACCAAAGGATTACGCAGGCCGGCGTGTATGCGTTGGCGGCTCGGCGTCGCCGGCGGATACTGTTCCGCTCGGCCCTGTGCCTGGTTGCGGCCGCGTGTTTGCTGGCCGTTGCGGCGGTTGTGGATTGGCGGCAGCCGGGCGGCCAGCAAGCCGGTTCCGTGTTTCCCGACGGAACTGCATACATCGCCCCTATCCAGATCGAGCAGGTCTGGTCTTCGGTGGCAACCGAGCCGGATATGCTCGAAGGCGAAGGGCAGGCGGTGCGCGTGCAACATCATGTGGTTCGCCAGATCCGCTGGATCGACGAAGCCCGCAATATCCGCATCCAGTGGGATTTTCCCAGCGTGCATACCGAGACCATGCCGCTCCAGTACGAACAATGGCCAGTGGAGTACAACTGACGATCGGCCGAGGCAGGCGGTGTTGCTTCGGCCCGCAAGCGGTCGATTGGGCTTTACGTGATGCAGTAAATGAGGCACCAATACCGCTTTCAGCCGCAACCAAATGGTGTTAACGGAGGTATTCGCTGCGCTCGCGTCCGTTGGTCAGTCATGGACGGCCACGACGGAGCGTGGCCCTCCAGATCACGCGAAAAGATGCGCGCAAAACGGGCACGAGTTGCGCAGTGAGGAAGTAGAAGTAAAGGTGCAACAGGGGGATGTGCAAGAGCGGCTTTTCCCAGCAACAATCGGTCAAGAAAGCCCGCGTAGGGGGACGGCGGCTTTTTTGGCGCGAGTCGGCGTTCTAACGGGAACTTCAGCCATGTACGCTCGGGTAACATCGATTTTGGTTTTCTTTTTCGCCTGGATGTGGCTGGCCGTCTGCGCTTTGGCCCAAGCCGAGCGGCAACAACCCCAGACGGCAAGACAGCCTCCGGCAGCGGAGTCGGCCAGTAGCGGTTCGGCGCCCGGTGTGGTCAAGACGCAACGTGTGCCGTTCTTGGGTACGGCCACTACCCAATTGCCGCCGGAGCGCAGGGCCGAGACGGGCTTGCCGGAAGGCGTCGGACTGCTGGTCCGCCACGTGCTGAGCGACTCTCCGGCCGAGGCGGCAGGCTTGCGCCGCGACGACGTGCTGCACAAGCTGAACGATCAGATTCTATTCAACGACCCGCAGTTCCGGGCGCTGCTGCGACTGCATCGGCCGGGGGACGCCATTACCTTGACCTTCATCCGGCAGGGCAAATCGCACACGGTAACAGTGCGATTGGACCAGCGCGAAGTGCCCGTCGGCGACGTGCCCGCCGGCGAGCTGCTCCAGTGGCTGTTACGGGGTACGCCGCGGTTGCCGGCCAGCCGACTGGCCTCGGCATTTACGGCCAACTACGAAGACGACGAGCACGTGCTGGTGCTGTCTAGCGACCAGTCGGGCAGCCGGCTGCTGGCCAAGACCCGGCAGGGCGAGGTGCTGTTCGACGGTGCCGTGGACACCCCCGAGCAACGCGATGCCGTGCCGGAGGCAATCCGCGAGAAGCTCAAGCGTCTGGAAACTCCGCCGAAACCCAAACTTCACCAATAACGTGCGCAAAAAGGGTGCAAATATGGTCGGACGCAATCGTGGCTGGAATGTTGCCTTCTGCTGGCTGGCATGTGTGGCGATGTGTGCCGCGCTGGCGGGACCGGCGGCTAAGGCTTCTGCCGGCGAACAGCCAAAACCACAACCGCAACCGCAGCCGGCGCCTTGGGACGGCTGGTATAACCGCGCCGTAGGGGGCGTTCTGATCGACCAACGCGGCATGCTGGAAAATGCCACCGTAGATGCCTTGGGAGAGCTGCGCTCCGCCCGGGCCAAATCGTTGCAGGCCGCACCCTCGGCCGAGCTGAATCGCTTCGCCCAGTTGCGGAAAATATCGCTCAAAAAGCTGGACGCGCAGTTGCAGCGGCATTTGCAATCGGGCGACAAGCTTCCCGACGAGGTGCGATTCCTGGCCGGCTTGCAGCAGATTCGTTACATCTTCGTGGACCCGAAAAACCACGACATCGTGCTGGCCGGCCCGGCCGAGGGCTGGAAGCTCGACGCCAAGGGGAACCTCGTCGGGGCGACGACCGGCCGTCCAGTGCTTCTGCTGGACGACCTGCTGGTGGCCCTTCGCTCGGCCGACCAGGCGCTGCGCGAAACCATAAGCTGCTCGATCGATCCGACGCCCGAAGGACTCAACCGCCTGCGCGCCCACGTGGCCAAGCTGGAGCGGATGGGCGATCCGCAGCAGACCGCCGCTGGTATCGAGCAGGCACTGGGGCCGCAGCGGATCAGCATCAGCGGCGTACCGGCGGAAAGCCATTTCGCCCGCACCCTGGTCGCCGCCGACTACCGCATGAAACGGCTGGGGATGAACTTCGAGCCGGCGCCGATCAAAGGTCTGCCCAGCTACCTGCACCTGCTGGATGCCAGTGGCCGGGGATTGAGCGCCATGTTGCCCCGCTGGTGGCTGGCGCCAGAGTACCAGGCCCTGCTTCGCGACGCCGAAGGACTGAGCTGGGAACTGCGCGGCTCGTCGGTCAAAGTGCTGGCCGAAGAGGACTTCCTTGGGCCGGCTGGGCAGCGGGCGGGCACAGCCAAAGCCGGTCGGGCGGCGGCACAATGGGCCGACAACATGACCCGCCATTACGAGCAGCTCGCCCTGGCCGATCCGGTCTTCGGCCAGGTGCGCAATTGTGCCGATCTGGCGGTCGTCGGCGCGCTGATCGCCCACGAGAATCTGCTGGCCAAGGCCGGCTGCCAACTGCCGACGATGTTCGACCCGACCGTCCTGCCCACGCCGCGATTGCCGGCACCCCAGCAGGTGCCTTCCAAGGTCAGCATGCTCAAGAAGAACGATCGCTGGGTGATAAGCGCCTCGGGCGGTGTGAAGATCGACCTGCGGACGATCCTCAAGAAGGTCGAGATGGCCGAGAAGCTGGAAACCATCCGCAAAGAGGCCGAACTGGGCGTGCATGACGACTGGTGGTGGAACTAGCATCGCGGCTTGCGGCGGATAAGCCAAGCTCGTTGCCGATGCGCTCAAGCCGACCGCTCGCTAGTGACACTGACAATAATCATCAGTGCTTGGCAGTGTGTGTCCAGCGCCTTATCCCGAACGCTTACCGCCAATGTCTGAGATACTGCTGGTGGCGCTGGGCAAGCCGCCGCTCATCGGCCGCGCAGTACGTCGCTGACTTTGGCCACGTAGGTATGGCAATGCGGGCAGATGTGCATCACCACGGCGATTTCGGCGTGGCACTTGATGCAGCGTTTGGTGGGCATGGGCACTTCAGGCGGGATGAACTTGGCAGGACCACTTTTGGAGGGCGTTGCCGACTTGCCCGCCTCAGCAGGGGAAATAGGGCTTGCGGCAGCGGCTGGCTGGCTGTTTTGCTCAGCCGAGTCTGCCAGCAAGGTCAAGATTTCATCTTCCGAGACGCCGCTGCGCTGAAGCTTAGGAATCTGTACGCGGGCCTTGCAGGCAGGGCACAGCCCAACTCGCCCAGCCAGACTTTCGTCGACCTTCAGCGCGTGCCCGTTCGGGCAAGTCAAGCGAATCGACATCGCTGAACCTCCCGGTTAGCCAGCCTCGCCTCTGGACCGTGGTTTGGATGCCGCTATCGCCTCGACTCCGTGTCCGGTTGTGTGCTTCTTGCGCTTCCAGTCCGCGGTGTTTTCGTATTGGGAAGGTGGTTTGCCGGGCTAATACCAGGCCGACGATCCGTCTGGCGTTGCGACGCACTTGCTGCACCGCCGGAAAACCACTACTTATCATACCAGAATAGGGCTGGCTTGGCTAGCGCAATCCGGCCACCGCGCGGAGTCGATCGCCATCGACGGCACACGCGGTGGCTTCGACAAGCTCGCCCACCCACTGCCGGTCGCCAGGCAGCTCGACCGGCACGTACTGGCTGGCGGTGCCCAACAGCACGGCCGGCGCGCCGGCTGTGATCGAGCATCCGGGCGTTGCTTCGGCGCGGTCGGCGACTGGTTCGGTCGTTTCAGAGGGACTGCGGGGTGTTTCGAGCTGCGGCGGAGACCAGTCGGGCTGAGGTCGGCAACTTCTGGTGGCACACACTGGCGGCTGGCCAATTCCGCCGGCTGGCACCGACTCCTCGATCAACACCTCCAGCCGCTGGCCCAACAGAGTTTGCATATACTGGCGTCGCAAGCGATCGCCGATTGCCCCCAGCCGTTCTGCGCGCTGCTGTTTGATCGAGTTGGGTACGCGCTCGGGCAGCTTGGCCGCTGCTGTGCCTGGCCGGGGACTGAACCGAAAGATGTGCAACTTGGCAAAACCGATGGCCTCTACTGCCTGACAGGTAGCGGCGAAGTCTTCTTCGGTCTCGCCCGGAAAGCCGACTATCACATCGGCCGTCAGGGCCATGCCGGGCAGGCGATCGCGAATCTCCAGACAGCGTTCCAGGAACCGCTGGGCTGGCCAGGGACGCCGCATTCGCCGCAGTACGGCGTCAGAACCGCTTTGCATCGACAGGTGCAGATGCTGGCAGATTCGCTGCGGATTGTCGCAGACGATCGACAACAACTCGTCGCTGACCTCCGAGGCTTCCAAACTGGAAAGCCGCACGCGGAACTTGCCCGGCAGTTGCAAGACTTGTCGCAGCAAAGCGGTCAGGTGCGTCGCGCCGGCCGAGTGCGCCGCCGCAAGGCTTTGCGATGGTTCCCCTGCATGTAGGGGGCAATGGCCAAAATCTGCGCCGTACAGTCCCAGGTGGATGCCCGTCAGAACCACTTCCCGATAGCCGCTGGCCACCAGGCGGGAGATTTCGTCCAGTACCTCGTGGGGCCGGCGACTTATGAGCACGGGTCGCACCTTGGGGATAATGCAGAAGCTGCACGGCATGTTGCAGCCGTCCTGCACTTTCACGTACGCCCGCTTGCGGTTGCCGAAGCGCCTGACGCCCGAGGGTGGAGCGCTCAGCCCCAGCCGCATAAGCAGTTGGGGGAGTTGCTGTTTGTCGGTGATTACTTCGGCTACGCCAGGCAGCACCGACAGTTCCTCTGCCGCCCGAGTGGCGTAGCAGCCCATGACGATCACTCTGGCCTGGGGGAATCGGCGCGCAAGTTGTCGGATCGCCTTGCGGCTCTTGTGGTCGGCTTCTGTGGTAACAGTGCAGGTGTTGACGACGCACAAGTCGGCCTGCTCGCCCGGCTGCGCTGGGCGGTAGCCGAGCGACTCCAGCCCTTGGCAGAGATACTCCGTCTCGTACTGGTTGACTTTACAGCCCAGCGTAACGGCGTGGTAGCGAAGCATTGCAGACATGCAGTTAAACCAGCAGCGACGGGCAGCAGCACACTCAGCGATTCCTG
>Ga0209017_10001212_pt1 | contig 20558 bp, 14 predicted proteins | sample YNPBryunderm2012_FD_185812 | JGI IMG/M metagenome (GOLD analysis project Ga0209017, IMG submission 185812) | Anoxygenic and chlorotrophic microbial mat microbial communities from Yellowstone National Park, USA - YNP Bryant MS undermat 2012... ... | reverse complement strand
TCCTTCTCTGAGCCGTAAGGGAAGACCAACATCAGCGGTTCGACCGCTTCACTGGGTTGGTTGGTCTCCGCGACCTCTTGAGCGCGTACCGCGTGCATCGCCGGCGCGACTGGCATCAGGAGCAATCCCAGCGTCACGGCGAGGATCACCGTTGGCTTCCAACGACGTTGGGTCGCGCCGAGGGCGACTCCGATTCGGTGACGAGGCGACACGTCATCCATTTCCAAGGAGACTGACCGAGCGGTCGGAGTTTGCCAACCGCAGGCGGTACGTTCAGCCTGCGATGAAACGAACGAATGAGAAGGCATGGTTAGTGAGGCGGGTCGTTGGGTGGGGCGAAGAATGAAGAATATCGCGGTGTGTTAAACGAACGGACGAGAGGAAGTAGGATTCAATCGGGATCGGGTTGGACTTGTCCTGCTTTTCTTTTGGGAGGCGTGGATTCTCGCTTTCCCTCAAGCATTATCAAGTCTCAGGCGCTTCCTTCGCAAGAGGAAGTTGGAAGATTCAAGGCAGGGTAGGTTTGCGAAGTGAGATGGTTGCGCGAACTCTCATGGGAGGTCCGACTCCTTGGGAAGAGGTTCGCGTTTCCAAAGTCCGTTGGCAAACCCCCTCGAACTGAGCGGCGATCGGTTCGGTGCCAAACCGCGAAGCTACGAAGGTGTGGGCGATCCGGCCCAGGTTATGGGCGCGGTCGGGATTCGCCAGCAGGTCAGCCACCGCCTGGGCGAAGGTCGCGTCGTCGTTGGCTTGAAGATAATGGTGACCGGGGGTCAAAGGCAAGCCCTCAGCCCCAATCGCGGTCGAAACGACGGGGGTGGCCATTGCCATCGCCTCGTAGATTTTCAGACGGGTTCCCCCGCCGACCCAAAGCGGTACCACCGCCACGCTCGCCTCGGCCAGATAGGGCCGCACATCGGGCACGGTGCCCACCACCTCGACCCCATCCCGACCATCAAACCCAGCGGTGAACTCCAACGGCGGGCGACGCCCCACCACCTGGAAGGTCGCTTCGGGCCGCGCTTGGCGAATCCGCGGCCAGATCGTTTTGAGGAACCGCCGCACGCCATCCTGGTTGGGCATCCAGTCCATAGACCCCACAAACACCACCCGGTCCCGCCGACGCGGTTGAGGCCAAGGCTGGAAATAATCCAAATCAACCGAAGTTTCAATCGCGTCCACATGATCCCATCCATAAAAATTCATAAACGTTTGACGATCAGCCTCGCTCACCGCGATGACCCGATCGAACGCCCGACCGGCCTCGGCCTCGAACCGGACCATTCGTCGATACTGCGCGGCCATGTAGGCCCGTTTGAGCGGGTTACCCGCCACCTCGGCGTGGCGCTTGAGGATTTGAGACTCAACGTTGTGCTGGAACAGGATCAAGGCAGGACGAGTCGTCGCGTCGGAGAGGACGGCCAAGTTCAACAGGTGGTTGACCATGATCACCGTGTCGCAGATCACCAGATCGTAGTCGCGCCGCGCGATCAGATCGGCGCAACGCTCCCGCAGCGCGGGGTCGGTGTTACGGGCCACGTTGTAAGGGATCGACGCGGCCAAGTTGCGCAACGCCTGAGCATAGAACCCCGGACTCCCCCGCCGGGGCTCGCGGGCCGGAACCGTCTCCAGGTTCAAACCCAGGTCGCGCATCGCCGGCAGATGAATCTCCTCGCCGGGACGAAGGGTGCACACGTAGTCGATCGCGTGACGTTTCCCCAGATGGACCAACAGGTTCAAGACCCGGATCTTTCCCCCGGTGTCGCGGGGAAAGAGAATCTGTTTATGAAGAAAGAGGATTTTCATCGAGGTGTTGCTCAACTCGCCAGGGATTGGCCCGCGTCATGCGAGACGGAAGCGTTCGCCGTTGGTTTCGATCCGGTGGTGCCTCGGCGGGCAAGCACTTCGTGAAACCAGGCCACCTGAGCCCGAAGATTGACCGCCAGATCGCCAACCTCCGGGGCTCCGGGCGGTCGCGCAGGCAGGGTTTCCGGTTTCCAGAGGACTTGAGCCAGCGCCTCGGCCAGCAGGTCGGGACGTTCGGGATCGACCAGAATCGAGCGACCCAACCCGGCCACTTCGGGCACTCCGCCCACCCGCGAGGCCACAATCGGCGCGCCACAGGCGGCCGCTTCCAGAATCACGTTGGGCACCCCTTCGGAGCGGCTGGGCAGCGCGAAGAGGTCGCAGGCCCGATACCAGTCCGGCAGACGCTCCAACGGCACTGGCCCGGCCAACTCGACCCGATCGCTCAAGCCCGCAGCCCGGATCGCCTCGGCGAGCTTGCCCTGGAGCGGACCGCCGCCAATCAGGACGAACCGAACGCCCGGACGCGTTACGCCTGAAACGTCCGAGCGAGTTGCAGGAAGTTCACCGCGTGCGTCCAACCGGGAAAGTGCTGCAACCAGAACGTCCAAACCCTTGACAGGAAGCAAGTTGCCAACGAACAGCCCGAGCTTGAGAGCGTCCAGATCAGGGAGATGAAGACGTCGCCGCGCCTCGGCGCGGTCGCCGGGATGAAAGAGGGTTCGATTGACTCCGTAGTAGATCACTCGGATTCGGTCGGGATCGACTCCCAACCGGATGACCGAATCGGCCAGGTCCTGACTCACAGCGATGACGCCATCGGCCTGCTTGAGCGCGTCAAGGGTCTTGGCGAAGCGTCCGGGGTGGTGGTCGAGGGTTCGGATGTCGGAGCCGTGGATCTTGACGACGACGGGCAGGCCGTGACGCTTCGCCAGTCGCACCGCCGCCCAGCCGTCGGGATAGGCCCACGAGCCATAGATCAGGTCGGGACGATGCTCAGCGATCAGACGGTGGGCCACCCGCGCGATCGAGACGCGGAAGCATGGCCCATACCAGGTCCTCAACAGCTTGGGCGGATACCAGTAGGTGGGGTGGACCACCTTCAAACCCGCGGTGGTCGTGGTTCGATGAGCGGGCAGCTTGCGACCATTCTTGAAGCGGGCGGGCCATTCGTCGGTCCAGAGGATTGGCGCGATCACAGTCAGGTCGAGGTTTTGACGCGCGATGGTTTGAAATTCTTGACGGCTGAACACCGCCTTGTGTGGCTGATAGGGATTGGGAAACAGGTTCGTGATCGCCAGAACGCGGAGCGGTTGATCTTTCCCGGTGGTTTGAAACGAGGGAGGAGTGGCGCTGGTCATGGGGTCGCCTCGACCTGGACTGGCCTGGTTTCGGCGGATGCCGTTGCGAGGTCGGTCCGAAGGATCCAGCCGCGCCGCCACGGCCAACCTTGGATCAGATTCCACGCGGTCGCCGCCGCGATCAGAATGCAAAGGGGTTCAACGGGGGCGCGGAACCGGGACGCGCCGTAAAACACCAGGGTGGTCATCAAGAACTGGACAAGGCCGACGTGAAGAATCAGACCGGCCGGATCGCGGTGGGCGAAGGCAACCGCCGAGGGGATCACCCCGATCATCAAGAGAACCAGGATCGGTCCCCAAGTGGCGGTGTAGAGCAACCGCCGTTTGAACTCGACCTTGGGTTGGAGGAACGGAGTCCACGCTCTGGCCAAACGAAGCATCCAGAGTCTGGGCAGTTGGTCGGAATGCTCGACGATCCATTGACGGGTCAGACGCAGGGCGAGACGGTCGCGGGCGACTTCGCCTTGCTCGGCGGCGGTGCGACGCAGCAGGTCGCCGTATTCGGGCAACGCGCCGTCGTAGACCCAATAGCCCGCGAGGTCCGCTTCCTCCAACACCCTGTGGTTGTAGGCTCCCAACAGTGTGGTGCCGCCCAGGGTACTCAAAGGGATGAACTCGTTCATCGCAAGCACATTGCGGATGGTCCAGGGCAGCATGCAAAGCACAGTCAAGCCCAGGGTCGCCAACGGGACCGCCAACGCCCAAGCTCGTTGGTTCCGATCCCGGCGGCGAAACACCCACCACCCCCAAAGCCACAACGGCGGCAAAGTGAAAATCAGGTTGGGTCGCACCAGCACCGAGTAGCCTAAAACAAGACCGAGAATGATCAAACGCGGCCAACTCGGATGGTCGGCCAACGTCAGTCCCCACCAAGTCGTCAACGCGACCAGGAAGATCGCCAGAGATTCGGACATCAACTCGTGTGAGTAAAAGATCAGAATCGGATGGGTTCCCACCACCGCGCCTGCCAGAAGTCCTACGAGAGGGCCAAAGCAGCGCCGGCCAATGAGTCCCACCAGCGCGACGGTGGCCCCGCCTAGCAAGGCGTGAAAGACTCGGATGACACCGGGATCCTGGCCAAACAGAACGTACAACAGGGCCCAGGGGAGCGATACGCCCGGGGTGCGAAATGCGGTGGTGTGGAACTCGGGCAGGTCAGGGCTGGGGCCAAAGTAGCCCAGGCCGGAGGCCAGGGAGCGGGCGTAGGTGTCGTATTCCCAGGCGTCCGAACCTTGACCCGGGGATTCATGGAATCCTAGCGCGAGACTGACTCCAACGCGCAAGACCACACCCAGGATGACCAGCGCCGTCAGCACGACTCCGAAATAACGTGCCGAGGCGGTGGGTGGGTCGTTAGCGGCAAGTTGGGGCCAGGAAGAGTCAGAAGGCGTGGTGGTCATCGTGGGGCAGGGTCATGTCGCGGGAAGGTCAAGGACAAACAAGATGGGATATCAGTTTTTGATAAAGTCGGATATAGCGTGTGAACATCCCGGCCGCGTCGAACTCGCGGGCCACCCGGGCGCGTCCGGCCGCTCCCAGAGCGTCGGCGGTTTCGGGGTCGTCCAGCAATTCGGCCAAGCAGCGGGCCAGGCCGTCCAGATCGTCGGCGTTGTAGAGTAACCCGGTGCGACCCTCCTCGATCAGTTCGGGCAGCCCGCCCACTCGCGAGGCTACCACCGCTTTGCCCGAGGCCCACGCCTCCAGCACTGAAAGCGGATGGCCTTCCGAGGCGCTGGTGAGAACGAACACGTCGAACAGGTTGTACCAGCGTTCGGGGTGATTCTGGTATCCGGCCAGATGGACGAGACTTCCCAGCCCCCGCGCGGCGATCAAGTGTTCCAGGTCGGGACGGGATGGACCTTCCCCCACAATCACCAAACGGGCGGAGGGGACGCGGTCAAGCAACCGTTCGAACCCGAGGATCAGCCGATCCTGACGTTTGACCGGATCGAGACGCCCTACCGTGCCCACGATCCGCGCCTCGGGGGGCAGGTCCAAATCCCGTCGCAGAGCGGCGACCTCTGCGGGATCGACCGTCTCGTAAACCTGTCGGGGGATCCCGTTAGGCACCACCTGGACGTTGCGGGCTGGGACGACGCGGTGGGCGACCGCCGCCTCGGCGATATCTTGCGAGACCGCGCAGAAGATCCCGGCGAATCGCGCGGCTAAACGTCCGAGCCATCGCGTGCCTCGACGGTGGTAGTGTTTGCCGTGTTCGGTGTGCAAAACGGGGATGCCCAAGCTCCGCGCCGCGGGGCCGACGTAGGCCAGCACGCCGATCTGATGAGTGTGAACCAGATCCGGCTTGAGATCCTTTAGCGCCCGGCGCGCTTGGCGAATCATCCAGGGCCGCACCCCCAACCGTTTGTCCAGCGAGATCACCCGCGCTCCACGCTCGCGGGCCTGATCGGCCAGCAGGCCGGGACGTTCCAGGCACAGCGCGTCAGCGCGATGACCCTGAACGCGGGCCTGGTCGATCAGGTCCAAGACCATCCGCTCCAAACCGCCGGCGTCCAGCGACAACACTGCGTGGGTCACCCTCAGCGGTCGCGGTCCCAACGGCCGTGGGACTCCGATCTCGGCGCTGTTGGACGCGACGTTGTCGGAATGGGATGAGTTGGACACGGAGGCGGGCGAGGATTCGGGCAAAGGAACCGGTTTCATCGTCGGGGAGGAGCGCGAAAGAGGCCGGCGACGGGTTGTGGGACGCGGTGTTGAGGGGATTCACCAAGAAGAGCGCTGATAAGCCCCCCTCTCATTCATTTCTGGTGGGCTTCGCAACGCCAGATCAGCCAGCACCGGGCGATGGTCTGACCGCATGTCGGGGCCGACCTCGCAGCGCCTGGGGTTCCAATGGCTTGGCGATCCCAACACATGATCGATTCGTAGGCCGTGCCAGGAACTAAACCAGGTGTGGCCGTAGCCCAGTCCCGCGACCTGGAAGGCGTCGGCGAAGCCGCCCCAATCGCGGCGAAACAGATAGCTTTGCGTCGGCTGGTTGAAGTCGCCGCACACAATGGTGGGCAGGCCGTCGCGGGCCGATTGGGCCCGGATCCAGGACGAGGCGACCTGAGAGCCCAGATCACGTCGCTTGAGGTTGAGCGTCATATCGGCGATCGCCTGGGGGTTGCCGTAAAGCGCGTTGGTCAAGCCGTCCCGAGGCGAACGGAGGTGGAGGTTAACCCAGCGAATTGGTCCCCAGGGGGATCGGACCACCACGGCAGCCACGGTGCCCCGAAAGCCGAAGTCGCGGCGATCGTCCAGCAGTTCGACCCGTTCGATCGGCCAGCGGCTGGCGAAGATGAGTTCACCTTGACGCGCGGTGAACCAGTCGCCGGGGTTAGTCAGCCAGTTTACCAGCTCGGACGATTGGGCCTCCTGAAGACCGATCAGGTCCGGCCCATGTTGATCGACGTAGGCGGCGAACCGCTCGGCGTGGAATCGACCGACCCCGGTGTTGAGGGTCACGACCCGGATGGTCGGGCTGTCGGGAGCGACCGGATCGACCCAGCTTCGCCAAGGCACATTCCAATCCATGACGGGACCAAACAGAGTGCCCAACGCGAGGACCAACGGCCACAACGAGGCGCGGTTGAACGCCAGAGCCAGCGGAATCAGCGGCAAGGCCGGTAGCGCTGCGGGCCAAAGCGGAGCGAACAGGGCGAAGGTGGGCAAACTCCAACGATCGCCCCAGATCGCCACGATCACCCACAAAGCCAGGATCGCCAGTAGATACAGCCAAACCAGAACCGCCACCCCGCGTCTCAACGCCAAGCGCCAGGCGGGAACGAGCTGTTGGGGGGCCACCGCCACCCGTCCCCTTCCCCGCGCGCGGGAGGGATCAGCGGCGCGCCACTCCTCGGGAAGTTCGAAGTCGCCGGTGTTCGAGACCGTCATCGGCTCAAACTCCCGAAGCGACCACGGGGGCCGCGAGCGCGTCAGAGACCGCGGGGACTCCCGCGGGGGCCACTTCGGCCGCCAGGTCGGCCTCGAAGGCGTCCATCAAGACACGGCCTTTCATATGCTCTGGAATTGGCAGGTTGAGCAGATAAAGCATCGTGGGAGCAAGATCCAGGTTGGAGCATTCGCCCAGATCAACTCCGGATTTGATCCCCGGACCTTTTACTAGTAGGACGCCAACCGGATCGTGCCACCCTTCCTTGCGGGTCGGGTCCGAGGCGATCGCCAAGTCTTCCAAGCGGTGTTCCCGCTCGGGTTGGTGGGGGAACACGCAACGGCGGTTGGGGTCGTAGTCCTCGAAGGCGCGTTGGGTGAGGTTGAGGCAAAGTGTGTCGCCCTGGCGATCGACCGCGAACAGCGGAATGTCAGGTCGTTCGATCCAGGCTTGACGCAGGCGAGACTCAGCCGTGTCGAGATCGGCCGGGTCGGGGAAGCTCAGGGTCCACTGCGGGGCCATGATCGACAGTGAGCGGCATCGTCCAGTCATGCCGATGAGGTCGATGAGTTGGTTGATGTCCCGAATGCGAAGCACTTTGCGGCCTTCGGGAAATCGCTCGTCCACATAGGGTTGTTGACCCAGGCCCGAGGCAACCATGATGACTGTGTTTGGACCGACCAGACGCTCGATTTTCGCCAGCAGTTCGTCGGCCACCTGATAGCCGAAGGTGATAGCGTCCCCCTTTTGGCGAATCTCCTCGTCGGAGGGCTTGGTGAGGAAGGCGGAGGGGTCGTGGCTTCGCCAGTAGCGGTGCATGTAGTGCGCCGCGTGGTTAGAGTGAAAGGTGGCGAAGTCGGGCCGATGCTGGCGATAGAGACGCTCGAAGAAGTCGAAATTGATGATGGGTTGGAGGCTGACCTTTTCCCAGACCCGATGCGGTTGGAGCTTAAACTTGGCGAGGGCGGCGGCCAAGCGGGCCAGAGTAGAGGGTTTGAGGCCGAGCTTGATCAGGCGCGCCACCAAACCGGCTTGACGCGCCAGCTTGGTGCCTCTGGCAAGCGGGGTATGGGCGCGGGTCTGGGAGAGGTTCAGCTCCTGGATCGGTTCCAGGTCTTCGGGGAAGGTTTGCGTATCGGGCGAAAAGGTGCTGGGCACCCAGAAGCCGCGGATGTCCTTGCGGGGCGGCCAAGTCATGATGGACCCGAAGACCCCCACCGACCGGCCACCCTCGGCCGCGAGGTCATGGACTTTGGGACCGTGAACCGTCTCGGGTGGTTGTTCCAAAAAGTGGACCCCGTGTTCCTCACGGGGACGTCCGGTGTACACGCTCATCCAACTGATCCAGGGGTCCAGATGGGGCGGCACCTCGGTCGCCACGGGGGAGGCGACGGTCCCTTCCGCCAGAAACCGCGCGAAGGTCGGGAGTTTGCCCTGCGCGACCAGGGGCCGAATGATTCGCCAGGTGATCTCGTTGAACTCGACCAGCAGAACCTTGCGACGCGGAGGCGCGACGACCATCGGCGATTCTCCCTCTCTGAACTTCGGATTAGGGGGCGAAGGAGCCCAAACCGATCCCATTGGCATTCCGAGTGTACCACGAATGGACCGCGGGAACGCAATCCCGCGTTGGTCCCCGCAAACGTTACGCACCACTCGAAACGCCGTGACGCGAAATGTGAACACATCGATCAAATCAAGGTATGGTCGATGACCCACCTCATCCCCCATCCGTCGGCGGAGGAATTCAGAGCGAATGGAACCGTTCGTTCACCGCGTGGGTAATTCGAGCGTCCAACCAGCGCCGAGTTCCCTCGACCGGACGATCGCCGATGTAACCTAAATGGCCGCCGCGCGTCGAACAGACCACCTCGATGCTCCCGGGAAAGCGAAACGACCGTTGCGACTCCTCGGGAATGAACGGATCGTCCCAGGCGTGAATCACCAAACCCGGTAGGCTAATCTGATCCAGCAGGAACCCGGCGCTGGAGCGGGCGTAGTAATCCTCGGCGTCTCGAAACCCGTGCCTAGGGGCGGTGTAAGCTTCGTCGAAGTCGAAGACCCCCTTGACATTTTCCACGCCGGTCGGTCCCAGGTCGGGAAACCGTTGGTGGAGTCGTTCGACTGCGAACTTGAGTTGACGAGTAAAATTCCAATCGTAGAAACGATTAAAAGGATGTCTTAAGTGACGGCAGCAGGCGGCCAAATCCAACGGCGGGTTGGCAGCGACGAAGCCGACCCAACCGGGGATGGGTCGCGTGGCGGCCTCGGCGGCGAGTTTGAGCGTGAGATTGGCCCCCAGGGAAAAGCCCACGACCATCCAGCGCCGTGCGGGCGGGAAGGGTCGCGGTGTCTCCGAGGAGGTTGCGTCGGGCATGGTTTGGGGATCGGCGAATGCGTCCAGAACGGCGCGAAGGTCCTCGGTGAGACCGGCGTGATAGGTCTTGCGGGCCAGGCCAAAGCCGGGGCCGGCCCCTCTGAGGTTGAGACGCGCGACGCGACGGCCAGCCCGAGCCAGGCGGGTGGCAACCCGCGCGACGTAGGGTGAGCGTTCATCCCCGCCCAAACCATGCACCATCAGGACCGCGCCGGACGCATCGTCCCATCCCGGCGGAATCGTGTCGGCCACGATCAAGGCGTCGCCGTCCTCCAGGTCGATTCGGCGATGAGTGGTCCAGCTTCCCGGCGCAGCGGGATCGAGTTCCGGGGGAACCGCGTTGCCCGGCCAGTGACGCCCTAGGACGGTCTGCGCGTGGCCCCCTCGAAGCCAGATCGGAGGACGGAACGGAGCGAATTCCCCTTTCTGAGAGGGTGCGTGTTCAACCGGGGCACGGCGTGCCGTCATGGAGACGGATCCCAGGACAGGTCGCGGAATTCAAATTCCACATCGAGTCGGGTTTCCAACCGTCGATGTAGCCGCACGCGGGTGGGTGCCTCTGCCCCCGCTTGGGGGCGGGTGATGACAATCCAGCGGGTCTCGCCGGGTTGATTGGTCGAGCGGATCGACCGGGTCGCCACGATCGAGGGACGACCCTGGTCGTCGATCCACTCGAAGGGTTCAGTGACACCCGCGGGACCGCCCACTCCCAGCAGGCCGCCGCGCACCAGTTCGGGCAATCCACCAGGATCTAGCGCTAAAGCGCCGAATGGATCCCCCCCCTGACCCGGTTCGGCTCCCGGGCGCGGCGCGACCAGCCATTCGATGGTGGCCGCGCCGGTGTCGAGATTGCGATCGAATCGAAGGAAGGTGATTTGAAACTCATCCACCTCGAAGGTCTGTCGCACTGCCTCGGCCAGGGGGATGACTCGGGGTTGAGGATCGGGTTGTCGAATGGTGACCGGCAGCTTGCCGGCCAGATGTTGGAACCCAGTGATGGGCTGGTCCGGGTCGTCCGACCAGGAAAGCGGCAACGCGATCACCAAGCGACTCAACGACGAGCGGACTCGGCTGGGCGTCATCAGATGGAGCGGGATCCCGGGCAAGGTCTCGAACTCTGGCTCGCCTCTTCGGTCGCGTCCCGCTTGGTCAAGGGCGGCGGTCAGACGGATCGCCCCATCAGCCACCACGGTTTTGCCCGGTTCGGCAACGATCTCCAGATGAGGACCGTACCGTCCAATCCGGGGCTCTAGGTGAATCACCTCCCCCTGCCCTTCAACTCCGCCCACGACGATTCGCCCGAAGGCTTGACCACGTCCCGCCCCCTCTACCACGACTTCCACCGCGCCGGCGAATCGATCACGAAACGCCGGATCGTCGAACCGCACCCGACCGTGATCAAGCGGTTGACGAATCAACCGAAGCCGCAGGGGGCCGGCGTAAACCCGGGGACCTCGATCGGGCTGTCCCGGTTCCAGCACCAACGCCCCCGGGGAAAGTCGCAAACCATAATCTAGCGAGGCGGATGGCGTTTTGAGCTCGGCCTGGTCGCCCAGCAGGTCGAGCGCCTCCCAAAACGGAACCGGCTCGGGTCGTTCCAGAGTGATCCGACGGGTCTGATCGACTGAACGGGTTAGAACGATTTCAAAGCCGGAGCGGTCGCGGATCGCCTCGACCACTTCGCCAAGAGGACGATCGCGGAAATCTAGGCGAACCAGGGTGGGACCGGCGATCATTTCCTGACGGATCGCTCGTAGTAGTTGGCTGGCCCGGTCAGCCACCTCGGGGTCGTGGGAGTCCGCCGCACGGGTTAGGGCCGGAATGGCGCGTGGGCCGATCCCACGAAGCCGGGCGGCCGCCTGTTCGCGATCGGCGTAACGATCAGCTCCCAGACGATCGACCAATCTGTTGATCTCGGCGTCACTCGCGCCGGGGGGATCCTCCCGGGCCCAAGACGGTGAGGAACTTGTTGGCGGCCATAAGCCAGCTCCCCAGGCCAGCAGGCCTACCAAGACTCCTCGAAGGATCGGCGTGCCTTGAACAACTCGACGATCAAGCAAACGCATGGATCATCATCTCCCTGCCAACAATGCAGGATCGTCGCCATGTCCACCACGGCGACTTCGACCTCGACCGGCTTTCGGCCGCTTGAAGACGTGGGACGCAAGGACCGGTTTAGGGGATGGGAATGTCTCGAAACTCGAAGCGGACTTGAGCAGGGGCGTGTTTGAGCAGATGGACCCGAACAACGGCGGGGTCCCCAGGCGCTTCGGGATTGGCTCCGTTGCCGAAGTGACCGCCGGGCAGGGTCATCAACGTGACTTGGATCTCGCCGTTGGGCCGAGTGCCGCTGGAACGCAGGTACCAGCGGTTGAGATTGCCCTTGGCATCGAGAACCTCGATCTGATTTTGCAAAAGGTTGTGCAGATTCGCCCCCATATCCGCATGGCCGCCGAAGGGGTCGGCCTCGTTACTGGTGCGCAGGGTCAACTCGATCGTGCTGGACTGTCCAGGCTGGATTTGCACCGCCCCCAAGGTGACGACCAGGTCGCCATCGGACGATTCGACAGTCTTGCCAGCCTCTTCCTTGAGACTCAAGCTCAAGGAGTCGGGCCGTCGGCTGGAGATGACCACCGGCAGAGTTCCGCTGAGCCGCGTCAGGATGGTTCCAGCGCCCTCGGGACGGATAAGGGGCAGCTGGAGGTTGAGTTGAGCCGCGCCCGACACGAAGCCTCCAAAATGGCGGGCTTGCGGGCCGGTTTCGGCATCGGGGTGACGGAGCGATTGGCCCAGTTCGTCTACTGCCTCCTCGATCTCGACCGGCCCACGCTGGGCCAGCATCAACCGCGGCTCAGCGAACACCTGCATTTGCACCAGAAAATTGGCCTGGGGCTCGGGTTGGGGCATCGCTTGGAGTTGGTTGAAAATGATCACCGTGCGGGTGTAGGTCAAATTGCTCAGCACCGACCGAAACGGCCCGTCGTCAAACGACGCCTGAAACGGCGGCTTGGAGCTACCGGGACCGACCCGACCCGACGGCGTCAACAGAATCCCGGTCCCCGGCGTGCCCATGCCAAAGCCCTGGGTGATCTGAGGGGTCAACCCCCCGGTCTCAGTCAAGGCGTCCAGCGCTTCCCAAAACGGCACTGGTTTATCCCGCTTGAGCGTGATCCGACGCCCCGCCCATTCCTGACCCGCCGGGTTGAGCAAATTGAGACGCGACTCGCAACGACGGCTCAAAGCCGCGACCACCTCAGGTAGTGGAGCCTCCTCGAAGTCGAGCGTCAGCAGCGTGGGACGAACCATCTGGGCCGTTTCGATCCGATCGCGCAACGCGGCGGCCAGCGTCTGGACTTCCGGGTCGCGCGAGGTCCGAGCCGCGCGCCTCAACGCCTCTAGAGCCAGGTCGCCCAGGCGATCCAACTCCCGCGCCGCCTCCTCGCGTTGGGCGTACGTGTCCGAACCTAGCTGAGCGATCAGCCGCTCGATCGCCGCTTCCGACGCCGTTGTGGCTTCGGCGACTTCCTTGGATGAAGGAGTCGTGACTTCCTGGGCAACCACCAGAGGGACCGGAACAATCAAGCTCAGAGCCGCGATGATCGGACCCAGAAACTGACCCACCATCAACCGTTTACCCTTAAGGTCGCTTCCCAGGAAGCGCGGCCCCACAGTCCCGAAAAGCGTTCTCATGGAGGCTCGATCCTCATCGTATGTAGTGAGATGGACAGAGAGCGGAAGGAGTTGCCTAGATCGGATCACTCTGCCTCAGCGCGGTCGTTCGCAAGCAGGAAACGCGGAGTCATCCTGTGGGAGGTGAAACCGGCGGCGATTTCAACTTTCCTCCACACCGTGGCTTGTCGAAGGTACCCACGCCCTAACCATAACCAACGCGACCTCAACGCCACTCCACAGGGTGGGATGCCATTGGGTGGGGCTCGCTACAGGGTGGGATGCCATTGGGTGAGCTCGCCGACTGAATCTCCTCGACATCAACTCTATGATGATGATACTCCCCACCCGCACCGATTGGCGAGGGTGACGAGCTGATTGACGAGCAACCCCGACGCGATTGACGTTCCTTCCGAGGTCTTCGCCGGGTCAGGGCGTGTCGTAGGACACGTGGCAGATCGATTGCCTGGAAAGCGGTTTGCTGATACCAGGTTGCCGTCAACGTTCCCGCTTGGCCTGAGTTTTGTTTATTTACACTCAAGAGGTTGACCGATGATCATTCCCGATTCCTCCTTCCCGCGTTTCTGCGGGGTTTTCCGCCGGCTTGGCCGCGTGGTTGTTCAAAGGACGCGGCCGGGTGGTTGGGTTCTTGTGATCGTCGTGAGCGGAATGATCACGGTCGCGGAAGCGTCACCGACCTTCGCGGGACAACCCCCCGCGGTTGATCCGAACAACGCCGACGAGCCGTCCGAGGGATCGACCGCCGGTTCTCGCGCGACCAGCCGAGCGTCCCGGTTTCCTAATACGCCGGTTGGCAGGGGTGGGAGCGGGGGGGCGAACCGGGCCAACGACCTTGATTCGTCGGGCGATGATGCCGGGCTGGATTCATCCGCGCGGGCATCCAGGTCGCGCGGCTCAAGGGAGCGGGGACGGTTCCGCGCCTCCGAACCGGAACTCGGTTCGCGGGATGCGGATCTCCCAACGATCGATCCGCTTCGGCGTCCTCGAGTTGGTCTGGGAATGGCGGCGACTCGCCAACGTCTCGGCCTGCCGGGGATCGCTACGACCGCGGGGCGGGCGGACGCCCCGACCCCAACCGCGCGATCCGGATCGGCCGCGACTCGAATCGGTGGGGTGTCGAACGAATTTCTGGATCGGGCGGCCAGGTATCGGGCCGCATTGCGGGATCGCGCCCTCCGCGAACGCGATCCGGAACGACGAGCCGAATGGACACGCCGCCTGCGCGAATTCGACGCCAAACTGAGGGAGGTTCTGGAACGTCGTCGCTCCGGCGACACCGAAGAGCAGGCCGCTCCCCCCGCCCAAACGGATCGTCCAGGAGGAGGCCAATCGGAGCCGGCTCCGGCCGCGCGATCCACCACGTCCCCGTCCTCGTCCCCGTCCTCGGCCGGTGCGCCACGTCGTCCCGCGACGGACGCCTCGAGAACCGACGACGCTGAGTCGCCTCGCACACCGACTGACGATCTGCCCCCCGCGTTGCCCCCCACGCCGCGCCGTGGTTGACCACGATTGCGACGGGACTCGTCGCGTTGAAGTGGAGAAAAGATCAATGTGTTGAAGTAGGAGAAAATAAGAAGATAAGATGTGGCAGCGTGGATGAGCGTGAAGGGGAACCGGCCCGGCTGATCCATCCGATCCGAGCACGGTTCCCTTTGGCGTTTTCAAGAGGTCCGGGAAGGAGGTCGGTGGGTTCGGTTCTACGCCTGGCCCTCTGGTTGCGACTCCTCCCACGTTCTTGTCTTGCTATTTTTATACTAAACGTTGTAGGTGGTGCTGGCGGTGGTCCCGCCGCGTCCGGTCCAGTTGGTGTGGAAGAACTGACCACGCGGCTTGTCAACCCGCTCATAGGTATGCGCGCCGAAATAGTCGCGCTGGGCCTGGAGCAGATTGGCGGGCAGGCGACCCGAGCGGTAGCCGTCGAAATAGGACAGCGCTGAGGCCATCGCCGGGATCGGCACCCCGCGTAGCGCCGCAGTGGCCACGACGCGCCGCCAGCTGTCTTGAGCCTGGGCGATTTGGTCGCGGAAATAAGGGTCCACCAAGAGATTGGAAAGATGAGGGTTGGCGTCAAACGCCTCTTTGATCTTGCCCAAGAAGACTGAGCGAATGATGCAACCGCCGCGCCACATCAGGGCGATGCCGCCATAGTTGAAGTTCCAGCCCGACTCCTTGGCCATCTCACGCATCAGGACGTAACCCTGCGAGTAGGAGATAAGCTTGGAGGCGTAGAGGGCTTGTTCCAGGTCATTGACGAAGGCGTCAGGGTCGCCGTCGAAGGGGGGCGGGTTGGGTCCTTTCAGCAACGGTTCGGCGGCCACGCGCTCTTCCTTGAGGGCGGAGAGACAGCGGGCGTAGACAGCCTCGGCGATCAGGGTCAACGGGGTGCCCAGATCGGTGGAGGAGTTGACCGTCCACTTACCAGTCCCCTTCTGGCCAGCGGCGTCGAGAATCAGATCGACCAGCGGCTTGCCGGTCTCGGGGTCGATGTAGCCCAGGATGTCGGCGGTGATCTCGATCAGGTAGCTGTTGAGCCTCCCTTGATTCCAACGCTTGAAAATTTCATGTTGTTTGGAGGCGTCGTAGCCCAACACGGCGCTCATCAGGTGGTGGGCTTCGCAGATGAGTTGCATGTCGCCGTATTCGATGCCGTTATGGACCATCTTGACGTAGTGGCCCGCGCCTTCGGGACCAACCCAGTCGCAGCAGGGGGACCCGTCCTCCACCTTGGCGGCGATGCTTTGGAAGATCGGTTTGATCAGCGGCCAGCCTTCGACGTTGCCGCCGGGCATGATCGAGGGACCCTTGAGCGCGCCTTCCTCGCCGCCGGAGACCCCGGTGCCGATGAACAGTAGGTTTTTGGCACGCAGCGCCCGTTCCCGACGGGTGGTGTCGGGATAATGGGTGTTGCCGCCGTCGATGAGCAGGTCGCCGGGTTCGAGCAGGGGCACCAGTTCGTCGATCACGGCGTCCACCGCGGCGCCGGCCTTCACCATTATCATAATTTTGCGCGGACGCTTGAGCGTGGCGACCAATTCGGCGGGCGTGTGGCACCCCACCAACTTTTTACCCCGGCCGCGACCATTGATGAACTCGTCCACCTTGGAGGTGGTGCGGTTGTAAACCGCTACGGTGTAGCCGTGGCTCTCCATGTTGAGAACCAGGTTTTCACCCATGACGGCCAGACCGATCAAGCCGATGTCGGCGGTCGGTTCGCTCATCGTCGTCCACTCACTTCTACGAGACTTGGGGAAGGATTGCGATTCGCGGACAGAAAGACGGAACACTTCAAGGCGATCGAATCGGATGATGGTCGTTGACGGGCCGAGGAGTCGCGTCCGGCTTATGCGGGCTTGAGGCGATGGGTTTGCGGGACGTAGGCGGGCAGCTTGGGCGTGACCAACGCGGGGGTGATCCGGGCGAAGCGGGCGCGGCCCTTGACTTGGGGTACCGAGACCCAATCGCCGCCAATAAGCGGTTCGGCGTAGGCGAGGAACTCGTCGGTCACGTCGATGCGGTTGGGGGCCAGCCAGCGCTCCGGGAAGGAGCGGTCGAAGGCGGCGACCTTGTCGAGCGGCACCTTGTCGTAGATCACTTGATAGGCACGAGTGTCTCGCCGGCGCAGCAGGGTCGCCATGTAGCCGGTCCCCTCGGTGCGGGCAAGATGAACGGCGTGACGACCGACCTCGTAAGCTTCGTCGAGATCGACGCCGCTGGCGTAGGCGATGGCGTTGCGTTGGTCGGTGCCGGGAACCTGTCCCCGCGCTTTGCCGGTGACGGGGAATTTCAAGGTGTTGAGGTAGTTGACCACGACCTGAGCGACGGTGGTTTGGCTAGCGGAGAACTGGATGTGGCCGAAAGCGTCACGGGTCACGCCGAACTCGCCCACGTCGAACCCTTCGCTGACGACGACCAGGCAACGGCCGTCGCGTTCGAGTTGGTTGAGGACGTTTTGGCCGAGTTGCTCCAGGGTGAGCTTAGATTCGGCCATGTAGATTTGGAGCGGGAGGCGGCGTTCGGGGTCGGCCAGACGAGCGGCCGCGGGGATGAAGCCGATCTTGCGGCCCATCGCCTGAATCACCAGAACAGGGTCAGCGGTCCGGCTGCCGGCGTTTTCCTCATTAGCCTGCAAGATGTAGTTGGCGAAGTAACGGGCCGCCGAGCCGTAGCCGGGAGAGTGGTCGATCAGGGTGAACTGATCGTCCCCAAGGTCGTTGTCGATCGTTTTGGGAACACCGACGGCCACCAGGTCCAGCCCAACCTCGCGAGCGCGTTGGCTGACCTTATAGGCAGTGTCCTGCGAGTCGTTGCCGCCGATGTAGAAAAAATAGCCCACGTCATGGGCTTTGAGCACCTCCACGACCCGCTCGAAATCCTCCTCCTGGTTCGGCTTGAGCTTGTAGCGGCAGGTGCCCACGGCACCGGCGGCCGGCGTAGTCCGCAATAGGGCGATCTCCTCGGCGGAGGAGGCGGACAGGTCGATCAGTTCTTCCTTAAGAACGCCCTCGATGCCGAACCGTCCGGCGTACACCGCGCCAAAGGTGGCTGGATCGGCGAAACAGGCTTCGATGATGCCCCGCAGGGTGTTGTTAATCACACAGGTCGGCCCGCCCGACTGGGCCACCACCACATTGCGCGCGGCCATGATCACTCTCGTTTCGTCTCGGATCGTCTGGTTTGGAAAAAGAACACATTTTCTTTGTGGGAACCAAGGCGTGGTCACGATGTCTCGAAAAGGGGCGCGACGGTGCCGAGTCGATCGTGGTCGAATCGAACCCGACGCGCCGGGAACGTGACGCCAATCACCCCGTCCCGTCCATCACCTCAATCATCCATCTGTCCAACCACTCAGCCGTCTGCGAACCGAGGCGGAATCGGTTGGGCTGGATTGGTCTGGTTCAGAGCAGGGCAACGCCGACCGATTCGACTTGCCGGGCATCATCTTGGTCCAGGCCCGTTGGGGGGTGTTGATGGTCGGGCGGGGGAGCCTAGTCATCCCTTTTCGATTTCCCGACGCAGGGCCTCTTTGGCGCGTTCATAGGCGGCGGCGAGTTGAGAGGCGAGTTGAGGCGCGTCTGGTTCGAGCGTTCCGGCGCGGGCCATTCCCTCCAAACGGGCGCAGACTTGGTTGAGTTCGAGAGCTCCGAGGTTGGCCGCGCTTCCTTTGAGGGCGTGAGCCAGCTTGCGGACCATTTCAACCTCGTTGTGGTCAACCGCCTGGGTCAGTTCGGTGATCAGTGGGTCGCTCTCGGTCTGAAACAGCGCCAACAGGTCGCGGAGCATCGAGGCGTCGCCACCGGACATCGAACGGAGCATTGCCACCGTGTCGGGATCAAGCGTCGGCGGGATCGACGGGTCCATGATTGCGCAGCCTCTGGAGATCCCAAGGCAGAGCCCTCGTTCCATGGCGGTGTGGTCGAGGGAAAGTTGCTTCAACCCAGCATCGCCGACGCCGCATCCTATTGACAGGCAAGCTGGAGATGCTCCTCGACGTCGCCACGTTTCATCCTACCATATCCCCTCGCCATCGTCACCAGATTGGCGCAAGGGAACAACCGTGATTCCTTACTCGACTCGAGTTCGCCTGAGTGGGTGGCTTGATCACTTGATCTCAATCCCCCCAGGGAGGGGTTTCGGGCAGCAGCGCTCGAAACTCGGCGACGCGAGCTTCCATGACCGCGCCGGCGTAGCCGCCATCGAGGAAGCGTGGCAGATCTTCCTGAAAGAACCGCGCCCAGGAGTCATCCTCGCCGCCGGGGTTGATCGGATAAAACAGCGCGCCCACGGCCTGGGCCGCCTTGAGGTCGCCGGGCGCGTCGCCAATCATGAGCATCCGTTGAGGCTCATACTTGCCTGAGGTGGCCGCCGCCAGAATCTCCCGCTTGGAACCGACCTCCTGACCAGCGATTAGACCGACTCGCTCGGCCAGACCGTGTTCGCCCCACTCCTTGCGTAACGCGGCCGTCGGGGTCGCCGAGACCACCGCCACGTCGGCCTTGTCGGCCAGGACCTCCAGGGTTTCCCGTACCAACGGGAACGGCGGCACCCCTTGAACGATTCGATCGACCGCCTGGTTGACCGCCTTGCTCCAGGCTAACGCCAGGGTCAAATCGGGGTCACCGGTGCGTTGCACCGCCTCCTCAAGCGCTGGGTTGCCCAGTTTGGACTCCAGAGCGGTCCAGGACCGTAAGCCGGTGATCGCCGGCACCTCGAAGCCGCGCCGCTTCACCTCGGGACGCTGGGCCAGCAGGTCGAAGGTTAACGCCAGGGCAGGAAATCGGTTGATTCCCCGATGCTTGGAGTACAAGTTCACGAACTCAGCGCACTCCCGCGCTACCCGCGCCACGGCGGCCAGTCGGTAGAATTCAATGATGTTGGGGATGAAGCACTCTTTGTGTTTGACTTCCATCGTGTCGAAGGCGCAGCCGTCGCTGTCGATGCCCACGAAGAACTCGTGACGTTTGGGCATCGCCTTGATCTGATCCAACTGGGCCGCTTCGCCGCGTTCGCTCATGACCCGTGTTCCCCAACCGTGGTCCGTTTTTCCTGGGATTGGCGTGGTTTCAATTTAGGATAGGGTATTTTAACGTCGCCCCACCCTATTCCCAAGATGCTGCCGGCAGTGGGTGGTCAAGAGCCGTTTGAGTCGTTGGATTGGTTGGGGGGATCGGTCTTGATCTCCCCTTCGGCTGTGACGGCGGCCTGCGTTTGGGCTTGGTTCTGGTGGGGCGTCATCCAGGCCGCATACGGCGAGTTGGCGATGCGAGCCGCGAGATGGTCGTCCACGTAAAGCGCGATGGGGTGAGTGCGGGTCAGCGGAAACCCCGGCACCAGCTTGAGGCCGGAAACCTCCCGAGGCAATTCTTTCAAAAGGCGGTTGGCTTCGCCCAAATCCTTGGTAAGAGGAAGGATATGAATATAAGCTTGGGGTCGGTAGACACGAATCAGCTCTGGAGGAATCGACTTTTCTGAATTCCAGAACACAGCGACTTGACCTCCAGCATATGTTCGCCAAATTTCCCAGTGATTGATCAAAACACGAGTCTCTATCGGGAGAATCGCCGCGAGATGAATCCCATGTTCGCGTAGTTCCTTCTCACGAGTCATTGCGAATGTATATCGAATCAGGAAAGCGGTGGAAATCAACGTAATCAATAATAAAAAAGCCGCAAATCCTTGCACTAGCTTCATCATGCTCCGGTCAGTGCAGCTACTGGGCCGAATCCCCCACTCCAGGAGAAACAACGCCAACGCGATCCCCACGGTGTCGTAATAGCGGGAGAGGTTGATGCCAGTGTGGGCAAACACCACAATCCCCGCTGTGAACAGAATAATCGTCAGGGCGTCGCGTCCAACCCGTGAGGCGCGCTCCGAGTTCAAAGCGGCTCCCAAGGAAATGGCTGCCCAGAGCGAGAGAAGCTGGACGTCGAAG
>Ga0209017_10001206_pt1 | contig 20678 bp, 13 predicted proteins | sample YNPBryunderm2012_FD_185812 | JGI IMG/M metagenome (GOLD analysis project Ga0209017, IMG submission 185812) | Anoxygenic and chlorotrophic microbial mat microbial communities from Yellowstone National Park, USA - YNP Bryant MS undermat 2012... ... | reverse complement strand
GGAAAGTTAAACATTGTAACCGGCCGAAAAGCCACAATAAAGGGGGGAAAATCCCGGAAGAACTCCCGGTCAGCCTGAGAAACGAGAAGCCCATCCCTCGAAAAGTGCACAAAGAACCACCCAAAGAGGGTAGAATTTCGGAGATTCCATCTTTTGGGAGGAGAGCTAACGAGAGCGGCCCAGAAATACCGGACACTTCAACCTTTCCCGTTCCAACCGGAAGAACTGCTCGGGGGAGCCGAACAGACTCCTTTCTGCTCTCTACTTTGTCTGGTTTGTGTATTTTTCGTATATTTCCAAAATCTGGGCATCCGTTAAATCCCGGCCGATCACCACCCGACATCGGGCGGTGGCCGATTGGCCGGGTTTCAAATCCCGGCCAAAAAGCGAAAGATACAGAGAACGATACCCCCCGGTTTGAGGGGTTGCCGGGTTCCATGCACTCGAAACAGCAAAACAATCCTCCGGGGGAGCCATCAAAACCACGGTGATCCCTAAATCCAGGTCCCGGCGCAAACAGATCGGGTTGGCCAAAAACGGGCCGATGTCCCAATCCACCGGACTGGGGGGTATCTTCCACCGGCCGTCTTGAATCATCCGAAGGGCCTTTTCATCCCGAGGATACATTACATACCCGCTTTTGGCCTCCGGAGGCCGATCTACCCACACAAACTGCCCCCTTTTTTGGCCGGTCCGAGTACCCCCTTGGAAATCGGAACCCGCTCCTTCGGCCGACAGCTTTTGTTGGGTGGGTTTGGCCTCCTGCTTCCCGGGCCGGACATACACTGCCGCCCGGAACCCCTTAGTTAAATAAGAAGAGAGGAAAAGTTCAAAGTCGGGCATCTCTTTTTGGGGAGTTACTTGGAGTTCAAAATCCATGCATCCCCGCTGGATCCAACGATAAAGGGCTTTCATTTCTAGCGGATGTTCCGGCCGGGCAGGCCAATAGACTTCCACAGCTCCATCCGGGCGAAGGGTTGTCGAAGTGGGCCAATCCCGGGCCGCATCCCCATACCGCACGCCCCGAGAAAACACCCGGTAGGGACTCAAAAGCCCCGGTGGCATGGTCAGTTCCGCTCCGCCGGCCTTCTCTACGATCGGATACAGGCCCTGGTAGCGGCCGTCCATCTTCAGCCGGCCTCGCAAAAGTCCTGTATCGAACGTATACAGGCCCGGTCCCTCGGCCTGAAAGCCAAGCCCCGGCGGAGCCGCCGAGGAAAACTCTGCCCCGGCAGCCATCGCCGGTCCGAGGAACACCCCTATCGTCAGCCCCATCACTCTCAGAATCGCCATGCTTTAACCTTAACCTTTCTGCATACGGGTAATCCATTAGTCAACCGAATGGGGTATCATTCCTGCGGAAGCAGGAATCCAGCCCCCTGGGAGGCTGGTCCTGTGGCACTTCCTATGCAAGCACCAGTCCGGGGCCGCTTGTTTCTACCTTCTGGATTCCCGTTTTCGCGAGAATGACACCCCTGGCCCGGCCTCGCTTCGAGCTTAGCCGTCCTCTCCCGTCGGGAGAGAGGCCAGTTGCTTCATTCGGCTAAATTGTCGCCTCAAGCCGGTTTGCCGAACTGCCGGGTATATTCAGCGTTCGCCCGGATTTCGTCGAAAAAGCGAGGGTACATCCCCACGATGACCGCATCGGTCGGTTTGATATTGGCAAAGGCAAAACGGAACGCCTCCCGCACGGTGTCTTGGCTGGTGCACAGTCGGCCGGCTGCTAGGATTTTGAACGCCAGGCAGGGCTGCCGCACTTGCCGGATCACCCGGGTCATCACTTTCGGGTCGTCTTTGACAAACGGGTAGGTAAACTCCAGGGTAATGAGGGGAGGAATTTTTTCCAATGCACCCGGCACCTGGGCCCGGGTAAGGAAGTAAAAGCAGGTCATAAAGAAATCCACTTCCCAGCCTTCGTCGGCGATCTTACGGATGCAGTCGGGATTATGGGCCGACACCCCAGCCAGGAGGCCCAGATCGTGCACCGCCTTGACAAAATCGTGCACCTGGCCGCTTTTGCCTTGGCCGAACAGTTTGTCGGTTACCCCGCCGTGATGGGCCACGGCAATCGGCTCGGTCTCCGAAACGATCCCCTTCAGTTTGGCCCGATCGGAAAAGAGCAAGATGCGGTGCATCCGGGAGCCTTGCTCTCGGCATCGGCGAAGGGCTTCCACCAGATCCGGACTGGGCGAGAACTGCAATGTGTTGATTCCGGCTCGCTCGCACTCCCGGTAAAATTGCACCGTCCGATCCACGGTGAAATATTCCTTCATGTGCCGATCGGTGTGCGGGCCCATGTAGGAGTAGCCGTGAATCGGATTGCTGCCGACAATAAGCCGGCTGATACTAAACTGGCCCAGTTTTACGGTGGGGAGGGGTTCTGGTCTGGCAGTAGGCCCGGCGGCGGCACTCGGTTGGGCCGCACCGGCAAAGCCGGTCTTGCTCCAGTCGGCAGGGGCCCCAACCGCTCCGGCCGCCCTGACAGCCCCGACCGCCCCCGCCGTCCCCGCCGCTCCAACTGCCCCCAATTGTCTCAAGAAGGTCCGTCGGTCCAGGCCCTCCGCTTTTGAATAGACGCCCTCGTTCATTGCCACCCTCCTTCCCCAAAGAATCCGCACCATTCGGCCTTCCTATCAAAATCTCTTGCCCTACCAAGAGCCTAAAGTAATAAAGATACCATTTTGGGGGAAGGAGCGGAACTGTATTCTATTTTCCTTCCTCAGCGGGCTACGCTTTCCTATCCAGGCGAAGGCCCGGAATTCTGCGGAGAGAACAGAAATGCGGGAAGAGGAGTGAATATTTTGCTAGCCTAAGATGGTGCCTGAATGCCCTCTCCGGATGGACATAGCCTCAGATCTCCGAGCCGGCTTTGGTGCTCCGTTTCGGCCCGAGAGTCTCTCGGGGAAAAGACAGGAGGCCACTAGACGGAAAATGGTAGGAAGCTAGGATCCCTATCCGGGACCTCGTTCACACAGAGACCGGAATGTGAGGGGGGCTATTGGTCTTCGATGTGGGCAATGGCGAGGTAAGCAGGAGTTTTTCGGGCGGAACTGGCAAAGGCTGAGCGGACTCGGCGACCGGGGCCGGGGCCAGAAATTGTTCAGCCGGAACAAGCACTTGGCTGGGCCGGGGTATCCGGGCCTCGACCCAGCGGGCCAACTCCGGCGTCTGGCCAGGTCCCAGTTCCCTTAGGGCCGCCTCATTACAAGTGTAAAACGTAGGCGGTTCATACGACCAGCCCGATGCCAGCCGTTTCTCCTCCCGCCGAGCCGTCCAATGCAAATATCGGCCGCCAATCGCTCCGTAAAACCGAGCCTTCCAGCCAAACTCGCTGTAAAGTTCCCCGAGTAGCTGGGCCATTTTGGCCTGGAGGTGGGGCTGGTCGGCAAAATACCGATAGCAGGCCGCCACCACGGCCACATAGGTGGTGCCCAGTTCTCGGCATTCCCAATGAATGCGATCCCGGACCCGCAGATCGGGGCAATCCTTGTACCGGCGCCAGCCGGCCAACATGGTGCGGACGATCCGGGCCACGCTGGGGCCATTGGTCTGGAAATGCCGGGCAAAGGCCCGCCGCACGATCTCCACCTCCATGCCGGGAGGTATATGGGGATGATAATAGTTCAAAATATACTGGCCGTGTACATCGCCAATATGATAAGCGGTTTCCGGTTTGAGCCGACCTTCCGCCTGCAATTGCCGATACAGCGGTGTGCCCGGAATGGGGGTGTACAGCATGAATTGATGAAAATCTGTATCATGCCGGATCGCATAGTCGATCGCCGCATCGATATTGTCGGGCGTGTGGTTTTCTAGCCCTAGGATGGTCGAACCCAGTACCTTGATTCCGTGGGACTGCAAGGTCCGAACTAGTTCTAACGTATTAATACCGTGGAGTTTAGCATATTGGCTGTTTTCGCCTTCCAGGCCCATCCAGACCCAGGAAATGCCCAGCCGAACCAATTGGTCCACCGTATAACTCCGGAGCACATTGGCCGAGCTGAACACGTTCAACGTCCATGGTTTGTTGTGGCGTTCCATCAGCTCCAGCAGGCGCAAAGCCCGCCGCCGATGCAGGAGGAAGTTTTCGTCCATGACGAAAAAGGACCGCACGTGCATGGAGCGGGCCAACTGGTCCATGATGTCAAAAAGTTCATCTCCACTCTCGTAGAAATTGATGAACTTCCCCTTGCCGCCAAACATGGCCGAAGTCGAACAAAAATTGCACCCAAACGGGCAGCCGACCGACGGGATCAGCGTGGCCGCTACATCGCCCGGCTTCTCCTTGACGGTGACCCCCATATTCCGGGTCCCGTAGCCGGAAAGAATCTCCGGATGCCGAATCGGCCGATCCGGATCTTCCCCCAGATACTGTCGGAACCACCGGATGCCATCCCCCCGGACGATGTAATCGGCGTCGATCCGCTGCGCTAGATCGGGAATGTTGGCAATATGCCCGCCGACGACGATCTTGGCCTCCGGCAAATACCGACGAACCAGCTCGCACATCTTCCGCACCTTCAGCAGGTTCGGAATGATGGAACTGATGCCGACAATATCGTACCGCCGGGTGCGAATTTCCTGAACGAACCGATCCAAGGTGGGAAAATCCAGAATCCAACAGGGGGCCTCAATGTTGGCCTGGATCATCATCAGGCCCCAACTTCGGTGAAACATCCGAATGGAAAATGGCCCCTGCTCTCGGGTAACCTGGTTTTGGTAGAGTTCCATCGGGTTGAGCCGCCGACTCCCATATTCATCATCCCGGCCATACGGGCCAAATACACTGCTCAAAAGCACCTTGGCCCGCCGACCCAACGGATGGACCGGCTGTTGGGCTTCCGAACTTGGAACTTGGGTTAAAATGGTTCTGTCCGTCATCATGAAAAAACTTTCTGGAAAAGAAACACCAAACGTTACTTGCTTGGTTGGATGTGGTGGATTTTGGCCGTATCCCTCCGGCTGGCATTCCATGAGGCGGACGGGGTAAAATCACCCAACCCCCCCTGGAAGGGATCACCCCCAGCATACGGCCCGATCCTGATGGAGATGGCCGAGATCCTATCCATCCGGCCGGGTCCCGGTGGATACGACTATTTTGTGTATTTTTGGAATTGTACCTATTTTCGGCCTGGGGGGTGTTCCGGTTAGGTATGAGTTATGTAATAGATAGGTAAAAACTTTCCGCCCCCAGGAGGGAAAATAAGCCGGTGTTTTCTAACCCTTTGCCGGCTAAGGAGTTAGGCGACTTTCTTGGAGGGGCTAGGACAGGCCTTTCGAAAAACCAGGCTCTAGAGGTAGTATCGGTTATAAGGGGAAAATGGATGGTTAGAAGGCAAAACGAGTCTCGATGGGGGTGATAAAATACCTCACGATAGGGAAGGTATTTGTGCGGGGGATATTGGGAACATGGAGACCCGGGCCTTTCGACAATCCGAGAACAAAACCGCTACAGCTTTCCTCTTTCGCTCAATTTCCTCCGGCCGGCTGATTAAGCACCATAGGGGCAGGGCACTTGGACCTCCCCCGTCTTTCCTAAACCCCCTCAAAAAGCCAAAATAAGTCTTTTTGATCACCATTTCCCATCATGACTGCGGAATCCAAGAGGGATTCCAAGTACCCATCATGGGTTATCTTCAATTCCTCCAAAGTAGTAAAGATCAAGAGGTACGGATAGGTACGGATAGTGATCCTTGGCGGTTTCTGCCAGAATAGCCGGAATAATAGAGGGTATCCCCATAAACCCCCCATAAGGTTTACTTAATGCCCCCCGAAAAGTTGAATCTATTGCGGATCGACACCCGATCGGATCGGGCAACCGAACTCCTGGAGCAGCTCCGGCGCCGGTTGAGCCTCCGAGGCGATGTGCTTACTCCGGCAAGCCGGGAGCGCACCCGGCAGATTTTCGGCCAGGAACTAACCCCCCAGGAAGTGGTAGAACGGATATGCCGGGAGGTGGCCGACCGGGGCATGGACGCCGTATTGGAGTACACTCGTCGGATCGACGGGGTAGAACTGACGGCCCAAACGGTGCGGGTCCCGCTGGAGGTGCTTCAGGAGGCCCACAGCCAGGTAGAATTGGCTTTTTTGGAGACGGTTCGACGGATCCGGGCCCGGATCGAACGGTTTCAGCGGGCGATTTTGCACCGGGATGTTCGGGTACCGGTGGAAGGCGGTTGGTTGGAACAGCGGTATCGGCCGATTCGGCGGATCGGCATTTGTGTGCCGGGTGGGGCAGCCGCCTATCCCTCTACCCTGCTGATGACGGCTGTGCCGGCCCAGGTGGCCGGGGTGGAGGAAATTGCCGTGCTCTTGCCACCCACCCAATTTGGGGCCTACAATCCCCAAGTATTGGCTACCTGTTGGGAGCTTGGCCTGGAGGAGGTCTATCGGTTGGGGGGGGCCCAGGGGGTTGCCGCATTGGCCTATGGAGTAGAAGGGATTCCCAAAGTGGATAAAATCGTCGGCCCGGGGAACCTGTTTGTTACCTTGGCCAAGAAGTTTGTCTTCGGCGAGGTGGCCATCGACAGCCTGGCCGGGCCGAGCGAAATCGTGGTGGTGGTGGATGATTCGGCTCGTCCGGACCAGACGGCCATGGACCTATTGGCCCAGGCCGAACATGCCCCCGGAGCCAGCATTCTGATCGGCTGGCAGGAGGAGGTGTTGGAGCGGACGGTAGAGGCCACGGCCGAGGCGTTGGACCGGCTGGATCGGGGCCGATTGGCCCGGGAAAGCCTGGAGGCGTTTGGGGCGGTACTCCGGGTCCGGGACGCCGAAGAGGCGGCCCAGTTGGTCGATTGGATCGCTCCGGAACACTTGCAGTTGGCTGTCCAACAGCCGGAACCGCTCCTGGAACGCATCCGATATGCAGGGGCCATTTTTGTCGGTCATCAGACGCCGGTGGCGGTGGGCGATTATGCGGCCGGGCCATCCCATGTGCTGCCGACCGGGGGGACAGCCCGATTTGCCAGCGGGCTGTCGGCCAACGATTTCCTCCGGGCCGGCAGCGTGCTATGGTTGCAGAAGGAGGGACTGGCCGAATTGGCCCCGGATATTATTCATTTGGCCACGGTGGAGGGCCTTACCGCCCACCGGGCCAGCGTGGAGGTGCGACTTCAGAATGCCCAAGCCTCTCAGCGCTAGATTCGCTGCCGATGGCCATTCAGGTAACATTGTAGCCGAAGGGGAAGGCTATGTGTCATTCCTGCGTAAGCAGGAATCCAGGCTCCTTATGCCACCGAAATCCCCTCACCCGGCGGTACCTTCGGTACCGCCGGCCTCTCCCGCCGGGGGAGAGGCGATTTGTTTCATTCCGCTAAAATGGTACCTTTTTTCTGGATTCCCGCTTTCGCGGGAATGACACTCCTCAGCCGGCTTCGCTTTGCGCTCAGCCGGTCTTTCCAACGGCGGGAGAGGCGGGTTATTTCATTCGGCTAAAGTGGGAGCCATCTAGAACCCATCTGTTTGCTTGCGAGAACACGATGCCGATGCACTATGTTCGACCTGAGATAGCTGCCATGGCGGGCTACCAGCCCGGCGAACAGCCGCAGGAAGAAGGATTTATTAAATTGAACACCAATGAAAATCCATATCCTCCTTCGCCGGCTGTCATCGAAGCCATCCAGGAGGTCCTCCGCCGGGGCTTACAGAAATATCCGGATCCGATGGCCAACCGGTTCCGACAGGCTGCTTCCCAGGTTCTTGGAGTGCCGCCGGATTGGATTCTGTGCGGCAACGGCAGCGACGAAATCCTGACCATTGTAACCCGGGCGTTTGTCGGTCAGGGGCAACTGCTCCGACTGCCATATCCGAGCTACATCCTGTATGCCACACTGGCCCAGCTCCAAGGGGCCCGGTACCAGGAGGTGTTTTTCCGGCCGGATTGGACGTTGCCGGAGGAGTTTGGCGAACCGACGGAGGATTTGCGGCTGGTCTTTTTGGCCAATCCGAATAGCCCCTCCGGAACGATGGTTCCGCCGGAGGTGGTCCGGGCGCTGGCCCAGCGGCTGCCCTGTCCGCTTTTGGTGGACGAAGCCTATGTGGATTTTGCCTCCCGCAATTGTCTCCACCTGGTGGCCGAGAACGAAAAGATCATGGTGGCCCGGAGTTTCAGCAAATCCTACGCCCTGGCGGGGCTTCGGTTTGGGTATTTGGTGGCCCAGCCGCATATCATCCAGGAACTCGTGAAAGTGAAGGACTCCTACAATTGCGACGCCCTGTCGATTGCCGGGGCGACGGCGGCCATTTTGGATCAAGCGTGGCTGCACCAGACCCGGGCCAAAATCCTGGCTGCCCGCCGTAAGCTGACCGAAGGCATGCGCCGGTTGGGATTTGTGTGTGTGGATTCCGAGGCGAACTTTACCTGGAATACACATCCCAGCCGACCGGTCCGCCCCCTCTATGAACAATTGAAACGTCGGCGGATTCTGGTGCGCTACATGAATTATCCCGGTTGGGGGGAGGGACTGCGGATCAGCGTGGGCACCGAGGAACAGATTGACATTTGTTTACAAAATCTGGCGGAACTGCTTGCATAACCTAGCCTGAGAAAACCGCCACCAGCCGCTTTTTCCATGGAGAAGTCCGATGCCTCGCACGGCCCAAATTCACCGGAAAACCAGGGAAACCCAGATCGAGGTTCATCTGAACCTGGACGGCCAAGGCCGGTCGGACTGTCAAACCGGTGTAGGATTTTTTGATCATATGCTGGAACTTTTGGCCCGACATGCCGGCTGGGACCTTTCGGTCCGGGCTAAAGGCGATCTGGAGGTCGATCAACACCATACGGTCGAAGATGTGGGCATCTGCATCGGCCAGGCGATTCGGGAATCCCTGGGCACCAAGGAGGGTATCCAGCGATATGGCCACGCCGTACTGCCTATGGAAGAGACCCTGGTTACGGCGGCGGTGGATTTGGGGGGGCGTCCGTATTTTGTGCTTCGGGCGGAGTTTCCCTCGGAAAAGATCGGCCAGTTCGACACCGAATTGGTGCACGATTTTTGGCAGGCCGTAGCCACTCACGCCCTGTGCAATCTCCACATCCTGGTGCATTATGGACGCAACAGCCATCATATCGCCGAGGGGATCTTTAAGGCGGCAGCCAGGGCGTTTCGGATGGCCGTGGAAGTGGATGTCCGACTGCAGGGTGTGCCCAGCACGAAGGGGGTGCTCTGATGGTGGCGAATAACCGCAAAAATTCATCATAATTATAAATTCATCTTTCGTGGGGACCTGAAGGAGACCAGAACATGCGGAAGCTGACGGTGGCGCAGGCACGTCGGCCCGAAGCCATTGGGCAGGAAGCCATGGTCCAAGGGTGGGTTCGCACCCGGCGCGATTCCAAAGCCGGGCTGAGTTTCCTCGAACTGAATGACGGTTCCTGTTTCGGAAACTTGCAGATTATTGCCCCGGCCAACCTGCCGAACTACGAATCCGAGGTTCGCCATCTGACGGCCGGGTGCAGCCTACAGGCCGAAGGCCTGATCAAAGCGTCTCCGGGTAAAGGACAGGCCACGGAAATGGAAGCCCAGAGGATCACCGTCCTGGGCTGGGCCGACCCGGAGGCCTACCCGTTACAGAAAAAGCACCATTCATTTGAATTCCTGCGCACGATCGCCCATCTGCGTCCCCGGACCAACACGTTTGGGGCGATTTCGCGGGTCCGGAACCAGCTTTGTTGGGCGATCCATGAGTTTTTCCAGAAAGAGGGATTCCTATATATTCATACACCGATCCTCACGGCCAGCGACTGCGAAGGCGCCGGGGCCATGTTCCAGGTGACCACCCTGAACCTGGAGACCATCCCCCGAAACGAAACGGGCGTGGATTACCGCCAGGACTTCTTCGGCCGACCAACGTATCTGACCGTGAGCGGTCAATTGGAGGCGGAGGCGTTGGCCTGTGCCTTGGGGAAAGTCTATACCTTTGGGCCTACCTTCCGAGCGGAAAACTCCAACACGCCCCGCCATCTGGCCGAGTTCTGGATGGTCGAGCCGGAAATGGCCTTCTTCGAGCTGGAAGATACCATGGACCTGGCCGAACGAAACCTGAAATACATCTTCCGGCATTTACTGGAGAAGTGCCCGGAAGACATGGAGTTCTTCCGGCAGCGGATCGACCCAACGGTGATCGAAACCTTGCAACAACTGCTGGACAGCCAGTTTATTCGACTTTCGTACACCGAAGCGATCGACATCCTGTTAGCCTCGGGCCGATCGTTTGAGTTTCCTGTGGCCTGGGGCAAAGACCTCCAGGCCGAACATGAACGGTATTTAACGGAACAATATTTCAAATCGCCGGTGATCCTCTATAATTACCCCCGGAGCATCAAACCCTTCTACATGAAACTGAACGACGACGGGCGCACCGTGCGGGCCATGGATGTGCTGGTGCCCAAAGTGGGCGAAATCATCGGCGGCAGCCAACGCGAAGACCGGTACGACGTGCTCCTGGAGCGCATGAAAGAGCAAGGACTGAAGATCGAAACCTATTGGTGGTACCTGGACCTTCGGCGATTCGGCACCGTGCCGCATTCCGGCTACGGTCTGGGCGTGGAACGGGTCTTGCAATTTGCCACCGGCATGGCCAACATTCGGGATGTGATCCCCTTCCCGCGCACCCCCGGAAATGCGGAGTTTTAAGACCTGCCGAGGATAACTCCCCTTCAGACTCTTCCTACCATCTATCGCCCGGTTCGTGGCTGGACTGCTGTTTGCACAAGAAGGACATCTCCTGGACTGCTGGCTGTCCAGAAAGGACACCTCCTGGATTCCTGCTTACGCAGGAATGACACCTGCTAGAGTGCTGGTTCCGCAAGGAAAGACACTTGCTGGACTGCGGCTTGCGCAGGAAGGCCCCCGGTGGGCTTATGCGGAAGGCCTCCCAGGAAGATTTGTCCGGGCAGCCCCAGAACCAAGGTCCATTTAGGCTGGGGTTTCGGCCACGACTTTTTGGAGGTATTTCAGGCTTCGTTCCGCCTGGTCGATGGTAGCGCATTCGACGCTAATGACGCCTCGGAAGCTGTGGCGGCGTAGGATACGGATGATCCGTGGCCAATCGATCACGCCTTCGCCGCAGGCGCAGCCGACCGGAGTGCCGGTTACTTTGCCTCGCTCGGCTTCAGACTGTTGGAAGCTGATGTCTTTGCCGTGGAGGTGGAAGAGCCGATCGGCCACCGCATCCAGAGTTTCATACACGTCGTCTTTTCCGCCCAAGTAGAAGTTGCCCGGGTCCCAGTTGACGCCCCAGCAGGGGCTGTCAGAAAGTTCCAGGATGCGGATGAAGGTGTCTTTGCGCACGGTATAGGAGGCATGGGGTTCCAGGCCGACTTTAATACCGTAGCGCTCCGCCGTGCGCATGACCTGTCGGATCGTATATCGCATGATTTGGAAGGCTTCCTCATCGGTCATGCCTTCCGGACGCCAGCCTTCGTCCGTGGTAACTACCGGAGCGCCGATGTCGCTGGCAAACCGGATCGCCTGGGTCAGATAGGGGATGGATACCTCCGGGCGCATCAGGGGGCTATGGGCACTCACGGCCGACGGCTTAATGCCCACCTCGTCCATCCACTCTTTCACTTCCAGCGGATCGTCCTGCATGCTGAGCATGTGGTAGTAGCCGCCCAGGGCCAACAGGTCATATCCGGTGGCCACGCACGGTTCGCAATACTTGTAGCCCAATTGGGCCAGGATGCGAATGCCTTCTCGAAACGATTTGTGGGCACTGCGCACCACCTCCAAATTGGCGCCGATTTCGATATCGCTCATACCGTTCTCCTTGAACAAAAGCTCCCCTAGACAGTATTCTCGGTGCAACTTGCCGAACAGCATCCGCTCCGGTAAAGCTCCAGCCCCGAAGGGGCCCTTTATCGGCCTTCGCGCAATCGGTCCCCCAGGAAGTTATCCAGTTCCGGGATGGCGTAGATTTTCTGGATGGTTTGTTCCAGCGGATATTCCACCCGGCGGAAACGGATGCGATCCTCCTCGAGGATCACATAGCAGGCTCGGGGATCGCCGTCCCGAGGCTGGCCGACGGACCCAACGTTGATCATCAGCTTCTGCTCGCCCAACGGATATTCATAATGGATGTCTTCCGGGCTGAAGAAACGGAGGTCTTCGGTAAACACGCCGGGCACATGGGTGTGGCCCTGGAAGACATACTTCGGCACCAGAGCGAAGATTTTTTCCATCTTCCGCCGATTGTAGATATCTTCAGGGAATACATATTCATTGAGCGGATTCCGGGCCGACCCGTGCACAAACAAAAAATCCCCCTCCTGCCAGTGGCGAGGCAATTCGCCCAAAAAGTCCCACCGGCGAAGTGCCTGCTGGCGGTTGCCTTGGCTGTTTTCCAGTTGGGCCCGTGTCCAGTAGATGGCCCGTTCCGCACCGGTATTAAAGCCTTCCGGATCGAAAAGGGCCCCTTGATCGTGGTTGCCCAGCAGGCACACCTTCCACTGCATCGCATAGTCGATACATTCTCGGGGATTCGGCCCATAGCCGACAATATCCCCCAGGCAAATGATCTCCGAGATGCCTTGGGCTTTGATGTCGGCCAAAACGCTTTCCAAACTTTCCAGATTGCTATGGATGTCGCTGACAACGGCCGCTTTCACGCCGACAGACCTTCCATCCGAAACCAACCGGTTGAGTCCGTTCCAGCACCCCTTGCCCGGAGAAAATAGCGGACTCTTTGACAGTGTATTGTGGATTTAAACCACGGTCAAGTACGAAGGTATCGGGCCAGGGGGAGGTGGGGGTTTGGGAAAACCTGGTGGATGGATTCTCTCATTTTCACCCAATAGGTGGGGGCATATCCCCCCCCAGAAGTCGCCTCTTGCTACTTCCCCCGCTCCTTCAATCCCCCCCAATAGGGGGGGTACGTTAACCGAGGAGGGGACCGGGCCCCCTTCCTGCAGAAACAACAGTCCCGGTTCCTTGGGCCACCGAACACTCTTCCCCTGGCCACCCAGTCGCTGGGCCACCCTCGCCACAGGCTGGGGAAAGCGGAAAAAGCCTCTCCGTTCGGCTAACCTGTTTCCTGTTGCCCCTTTCTTTGGTTTCTGTTCCAGAAATATTTCCGGACGATCTTTTATTTCCCAGTAACATTTTAGCCGAATGGAGGAGGCGATGTGTCATTCCTGCGGAAGCAGGAATCCAGGCTGCTTTGCACCCACCCCCTGTGTCATTCCTGCGCAAGCAGGAACCCAGCAGATGTCATTCCTGCGCAAGCAGGAATCCAGGCTGCCCTTTATTTCCCAGTAACATTTTAGCCGAATGGAGGAGGCGATGTGTCATTCCTGCGGAAGCAGGAATCCAGGCTGCTGTGGGGCTGCTACGGTGTTCCTGTTGGGGCAAGGGGGAAATCTGGAAAGAGGTTCTGTATTCCCGCTTTCGGGGGAATGAGAATACCAAGTCCCCTTCACCTGGCTGGGCTTCGGCTCAGCCGGCCTCTCCCGCCGGGGGAAGGCAAGTTGCTTCATTCGGCTAAAATGTTCCATTTTCCAGAATATCCCTGATTGCCCCCTGAAGAGGCGCGGCTATCCACCAGGATTTCTGAAGGGGTTGCCGGTGTAGGATAGAAGAACCAGAGTTGGGGTAGGTTAGGGCTTCGGTGGATTCTGCCTGCCGGAGTTCGTCGCTCTGCCCAAGTTCCAGGATCTGGTAGAACAAAAAGTCGGATGGTAGACTCTAGGGGATCGCATTGGACCGGGTGAGATGGGGTATGTTAATGGTACTTTAGGACTGTGGTTTCGTGGTTGGTTCTTTTTTTCCAAAGGAGGCGTTGCCATGCGTAGGAGAAAGGTGGTGGTTGTTCTAGGTGGGATGATGGGGTTGGTTGGTGCCGTTCTGGTGCTGCCGGGATGGACGGCCGACAATGTGCCTCCGGAAGGTTTTACTGCCTTGTTTAACGGCAAAGATCTTACTGGCTGGCAAGCAGCCCGCGGCCGACAAGAAACACCGGAAGAACGGGCCAAATGGCAGGAACATTGGAAGGTGGAAGACGGCGTTATCAAGTTCGACGGTAAAGGCCCGGACCTTTGGACCAGCAAAAAATACAAAGATTTCATCCTCATGGTGGATTGGCGATTGCCCAAGCCGGGCGATAGCGGCATCTATCTGCGGGGAAATTCCAAAAGTCAGGTGAACATTTGGTGCAGCCCCCTGGGTTCCGGCGAAGTCTATGGCTATCGAACCGACAAAAAGATGCCCGAGGAAGTCCAAAAGGCTTGCACGCCGCTCAAGCGGGCCGACCGGCCGGTGGGCGAGTGGAACACCTTTAAGATCACCCTGCGAGGCGATCGGCTCACCGTGGAACTGAACGGCGAAGTGGTTATTAAGGACGCCCAATTGCCTGGAGTGCCCCGGGAAGGCGAAATCGCTCTGCAGCGCCACGGCGACCCGATCGAATTCAAAAATATCTTCATCAAAGAACTACCCAGTGAGTAATCCAGGGACTGAGCAGGCTGGCCCGAAGCCCTCGGGCGGTGGAGAACCTCGTATGCACTGTTCCGTTCTGCCTTCGTTCCCCTGGCGTTCCCCTGGTCGATTCCGGAATTCCCCTTGGGGAGAAGAACGGACCGTTCGATTTTGGCAAAACGGAAGCCGCCGGGCGAATCGCCGGCAGAAAAACCCGAATGGGTGTGGGTGATGGGTTAAGGTTTTCGGTGTTGTCCGGTTTTCCTACCCCGTTGAGCCGTCCACCCGAAAACGGGGAGAGGTTATTGGCTTTTGTTTTCGACCAGGTCGATGAGCCATTGGGGCGGGCGGATCGGTCGGCCCTGCCGGTTCAGCACGACATGTTCGGTCCATCCCCGGCACACCGGCCGACCGGTTTCCGCATCGGTAATCTCTACGTCGAAACGGAATCGGGCCGGCCCCGAACGCCACAGCCGACACGTCATCCGCAAAAGATCGTCGTACCGGGCCGGTGCAAGATACTCTACATGGGCTTCTCGCACAGGCATCCAAAGACCCTGGGCTTCCATCTCCCGATACGGTTTGCCTAGGGCGCGCAACAGTTCCGTACGCCCGTATTCAAACCACTCTAAGGCTCGGGAGTTGTAATACGTCCCCATGGCATCCGTCTCGCTATACCGGATGCGAAACTCCACCGTATGTTCTCGAACCATAGGCGGAAATGAAAAAAAACACCTCCTAGGCATACAAAAGTTTCTGTAACCTCTTCGAGGCTGTCCCGAAATGGGTATTCGGGCGGCGGCCCGGACCGTGGCCAAACCCTTCCGATTTACCCAAGTGCCCGTTGTATGGAAGTTTTGGCAGTGTGGGGGCCGCTGGTGGGTAGTCCATCGGGCTGAAAACGGAATTCCGGGACAGCCTCTTAGCCCAATAGCCTACCGCTTTCGCCGCAGTACCACTTTTCCCCCTGGTTTCCCCTCTGGTCGCCCCTTCTCCAGCGGAACAAGGGAAGTTGGTCCATTCCTATAGACTACAGCCACCGGGGACCAAGGACCACAATCGGTCCCCGATTTGGGAGGGCCTAGTCATCTTTAGCCACTCCCACGCGAGGGCTCTGGCCTGGTGGATACAGTCCAATTACCGATGGATTACCATATCGGCTACATAATGCAAGAGGCGTTTTAAGGGGGCTGGGCCGACCTGGTCGGCCAACTGATGAGCTCGCTCCCGGTGTTTTTGGACCAGGGCCTCCGCTTGGCCAAAGGCATCGGCTTTTTCGTAAAGGCGACGGACCTCGGCCAGAAGGGCTTCGGTCTGCTGTCGGCAAGCGGTGGCCTCCGGCCCATCTTGCCCGGGATTGGCCCGACTGAACGTCGCATAGGGATGGGAGCGGAGGTTTGCCTCTGGCAAAGGGTGCTTATGCGGTGCGGCCGGGGGTGGGCCTGGCAGGGCACCGGAACCAAAAGGTTCCGGAACGGAGTCCGTTCCGGTAAGACGTTCTCTCCTCAGACGGGCATCGGGCATCCGAGGAGCATCCGTCATCGGACGGGCCACCAAGGGGGGATCGCCCAGCCCAGCTGAAATAATTTCACCATGTTCGCGGATCGCCCGGCCGGTTTGCCAGAAGCGGGCGGCCTCGGCCAGAAGGCGGTCCAATCGGCCGGCCTCCTCGGCGGCAAGCCCTTGCCGGGCCAATGCCCAGAGGATCGTCGGCCTGGCCGACAACACATCCGTTCCGATGGTCCGTTTATTTCTTGCGTCGTCGGTCCAGTCGGCCAAATCGTTTTGGATTTGGAAGGCCACGCCCAGGTGACGGCTGTACCTGCCCAAAATCTCCTCGAACGCATGGGTTGGCCCGGCCATGCGCAGGCCCCCATACAAGGCGGCTTCAAAGGCGGGGGCGGTCTTCAGCGCATAAATTTTCAGTACCTCCAGAGCAGAAAGCTCTTTCCGGGCCCTCTGCCGCCATGCCAACTCCGCCCCTTGACCCTCCGAAAGCCGAACGTGCGCCTGCGCCAGATGGGCCAAGATGTCCGCCGCCGTCTCCGGCGCCATTTGGCGAGCGGCTTCTGCGGCCAGGCGATACCCCCAACCTAGCAAAAAATCCCCCACATTCAGCGCCATCGGCACCCCATATTGCCGATGCAGCGCTGGCTGTCCATACCGATACGGATCATCGTCTTCGATGTCGTCATGGACCAAGGAGGCTTTGTGGAACAGTTCGATGGCCAGCGCCAACTGCCAGACCGCTGCTGGCCAGGTTTCCAGCACCTGCCGGGCATGGGGGCCGGTGGCCTGGGCGCCGGTCATGGCATCATAGGCGGCGAGGGTTAAAAAGGGACGCAGATGTTTACCACCTCGAAGCAGGAAATCCCACGCCAGCCGCTCCGTGGCCTCCCAGACCGGTGCTCCGTCCGCTGCGCCGGTGTCGAAATGAGAAGAGCCTGCCCTGGGCCCCCCGAAGGCTAAAACCGCAGCCGACCGACTGTCCGCTCCCACCGGGAAGAGGCTGTCGTGCGGAAACCTCGGCAAAAAGCGGGCAAGCCGATCCGGTCGAAATAACTCCGTGCTGGCCCGCAGTAAATGTAAATATGTTTCCTTCTGGATCACCGCCGGGATATACGGCGTCCGCAGCATCGCCAGCACCCAATCTTCGTCGGTCTGGCTGTCTCGGCATCGACTCTCCCAGAGCGGGACCGCCATGCAGGGAATGCCCACCTGGAGAATCTTGTCCAACGCCCGCTCCAAACTGTTCAAGCAGGCCACGCCCAAAATGGCATCCACCCGGCCGTGCAAAATCATCTCCACCACAATGGGCGTGCCCTCGGCAATCAGCACCTGGTAGCCCAGGCGCTGGGCCTCCGCCCGGAAGAAACTGAGTCGGCACGCACCGCAATCCCGACAGAGGAGTTCCTGGGCGGTGTAGTGGCCTTGGCATTTTTCGGAGTCTCGAAAACAGTGGGGCAAAAGCAGAAGCCGACGTTCCACCGGCACCGCCGCCACCTGCGGCTCCCAAAACGCCGAACCCACCATGACCATCGTCCAGCCGAGGTAATCCTCCGGCAAGCCGAGTTCGGCTAGTATCTGTCGGGCACCGTCCTGAATTTGCTGGCGGGACAAGGGGCCGGTGCGGTCCCACGAGGCGGCCACTTGCCAGGCCCGCTCCCGAATGGCCGACCGCACCGCCCGATCGGCCGGCACCTGTTTAGGATAATCCGAGCGGACAGCCGCCGTGGGCCAACCTGCCCCGGCCGGGGAAGCCTCTACGCTGGCCTGGGAAGAAACAACCGGCGGCCCCAATTTCTGCGGAGCAGACTCTCCTGGTTGCACCGATGCCATCGAATGACTCCCATGGGTTGCCTCAGAGAGGGGGTCTGTTGGATCGAGGAAAATCGGCAGGTTTCGGTTGGCCGCCCCAAACCCCCTGCCATCCGGAGGGAAAACAGATTTCGGGAAATGCTCCCCGACTTCTTCAGTCAATTGTATCCAGGCGGGAAAGCCATCTGCCAGACGGAGGCCGAAATTCCGAGTGGATCGCCGCTTGGTTTCGAGATGGCGCCGGGCGGCGTCAGGTTTCTGAAATGGGGGCCGCTTGCAGACAGGCAATCGCCTGGCCAAGGGCGGCGAGGGCGAACGCTATGGGATACATTTTTTCATAATACCACAATCGGGCAAAATACAGTCCGATGGGTTCCGGGTGCCGATGTCGGCCCTCCTGCACCGCCCGGACCAACCAGGCGAACGCCCGCTCCAGCGCCCAGCGCATCGAAACCCCTTCGGAATCTCCGGGGTACCCTTGAGGAGCAAAAAACAGGACGTTCGGATCCAGTCGGTTCGGATCGGCTGACGGCCCAAGGATACCGACGTCCGGTTGCCCACCGGTCCTTTCGGAGGGCCCATCGGCCGTCCGAAGGATGCCAGCGGCCGGTTGGCCCACGGCTCCGGCAGCGGGAGAATCAGCCATCGGGCGAAGGATGTCGGCATTCGGAGAATCGGCCGGGTGCGCAATGGTTCCGGCGGCCGGAAAATCGGGCCCTTGCCAAAGCAGACCGCTGTCCGGGAACCCGACCAGTGGGCGAAGGATGTGGGCGGCCATAGGATCGGTCAGTAGTGCTTCCAGGGCCAAGGCGGTCTCTTCCATGCTGGATTGCCAATCGGCGGGGTTGGCGGGTTGGGGCGATGGGTTTGGCTGGGGTTGGCGGTCGGGGGAAATGGAACATATGTTCCCCTGATCCTCAGGCGGCAAGTCGGCCTGCTGGTCCGAAGATAGGCGGACACCGCGAGGCCGGCCACCCCAACCGCCGTCTGGGTTTTGATGGGCCAGAAGCCAAGCTCGGCCACGCTGAGCGGCCGGATCGTTCCCCAGGCCCAGGTCCCGATAGGCCAACAAGACCCGGGCCGTTCCGTAGATCGGGTTTTCTTCCCCCGGCCAATAGGCATTGCCGAACCACAGCGGCGTCCAACTCCCGTCCGGATTCTGGCAGCGGGCCAGGAAGCGGAGTCCCCGCCGGATGGCCCGCCGAATCTCTCGGAGGGAAACCGGCCCCTGGCCCGCCGAAAAGGCTTCGGAAAAGGCCCCCTGACGGAGAAGGGTTTTCCAGGCGGCCAACGCACGTAGGGCATGGGCCGTTAGATCCGTAGCGCTTCGGTCGAAGGGCAACGCACCCCAGCCCCGGCAGAAGGTGGGCCAACCGCCGTCCCGATTCTGCAAATCCAGCAGCCAGCGAAGGCCTAGGGCTACGGCTTGGAGAATCCGGCGGCGCTGGTCGGCGGCCAGTTCTCCGTCGAGTTCTCGGTAGATAGCGGCCAGAGCCAGGAGTGCTCCGGAGGTATCGTCGGCGTCGGGCACGGCGCCTGGCAGATCGCTCCATCCCCAACCGCCGGGCGGTGAATACGTAAACGGATGTATTCTCTTGTGCTGGCACTCCAACAGCCAGGGGAAACACGCCCGGGCGATCTCCCGCCGTATTGCCGCCAACGGAAACAGCTCCTGCCCACCCAATCGCTTTTGCGGCGGGAAAGAAGCACCGGACGCTTCTGCTTTGGCCCCCGCTCCTCCCGGTCCAACCCCCGGCTCTCCCAGTGCAACCTCCGGCCCTTCCAGAGCAACCCCCGGCTCCCCTAGTGCAGCCCCTGGTTCTCCCAGTGCAACCCCCGGCTCTCTTGGTGCAACAACAGGCCCCCCTGGCCCAATCGCAGGCCCCAGCAGGGCGTTGAGCGAAAGCGTGGTAACCCAGGTGGCTAGGTTGGCGTCGATGGGCCAGGCGCCTTCGGGCCGGAAGGTATGCAGTAAAAAATCCATTCCCCGCTGGACCACCGGATGCCTGGCCCTGCCGGTGCTGGCCAAGGCCATCAGGACAAAGCTAGTTAGCGGCACCGCCTCCAAAAAACCGCCGCTGGCTGGTTGTTTGGCCTCCAGGACCTGGAGCGTCTTTTCCACCAGGACTGCCCGGAGCCAACGAAGAAGCGGATTCCTGGGTGGAAGGTGAAAAAATCTTGCCTGCCCCATCGCCACCAGGGCCGGAATCGCATAACTGACCACCGGAAGCCGAACCCACCCCAACAGCCGATGGGGCAAAATGGCCCATTCAAACGGTAGCGCCCGAACTTCTTCCCAGCCCACCAGCCCGGCCAAGGCATACATCGTTAGAATAGGGACGGCAAAGGTTTGATCTTTGCCGTACCGGCGGCGTAGTCCCTCCAGCCCGCCTTGTTGCTCGATATATCGGGCCGCCCGCTCCAAAAGCCGGGCAAACCGCTGGGTGGGTTTTTGGGCGTAGCAGGAAATCGGTTGGCCCCTCTGAGCCGAACCGCCCGACGCTCCGGCGGAACCGGTTTGGCAGAGCCAGCGTCCGGCCGAATCGCTTTGGCAAACCCTGTCCTGACTCGAACCTGAAAGACTAGCCTGGTCGTCCGTTGATCCGAATGGACGGCTTGGCAATCCGGATGAGCTGGATGCACCGGGCTGGCACCCGGACGAACTGGTGGATCTGGCCTGTTCCATGGCCAGGCCGTTCCAGTCCACCAGATCGGCCAGATGCACCGCCGCCCGAACCAGCATGGTGGTGGCAATGTTCGAGGGGCTTCGGTCGGTATCGCCCCAACCACCATCGGGATTTTGCGTTCGAGCCAGCCACTCCAGACCGGCATGGATCAACCGAGCCATCTCCGCCGTCGAGGGGCCGGAAGATTTCGCCTCCGATATGCCGGACTGTTCCGTATCCGATGTTCCCGGGTGCTTCAGCGCCGAGAGGCCGGTAA
>Ga0209017_10001201_pt1 | contig 20828 bp, 15 predicted proteins | sample YNPBryunderm2012_FD_185812 | JGI IMG/M metagenome (GOLD analysis project Ga0209017, IMG submission 185812) | Anoxygenic and chlorotrophic microbial mat microbial communities from Yellowstone National Park, USA - YNP Bryant MS undermat 2012... ... | reverse complement strand
TACAATGCTGCCGTCCTAGTGGGTCCGCAGGGTGTGGTGGATTCCTACCGGAAGGTCCATCTGCCTTTTTTGGGCATCGACCGCTTCGTTGATCCTGGCGACCGACCCTTCGCAGTCGTCGAAGCCGCGGGGATCAAAATCGGAATGCTTATCTGCTATGACGTTTCATTCCCCGAGGCCGCGCGGGTCTTGACCTTGAAGGGAGCCGAATTGCTGGTGGTGCCGACGAACTGGCCGACTCACTCCGAATGCGCGGCCGAGCATGTCATTCCCACCCGCGCGCATGAAAATGTGATTTATGTCATGGCGGTCAACCGGGTCGGCGAGGAACGGGGCTTTCATTTTGTGGGTCGCAGTTCGATCGTCGATCCAACGGGTCGTCGGCTGGCGATGGCCCCACCCGACTCCCCGGCGATTTTGACGGCGACGATCAACCCAGCGCACGCCCGAGTCAAGCGGCTGGTTCGGGTGCCGGATCGTCACATCATCGACCGTATCGCGGATCGTCGTCCCGAGTTCTACACCGCGTTGTGCCACTCTCCCGTCGCCGTAGGCGATGGCCCTTCCAGCCAACCGCGTTCTTGATTGCGAACGGCCAATCTACCCGCGTTTCTTTTGTCAATTCCTTCAGTTCGTCCACCTTGTCCATGTTGTCCAAATTTCGCAAATCATCCACTTTCTGGACGCTCGAGACGATCATCGCCGTTCTGGCTTTGACTGGGATCGCGGTTCATTTAGCGGTACGTTTCGGCATCGGGGGGAGGTGGCTTGATCCTCTACCGTTGCCGAGGGGCTGGGAATGGGTCGGCGTGATGAGTCTCACCACGGCGCCGCTGTGGTGTGACGGACCCGTTTTGGCCGTCCTGGTTATAGGAGGTGTGCCGCTAGTGATTGATTTGATCCGCAAGGCGGCGCGGGGCGAGTTTGGTTCCGACCTGCTGGCGGGGATCTCGATTGTGGTGAGCCTGCTGCTGGGCGAATGGCTTGCGGGCGCTTTGGTTGTGCTAATGCTCTCGGGAGGCGAGGCGTTGGAAGCCTACGCGGTCCGCAGCGCCTCCTCGGTGCTGGAGGCATTGGCCAAGCGGATGCCGACACAAGCGCACAAGAAAGTTGTGGCCAAGCCGCCGGACGCGACTGGGGAGGATGCTCCAGAAACCATCATCGTATCGACTATGCTGGATGTTCCGGCCGATTCGATCGAAGCCGGCGACGTGGTGGTGGTGTTTCCCCACGAAATATGCCCGGTGGATGGCGAGGTGATCGAAGGTCGGGGTGGCATGGATGAAGCCTACTTGACCGGCGAACCTTATTTGGTGCCCAAGACCCCTGGTTCGCTGGTCCTTTCCGGCGCGGTGAACGGAGCCACGGCGTTGACGATCCGGGCGACCCGTCGTCCGGGCGATTCGCGTTACGCGCAAATCATGCGGGTGATGCAGGAGGGAGAGCAGCGTCGTCCCCGAATTCGACGGTTGGGCGATCGTCTGGGGGCGTGGTACACGCCGTTGGCCTTGGCGATTGCCGCGACGGCCTGGGCGACCTCAGGCGACCCGATCCGGTTTTTGGCGGTACTGGTGGTGGCGACCCCCTGCCCGCTGCTGATCGCCATTCCGACCGCAATCATTGGCTCGATCTCACTGGCGGCCCGCCGCGGCATCATCATCAAAGACACCGCCGTTTTGGAACGGGCCGACCGTTGCCAAGTGGCGATCTTCGACAAGACCGGTACCCTCACCTACGGCAAGCCGGTTCTCACGGACATGGTCCCGATCCCCGCCCAACCCAGTTCGGCAACCAAGTCGCAATCCCACCGGGACTGGGACGAGTCGTGGATTCTCGCGCGGGTCGCCTCCCTCGAGCGCTATTCGCGGCATCCTTTGGCCGGGGCGATCGTCGAGGCCGCCGACCAACGCGGTCTCAAGCCCCTGGTCGTCGAGGAAATCCATGAACCGCCGGGACACGGTCTGACCGGGGTGGTTGACGGCGTCGTGGTGAGCGTCACCCACCGTCGCGCCGTTGCCAGGGACCATCCCAACTGGTTAGCGTTGCTGCCTCCCCAGGGCCCCGGCATGGAATGCCTGGTGCTCATCGAAGGCGAGCCGGCGTGCTTGTTTCGGTTCCGCGACGAACCCCGCGCCGACGGCGCGCCGTTTGTCGGCCACCTTGGTCCCAGTCACGGGTTGAGCCGGGTCGTTCTATTGTCGGGAGACCGCGAGGCGGAGGTGCGTCACGTCGCCGAACGGGTGGGCATTGTGGAGGTCTTCGCCGGTCAGACGCCCGAATCCAAACTGGAGTTCGTGCGGACTGAAACCGCCAAGGCCCCCACGCTCTTTCTGGGAGACGGGGTCAACGACGCTCCAGCAATGAACGCTGCGACCGTGGGCCTGGCGATGGGTCAAAACTCCGATGTCACCACTGAGGCCGCCGGCGCGGTCATCCTGGAAAGCTCCTTACGTAAGGTCGATGAATTCCTTCACATCGCGCGACGCATGAGGATCATCGCCCTACAAAGCGCCCTGGGTGGCATGGCGTTGAGCATGATCGGGATGGGCTTCGCCGCCTTCGGCGCACTCAGTCCAGTCGCCGGCGCGGTGTTGCAGGAGATCATCGACGTGGCGGCCATTTTAAACGCCCTCCGCGCCGCCTGGAAGCCGCGCTCCCTCTCAGACTACTAAAACCCCAACCCCGCGTCGGGCTAATTGGTCGGGATGTGAGGCATGGGATAATCAGCGGGCCAATTCTTGGGATCAACTTGGCCACCAGGTTGATGTTCCGAACCTTAACCCGCCCCAACCCGTAAGGAAGTCGGACACGGGCCCCCTCGTACCATCAAGTGCTTCAAGCGAAGGCTTAGGCGTGGCCACGACGCCAAGCCAATCCGCACTTGCCGAGGGCGAAGGTCTGCTCTTCCACATTCCAACCCCTCCCTTTCTTACCCGCCGAGCCGATTGCGATGAAGTCGCTGACGATCGCCTTTTCAACGGCCAAAGAGGCCGTTCGCCAGCCCTCCTTCCTGATTTTGATGGTGATCGCCCTGCTCTGGCTGAGCATCTCGATCTTCCTGCCTTACTTCACGTTCGGCGAGGAAATCAAGATGTACAAAGACACGGGTTTGACGACCATTTCGTTCGTTTGTCTGCTGTTAGCGCTTCTGACTTCGAGTTCGACGGTGGCCGACGAGATCGAGGGCAAGACGGCAGTGACGGTGCTGTCCAAGCCGATCGACCGCCGGGAGTTCATCGTGGGCAAGTTTCTGGGGATTTTGATGGGTGTGGGTGCGTTGTATGTGATTTTGGGTTTGGCGTTCGCGGCGGGGGTCTGGTTCAAGATCGGCTACGACATGTTCGAGAGTCAGGCGGGTCGGATGGTTGAGACGAGTGAGCGTTTGGCTCAGGTGCGCCAGGTGCTGCCGGGGTTGGTGCTGGGGTTTCTGGAAGTGACCACCCTGGCGGCGATTTCGTTGGCGATCTCGACCCGGCTGCCAATGCTAGTCAATTTGGTGATTTGCTTTTCGATCTTCTTCTTGGGCCACTTGGCTCCGGTTTTGGTGCAGGTGACCTCGGGGGCGGGGGCCAACGAGTTGATCAAGTTCATGGCGCAGCTGTTTGCCTGGATTTTACCGTCGTTGGAGTTTTTCAATGCGTCGCCGGCGATTTCCACCGGGGCGGTGATTCCTTGGGCTGGTTATGTGCTGCCGGCGTTGGTCTATTGCGTCATGTATAGTGGAGCGGCGTTGTTGTTGGCCTTCTTGTTGTTCGATGACCGCGATTTGGCGTGAGGCGAACCCTCGTCACCCGACCAATTCAAACTGCGTGAATCCTCCCCTGGGTACCGTAGAACCGATCCCGCACGTGCCGGTAGGGGGGAGAGGGGCGCAGTGTAGATGGGACCCGAACCGGCACGAGTTGAACTCGAGCGGCGGGGTTGGATTGGGTGGACGACCCGGTCGCGCATGTCCGACGCCCGGTCGGTCGAGAGGGGATGGGTTAGGATCATGTCCCACGAGGGGTTCGAGCGAGTCGTCAGCCTAGTCAAGACGGAGCCGGGAGCCATCCGTCGGGTCACCTTGATGGGGTATTTGGAAGGGGTCTGCGTGGTGCTGGCCCTGGTGGTTTTGGCGTTGATGTTCGCCGAGGCTGAGGCGGAGGCTCGCGGCCCTTGGCCTGCCGAGGGTGTCACGCCCCCCGCCGGGACGATCACCTCTCCATCCGATCCAACACAAACGCCCACACCCACCAACCCTAACGCCATCTCCAGCCGTCCTCGCCAGCTTGAAGGGCTGGAGGCCCTCGCCGCCTTTCTCAACACTTACCGCGACGATCCCCTGGCCCAGTTCAAATCCTCCCTGGCGCTTCGGGTCGCGCGATTGGTTCCCGGAGCGACCTCCGACTTGAGTTCGGCCATTTGGGGGGTGCTGTTGGGGACGCTGCTGGCCCTCGCGGCGATGGTTTTCCGGTCGATCCGCACCAAACGCATCCTCAAAATCGCCGCCGAGGTCGCCTCGGGGCTGCGAAGTCAATTGTATCGTCAGTCCCAACGACTCAGCCTCGCCCCGGGTGAGCGTCGGGATTTGCGAATCGCCGGCTTGCTCAACCGCGACGTGCCGACGATCCGCCGGGGCGTGGCCCGCTGGTTGTACGCTCAAGGTTTGAGCCTCACCGCCGTGGGCGCGTCGTTGCTGGCCATCTTCATCGAACCGGGACTGGGGCTGACCCTGGGAGGACTCGGTTTGGCCACCCTGGCCCTGGTGGATCGCTTCGCTCGACGCGACGAGGCGCGTCGCCGGTTCTGGACTACCGAGACCGAATACCAAAGCCGTTTGATGCGTGAGGATTTCGACCAATTAGGCTTGCTGCGGTCCTTCAACGCCGGGGAATTCGATCGCCGCCGCTTCGAGTTGCATCTGGAGGACCTGGCGAGGGCCGAAGCTGACTCGGCTCGTTCCTCATTGGGGATGCCCGAAGCGGTGTGGCCGGCGGTCGTGTTGGGCACCATTGGGCTGGCGGTGACCTTGATCGCGGTGGTGGGGGTCAAAACCGTACCGGCCACCTCAGCGCTCATGGTCGCCGTCTCGATGGGAATCGCCGTCGCCGCGGCACAGCGAGGCTTGCGGGTACGTCGCGACCAACCGGCTTTGGAGGAGTCGGCGGAACGGATTCTCGACTATCTCGCCCGCAAATCTGAATATACATTCGATATGGGTGCGAAGTTCCTGCATGGCCTGGATCGGGAGATTCGATTCGAGCGGGTCACGCTCACCGAGGGGGAGGAAGGGACCGGTCGCAAGCTGTTGGACGGTTTGTCGATGACGATCCCCGCCCGCTCGCGGGTGGCGATTGTGGGGATGGACGCCGCCTCACGTCGCGGTTTCACCCGATTGCTGCCCCGTTTGGCAGTGCCGATTCACGGTCAGATTAAGATCGACGACCACGATCTCACCGACCTCACGTTAGATTCGCTTCGCGCTCAAGTGGGCATCGTTTTAGGCGACGAACTGGTCTTCAGCGATACCATCGCGGTCAACATCGGGTTGGGTCAGGAACGTCATCCCTTGCCCCGGATCACTGAGGCGGCCAAAATGGTTCATGCCCATAACACGATCCGTCGAATGCCCCAGGGATACGACACGGTGATTGGACCCGAAGGGCAAAGTCTGCCGGTCGATGTCGAATATCGGATCGCCCTGGCGCGGCTGGTTTTGCACGATCCGTCGATTCTGGTCGTGGCCGAACCCGACGCTCCCTTCGATGAAGAGGCCCAACTGCTCATCGACGACGCATTGGAACGATTGGCTGAAGGACGCACCTTGATTTGGATTGGTCGTCGCGGCTCGTTCCTTAGCCGTTGTGATCGTGTGATGGCGTTTCGACATGGCCGGGTGGAGGAATACCCCTCCTACGAGGCGTGGTCCCAATCCTCTCGTGGTTTGGCGACGGTTTGAGTGATCATCCTGACTTCAAAAGGCAGGGACAGCTCATCCAACTCCAACATTGACACTTGCTTGTGTTTCTTGTTCAGAACGGTGAACGCGGCCAATTTGGTCGGTTCACCGTTTTCTTCTTGTGCTTGAACCAAAACGTAGTCGAACCTTCTTGAAGTGATTGATAAGGCCGAGATGGTCAACACTCGCATTCCAAAGACCGTTCCCGATGCAGCCCGTGGAGGAACGCCGTGGGCGTCTTGGAGCAAGCGAGCTCCAGCAAGCGAACGGATTCCACCAACCCTTCCTGAATCTTGGATGAACGATTCTGCTCGCTCATGGAAGAGGAGCGATCGGTTGCACCGGTCACTCATCTGAGTCGGGTGCGAGTCCCAACCGCGACTCCAGGTCCTCGGTGGGTTCCGCGTCAGGAATTTGGAGCAGCAACGCCGACCACGCGTTGGCCTCCTTGTTGCGGTTCATCGCCCGGCACAACTCGGCGGCTCGGATCAGCGCTGGACGGGTGAGCAACTCGGCGTCAGGACGACGCACCAGCGCTACGAGTTCCTCCGCAGCCGCGAGGAACGCGCGATCGTTCTCCTCGACGGTGTATTCCTTGAGCCGTCTGGCCAATCGTTGCGAACGCTGTTTGAGAACTGGATCGTGGGGCCGCAACTCCAAGCCGCGGCGCACCGCCTCGAACGACTGATAAAGTCGCTCCATTTGTTCGTCGATGAGGCTGCGGGCGATCCAGTAACGAACATCCTTGTTGGCGATCTGGGGGGTTTGTTTGAGTTCGGCGTCGGACTCGATCGCATCGCCGGCCTGGGCGAGAACGAGGAGCTTGACGGCGTGCAGGCTGGGGTCACCGGGGGTACGGGCGATCCCCTCTTCGAGAAGTCGCAAGGCGGCCGGCAACTGACCGGCCCGGCGAAACCGATCGGCTCGGGCCGAGATCATGCCGTAGGAGTCGGGATCGGCCTTGGCAGCGCGTTCGAGGATGGGTTCCAGTCCCGGGTCGTCGGTGGGAACGGGATCGGGTCCCAATGCGGCGATCAGTTCGCGCGCGTCGGTCCAATCCGCGATGAGGGGACCGACTTGAACCATCGGCACGCCTTCGGCCAGCATGCGGAGCGCCGTCAAGGCGTTTTCGACGCCGGGCAGGTCATGCAACGCCCAAAGTTTCTCAACATAATCGGCGTCGCGCTGTTGGATTGCCAGAATCGGCACCAGCCGAACTAGCGCGTCGCGGTCTTGGGGTCGCAGGCGAAGAACCCGTTCGAGTTGAACGGCTGCCTTGCCGAACCGAGCGGCTCGGCAGTGGAGGCGGGCGGCTTCGAAGTAGCGGTCGGCGGCGTCCGGCTCTTCGCGGGGAATGGTTTCCAGCAATCGGGCGGCTTCAGCGTCGTTGTTCAAACGTCGGGCCGCTTCGATCCGAACCCGGAGGACTTCGATGGTCTTCGGTAGTTCGTCCCCTCGACGATCCACCAAATCTTGAACCTGTGCCCAGTCGTTTTCTCCAGCGGCCGCGAAGAGCGCGGCGACCAACGCTTTGGTTCGTTGAGCAGCGATGAGACTCCAGGCAAACCAAGCGACGACCGTAGTCGCCAACCCGAGGGCCAGGGGGATCCGCAGCCGACGCCAAAGTTGCCGCAACGAGGTGGAAGGCCGAGGTTCGTCAACCAGAAAATCATCCACCGTCTTTCCCGACCAGCCAGGCGGCGGGAATGGCTCGGGATGCGTTAAGGATCGGGATGGGCGACGATGCGAGGAGGAATGTTCCCGAAACGTGGCATTGCCCTCTTGGTTTTGGAGGTCGCCGTCATCGCGGCGACGACGCACGCGAATCCGCTTTTTGACTTTGACCCGCCGCTCACCTTCAGGGGCGTGACGGGGACTGGTTGAGAATGCGGTGCTTCGCTCCGTGTCGGGAGACCCGGATGGAGTTGGTTCAAACGGCGGTGGAGGGAGCTCAGGTGGGGAAGTGGCTCCCTCGGGATGGGAGGGGTCAGGCGACATGGAGGACACGGCGGAAGTCTCACCCAACGAAGTTTGGATAAGAAGCGTGGAGAAAGTCACGTCGCCAACATGGGCGGCAATCCGTCTCAACTTCGAGAAGCCGCCATGTTGGGACTCGACCAGCTCAAAGAGGGAGCGTTGACGCGAAACTCCTGAAAGCGTCGGGCGATCCGATCTTGAAGCAACGCATCCTCAAAAACAAGACTCATCCCGATTCCCGACCACCGGTGGAGGGGAGGACCGCCTCGGTCGCTTCACCTTGTTGTTGCGCGTGAGCGGCGTGTTTGGCCATTTCGTCGGCATGGTAGCTAGAGCGAACGAACGGACCACTGGCCACGTCGCGGAATCCCAGCTGTCGTGCCAACTCACCCAATTCGTCGAATTCCTCGGGAGGAAGATAACGCTGCACCGGCAGGTGCTTAGGCGAGGGTTGGAGATACTGTCCCAGAGTCAACAAGTCGCAACCAATCGAGCGGAGGTCGGCCAGGGTTTCCAGAATCTCTTCGGTCGTCTCCCCCAAGCCTAGCATCAAGCCGCTTTTGGTGAGAAGGTCGGGGCGAGCGCGTTTGGCGTGGGCGAGAACCTTCAGGCTGATGGTGTACTGGCTTTTGCGGCGAACCCAGCGCTGCAGTCGGGCCACGGTTTCCAGGTTGTGGTTGAACACCTCCGGCGACGCCTCCAACACCACATCCACGGCGGTCAGATCGCCGTTGAAGTCTGGAGTGAGGACTTCGACGGTCGCGCCGGTACGTTCCCGCACCGCTTCGACGCAGCGTTTGAAGTGGGAAGCGCCTCCGTCAGGCAGGTCGTCGCGGGTGACAGAGGTGATGACCACGTATTGGAGTCCCAATCGAGCGCAGGCCTCTGCGAGCCGTTGGGGTTCGTCCTGCGCGACCGCGTCGGGACGCCCGCGTTTCACGGCGCAAAAGCCACAGGGGCGGGTGCAGGTATCACCCAGGATCATGAACGAGGCGGTGCGTCGGGTCCAGCATTCCGAGCGGTTTGGGCATTTTCCACTAACGCAAATGGTTTCCAGCCCCAACTCCTTGATGAGTTCGCTGGTGAACCCCATGCCGCCGGAACGTGGAATCGGCCGTTTCAACCAGGGAGGTAAGCGACGGCTTCGCACGGCAATCGGCTCGGGCACGGCTTCGATCAGCCCTACCGTCGGGGCGGAGAAGGACACGGTGGCGGCGGACGCCGAAGGAAGAGGAGTGGAATCCACTGTGCTGAGGATCGGCAGCGCCGGGAGGAGCCGGGCAGCGTCCTTAGACTGGCTGAGAGAAGCCCCGCGATTCATAGAGGCGCACCTCACGACCAAGAAAGGAGTGGGTGGTAAAGACCTGACGTCGGGTCAGGCCCAAACGGGATTCGAGATGACGAGCGAGCGCTTCTCGAACCGCGGGAGACGGCGTGGGTCGTCCGCGACGGGACTCCATGCTGGTTTGTCGCAAGGGACGGTTGCGGGGACCAGGTTCATTGAGAACCGCGTGGATCAATCCTAGGTCGTTGCCCAAATTAATGGTCAGACCGTGGTGAGCCACTCCGCGAGACACGCCCACCGCGACGGTCGCCACGCGGGCGTGATCCAGGAAAATTCCAGGCGCGTCGTCGCGTAAACGAGCCGGCAGATCGAACTCGCTCAGGGTCGCCACCACCGCGTCGTGCAACGCATCGAGCCAACCCTGAAGATTTAGACCTACAGCGTCCAATCGGCCGATCACATAGCCGACAAGCTGACCGGGTCCATGAAGGATGACACCACCACCCCGATTGACCCAGACGACCCGGATGCCCAAACGGTTCAGTTCCACATCGTCGGGCACCAGATGACGGCGGCTGCCCAAACGACCCACGGTGGCCACGGTGGGATGTTCGCACACCACCAACGCCACTCCGTCCGACTCACCCATGTCGTAGATCAGACGCCTTTGGAGACGGCTGGCAGCCTCCTGCGGGAGGGTTCCCAGCAAATAGACCCGCAACGACCCGGTTGGACGGAAAGTCCCCCTTGCCATCGCGCGTCCTCACGGAATACCCCCAACGCGGATCACTGGCGGAGTCCCTTTGAAGCGGTACCCCAACACGCGCCGGACGACCTCTCGTCAATCAAACCAAACAATCGGGCCGAGTCCGAGCCACTCGAACTCGACCCGCACCAGTTCAATCATACGACGGTTGGTCGCTCCGTCCAGTCCCCGGCCCGATGGACCAACCTCGACCGATCCCCTGGCCACGGTTGGGGCGGGCGATTGGTGAGTTCGTATCATGCGTTATTTCTTACGGTGACGGATCTTGCTGCGCATCTTCCGCTTCTTCCGACCCACTTTCCGACGACCTTTGCCACGACGACGACTAGCCATGCCGACTCCTTATATGGTTGACCGAGCTGAACCCGCTCGGACCAACCAACACGTCCGGCGGGGTGGGATGAAAGGGGACCAGTCACAGAGGAAACCAAGAGGGGGCAAACGAATCCGCCGAGATCGCCGCTAATCCGGCGAAGCTCCAACGGTCATCAAACCATCGAACTAAGTCGCGCGCAAGAGGCTTGAACCCTCTTACGGAACTCAAGTCGTTCGCCTCATGGATGATGGCTGAATTACGCGATTGTACTCATCGAGCCTGTTCTTCACAAGCTCGCTTCTCAGGGAGATCAGGCGATTCCGCCGATTGGCGTCGGTGGGTTGGCGGGTGACCAGGGGAAAATGATTTGTGACTCAATCCAACACGAAACCCGATTCGGCTCCTTGGAAGATGGAAGGGCCGAATCGGGTCGGGTCGTGATGAACCATGTCCTATACCAGAGCAAACGTGGACCGTTGTTGCTCCCACCTTGAACTGGTCAGAACATGTCGGCGGAGACAACCTCGCCACCCTGACGGGTGCCGAGAGCGTACCAGGCCATCGGGTTGATCGAATCTTTGATGAACTTCACCGAGCCGTCGCCAAACAGGCAGTTGACCCCGCCTGGGTGATAGCTGCGGGGGGTGAAGAAGCCGAAGCCGGTCGCCACGCCGCCCCAGGGCGAGCAGTCACGGCTGCGGTGGTTGGGGGTGAGTACGAAGTTGAAGATGGTTTGGTTGTAGTTGCCTGACGCCCAGTAAAAGCCGGACCAGTCCCAGGTCGAGAAGGGATTAGAACGAGCAAATTGGTCACACTCCGCGATCGCGCCGGGTAGCGCTGCCTGCATGTCGGGCGTCTGCATGATATAAGCGGTGGGACTATTAAGGAAGCGGACGTGGATGGGCACGGCGTTGTACACGTCGCCTGGCGAATACTGAGTGTTGTTGCCGTCGCCGCGGGGACGTTCCGAAAACGCGATTGTGTTGGACAAACCGTCGGTCACTGCCGCGATTGTCGAAGGGAAGCTGGAAGCGCGGGTCAGCAACCCGGCCCCGCCGGCGCGTGAGTGCCAGTCGAAGTTGGTTCCGTTCGACGCCATGTAGTTGTTGCGGCCCACGCCACGCCCGTCGCTGGGGCAGAGGAACGAGGCAATCGTGAAGTTGATCGCCGTCAATTGGCAAGGATCGTGGGTATTGGGTTTGGGGGTGTACCAGTTAGCCCCGAAGCTGAAGTTGATCGCGTTGTAAGCAGCCGTTTGCTCCATGAACGGCAACATCAGCGTATGAGCGCTCCAAGTTGCCCATTCATGACCGAACCCATCGTAGCCTGGTTCCCACGGGAACAAGCCATTGGTCCACTGAGGGAACAAACCGCCAGTCTTCCCTTGGGTCCAAGGAAACACCGAGTTCGCGGATTCGTAGTTGTGCAAGGCCAAACCGATCTGCTTGAGGTTGTTGACGCACTGGGCACGTCGAGCCGCTTCCCGGGCCGACTGCACTGCGGGCAGTAGAAGCGCGATCAACACCGCGATGATGGCGATCACGACGAGAAGTTCGATGAGGGTGAAACCGTGACGCGCGAGATGGGCGCGTGGAGATGACGAACGCATAAATGACCCCCTAGCGAGCTGACGACAGAACGTCGGAACGAAAAGCGAATTCAAGCGTGCGAGGCGGCACGAATGGAAGTGATTGAAGCCTGATCAAGACTGCTGAAACGCGCGATCGCGTATCCGCACGATCCGATGAGTGAGTTCCCGTTGAAGGGAGTCTCGTAGTGAGAATGGTGAGGCAGACAGGTAACCGTGTCTCACAAACACGGTGCACCCCTGATAGGATTGAGCGAGATTCCAGCCAGGTCAAGTCCCTGTTTCTCACCGTTTTTTACCAATTGTTTGTAAATGGTCCTGCGTGGGCAATCCTATCCCCTCTTTCACAGCGGAATTTCCAACCAGCGTTCGACCATACCTTTAGAACGAAGTTCGCGCGCGGATCGGCGGAACCTCAACCTGGATTGGTTTCGATACGAGAGGCAGACATTCCTGGGAGGGTGGAACGATCATGCCCGAATTGCCCGAAGTCGAAACGATGGCGCGAGGGCTTCGCCCGACCCTGACCGGGGCGAAGCTGGGGCAGGTCGAAGTGATCGACCCCAAACTGTTGGAGGGGTCGGGGATGTCGGCCGATCGGTTCGTCGAGCGTGTCTCAGAGTCGGTGGTGTCCCACGTGGGTCGTCGCGGCAAATGGCTGGTCTGGACGCTCGCTGGGCAGCGTGGTTTGGTGGTGATCCAGCCCCGGATGACGGGGGGCTTCTGGTTGATTGAACCGGATCGCCCCCACCATGTCCGAATCCTCTTCCCCTTGCCCGAACTCGGCAAGACGGTGTGGCTGACCGACGCTCGACGATTGGGCCGGGTCTTGTGGTTCGCCGATCAGACCCAGGCGAGCGCTGCCTTCGCCCGCTCCCACGGACCCGACGCCTTGGAGATTGAACGCGATGACCTGGCCGCTCGTCTAGCACGGACTGCCAGAGGCCTTAAACCCACCTTGATGGACCAGAAAGTCTTGGCCGGCATCGGCAACATCTACGCCGATGAAATCTGTTTCGCCGCCCGGATTCACCCCGAGACCCCCGCCAACACACTCAGTGCTCGTCAAGTCGATCGGTTGCACGCGGCGATTTCCGCCATTCTGCTGCGCGCGATTCAGGCCGAGGGGTCCAGTTTCGACGCCGGTTATCGAACTGTGCTGGGTTTGGAGGGGGGATTCCTCGCCGAAAATGCCATGTACGGCCGAGGCGGTCAACCTTGTCCTGGTTGTGGTGAGCCAATTCTCAAGACCCGGATCGCTGGTTTGATCGGTCGGCCCACCTATTTCTGCCCCATCTGCCAACCGCCCCCCGTCCCTCAAACTATGCGCCAACGATAAAATAATCAACCTTCAATCCGTTCGCAAATCGATCAGGTCATGTCCGTGGTCTTGTCCTAGAATCCATCGTTTGTCATTCTGCTTATTCCAGGTAGGTTGAAGCCGTGTCTGCGACCACCTCCCGATGATGTCCAGGTGGGCGGAGCGCGATTTGCGAAGCCTGAGTAACGGCAAAATTCAGGGCCTCCACCGGGCAATTCCCCCGCGACAGGGCCACGGCGTAAGCCCCGCGCAGCGCGTCGCCGCAACCGGTCGAATCACCCATGCCGATTCGAGGCGGCCGGTGATGTTCGACCACAAGCGTCTCATGCAAATCTCGGTCGAAGCGGCCCGACCAGACGCCTTGGGGACCGTTGGTCACGGCGATCAAGCGGCGTCGCACCCCGCGCGACTGATCCCGTCGGTGGAGTCCGTGAATTAACCCAACGGGATCGTCGGAGGACGCAACCATGCCCGACTCAGTCAGAACCTTGGCGGCGAAGTCCCGTGAGAGGATGAGGTGGTCGGGGAGATCGTAAAGGGTGGAAAATCGCGGATGCGCGGACGACTCGAAGTCGCAAACCACCGCGACCCCGCGACGTCGGGCTTGGCGGGCAAACCCGATTTGTCCCTCGACCCCAAGGGAATCGACCAATGCCACTCCAAGCGCGGCCCAACCCTCCTCGGGGAGGGTCACGTCCTCGGTATCCCCCGCCCCCTTCGCGCCTTGGAGATCGTAGAGAACCGTCCGAACCCCGTTCGGGCCGATCAACACCAAGCTCCGAATCGGTCGCGCCTGGGGATCGAGCCGAAGCCATGAGGTGGCCACTCCCAAGGCGTTTAGCCGCTGGCGGGCGAACCGCGAGTCGCAGTCGTCGCCCAGAATGCCCGCGAAGCCGACCCGTTCTCCCAACGAGGCGGCGAACGTCAAGGCGTTGGCGGTCTGGCCTCCCAGACGACGACCCAACCAACGAGCCGACGTCTTAATCTCCCAACCCAGCGCTTCCTCCTTTTCAACCCACCATACCTCATCGACCGCAACCGCACCCATGCCCAAAATCCGTGGACGCGGGGGATGTTGGTCCGTCGTGTCGATTGTCATAGGCAACCCCCGTCAACACCTGACCTCCATCAGTGGACTCGCGGGCTGAATAAGGTCAAAACTCATTCTCACTCAAGGATGTGCATTAACATCGAACGACGTATTCAACTGGGCCTCTCCGACCCAGACGCGCTCCACAAGGCACGGTCGCGCTCTTCCCAATCGCGGTAGTCGAGCAGGTCGTAGAGCCGAGCGCGGCTTTGCATTCGGGACAGCCAGTCCCGTTGATGTCCCACTTGGCGCAATTCGGTCAGGATGGCTTCGGCGGCGTGCATGGCAGCGCGAAAGGCGGTCAGGGGATAAAGCACCGCCTTGTAGCCGAGGGCGGCAAGGTCGCGGAACTCCAACAACGGGCTTTTGCCGAACTCGGTCATGTTGGCGACCAGCGGTACGGGAATCTCACGCGCGAATCGGGCGAACTCCTCAAGCGATTCCAGCGCCTCGGGGAACACGGCGTCGGCACCGGCCTCGACATAGCGCCGCGCCCGGTCGCAGGCCGCGTCCAATCCCTCGACCGAGCGCGCGTCGGTCCGCGCTACGATCAAAAACGCGGGATCGCGGCGCGCCTGGACGGCGGCTCGAATTTTGGCGACCATCGTAGCGGGGTCGATCAGACGTTTGCCCGAGAGGTGTCCACAACGCTTGGGAAGCTCTTGATCCTCCAGATGCAGTCCAGCCGCTCCGGCCTGCTCGTAAAGTTGCACGGTTCGTCCGACATTGACCGCCTCGCCAAAACCGGTGTCGGCGTCGGCCAGCACAGGTAGGCTGGTGGCCCGCACGATCACTGCCAACTGCTCGACGAATTCAGTCTGCGTCAGCAACCCGATGTCGGGCAAGCCCGCCCAACCCGCCGACAACGCGCCCCCCGAAAAGTAGACACCCCGGTAGCCCAGACGTTCGGCCAAACGGGCCGTCAGGGCGTTGAAAACCCCCGGCAGCATCACCGTTCCTTCCGACCAGGCCGTGCGTAGACTCGCTCCGGCGCTGACTCCCACGGGCGGCGAGAAAACGCGGCGATCGGGTTGGTCGTGGCAACCGGGAGGGGAAAGGCTCATGGGGTCATTCCGAGTGGTGGGTTGAGCAGGACTCCGAATCCTCGACGATACGAATATGCAGCTCCAAGGCACGGATCAATCGCTCAAAACTCGATCGACTCATGGATTCCGGCGCGCGGACCTTGACGACTTTGCCTTGATCGTTTCCCCAGAGCCGTAACTCGAACCGCGCGGCGGAGGGGTCGAACTCATCGCTGCGGTCCAACCGATCGAGCATGGCCGCTTTGCCGGCTTCGTCGATGGGGCTTCGCGGGGTCGCGGCTGTTGAAGCGATGGTTGACGACGCGGAGGGCGACGGGACCAGACCGGTGGTGTGGGGACGAGTCAACGGTGCCGAGGCTAGAGGGGATGATGCCGGCGAGCGGCCTCCGCGGGAAAGGTGGGGAATTTCGGGAGGAGCCGGCAGAGCCGCCGAGGGGGTCGCCGAACTCGCCGCCCCTTCGATTCCATCGGGGCGAAGAATTTGGTCGGGTCCTAGCAGACCCGCGAAACGGGCTGAGGCAATGAAGGCGTCGGCTGCGACCTGCTTAGCCGACACGATGATGTTGTAATCGTGATACAGCACATTGCCCAGAATCGTCGGGTCGGGCAGCCGCTTTTGAGCGAACCGCTCCAGAAGGTCGGCGTAGAGCGGCGGCTCGCGGAACGCCTGACGCAGGAGGCGCGGCGTTTCTTCTGGGTCAACTGGATGCAGCAGCGCGTGGGCCAAGGGGGTCAGATGATACCCATCTCCCTTCAGGTCGAGCAGGCCGAATTGCCGCGCGGAACTCAGGCGGGAGGAAAAGGTGTTGGTCTTGATGTTCTTATAACCCAGCGCCGTGGCGATGTCCTGGGAGGAAAGACCATCCAGTCCCCGGGTGTTGAGGAACTGGCACAGTTCCAAACTGTCGGAGAGCGGCACGCCGGGATATCGGGCGCTCCGCTCCCGACGGGGACGCGGAGGGGAGGCGCTGGGGGGCGAGGGTGGAGGGTTGTCGAAAGCGAGCATGGCGGAGTCGTGCGATCGAGGAAAACGAGATCGATCAATCATCCCGTGGAACGTGGGACGTGAGAGGTCGGCGACCGACCGACGGCGTCCGTCTTCTTTGCAACCCATTCGACCCTTGGAGCGAGATCGGCGAAGAGGCGGCTGGTCGGTCGTGCGGCGACGGGCGGTAACGAAACCGGAGCCATCCTGGTTGCCAGTTGGAATTGTCAGGGCCGGGAACCGTTTTGATGACCACGCAGACCGGAAAGGTATTCAATCAGGTCGGCGAAGTCGCGGGGCGTCAGGCCGTCGGCCAAACCACTGGGCATGAGCGAGACCTCACTACGCTGAACCAGTTCGATCTCCTCTTTCTTGATCGTCAAACGGCGGCCTTCGCCATCTTCCAATTCCACGAGTGCGTCGGTTTCGGCCTTGAGGATGCCGTTGATCACCGCGCCGTCTAGGGTCAACACCACCACCGACTCATACCCTGACGAGATTTTGGCGGATGGCTGCAAGATCGCCGTGATCAGTTCCTCCTTGGGATACTTGGCCCCCACATCGGTCAAGTCTGGTCCTACCTTGCCTCCTTCCGCGCCGACGGCGTGGCATTTAACGCAGGCGAGGCCCTGAAGGTCGAAGAACAGCGCCCGTCCCTTGGCCGGGTCGCCCGGGGTCTTGAGCGCGACATCGCGGTAACGGTCGGGGTCGAAGGCGGCGAGGTCGCTGGACTCGTTCAGGAAGGCGTATTGGGGATCGTCGGCGTATTGCACCGAGAACTGCCAGCCGCCGCCCCGGTTGCCGCAATGAACCACCACCTGATTGGTTCCGGCGCGCAGGGGAGCCGTGAAGGTGTTTTGAGCGTGGGCGAAGCTGCGGTTGCCGCTGAACTCGAACACCTTTTGACCATTGAGCCAAATGGTGAGGGTGTCATCCGACCCCACGGCGAACTCGGTTGGACGATCGCGGTCGGAGACGATTTCGGACACCGCGAAGGCAGAGTGGTCAGCTTCCTCGCCATACAACCGTCCCAGGTTGATTTCCCCTTGGTCGTCCACCGCGGCGACTGTGAGGAAACTTACCTCCCGACCGGAACGACCGGGAACCTTCATCTCGAAGTCGATCGTCCGACCATCGGCGATTGGGAAGGGAGGCGCGACCTCCTCGCGGAATGGTCCGATCACCTTCCAGGACCGCAACGGCTTGCGGGTCCGATAAATATCCCGCAACTCAGGCAGTAAACGGGCGGGTAACTCTCGACGCGACGCTAATTGGTCCAGCACTGGCGCGGCCTGGTCGCGGATCATGCCCAGAGCTTGAGCGGCGGCGCGGCGGAGGTCGGCGTTCTTGCCGCCTAGCGCGTCGAGATAGATCGGCAATGCCGCAAGGTCAGGGATGAGGCAAATTGCGCCAGTGGCGGCGAAACGGACTTCGCCCGCTTCGTTGCCGTCGCTCGCTCGTTTGATCAAGGCGGGTAGCGCCACGCGGTCGGTCAATTGTCCCAACGCTTCGGCGGCAGCGACCCTCACGCTGGCTTCAGGGTCGTTCAGCAGGTCGCGTAGGGGTTGACGACGCATCTCCTCCAGTTTGAGTCGTCCGCAGCCCCGCGCCGCGGCCGCCCGCACCGTGGGATGGGGATGAGTGAGTTTGCGAGCGATTGGTTCTAGCGCGTCGGCCACCCGGCGTTCAGCGGTCAGCTCAATCAACGCTTTGAGGGCGTCGGCTTCGGTGGTGGGGGCGTCGAGTAGGTCGAGAACCGCCCGCCAACCGTTCGGCGTGGTGGTCGCTAGTTTGCCGACTGACTCAACGGCCGCGCTCCTCAGTTCAGCGGGGCATGCGGCGTTGGTCGCTAGCGCGATGAGGGTGGCTTGGCTTTGGCCTTCGGGGTCGGGCAGTTCGCCCAGCGCGGTGGCCAGTTCGAGACGGATCGCGGTTTCAGGCTCGTTCGCCAGGCGTTGACGGATCGTGGGGGCGGCACTGGCGAGCTGTGCCAAACGAGCAGCGGCGATCGCGGCGCGGCGCACTTCCGGAGCGGGGTCGCTCAAACGCGCGAGAATCGCCTCATGGATCAAACTCGTTCCGGCCCAGTCGATCGTCCGAGGGAAGGGACGGCCCTGAGTGGGCCGGGTTCCCCACCATTTGCCGTCCCAGGGCGGGCTGAGACGATAACCGGCGGCCAGCATGCTCAACGCATAAGCCCGTTCGTCGGCGGGATGATGTGGAACGTCGGCCGCGAAGTCGGCCAACGCCCGAGCCGCGACGAGGTCGGCGACCCGTTCTAGGGTCTCGATCAGACCCTTGCGCACCGCCGGGTCGGGATGGTTCAGACCCTCCACCGTCGCGGACCAGGCGGCAACGCGCCGCAGCGCCACTTGCGCGGCGTGCTTGAGGTAGGGGTCACGGTCGCCCACGAACGGCACGATCGCGGCGACAGTCTTTGGATCAGCCGCGCGTCCCAACGCGATGAGGGCTTGCAAACGCACCTGAGGAGCCGAGTCACTGAGAAGGCCGACCAGTTCGGTACCCGCGATCGGCACGTTGCGCAAGCCGACGGCGCGGGCCGCCTGGGCGCGGACTTCGGCGTGAGGCGAGCCGAACGCGGCCAGTAGGGGCATCAGCGCCTCCGGCGAGCCGCCGGCGACGCCATCAACCACCCAAACTAAATGGACCCCGGCCCGCTCGGTGGTCGCGGGGTCGTTGAGCGCGCGGGCGGCGGCGGTCAAAGCCTCGCCACCACGACGGATCAACGCTTGTTGGGCACGCAGACGTTCGGAGTAATCGGCATGATCGAGCGCGGCGATGAGAGTGGGAAGAGGGTCGGTGTCGGAGCCGCGCGGCAACGGGGGGTTGAGGGTTCGGGGAGTCAGAGCGAAGACTCGGCCCACGTTCTCGGTCTTGTTGCCCCAGCCGCCCATGCCCCAGTCGGCGATGTAAAGGGTCGCGCCGTCGGGCGAGAGGGCCAGATCGATGGGGCGGAAGTCGCTCAGGGGACCAGCTTGAACCAGGTCAACGACCTCCTTGACTTTGAAGCCGGCTCCGTCGGGCTCGAAGAGGAACGCCTGTACCTTGGCCTTGCCCCACTCGGCCCAGATCACCGAGCCCTGGTAACGTGCAGGCCAACGGGTGTCGCGGACCACCACCCCGCCGCAGGGCGATCCCCCGCCGTATTCGGCGATTCGGTCCAGCATCCGATGGCGATGATTGTGGTAGTCGTAGGGATAGCCGTAATGCGCGCCGTCGATATGGTACGTCACTCGGGTCCACCAACCGTCGCCATCGTCGGTGTTATCATAGGTGAAGAGCCGGTCGAGGTGGTCGAGGTTGGGTTCCAGGTGGTTGCGGGTTCCAGTGCTGAAGACTTCTAAATCGGTTCCGTCGGGGTTGCAGCGCAGGATGCCGCCGCCTACCAGTTGAACTACCCGTCCCTCAGGGCCGGTGGCGTGGGGCACTCCTTTGTCGCCCACGGAGATATACAGCTTGCCATCCATGCCAAACTGGATGCCGGACACGATATGGTCGTTGAGGTTGTTGGGCTGTCCGGGTTGGAGACCCAGATCAGTGAAGAGATCATGGCGTTCGTCGGCCTTGCCGTCGCCGTTGGTGTCGCGTAGCACGCTGAGAAACGGCATGTGCATGACATAAAGCGCGTCGTCACGCCAGGCCATGCCAAAGACAGCAGCCAGGTTTTCGGCGAAGACGACCGGCTCTTCGCCTTCACGGAACACGAGGATGCGGTCGATCGGCTGGTTGGGGGGACCGGTCTGGTCCATCGGGTTTTCGGCGATGTAAAGCGCGCCGTCGGGCCCGCACGCAACCTGGCAGGGATAGGTGACAGCGGGCACGGCCGCGACCAAGCGGATGTCCCAATCGTCGGGCACCTTGGGCAGATCGGCCCGTGCCATGGGCGTGGTCTTGGCCAGCGTCAGCCCGAGCAACACAGCGAGGGTGAGCGAAAGACGTTGGCCACGCCGAGGGATTGCGGTTTTCATCAGTCTATCTCCCACGCCCTGAGGCGGACCTTGCGAGTTGGGTTGCCGGGGTGGAACGCCAGCTCGAATCGTCGTGTCTCGACGACACCCCTCATCAGTCCGATAGATCGGGGACGAGCGTGTTGGGAGCAGGTCGTCGATCGCCGATCATGATCTTGCCCAACCGGTTTACCCATCCCGGCGATCTCACCCTCGCCCAGGTGGGATGGGGTTCCGGTCGTTCCTTCACACTCGTGATTGTATCCCTTCAATGCGTTTCAAGCGAGCCGGGAAGTGGGCTGGGAATCCCTGGCGGGTCGCCCGAAACCTGCGAAACCCAACAAGAGCGTCAAATCGTTCGATTCCTCCAAGCCGGCGTTGGATCAATTCATCAAGCGGGCTTGGCGTTGGAGCCGATCCTCAACCGTCTTGCCCACCTCAACATGGATTTCATCCCACGTCGTGGTCGTTGACGCGCTCAAGCAAAGCCGATTCCCGAGCGAGCGGGTTGGGCGTGGTTTGAGGCGATTCTGGCCAAGGGAGGAGGC
>Ga0209017_10001187_pt1 | contig 20982 bp, 18 predicted proteins | sample YNPBryunderm2012_FD_185812 | JGI IMG/M metagenome (GOLD analysis project Ga0209017, IMG submission 185812) | Anoxygenic and chlorotrophic microbial mat microbial communities from Yellowstone National Park, USA - YNP Bryant MS undermat 2012... ... | reverse complement strand
TGCTGCGCCGCTTCCGTCCGCCGCGGCCGGTGCAGGTGGTGACGGTGGGGTCGCGGCCGGTGGTGGCGCGCTTGGGCAGATGGGGCGGGGTGGTGGCCCGCTGCGCTGGTCCCTATCGCTTCGTGGGCGAGTGGTGGAGCGAGGAGCCCTTTGCCCGCGACGAGTACGACGTGGCCACCGCCGACGGCACGGTATGGCGGCTGGCCTTCGACCGAGTGGAGGGCAGGTGGTGGGCCGATGGGGTGTACGACTGACTATCGGGAGCTCCATGGGCACACCGCCTTCTCCTTCCTGGAGGGGGCGGCGGAGCCAGAGGCGGTGGCGGAGCGGGCGGCCTCCCTGGGCCTGGGCGCGGTGGCCGTCACCGACCGCGGCGGCGTGTACGGCCTGCCCCGTTTCGCCAAGGCGGCCCGGCAGGTGGGAGTGGAGGCGGTGGCCGGGGCGGAGGTGGTGCTGGAGGACGGCGCCCGCTTACCGCTGCTGGTGGAGACCCCCCAGGGCTGGTCCAACCTGTGCCGGCTGCTCACCTCGGGGGCGCTGGGCCGCCCCAAGGGTGAGGGACGGGTCAGCTGGGAGCTGCTGGCCGGCCACGCCGCAGGGGTGACGGCGCTCACCGGTGGGGTGGCTGGGCCGCTGGTGCGGGCGCTGCACGGGGGCGGGGAGGAGGCGGCGGCGGGGGTGCTGCGGCGACTGGTGGGGATCTTCACGCCGGCGCACCTGGCGGTGGAGTTAAACCGCCATGGGCGGCGCGGGGAGGAGGCGCGCAACGCCGCCCTGGTGCGCCTGGCCCGCGCCGCCGGTGTTCCCTGCGTGGCCACCCAGGACGCTCTCCTGGCGAGCCCCGCCGATGGGCCGGTGGCGGACGTGTTCACCTGTCTGCGTACCCATACCACCCTGGATGGCGCCGGACGGCGGCTGGAGGTCAACCGTGCCCGCTGCCTGCGCTCGCCCGCCGCCATGGCGCGCCTGTGGGCCGATCTGCCCGAGGCGGTGACCGCCACCGCGCAAGTGGCTGAACGCCTGACCTTTCGCCTGGAGCAGCTGCCCTACCGCTTCCCCGCCGCCCAGCTCGCCGAGGGGCGGGACGAGAACGCCGAGCTGCGAGCGCGGGTGGCGGAGGGGGCGCGGGAGCGCTACGGCACCCCCTCGCCGCGGGTGGTGGCGCAGCTGGAGCGGGAGCTGGCCCTCATCGCCAAGCTCGGTCTGGCGGGGTACTTCCTGGTGGTGCACGACATCGTGCGCTACTGCCGGCGCCGCGGCATCCTCGCCCAGGGGCGCGGCTCCGCCGCCAACTCCGCGGTGTGCTACGCTCTGGCCATCACCGCCGTGGATCCGGTGGCCATGGACCTGCTGTTCGAGCGTTTCCTCTCCGAGGAACGGGGGGAGTGGCCGGACATCGACCTGGACCTGCCCTCGGGGGAGCTGCGGGAGGAGGTGATCCAGCACGTCTTCGCCACCTACGGCGAGCGCGGCGCGGCGATGACCGCCAACGTGATCACCTACCGGGGCCGCTCGGCGGTGCGAGAGGCGGGCAAGGCCCTTGGTTTTGCCGAGGAGCATCTGGACAGAGTATGCAAGTTCATCTCTGGTTGGGGGTTCGAGAAGGACCCCCGCACCGAGCTGAAGGGCTACCTGGCCCAGGCCGGGTTGGATCCCGGCGAGCGCCGGGCGCGCCTACTGGTGGAGGTGGCAGCGCGCCTGCTGCACCTGCCCCGCCACCTGGGGCAGCACTCGGGCGGGGTGGTGCTGGCGCGGGGGCGGCTGGACGACGTGGTGCCCCTGGAGCCGGCGAGCATGCCGGGCCGGCGGGTCATCCAGTGGGACAAGGACGACTGCGCCGATGTGGGGATCATCAAGGTGGACCTGCTGGGCCTGGGGATGCTCAAGGTGCTGCAGGAGGCGGTGCCCATGATCCGCGCCCACGAAGGGGTGGAGGTGGACTTGGCTCACCTGCCCCCCGACGACCCAGCCACCTACGCCATGATTCGCGCCGCCGACACGGTGGGGGTGTTCCAGATCGAAAGCCGGGCACAGATGGCCACCCTGCCGCGCATGCGCCCCCAGCGCTTTTACGACCTGGTGGTGGAGGTGGCGATCATCCGGCCCGGCCCCATCGTGGGCAAGATGGTGCACCCCTACCTGAACCGCCGCCAGGGGCGGGAGCCAGTGACCTACCCTCACCCCGACCTCGAGCCCATCCTGGCCCGCACCTTGGGGGTGCCGCTGTTTCAGGAGCAGCTCATGCGGGTGGCCATGGTGGCGGCGGGGTTCTCCGGAGGGCAGGCGGAGGAGCTGCGCCGGGCCATGGCGGCGAAGCGCTCGGTGGAGCGCATGGCCAAGCTGGAGAGGCAGCTGCGCGAGGGGATGGCGGCCCGGGGGATCACCGGCGAGGCCGCTGAGGCTATCGTGCAGGGGATTACCTCGTTCGCCCTCTACGGCTTCCCCGAGTCCCACGCCGCCTCCTTTGCCCTCATCGCCTACGCCTCTGCGTACCTGAAGGCGCACCACCCGGCGTGCTTTTTGGCTGCCCTCCTCAACGCCTGGCCGATGGGGTTTTACCACCCCGCCACCCTGGTGCAGGATGCGCGACGGCACGGCCTACGCGTCCTCCCTATCGATGTGAGCCACTCGGGGTGGGGGTGCCGGGTGGAGCGGGAGGCAAAGGACCAGCTGGCGGTGCGGTTGGGGTTGCGCTTCGTCAAGGGGCTGCGGGAGGAGGCGGGTCGGCGGATCGAAGAAGAGGCAGCCCGGGCCCCCTTCGCCGACGTACGGGAGGTGGCCTACCGCTGCGCCTTACGCGCCGAGGAGCTGGCGGTGCTGGCGCAGGTGGGGGCGTTCGCCTCCCTGGGGGCCAGCCGCCGCACGGCGCTGTGGCAGGCGGCGGCGCTGGACGGGCGGCGACCTCCCTTGGCCCGCGCCATGGAGGGGGACCCGTCCCCCAACCCATTGCCAGAGATGTCCCTGCCTGAACGTTACGCCGCCGATTTGACCGGCGCCGGGGTGACCGTGGGTCGCCACCCCCTGGCCCTGCGCCGGGGAGAGCTGGCGCGGCGCGGGGTGCTAGCCGCTCGCCAGCTGGAGGCTCAGCCCCACGGCCGGCGAGCGCGGGTGGGAGGTGCGGTGATCGTGCGCCAGCGCCCCGCCACCGCCAAGGGGATGTGCTTCCTTACCCTGGAAGACGAGACCGGCTTTGCCAACGTGGTGGTCCAGCCGGAGCTATTTCGCGCCCGCCGCGCCGTCATTGCCGGCCAGGCGCTGCTGGAAGTGGACGGTGTGGTGCAGTCGCGGGACGGTGTGGTCACCCTACTCGCTCAGGAGGTGCGCCCCCTGTTGGCTGCCACGCCAGCCCCTCCGTCGCGGGATTTTCACTAGAGGCGGGACCCTCTTGGCCCCTCGTGGGCGGCGCGGCGGCGCCAGCGGCGCCTGCTTTAGAAGCGACCCGTGGACCGGCCAACGAGCAAAGTGCTGGGATCCAGCACCAACCCCACCGAACCCGCCCAGCTCTTGCGGGCGGAGGTGCGGTCCCACAGGTACGAAACCTCAGTGATCAAGGTGGCACTCGGTCCGAGGGCCACATTGGGGCCCAGAGTGAGGTGGAGGGGCCAGGGGTTGCCGGGCGTCTTTTCACCGGATACCTCGCAGTGGAAACGCCAGCGCTCCCCGGCTGGCACGAGGAGGCCGAGCAGGGGGTGCACCGCCCAGCCGTCGGCCTGGCGGTAGGCGGTGAGGCGGGCGTAGGGAGTCAGTCCCCGGTATGGCCAAGAGATCTCTGCGCCGCCACCGTACCACGCCTGGCGCTGCTCAGCCTCCCGGGGCAGGACGAAGCCCCCCACCTCCAGCCACAGGTCCAAGTTCACCTCCTCATCCAGTGGGAGGGAGAGGATCGCCAGTCCCCCCAGGTCGTCCTCCTCCCCGAGGCTGGCGAACACGCCCAAGGATAGGTTTTCCATCGGGCTGCCTCCCAACACGGTGGACAAGGTCCAGCGGCGCTCCTGGTTGGCGGTGAGGTGCACCTCCAGGTTGGAAAACCCCCGACTCCACGGCTGCACCAGGTCTGCCCCAGCTGCGAGGCCACTGCCCAAGACACCGTGCACCACCAGGATCGCAGCCCACCAACGCATCCCCCACCCCCGTGGGCCAGTTTACCATTTGTGAAACATTATTTCAATCGCAATACTTAGTACTGACAAAGACCGATGCGATGAATCTTTCGCCCCGCTCTCGCTCCCATGCCCCGACTGGGGTTCCCAGCCCAGCCGGGCCGCACCGGTGGACGGGGAAAGGTGCGCAGTGGCAGCCTCAATCTGGGTCAGCCGGTGAGGCTCGCTCTGAGGTAGTCCCGGTTGAGGCGGGCGATGGTGGCCACCGAGATGTTTTTGGGGCACACCGCCTCGCACTCGCGGTAGTTGCTGCAGCCGCCGAAGGCCTCGCGCTCCATCTGAGCGAGCATGGAGCGCACCCGCAGGTAGCGCTCGGGCTGGCCCTGGGGGAGCAGTCCCAGGTGGGTGATCTTGGCGGCTACGAAGAGCATGGCGGCGCCGTTGGGGCAGGCGGCTACGCACGCGCCGCAGCCGATGCAGGCGGCGGCGTCCATGGCTTGCTCCGCCGCCGCCTTGGGGACGGGGATGGCGTTGGCGTCGGGGGCGGAGCCGGTGCGGGTGGAGATGTACCCGCCAGCCGCCATGAGGCGATCGAAGGCGCTGCGGTCCACCACCAGGTCTTTGAGCACCGGGAACGCCCTGGCCCGCCACGGTTCGACGAAGATCACCTCGCCGTCCGCGAAGTGGCGCATGTGAAGTTGGCAGACGGTGGTGCCGGGCAAGGGACCATGGGCGGTGCCGTTGATAACCAGTCCGCAGGAGCCACAGATCCCCTCTCGGCAGTCGTGCTCAAAGGCCACCGGCTCCTCGCCGCGGGCGATGAGCTGTTGATTCAAGTGGTCGAGCATCTCTAAAAACGACATATGCTCGCTCACCCCGTCTACAGGGTAGGTGACGAACCGCCCCTTCTCCCGAGGGCCGGCCTGGCGCCAGATGTGGAGTTCCAGATGCATAGGTGCGCTCCTTCCTTGCCTTATGGCCTTAGACGTAGCTACGGGTGGCGAGCTTCACAGTGGTGAACTCCAGTGGCTCCTGGTGGCGGATGGGGGCGCGCCCCTCCCCCGTCCACTCCCACACCGCCACATGGGCGAAGCGCTGGTCGTCCCGCTGGGCTTCGCCCTCGGGGGTTTGGTACTCCTCGCGGAAGTGGCCGCCGCAGGACTCCTCCCGCGCCAGGGCGTCCCGACACATGAGCTCGGCCAGCTCCATGTAGTCGGCTACCCGCCCGGCTTTCTCCAGCTCTTGGTTGAGATCCTCCCCCCGGCCAGGAACGCGGGCTTCCTGCCAGAAGCGCTGGCGCAGCTCGGCGATGCGGGGGATGGCTTGCTGCAAGCCTTGGGCGTTTCGGCTCATGCCGCAGTAGTCCCACAGTAGCGCCCCCAGCTCCCGGTGCAGGTCGTCCACTGTGCGCGGTCCCCGCAGGGCGAGCAGGCGGGCTTGCCGATCCTTCACCTGGGCAACGGCGGCGCGACACTCGGGGTGATCGCGGGGGACGGGCTGCAAGCGGGCACCCGCCAGGTACGCCCCCAAGGTGTAGGGCACGATGAAGTAGCCGTCCGCCAGCCCCTGCATGAGCGCCGACGCTCCCAGGCGGTTGGCACCGTGGTCGGAGAAGTTGGCCTCGCCTAGCACGAACAACCCGGGGATGGTGCTCATTAAGTTGTAATCCACCCACAGCCCCCCCATGGTGTAGTGGGGGGCGGGGTAGATGCGCATGGGTACCTGGGTGGGATCTTCGCCGGTGATGCGTTGGTACATTTCGAAGAGGTTGCCGTAGCGCTCCTCGATCACCGTACGCCCAAGGCGCTGGATGGCCCCGGTGAGGTCCAGATAAACCCCGCGGCCGCCGGGGCCGACGCCGCGCCCCTCGTCGCACATGCGTTTGGCGGCCCGCGATGCCACGTCCCGGGGGGTGAGGTTGCCGTAAGAGGGGTAGAGGCGCTCCAGGTAGTAGTCGCGTTCGTCCTCGGGGATGGCGACGGGGGGGCGCGGATCCCCGGGTTTTTTGGGTACCCAAACACGTCCGTCGTTGCGCAGGGATTCGGACATCAAGGTGAGCTTGGACTGATGCTCCCCCGTTTGGGGGATACAGGTGGGGTGGATCTGCGTAAAGCACGGGTTGGCGAACCCGGCGCCCCGTCGATGCGCCCGCCAGATGGCGGTGGCGTTGCACCCCTTGGCGTTGGTGGACAGGTAAAACACGTTGGAATACCCGCCGGTACACAGGAGTACGGCATCGCCCAACCACACCTGCACCTCTCCACTAACCAGGTGGCGAGTGACGATGCCCCGGGCACGGCCGTCCACCACCACCAGGTCCAGCATTTCCGTGCGGGGGTGGACCATCACCGTGCCCGCCGCCACTTGGCGGGCGAGCGCCGAGTAGGCGCCCAGCAGGAGTTGCTGACCAGTCTGGCCGCGGGCGTAGAAGGTGCGGGACACCTGGGCGCCACCGAAGGAGCGATTGGCTAGCGTGCCGCCGTACTCCCGGGCGAAGGGGACGCCCTGGGCGACGCACTGGTCGATAATCGCGCTGGAGACCTCGGCGAGGCGGTAGACGTTGGCTTCCCGGGCACGAAAGTCGCCACCCTTGATGGTCTCGTAGAAGAGCCGATACACGCTGTCACCGTCGTTCTGATAGTTCTTGGCGGCGTTGATGCCGCCCTGGGCGGCGATGGAGTGGGCGCGGCGGGCGGAGTCTTGGTAGCAGAACGCCAGCACTCGGTAGCCCAGCTCGCCTAAGGTAGCGGCCGCGGACGCGCCCGCTAGGCCGGTGCCCACCACCAGCACGGTGTGCTTCGCCTTGTTGGCGGGGGACAGGAGGGGGAGGGAGTCCTTGTGGCGGGTCCACGCCGTGGCGAGGGGCGGCGAAGGCAGGTGCGGGTCAAGGTTCATAATCCGTGACTCCTTGCCGATCTAGGCGACCCATCCCAGCCACACGGCCAGGGGGATCGACACGTTGCCCGCGGCAATGCCGGCGGCGATCAGGCGGGCGAGGGTGCGACGGAGGGGATCCCAGCGGGGGTGGGCGAGACCGAAGGTCTGGGTGGCGCTCCAAATCCCGTGATAAAGGTGCACGCCCAGCAGTACGTTGGCCAGCATGTAGGCGAGCGCTACCAGGGGGACGCGAAAGCCCGCGACGACGTTGTGGTACACGTCGCCGGGGACGTACTCGGGGTGGACGCTACCGAAGGTGAAGTGGAGCAGGTGGTACACCACGAACGCGGCGATCACCGGGCCGGTGAGGAGCATGGAGCGGGCCGCGGCGTCTGCTTCGCGGTAGCGTCGGCGAGCGTAGGGTACCGGTCGGCTGCGCCAGTTGCGCCAGGCCAGGCGAGCGGCGTAGGCGATGTGCACCGCCACGCAGCCCAAGAGGACGAGGCGGACCACCCAGAGCGGGCCGGGGTTGGCGTGGAGAAAAGCAGCGTAGGCGTTCAGCGCCGCCGCGCCGCGGTAGATCTGCAGATTCCCCAGCAAATGGCCCACTACGAAGAGAAAGAGGATGAGACCGGTAGCGCCCAGGAGCAGCTTCTGGCCAACCGTGGTCTGGGCAAGCTGAATCTTCGAGCTCATCGCGTTCTCCCTTGTGCCAAGCGGGCCGCACGGGGGCCGCCGAACCGGGGCGTTGTGGGGGGCGAAGTCATGGTAGCGCGGCGCGGCGGGGAACGCCAGCCGGTGAACCGGAGATAGAATGACCACCCATGTCCCTCACCCTGTCGGAGCTGAGCAGGTACGTCCCGGGATTAGAAACCGTCCCGAGTGCCCTGCAGGATCGCCTCCTGGCCGCGACGCGCCCTTTGGAGGCCGGCGTTGGGACGTTTCTCTTCCGGGCGGGTGATCCTTGCAGCCACTTGGCCGTGCTGGCGGCGGGCAGGGTGCGGGTCAGCGCCGCGGCCGCCTCGGGGCGCGAGGTGCTGCTGTACCGTGTGCATCCCGGGGAGCTGTGCACCATCACCATGAGCTGCCTGTTGGGCGAGGTCTCCTACCCGGCCGATGGGGTGGTGGAAAAGGCAATACGGGCGATTCTCTTCCCCCGTTCCCTGTTCTTGGAGCTTTACGATCAGTTGGCGGGGTTTCGTTCGGCGTGCCATCGCCTCTTTGCGGGTCGGCTGGTGGACCTCATGACCTTGGTGGCGATGCTGGCCTTTGCCACCACCTCGCAACGGCTGGCCGCCGTGCTGAGCCGGCGCGGGCCCCGGGTGCACGCTACTCACGAGCAGCTGGCCGCCGAGTTGGGCACCTCCCGCGAGGTGGTGACCCGCGCCTTGAAACAGCTGGAAGAGGCGCAGCTGGTGCGCACCCACCGCGGGTGGGTGGAAGTGCTCGACAGCGAGGGCCTGCTCCGCCGTGTGGACGGTCTTTGGTGACCAAAGTCACTGACAACTCCCACTCCCCAGGGAGAATGGGAACATGTTCTGGGTGTGGAGGTGCACATGATCCACAACGTGGGGGGTCTAGACCGCGTGGCGCGGGCCGTCGTGGGCGTCGCGATTCTCGGTGCGGGGTTGTACTTCAAGAGCTGGTGGGGGCTGCTGGGGTTGGTGCCTCTCGGCACGGCCATCTTTCGCTTCTGTCCGGCCTATCTACCGTTCGGGCTGAGCTCCTGCAAGGTGAAGTAAAGCCTTGAAGTAGGCCGGTCAGGACCGCTCGCAGTCGACGTTTCTTGGGGGGGACATGGGACGGCTTTTCTTCGTCTTCGTGGTGGCAGTGTTGAGCGCAGCCGTGGCCTTGGGGTAGACCTTTTCCGTGTCCCTGCGCGGGGACCGCCAGGTGGGGGCGGCAGGGGACCCCGATGGATGGGGGCATGCGGTGGTCACCCTGGACGGCGGGCGGGCGTACTTCTTTCTGTGGCTCTCCGGCGTTGCCGCGCCCACGGCGGCTCACGTCCACGCCGGGCGGCCGGGGGCCAACGGGCCAGTTGCTATCTCCTTCCCTGCCGCGAGTTTTTCCGACCAGGGGGGAGGCGTGTTCCGTGCCGTGGGCTGGGTGGAGGTGGATGCTGGTGTGGCCTCGGCCATCGCTGCCGACCCCACGGCCTACTACGTCAACGTCCACAACGCCGAGTTTCCCGGCGGCGCGGTGCGGGGCCAGCTGTTGGGTGAGGGCGCGGCGCCGGGGGCGCTGGCCACCGACCTGCGCGGAGCGCGGGAGGTTCCCGCCCCTGGGGACAACGATGGCAGTGGCCATGCCACCGTCTTCCGCCATGGCGCCAACCTGATCTTCTACCTCTGGGTGAAGAACATCGGGCCTCCCACCGCGGCCCACATCCACACCGGGGCGGCGGGGGTGTCGGGCCCAGTGGCGGTGGGGTTCACGGGTGCCACGTTCGTGGATGGGCAAGCCGCGGGAAGTGTGCCGATAACCGACCCGCAGTGGGACGCTCTTCGGCAAAATCCAGCGGGTTTCTACGTCAACGTCCACAACGCCGAATTCCCCGCCGGCGCGCTGCGGGGGCAGCTGGGGGCCACCGAGACCACCCTCTACCTGCCGGTGGTGGCGCGCAACCCGGGACAAGGCTCGAGCGTGTTCGTCACCGACCTACGCATCTTGAACCTGGCCGACAGCGACGCGGAGGTGTTCGTCTCCTGGTTCCCCAAAGGGGGCGGGGGAGCCGCCGGGCCGGCGGCGGTGCGCCGCGTGGTTGTCGCCGCGGCTGGAGAGGCGGTGATCAACGACGTGGTGGGAACCCTGTTTGCGGCCAACGACCGCGGTGCCCTGGGGATCGCGTCCACTGTGGCGCTGCGCGCGGCGGCGCGCACCTTTAACGACCAACGGGCGGCGGGGAGCGGCACCTTCGGGCAGTTCGTGGAAGCTCTCAGCCGCGAGCGCGCCTTTTCCAGCGGCGCACTGCTGTTAGGCTCGCACCGGCCGAAAGCCGACGGGCGCGACTTCCGCCTCAATGCCGGGTACTTCAATCCCAACCCGTTCCCGGTGACCGTAACCTTCAACCTGCGCACCCCGGGCGGTGCGGAGCTGGCACCGCCAAGCCAGCGCACCCTCGCCCCGTGGGCCAACGACTTGGCGGCGTACCACGCCTTGATCCCGGGTGTTCCCGCGGGGGCCCAGTCGCAGCCCGCCTTTTTCATCACTTACTCGGCCACCGCGCCGGTGTTCATCTACGCCTCCCTGGTGGACAATCTCACCGACGACGGCCTGCACGAGCCCGCCCAGGCGATCCCTGCCGCCCTGGTGCGGTCGCTCAACCGGCCTCCCGACGGCGTCATCACGTCCCCCCCCGGCAACGTCACCATCGTTGCGGGCCAGTCGGTGACCTTTGCCGGCAGCGTCAGCGACCCCGACGGCGATGCGGTGACCGTGCTGTGGAACTTCGGCGACGGGCAGAGTTCTACGGCTCTTAATCCCGGCCCCCACACCTACGGCACCCCCGGCTCCTACACCGTTACCTTCACAGCCACCGACGTGCATGGTGCCGCCGATCCCACGCCGGACTCCCGGGTCATCACCGTGACCCAAGCGAATCGGGCTCCAGAGGGAGTGATCATTTCGCCGCCCGGGAACGTGACCATCGTTGCGGGCCAGTCGGTAACCTTTGCCGGCAGCGTCAGCGACCCCGACGGCGATGCGGTGACCGTGCTGTGGAACTTCGGCGACGGCGTGACCTCGACGCAGCTCAATCCAGGTCCACACACCTACGTGAGCGCCGGGGTGTTCACCGTCACCTTCACGGCCACCGACGCCAAGGGACTGTCAGACCCCACCCCGACACCCGCACCATCACCGTGAACGCGGCGCCGACGGCCACTTTAAGTCGCGTACAGGACGAGATTTTCGATCGATCCTGTATCGGCTGTCACCCACCCAACGCGGGGCTGGATCTGGAGCGGGGGAACAGTCACGGCAGCCTGGTGAACGTCCCCTCCTCCCAGCAGCCAGCGCTGATGCGGGTCAAGCCCGGTGATCCTGATGCGTCGTACCTCTACCGCAAGGTCGTAGGGGGCCCCGGGATCAGCGGCAATCGCATGCCCCCCGGGGGACCGTTCCTGTCCACCGAGAAGACGCAGTTGCTGCGCGACTGGATCCTCGCCGGTGCGCCCAATAACTAGGATTTTCTGGGGTTACAGGGGGTGGCTGCTGGCGGCCGTGGCGGCGCTTGCCCTGGGGTGCGGCGAGGTCAAGCCGCTGGCCACCGGCCCGGATGGGGGGCTCCCCGACCCCAGCGCCACCTTCACCCGCGTGCAAGGAGAGGTGTTCGCCGTGTCCTGCGCCCTGTCGGGCTGCCACACCGGGACCGCCCCTGCCTCGGGACTGGATCTTTCACCGGCGGCGGCGTACGGGAATCTGGTCGGCATCCCCGCCGTGCAACGCGCGGGCCTCAAGCGCGTGGAGCCGGGGGACCCGGAACGCTCGTACCTGGTCAAGAAGATGCGCGGCGATGCCGACATCTCCGGTGGGCGCATGCCCCCCGGCGGCCCGTACGTGGAAGCACAGGTGCGGCTGGTGAGCGACTGGGTGCGGCGCGGGGCTCCCCGCGATTAGTGAAGGAGGTGTCGTGGGCGTGCTTGGCGGGTGGCGCTTGGCGGTAGTCGGGGGGCTCTGGCTGGCGCTGGCGGGGGACGCGGTGGCGGAGAACCGTCTCGTCAATTTCCCCACCCACTTGCCGATGGGGCGCGGGATGTTGCAGGTGGTGTTCACCCACCGTTTCACCCAGTCGGTGGCCGATGGGGGCGGCCGAGAGTTGTTCGGCCTCGATTCCAGTGCCGATGTGGGCATTGGGCTAGATCTGGGGTTGGCGCGCAACTTGGAGGTCAGCCTGTACCGCTCGTCGTTCTTCAAGCAGGTGGAGGCGGCGGCCAAACTCACCCTGGCACGGCAGGACGGTGGCTCCCCCGTGGGGTTGGCGGTGCGGGTGGGCAGCGGCTATCGCGCCGCTCGGCGGGTGGAGGAACGCTGGCTGGGCTTCGCCCAAGTGGTGGTGGCGCGGCGCTTGTCGGAGTACGTGGAGGTGTTTGTGGTGCCGTCGTTTGCCTCCGACACCCCGAGCCTGCGGCGGGCTGCCAATGTGGGCGTGGCCGCCGCTTGGCACCTGCCCCGGGATTGGGGTGTGCAGGCGGAGCTGACGCCCGCCAACCACGACGCTCCGGGGGGTACGACGGCGTGGGCGGTGGGGGTGGTGAAGGGGGTGCCTGGCCACGACTTCCTCATCTTCTTTGGCAACTCGCGTGCCACCACCGTGGATCTGCTCACCGGCACGGACCTGCCGGGTGGGTACAAGACGGGCGACATCCGGCTGGGGTTCAACATCACCCGCCGGTTCCCCTGAGAAGACGTTGCTCTCGCCCCACGCCGCGGTGGGAACAGAGTTGGTGCGTCCCGTGTTGGCCGGGGGGTGAGGAGTGGGCCGATGGGTGTACGTCTTGGAAAGACGGCGCTGGCGGTGGCGTTGGGCGCTGGGCTGTGGGGATGTGGCGGGTCGGAGCCGAGGTCGGCGCCGGCAGGCGGCGGCAAGGGCAACGGGCCCGAGCTGGTGTCGGTGAACGGCGCGCAGTTGATGCAGCGGGTGCGCAGCTCCCAAGCCCAGGTGGTGCTGGTCAACGTATGGGCGACGTGGTGCGTGCCGTGCCGGGAGGAGTTCCCGGCGCTGCTGCAACTGGCGCGATCCCTGCCCCAGGAACGGTTGGATTTGGTGTTGGTGTCCGCCGATTTTCCCGACCAGGCGGAGGCGGCGCGCCGTTTTCTCGCTTCGCAGGGTGTGGCTTTCCCTTCGTACCTGAAGGAGGGGGGCGATGAGGAGTTCATCGATGCTCTAGCGAAGCGCTGGTCCGGGGCGTTGCCAGCCACCTTCGTGTTCAACCGCCAGAGGGATCTGGTGCGGTTCTGGGAAGGGGGCGCCAGTTTCGAGGAGTTTCGCGCCGCGGTCGAGGCAGCGGCGCAATCCAGTGAGGGAGAAGGAGAGCAGGTATGAAGAGGATCCTGGTTTTGGCAGCGGTGGTGGGATGGGTGGCGGGCATCGCGTCGGCGTTGGAGCTGGGCGACGTGGCCCCGGCCACCACGGTGAAGATGAAAGACGTGAGTGGGCGGATGCTGTCCATCGCTGACGTGCGGGGGGAGAAGGGCACCTTGGTGATCTTTTCGTGTAACGCCTGCCCTTGGGTGAAGGCGTGGGAGACGCGCCTCGCCGAGTTGGGCAACCGCGCCCAGGAGATGGGTTTCGGCGTCATCGTCATCAACCCCAACGATCCCGCCAAGGTGGCCGAGGATTCCTACGAGGTGATGCAGCAGCGCGCCAAGGAGCGCGGTTTCGCCTTCCCCTACGTGGTGGACGACACCTCCGGGGTGGCCAAAGCGTTCGGCGCCACCCGCACCCCCGAAGTGTTCCTCTTCGACGGCGCCGGTACGCTGGTCTACCACGGAGCCATCGACGACAACGCCCGCGAGCCCGAGAAGGTCACTAAGCGCTATCTGGCGGACGCTCTGCAGGCGGTGGCGCAGGGGCAGAAGGTGGCCATCGCCGAAACCAAGGCCTTGGGTTGCACCATCAAGTGGCGCTAAAGAGCAGGGCGCCCGGGCGGCGCCCTGGGGCGCTGCTCGACGCCCCGTGATGGCGGGCCGCTACCCTTCGATGAGGCGGGTGGACAGGTAGCGCTCGCCCCGATCGCACGCTACGGCCACCACCACCTTGCCTTCGCCCAGGCGGCGCGCCTCCTCCAGCGCCACGTACAACGCCGCACCGGTGGAAGGACCGCAGAAGATCCCCTCCGCCCGCATCAGTTGGCGCGCGGTGCGAAACGCGTCCTCATCGGTGACTTTGGCGTGGCGGTGGATGCGCTGGGGCTCCCAGATGGGGGGGGTGTAGGCGCCGTCGAAGTGGAGAAGGCCTTCGATGCGGGAGTGGGCGTCGGCCGGCTCGACGGCGACGATGCGGGTGGCCAGGCCGGCAAGGGCGAGTCGCCGGGAGACCCCCATGAGCATGCCCCCGGTTCCTACGCCGGCGACGAAGCAGTCCAAGCGCCCGCCCGTCTGGGCCACCAGCTCGGCGCCGGTACCCTCGAAGTGAGCCTGCCAGTTGCCGGGGTCCCCGTTTTGGTTGAGGTAGAAGTAGGCCTCGGTGTCTTGGGCGGCCTCCTCGACGGCCCAAATGTGGGAGTTCTGGTCCTGACCCGAGGTCAGCACCACGTCGGTCCCCCACGCCTTCATGATCTTGCGCCGTTCGATGGACTTGGTTTCGGGCATGAAGATGCGGGAGCGGTAGCCCATCACCCCGGCGATCATCCCCAGGGCAATGCCGGTGTTGCCCGAGGAGGCATCGATGATGATGTGGTGGGGCTTGAGCCGGCCCTCGGCCCGGGCGCGCTGGAGGATCATCTTGACGATGCGATCCTTCAGCGATCCGGAGGGGTTCCACGCCTCCATCTTGAGGAAGACCGCCGCCATGCCCGGCTCGACCATGCGGCGCACGGGGATGAGCGGCGTGTTGCCGATGCAGTCGATCACACTTGACGGACCCACGGCCACTCCACCATGATGCCGGCCTGGCGAGCCGGCGAAGGCCAAGGATACACCCACCGGGCAGGTGCGGCAGCGCATGGGCGGGAGGAGAACCATGGCAGCGGGAGACGAGGAGGAGGGGCGGGACGACCTTGCCCCGGAGGAACTGGAGGCGGCGCTAGGCAAGGTCGCCTCATGGGTGGCGGCTTACCGCCGGACGGTGGCCTCCCTCCCGGTGTTGGCGCGGGTTCAGCCCGGGCAGATCCGTCGCGCCCTCCCCCTCGAGCCGCCCCAACACGGCGATGGGGTGGAGCGCTGGCTGGAGGATCTGGATCGTATCGTCATGCCTGGGGTGACCCACTGGAATCATCCCGGTTTTTTGGCGTACTTCGGCATCAGCGGCTCGGCCCCCGGCATCCTGGCGGAGACCATTGCGGCGGCGTTCAACGTCAACGGGATGCTATGGAAGACCTGCCCGGCCCTCACCGAGCTGGAGCAGGTGGTGGTGGGGTGGTACGCCCGCGCCCTCGGTCTGCCGGCCGAGTGGTTCGGGATGATCACCGATACCGCGTCCACGTCGACCCTGGTGGCTCTCACCGCGGCGCGGGAGGCGGTGGGGGTGGACGTGCGGGAGGAGGGGCTGGCGGGGATCCCACCGCTGGTGCTGTACTGCTCGGAGGAGGCACACTCGTCGGTGGAGAAGGCGGCCATCGTCCTCGGGGTGGGGCGCCGCCACGTGCGGCGGATCCCCACCGACGATCGCTTCCGCATGCGGCCCGACGCTCTGGATCACGCCTTGCGGGAGGACCGCAGCGAGGGAAGGCTGCCCTTCGCCGTGGTTGCCACGGTGGGGACCACGTCGGCCACGGCCGTGGACCCGGTACCGGCCATCGCCGAGGTGTGCCGCCGGCACGGCGTCTGGTTGCACGTGGACGCCGCCTACGCCGGCAGTGCGGCGGTGGCGGAGGAGTTTCGCTGGGCGCTGGCCGGCTGCCAAGAGGCCGACTCGTTGGTGGCCAACCCCCACAAGTGGTTGTTTGCCCCCATCGACTGCTCGGTGCTGCTCACCGGGCGGCCCGATGTGTTCCGCCGCGCCTTTTCCCTGGTACCCGAGTACCTGCGCACCGACGCCACCGGGGTGGTGGATCTGATGGACTACTCTTTTCAGCTGGGGCGGCGCTTCCGCGCCCTCAAACTGTGGTTCGTGTTCCGGCACTTTGGGACCGAAGGGCTTAAACAGGCGGTGCGGCGCCACGTGCGCCTGGCGCGCACCTTCGCCGCGTGGGTGGACGAGCACCCAGGCCTGGAGCGCCTGGCGCCGGTGCCGTTCTCGGTGGTGTGCTTTCGCGTGCGCCCCCCCGCAGTGAGCGACGAGGAGGAGCTGGAGCGCTTGAACCTGGCCGTGTTGGAGCGCGTCAACGCCCGTGGTGAGGCCTATCTCTCCCACACGCGGCTGAAAGGAAGGCTGTGCCTGCGGGTTGCAGTTGGCAATCTAGGTACTCGCGAGCACCACCTGGAGCGGACCTTCACGCTTCTGTGCGAAGAGGCTGGGCTACAATGAGCCCCCCGCAGTGGGGGGGAAGGAGTGGCCGTGAACGATCCCGAAACACCTGGAGTTGTAGAAGCGGCTGATCCAGGATTCTCGGAGCTCTTCGACGTGACCCACGTGGTCGCCGATCTCCAGGAAGAGACCCGGGAGGCCGTCATCTCTGCCATTGTGGCGAGGGTTGGCGAGCTGGGTTTGGTCAGCGATGCCAAATGGCTGGAGACGGCGCTCACCGAGCGGGAGCGGATGGTGCCGACGGCGATGCCCAACGGCGTTGCCTTCCTCCATGCCCGTCACCGCGCCGCCGAGAAGTTTCCGCGGCAATTTCTCTTCCTGGCCCGCTCAAAGAAAGGGGTGGCGTTCGGCTCTCCGGACGAGCGCCCGACCCACCTCTTCTTCCTGCTGGCGCTACGCAAGGACATGGCGCACTTGCGGTGGCTGGCGCGCCTGTCGTGGATTTGCCGCAACCGCGCCACTGTCGCCAACCTGGTGAAGGCCGCCGACGGTGAAGAGATCGCCAAGCTGCTGCGCTACGCGGTGGAGGAGCTGCCGGGCAACCTCAAGCAGCGCCCCTAGCCGCTCACGTCCAGGGCGGCCAGCCGCAGCACGGCGGTAAGCACCGACTCTCACACCGAGGGGCGTCACCCACGGCCGTGCACAGCGGCTTCCCTCCTCCTGCCCACCAATCCCCACCTCCGCCGGCCGCCCCGGCTTCGCCACCCTCGACGCCGTGAAAAAACCACACCCTGATCCCGCCTCAACCCCGCCCACGGCCACCGAGGCGAACCCGGCCCCTGGGAGCGCGGGCCGCAGGCCCGCCCCTCGAGGGCGATCGACCGGACAAAGCTCACCTCCCGTCCCTCGGGGCAGCGCTCTGCGATCCACCGTCAGGCCCGCCCTTTGGGGGACATGCCTTAAGCCTATTGAAAAGGCCAACCCGCTACTTGACAAAGAGAGAGAGAGAGAGAATGGCATTCAGCAAGCCCGGCGGGGTGCGCTCTACGGGGATGAGGAAGGGGTTGGTGGTTGTGCTGGCCAGCGTCGTCGCGTTGGCATCGTCTGCGGCCTTCGCTTCTTGGTCATCTAACTGTTTCATCTGTTGGAAGGACGGCGGCTACTTCGGCGACGATCCCTGGTACTGCAACCAGGCCGATGATTTTGGCTACAGGAACTGCTCAGCTTTGCCACGGAGTTGTGCCAACTGGGAGCCGCTGTGCCAGCGTGGTCCCATCGCGGATATGGACTGCTACTACACCGCCACGGGGTGGGTCTGCTTGAACACGTAGCACGCAGGGTGGCCGTCGATGCCGGGAATACGCTGGTCGTGGTGTGCAGCTGTTTTTGCTTTGGGTTTGCTGCCGCAAGGGGAGGCGGAGGTGTCGCCTCGCTCCTATCTCCAACGCCTGGCGGCGGCCCCCGTGTGGGAGCAGGCGGCGCTGGCGGCCGACGCGCTGGCCGTGTACCCCGGGCACCCTCAGTTCCTCCTCATCCTCGGCCGGGGGCTGTACTACCAAGCACACTACCGCGGCGCCCGGCGCGCACTGGAGGACGCCCTGGCGGCGGCACCACCGGACGCTGCGCTCCTGCGCGGAGCCTGCCAGCTGTCGTTGGCGATCCTCGATGCCCACGAACCGGCCAAGCGGCAAGACGCCTTGGGTCGCCTGCGCGAGCTTTTGAGAGGCGAGGATCTCACCCCCGCCGACCGTCTCTTTGCTCGACACGCGGCGGTCCGGTTGGCCGTGTCGTTGCGCCGCCTAGAGGAAGATCGGGCCCACGTACGCTGGCTGCGGGCCCAGGAGCCCAGGCTGGATCAGACTGCCAAGGAGATGGTCCTCCTGGCGCGCCTGGAGCTGCTCCTGGCGGAGGGGCGTGCGGCCGACGCGGCGCCCTTGCTGCCACACCTGCACGAGGCCGGCGCCCCCTTGGTGCGCTTTCACGGCATCTTGGCCAGCATCCTTTGGGACCTTCCGGCAGAGCTGGAGGCGGCGGTGCCCACCGTGGTGGAGGCGCAGCTGCCCGGCAACATGCGCGGCAGCTTCCAGGCGCTGCGAGTTGGGCTGGCCGGGGGCGATTGGCTGCCCTACCTCAGCCGGCAGCTCCAAGAGTTTCCCTACGATCCCCACGGCTACCTGGTGGGGGCGTGGCTGGCGCGCGGAGAGGGCCGCCAGGGGTGGGCGTCCTGCCTCCAGCTGTACCGCGCACAGCTACCGTTGAGTCTGTGGTGTTCGCCCGCGTGGGGAGCCGAGGTGCCACAGTGAACGTTCGCGCCCCTTTGGCCGGCGTGCTGTGCGTCGTCTTGGCGACCCCCGCGCCGGGGGCTGCGCCGCGGTACGCCTGGGCGCGGGAGGATGGCTCGGTCCACCTGGCCATCACTACCCTGCGCGTGGTGGGTACCTTGCGGCAAGGGGCAGAAGCGGTGCCCGGCGCCACCCTCGAGGTGTCCGCCGATGAGGACTTTACCTTGAAACTGCACACCGACGAGGAGGCCCGCTTTCGCGCCGTGGTGCCCCGACCGGCCCGCTACATGGTGGTGGCACACCTCCCCGACCAGCGCCGCCAAGTAGTGCTCTGGAACCTAGCGGACGCCCGCCCCGGAGAGGAGCTGCAGCGCGACATCGTGGTGACCCCACGGTGGCTCAAAGGAAAGGTGGTGAACCAGGCGGGGGCCCCTCTGCCCACCGCCCGGGTCACCTACCGCGCTCGGGATGTGGCTCGCGGGGAAGAGGTCATGGGCGAGGCCGCCGTGCGTCAGGACGGGAGTTTTGCCGTCCCTCTGGAGGAACAGAAGGGCCTCGAGTTGCACGTGGGCGGCGTGGACGGGTTCCTGCCGGCCTCCTTTTTGTGGCCCTCCTCTCCCCCCGAGGAGGTCACCGTGGTCCTGGAGGAGGGGGTGGACGTGCGGGGGGTGGTCGTGGATGGGGCGGGGCGGCCGCAACAGGCCACGGTGGCGGTGGTGGCGGATCTATTCGAAACCGGCGGACCCCGTACCCCCGCCAGCGGCGACGGCACCTTTCGCTTCACCACCCCGCGCAACGCCACGGTGGTGGCGTGGAGCTCCGACGGCGTGGCGTGGGCTCACGCACAGGAGAAGCTGGAGCTGCGCCTCGCGCCCCGTGGGGAACCGGCGCGCGTCGCCCTGGCAGGAGCCGAGGAAAAAGAGCTCGCCCGCAGCCGCCTTGCCTTGACCCATGTGGACGGCCGGCAAGTGCCCTTTTGGCTGCTGGTGAACCTCCAGCGGGAGCGCGGCGTTCGACCCCTGGTGGATGGCGCTGGGACGGTGGTGTTGCCCGGCTTGCCGTCGGCGCAGTACCGCCTGCTCCTGCGCACCCGTGGCGGAGTCTTGTGGACGGCCCCCGTGGTTCTCCCGGGCACCGGAGTTCTCCACCTGGTTCCCGCCCAGCCGTGAACCCGCCCAGAGCCTCCCACCGCCGCTCCCGGGGAGCGGCCTGCTGGGCTCGTTCTCAGCACCCGTTGACTGCCTGAGACCCTCGCCCCCTGGGCGGCCTGCGCGCGCCCCTCGGCCCGTGGCGCCGTCGCCGCGGTCCGTTGTTCGTGCCTTCCTCCCGCCGCCTTTCCTTTCTCCCTCCGGGCAAACCTGCAACAAAATGCGCGATATATTCTTCGCAAACCACCAGCTCAGCGAGATTGTTTGTACCGCGACGCGGCAGCTTGACAGTTGCGAAAGATGCCTAATTAAATACCGCCCCAGCGTCCCAAAGCTACGCGGGACCACGGCGAGCGGCATGAGCCTGTTCTTCTGTGGCATTCGGGGCCCAGAAAGGAGCAAGCGATGTCGCAGCGAGAAGGGCGAGGCCTAACGTGGTTTGTCGCTCGCCGGCGCCTTTTGGCAGCGGTGGGCATGGTGGGTTCGTTGTTGTGGTCCGGTCCGCTTTGGGCGGCGCTGACCCCGCAGAAAGTGGCCCAAGCCCTGGCCACTTTGGAGCGGGGGTCGGTGGCTAACCAAGGGCAGTGGGATGAAAAGGCCGCCTTTTCTGCCCCCGGGTACTTTGGGGCCACCTGGGTGACCCGGGAGGGGGAGCTGCGGCATGTGGTGACGAAGCGGGAGGCCTGTGAGGAGCAAGTGGTGGGGCCTTCCGAGCTGGGGACGGCCTTGGCACCTTTCCGCGAGCCCTATGCTGCCCAGAGCTGGGTGCTTGCCGAGCGCTGGGTGGGGGGGAAGGTGACGGCGATGCGGGGGGAGGAGGAGCTTGCCAGCAGGGTGAGCTACTTCGTGGGGGAGGATCCTGCCAAGCACCGCTCGGGGCTTGCCACCTACCGGTACGTCTCTTTGGGGGAGGTGTGGCGTGGGGTGGAGGTGAAGCTGAAGGCCACGCAGCAGACGGTGGAAAAGCTGTTTTTCCTCGCTCCTGGGGTGGATCCTGGGGTGGTGCCAGTGGAGCTGCAAGGGGCCAGGGGCCTGGAGCTTTCGGAGGCGGGGGAAATCCTGGTGGGAACGGGTCTTGGGGCGCTTGCGCTGTCGAAGCCGTTGGCCTGGCAGGAGAAGGGCGGCGAGCGGCTGCCGGTGGCCGTGGCTTACCGGATTTTGGGCAAGGACCGCTACGCCTTCCACGTGCAGGGGGTCGATCCTGCCTTGCCCTTGGTGATCGACCCGATCCTCCAGGCCACCTACCTGGGGGGGAGCTGGGACGACGAGGCCTGGGCCCTAGTCATTGGGCCGGCGCCAAGCTCCGAGGTGTACGTGGCGGGGTATACCTCCTCCACCAACTTCCCCACCACCGCCGGGGGGGCGCAGGCCACGTATGGCGGTCAGGATGACGCCTTCGTGGCGCGACTTACGGCAGATTTGGCGGGTAGTGTGGCGGACATGGTAGCCAATAGCCCCACCGTGCCGCCTTCCCTGGGCCCTGGGGGTGGGTATGCCTTGAGTTT
>Ga0209017_10001184_pt1 | contig 21028 bp, 16 predicted proteins | sample YNPBryunderm2012_FD_185812 | JGI IMG/M metagenome (GOLD analysis project Ga0209017, IMG submission 185812) | Anoxygenic and chlorotrophic microbial mat microbial communities from Yellowstone National Park, USA - YNP Bryant MS undermat 2012... ... | reverse complement strand
GGTGATCGCCTGCGTCGAGCGGGGTATCCACGTCTTTTTGGAAAAGCCAGTGGCCCGGTTTTTGGCCGAGGCGGATGAGATGGTCGCGGCTTGCGAGCGACATCATGTGAAAGTCGCGGTTGCCCACCAGACGGTCTACAGCCCGAAAATCAAGATGGTGAAAAAACTCCTGGCAGATGGTGCCATCGGCGAGCTGCTTGAATGCACCGGGTTCGGCAAATGTGATCGTCGCGGTGGCGGCGAAGATTTGCTGGTGCTCGGAACGCACAGCTTTGATCTGATGCGGTTTCTGGCGGGAACGCCCCGCTGGGCGTTTGCCCGCATCCAGATGAACGACGGCCGGGTGCCTGTGGCCGGAGACATTAAGCAAGCCGGAGAAAATATCGGGCCAGTCATCGGTGATCATATCGTCGCACTTTACGGCTTTCCTGGTCTGGCGGTCGGGCGATTCACAACGCATCAACCACGGCCCGGGGCGGGGAGCAAATACTGGCTGGAACTGCGGGGCACACGGGGCTTGATGCAAGTCGGTTTCGGCGTGAACCCCCCTGCGTATTTTTGTGACGAACCGACCTGGATGACGGGGACAGGAGCAAAATGGCAACCGATCACCGCAGCGGGGATTGGTGTCGCAGCGCCACCCCTTGCGGCGGAGTACGCGGCATTGAACGGCAACCGGTTCATCATCGACGATTTAATCGCTGCCATCGAAGAAGATCGTCCGCCTCACAACAGTTTACAGGATGGTGTGGCCGCGCTAGAAATGATCATGGCAGTGTATGAGTCGTTCCGCCTCGGAAAAGCGGTGGATTTGCCGCTGAAAAATCGGAAGCATCCCTTAACTTTGTTGTGAAAGTCGGCGGCAACCGGGTATCGGAACTGAGCGGTCGTGCGAGTCGATGGTGACAGAGCTGATCGGAGTGTTTTTTTCATCCCGCCAAGTGTCGGGAAATCGAATTCCGGGTGGGTTTCGCTTGGCATGTGCGTCTGGATCGGCTAGAACATGAGAAGTTTATGGTAAGACTCTGCCCCGGGCAGAACCGTTACCCACGACGGACATTTGTGGGGGCTCCGTTGGAGGATGGCTCTCTATGGCGCGCAAATGCGCCGACCCGGCAAGTGGCCGGGTAAGCACTCTCGGTCAACGCCGATCCGATCGGTTTGTTCATGGCCTTGTGTCGGCAGAACGCGTGGTTTTTGTTTCGCATGTCAATCCCGACCCGGATAGCTTGGCGAGTATGCTCGGTTTGGCTCATCTGGTCGAAAGCCGGTTAGGAAAACCGACCTGCCTGACACGCGATGGGCTGATTTGCCGGGCGGAAAATCGGGCTATGGTTGAGGTTCTGAAGATTAATCTGACCCCGATTGAAGAGATGGTTTGGAAGGATGGCGATGCCATCGTCATGGTCGATAGTCAGCCCAACACCGGCCGTCATACTTTTCCCGAACATTTACCGATTTATGCGGTCATCGATCATCATGACACCCCGGGCGATTTGGATGGGGTCGCCTTCGTGGATATCCGGCCGAACATGGGGGCCACCTGCACGCTGGTCACGCGGTATTTGAAAGAGCAGGATGTGGCGTTAACCGAGAAAGTAGCCACGGCGCTTTTGTATGCTTTGGAAACAGAAACGACCGGGTTTCCGCGTGAGGCGAGTGCGGCCGACGACGAAGCCTTGCTGTTTCTTTATCCCCTGGCTGATAAGGATCTCATTGCGGAGATTCGCAACGCTCGTTTACCGCACGATTATTTCGGCAGTTTTTTGCAGGCCTTGCAGAGTTCATTTATTTATGACCGCCTCGTGATCAGTTGGGTGAATGAATTGTCTCAGCCGGAACAAGCCGCTGAGATCGCCGACTTTATGATCCGGTTTGAAGAGGTTGACTGGGCGGTTTGCGGTGGTGTTTACGGCGATTCTCTGATTCTGTCGATCCGCTCCGCTCTCGCCGAAGCGAAATGTGGAGATTTGCTTCGGCAAGTCGTCGGGAACCTGGGGAAAGCCGGCGGTCATGATCGGCGAGCTGGGGGCTGTGTCAAGTTGAGTAGCACCTCGGCGTCAGCGATCGAAGATATGCAAAGCGAACTTCGCCGGCGATTTTTGAAAGCCTTAAAAATTGAGGATGTTCGCGGGCAGCGTCTGGTGCCATTGCGAGAGATCTTGCAAAATCTGCCCTGCTGATACACCCGTCGCCAGTTGCGTGAAGGCAACGATCAGCTCGTGTTGGCACGAGCTGCTTCCGCAGCGACCGGCCGACCGGCTTTCCAGCGGAGCCAGTGATCGACCAGGGTTAAAGCCATCATGGCTTCCCCCATCGGGATAAAGCGAGGCAGTAAGCAAGGATCGTGGCGACCGCGGACGAAAATTTCCGTGGCTTCTCCTTGGCGTGTGACCGTCGGTTGCCATCGTGGAATTGAGCTGGTTGGCTTGATCGCGACCCGGCAGACAATCGGTTCGCCGCTGGAAATTCCCCCAAGAATACCGCCGTGCCGGTTGGTTGCCGTATGAATTCTCGGTGGTGGGGGTAGATAATAATCATTGTTTTCGCTCCCCCGCAATGTCGCCGCTTGGAAACCGGAGCCGTATTCAAAGCCGACGACAGCAGGAAGCGACAGCAACGCTTTACCAAGATCGGCTTTAAGTTTGTCGAAGACAGGTTCGCCGAGGCCGGCGGGTAGGCCGACGGCCACCAGTTCCGCGATGCCGCCGATCGAGTCGCAATCTTTCCGGACGCTGTCGATGAGGGAGATCATCGCGGCGGCCGCTTGCGGATCCGGGCAGCGGATCGGGGTGGCTTCCACTTGTTCTAGGGAAATTGCCGTCGGATCGGGAATTACGGCCCGGACCGTGCCGACCTGCGTGACGTATCCCAGCACCCGGATTCCTTCAAGCGCCAGCAGCTTTTTTGCCACGGCCCCGGCTGCGACTCGGCAAATTGTTTCGCGGGCACTGCTGCGGCCGCCACCACGGTAATCCCGAAATCCGTATTTGGCATCGAACGTGTAATCCGCATGGCCGGGACGATATTTGTCGGCAATATCACTGTAATCTTGGCTGCGATGATCGTGATTGCGAAACACGATACCGATTGGGGTTCCATCAGTTTTACCCTCGAAGATTCCGGACCAAATTTCCGGAAGGTCGGCCTCATCGCGTTGTGTGGTAAGTTTTGATTGGCCCGGCTTGCGGCGCTGAAGATCGGGCAGAAGATCATCGACGGCGAGGGGCAAGCCCGCCGGGCAGCCATCGATGATGCAAAGATACCCCGGGCCGTGACTGACACCGGCCGTGGTGACTCGGAAGAGTTTGCCGAAGGTGTTGCCTGCCATGAGGAACGTTCGCTGAATTTTCAGGTTTTTGAGTTTCAGCCGGAGTTATCCCCCCGACTTATCTGACATTACTTTAGAGGGTCGGCACGATTCTGGGGAATCGATCTTGGGGGACTCCGCACACAAGGTTGTTGTTATGCGAATGCTACGAGTTACGGCATTACTTCTGGTCGGAGTGATTACCCTCGCCGTGATGGCGACGGCTGTCGCACAAGTGCGGGAAACACCCCCACCACGGTACGGGGTGGCGGCCGATTTACGGGGCTACCCGCAAGCAACCCCGAAAATGGCCTTACAATCGGCGATTCAAGCCATTGAATTGAACCGGCTCGACTATTTAGCGGCGCATCTGCTTGACCCCGAGTTTGTTGATCGTCAAATCGCCGTGCGATTGCCACTGGTCCAAGAAGCAGCCGACCGCGAATTACGCTTGCTGCGAGCCACGCAGCGGCAAAAACCACAGCAGGTTTCGCTGGCAGAACGATTGCCGGATGAGCCGGATCAATTTGCCGTGGCGGTGGATCAGCGTGCCCGGGTGCTAGCCTTCCAGTTACTGGTCCGTGACATCCAGGCGACATTAACAGAGCTTCCAGGTCAGGTCAAAGATCTTCGCCGGTTCCTGAGGCTGCCTGAGATTCTTGCCGAGGGGGACACCGCGACTGCCAGCCACCCCGCGGTGCAGGATCGACAACTCTTTTTCCGTAAAATCGGCAGCCGCTGGTACATCGAGGATCGGCAACAGGCAACTGCAGCGCCACAAGAAGCGAATCCCGGCAAATAACGCGACGGCCCGAGACGTTGTTTCAGTCCAGAAACTGATTGAAATCATCGCCCATGATGCCCAGGCTCAGTGACTCTGGGATTTTTCCACTTTCAAGCTATCACGTCCTTGTCCGGTTCTGTATGAGAACCCGTGACAATGATGCCAGTCCGAGTGTGTGGTCATGCCATCCACGATCGACCTTCGCAGTGATACGGTGACGCAGCCGACACCCGAAATGCGGGCAGTGATGATGCAAGCTGCCGTCGGAGATGATGTTTATGGTGAAGATCCCCCCACAAACGCCCTGGAAGAGCGAGTGGCAGCGGAATTTGGCAAAGAAGCCGGTTTGTTTCTGCCATCGGGCACGATGGCGAATCAGATTGCCATCCGAATACAAACACGTCCAGGAGACGAGTTGCTAAGCGAAAGTACGAGCCACATCATCCTCTGGGAAGCGGGCGGTCCTGCGGTTCACAGTGGTGTCAGTTGCCAGACCCTGCTGGGGGAATACGGAATTCTTCATCCGAGGCAATTCGAAGGCACGATCCGACCGGATGACATGCACTCGGTGCGAACCCGGCTTGTTTGCCTGGAAAACACTCATAACCGTGGTGGTGGCAGTATCTATCCGCTGGCATATTTGCAAGCGATCACGGCCTGGGCCCACCGGCACGGGCTGGCCTGCCATCTCGATGGTGCCCGGCTGTGGAACGCCATGGCAGCAACGGGCATTCCTGGGAGAGACTGGGCAGCAGGATTTGACACCGTTTCACTCAGCTTCAGCAAAGGCTTGGGTGCCCCCGTCGGTTCGATCCTTCTGGGGAGCCGCGACCTCATCCGCGAAGCTCGGCGGATGCGAAAACTGTTCGGCGGAGCCATGCGTCAGACCGGGTTTCTTGCCGCGGCGTGCCATTATGCCCTCGATCATCATCGGGATCGACTCCGCGAGGATCATGCTCATGCACAAATTCTCGCAAATGCCATCCGGGAGGTTCCAGGGTTTCACTTAACGCCACCACGCGTGGAAACAAATCTCGTCTGGTGGCAAGTCGATCCGGAACTCGGAACCGCAGCGGCGGTGGCCGCTCGCTTACGAGAGCACGGAGTGTTAATTGCGGCACTGGGAGAGCGGGTGCTCCGTGCCTGTACACATTTGAATGTCACCCGAGCGGATTGTGAACGAGCCGCAGAATTCCTTCTCAGATATGCTCGCAGCGGCTAACATGCAGGCATTCCGGTCGTGATCGTGGCCGCTGGAGATTTCAGAAACCTCATGCAACTACCCACCCGCTTGCCCGCAAAGCTGCATCGTCGTGTCTGTTTGGTCATGACGGACGATGCCTTGCTCGCAGAAGAGTTGTTGTCTCGCAAAAAGCTTGCCGCGGAAATCTTGGGACGACTGGCCGATCAGACCTTACTGATCCGGCCCGGCCGGGTCGATGCCGTTCTGGAAGAACTTCGAAAAATGGGGCACACCCCGCAAGTGTTCGGGAAGTCGTAGAAGGTCCCGGTCGTCGAGGTCTTAGAATACGTTTATGCAACTTCCCCAGGCTGAGTCATCGCTTGAGCATGTCCGGCAGTCACTGGCTTGCTACCAGGAAGAGTTATTGCTGAATGTGCTGAATCGGCTGGTAAAACCCCGGCTCCTTCCGCAGCGATCGGAACTGATCGAGCGGATTCTCGCGACCCTCGGGAATCCGCCAGTGGTCGATCGCCGAATCCGAGACTTGCCGGAAAATTCCCGCGTCTTGCTGACCTGGATCGGGCTGAGTTATCGCCCGACGTGGAAAGTGGGGCATCTGGTGACAGCGTCGGCTTGTCTCGGCCATGCCGACGGTCTTTTGCCGATTCTGCAATTGCTTGAAACCGGTCTGCTTTTTCCAGTCATCAGCGATCCCGGACAGCCGATCAACAATTTTATCAACTGGATTGGCAGTGCCGGGACTTGGCAAGCCACCGTGTTTTCCCCACCGCTGGTTGTTGAACGTGCCCGGCATGAACCGCTGGAGATTCCACCACCAGCGCTGGTGGAAACATCGTTATCAGCCGAGGAAGAGTCGTTGCGGCCACCCAGCCCGGTGCTGCTAGCGGACGGCTTGGAGTGGCCGCTACGGTTGGCCGCGGTCTGGCAACTGGTCCAGGCCGCCCCGATGCGTTTGACACAAGCAAAGTCGCTGTTCAAACGAGATCTAGCGCGATTGGAAGCCGATGAAGTTTTGAAAGCGCCAGCACCGGATCAATTGAGTTCGCTTCCGGAAATCGGTCTATTCGCCCTGCTGTGGGCCGAAGCGACCGAATTACTTCAACTGAATAACGGGGAATTAATCGCAAAGCCATTTCCAGAATACTGGTCAGACGATTTACGGGCGACCCTGATTCAGCTCTGGTCGGGATTGCTCGCGGTCGAGTCCTGGGATCCGCTGCGGGGCTACCTGCTGCCAGCGGTAGGAGAGCCGCCGTCACCGTTTCCGACCGCGGCACCGCTGATCATGCTTTTGCTTGCACGCTGCCCTCCGAAAGCCTGGATCGAACCGAGCGAGCCGAGCGGCTGGCTGTGGGAACATCATCCTTCGTGGGCAGGCCAGTTGCCGGCCGACGCGGCCAAGAATCGCGGGCGAGAATGGGTGGAACGCTTTCTCCTGGGCATCGCTTACCCGCTGCAACTCCTCGAAGTATCGCGGCATTCCAGCGGACTGCTCTGCCGATTGAGTTCCTTGGGCCGAAGGCTCTTTGCGGGAACTGTCGAAGCCGCCCCAGCGGCTCAGCCAAGTTATCCACAAACGCTGATGATCCAGCCAAACGCCGAGATTTTGGCGTATCGTCAGGGATTAACCCCGGCGTTGATTGCAAAATTGTCCCGATTTGCCCGCTGGAAAACTCTCGGCCCGGCCTGCACTTTAAGTTTGACCGCCGAGCAAACATATCGTGGGCTTGAAAGCGGGTTGACCTTGCCGGGCATCATTCAGACGTTAAACCAGCAGGCGCTGCGGCCGGTGCCAGCTTCGGTCGTTGACTTGCTGCAACGCTGGGCGAACAAACGTGAGCGGATCCGCGTCTATTCGGCTGCCACACTGGTCGAATTCCAGAGCCCCGCCGACTTGGATACGGCCATCGCTCGAGGAATCGTCTCGATCCGGGTGACGGATCGGATCGGTTTAACCGATGATGGCCGAGAGCCGGATTTCCGGCAACTCCGGTTGATCGGCAACCGCGATTATGAGTCTCGCCCTCAGCAATGTCTTCAGATCGCGGCGGATGGTTTAACGCTGACCGTGGATCCGACTCAGGCTGATTTATTGCTCGAGGCGGAGATCAGCAAATTTGCCGAACCGTGCCCCGATGATTCCCCCGGGATCCGACGCTTTGCGATTTCCCCGGATTCATTGTCTCGAGGGGTGCGTGCCGGCCTGACCTTAAGCGAATTAGAACAATGGTTCGACCAGCGCTGCGGCCAACCAGTGCCAGCATCGGTCCGATTATTTTTGACCGGTTCGACGTCCGGCACAATCGAATTCGTCCGGATGTTTGTACTGCTGCTCCCGAGCCCCGAGGTAACCGACGGAATTCTGCAATGGCCGGAAACCTCGCGGTGGCTGGGCCGCAGGCTGGGTCCGTGCGCCGTCGAGGTAAGCGAGGCAAACTACCCTCACCTGCGTGAGACGCTAGCTCGGATCGGAATAACCCTGCCGAATTCGCCGCAAGAGGCAGGTTAAGCGTACACTGCCGATGACCGTGACCCGCCAGGCACAGATCATCGGGCAGACAATCGCCAGCATGTCCTAAATTATTTGGTTGCTGGGGCTTTCAGCCACTTATCGGCGAACTGCAAGTAAATTTGCCAGTCGGCCGGAGTCATATCGTGCTTGCCGGGGCGGATCCAGTACCCCAGCCGACTGGAAATCAGCTGGTTTTCTGGCGGCATGGTGGTTTCCGTGATCCCTTCCACACCGTAAAGCCGATACACTGGGTTTGCCGCGACCAGCACCTCAAACTGACCAGCTGGGTTTGCCCACTGATCGTCGGTGGCACAGGTGAAAAGCACTGGTCGAGGAGCCACCAATGCGACGAGCTGGTGTTGATCAAAGGGTAGCCGGCTTGGATCATCGCCGAAGCGACTGAAGTTGGGAGCGAACCAGTGGGGGAATGCCGTGGTGATCCGCTTAACGGTTTCCGCCTTGGGATTGTTGCTGCGGCTCGGGCCAGCCCCGCCGCAGCCCGATTGATTCGCTACGGTCAGGGAAAACCGAGGATCGAGGGCAGCCGCGAGCAGGGCGGTTTTCCCGAGCCGAGAATGGCCGACCACGGCCAGCCTGTCTCGGTCGATTTCGGGAATCGTCTGGAGGTGATCGGCGAGACGTTGCAACCCCCACGCCCAAGCCATGATGGCCCCGGTGGCATCGGGAACAGGGGGCTGGGCATCTCGGTCGGGCATCAAGAGGTGATCGAGACCGCCGCGAACCGTGGGATCGTCGGGGACAATTTCTCCGTAATACGCGGTAGCGAGGGCATAGCCGCGGTCAATAATGGTTGCCAGCGGCCATCGGGTCGAGACGCCGCGGCCAGCCTCGGTCGCCCGATTGTTGTTTACCACCGCGCTGGGCCGCATCCAGGCGGTCGGAATCCGAACTTTCGGATGCTTCGTGAGAGTGTGATTCCCGGTGAAATTCAGTCCGAGAAAGACAGGCACTGCCCCCGTTCGCTGGTTCGGCAAAGCCAGGAGCAGATGCACCGGGGTGGTGTTGTCGGCCATTGTCACGGCATATTCCCGCAAAGTGATTTTCCCGTCATATGCCGACTTATCTTCGAACAACAGCGTCGCTGAGATCTTGGCAACCACTTTCGGAATACGGCCGTACATGTAATGCTGGAAAAGGGCTGAGATTTCTGGTCGGGCCGTGGTTTCCCATTCAGATTTGGTGGTGACAATCTTGCCGGACCGTAACTTTAACGGGTTCGGAAATGTTGCCTGGGCGGGTAGGCGTTCTGGCGGGGGATAATCCGCCGGGATCGCGTGCCGTGGCGTTGCTAGAACAATCACACCAGTCAGAATCAACGGGAGGGCAGACAGCGGCTTGATCATCGCTTCGACCTTGAAGGAATGTCGTGGAGAGGTTAAGTGACGCTTGCTTTGGCACTTTCAGGCAGTTCCCGTGGCAAGCACCCATCCGGAAATCACACGAATTTAAGCCGGGTTCTTGAGGAGGTAGCAGTGGAGCTTGTCCTGATCCCGGATATACAGCTTGCCGTTGGCGATGGTCGGGTGCGGCCAGCTCGGTTTGCCGCTCGGCTGGGGGATTTTGAAGCCCGAGATGGGCTGAAATTCTTTCGGATCGGCGGCGATAAGCGCCATGACGCCGTTTTGATAGCGGAAATAAAGGCGGTTGTCGGCGTAGGCAACGGCTGCGGAACCGGAACCCTGGAAGGGACTGGTATCTTCGGCCCAGAGAATTTTCCCCGTTTTCAATTCCACGCATGTCGGCAGGCCGTTGTTGTGGCCCCGACCCAGGTAAATGTAACCGTTGACCAGCACCATGCCGCCGTGGTGATTCTGCAGTTGCTTGGCGGGGTAATACTTGAGTTCCTGAACCCGGACCTCTGTTTGATTCGGGATCAATTTGAGGAGGGCAGCACCGCCGTCACCGTAGCCGGTCGAGGCGAAGACCAGATCACCGGAGACAATCGGGGTGGGGATGTTGGCGGTGCCATTCATAATCTTGGTGTATTGCCAGAGGAGTTTGCCGGTCTGAGCATGCACGCCGACAACGCCGCCGGTTTTGCCGAGCAAGTTCACATACATCGGCACGCCGCCGACCACGGTTTTGACCGCGGAGGCGTAACCACCAGCGCCACCGGGGTTCGGAACCGCGGCTTTCCAGATGACTTTTCCGGTGTCCGCGTTTAAGGCAATCATCGCTGCTTGTGGACTTGCCGGTGTGGCGATTACTTTGCCATCATCCACGAGTACCGACTCACTGTAGCCCCAGGATTGAACTGTGCCGCCAAAATCGCGAACGAAATTCACACTCCAGAGTTGTTTTCCGGTGGCCGCATCGAGGCAGGCGAGTGTGCCGTCGCAGGCAACGGCGTAGACTTTGCCATTCGCATAGGTGGGAGTGCTGCGGGTGCCCTCGTTGTAGCCGACTTTCCGACTGTCGGCAAACGGAGTGGCCCAGCGTTCCGAGCCGTCCCGTTCATTGAGCGCGAAGATGTATTCTTGATTCCCACGTTTGCCTGTCCCGAAGATGACACCATCGACCACGGCGACCGTGCTATAACCGCCGCCCAGCCCTGTGACTGTCCAGGCCTTTGGCGGTCCGCTTTCTGGCCAGGATTGCATCAACCCTTTTTCTGGGGCGATGGCATCCCGATTCAGCCCCCGGAACTGCGGCCAATCGGTCGGCTTGACCTGCAATTCAGCGGCGGGAGCCAGCACGGTTGCGGCGACCGCGAACAGAATCGTCAACATACGCTATTCTCCTGGAGAATCGGACCGGGTGTGAGGGTTGTTCGGAGAGCTTTTGCCAGTTTAAGAAGTTCGCAATTCAGTGCAAGGGAGCCGAGGCTTCGCCGCCAGGTTCAGCAGCAGTATCAGCAGCCAAGATCCCGGCACGGTCGTCCGGCAAGATCACCCAGATTTCGCCAAACGGTTCGGGTTGTTCCAGCCAGACCTGACGTTGTTTGATTAATTCGAGCAAGGCCAGGAATAAGCTGATTAACCGCGACTTGGAATAGGGTGGCGTAAATAAATCGCGGAAACTGACCCGATGTGCGGCCCGGACCTGTTCACGAATCTGCGCTTCGTAAAGATGTTGCGGCGTCTCATCGACAATCACCGTGGTGGGACGGAGCGACTGTGTTTCTCGCATCAACCGGGCAAAGGCTGAGACCAGATCCCAGAGTTCCACGGGGCGGACAGGGCGGACCGCCCGAGCCTGCGGCTCTGGCACGGGCATGCGGGCCATTCGCAAGCTGGCTTGCTGGGCTCGTTCTTCGAGTGCCGCCGCGGCATCCTTAAATTTCCGGTATTCCAGCAGTTGCCGCACAAGTTCCCGGCGTGGGTCGTCTTCGACTTCGCCAGCAGCTTCGACGTCATTGGGCAACAGCATCCGGCTTTTCATTTCCAGAAGTGTCGCCGCCATGACCAGAAAATCACCCGCCAGTTCGACATCCAATTCGTGAATGGTTTCCAAATATTCCAGGAACTGATCGGCCAGTTTCGCAATTGGAATATCGAGAATGTCCACCTCGTTTCGCTTGACGAGATGGAGCAAAAGATCGAGGGGACCGTGGAAGGTATCGAGGGCAACCAGGTAATTGGCCATCGTGGCTGTACCGTGACCCGGGGGCAAGCGTTGCATCGGCTCGGCATGCGGCCGGGTCTTCCTGACCTTGGCCGCGAGCGGCAGGAAATTACCGCCGTAATTCTGCCCCGTAAATCGCTGCCGAACCGAGTTGCTCTTCAATCCGCAAAAGCTGATTATATTTCGCGATCCGGTCGGTTCGGCTGGCGGAACCGGTTTTAATTTGCCCGCAGTTTGTGGCCACCGCCAGGTCAGCAATCGTGACATCTTCCGTCTCGCCGCTGCGGTGGCTCATAATCGCTGTGAACTTGTTCCGCTTGGCCAGTTCGACCGCCTCAAGGGTCTCGGTAAGGGTGCCGATCTGATTGACCTTAACCAGGATACTGTTGCCGCAGCCTTCGGAGATGCCGCGTTGCAGTCGTTGCGTGTTGGTGACGAATAAATCATCGCCGACCAGTTGGATTCTATGTCCGAGTTTGGCGGTCAATTTCTGCCAACCAGCCCAGTCATCCTCGGCGAGCCCGTCTTCGATGGAACGGATCGGATATTTTGCCGACAATGCCACCCACAAATCAATCATTTCATCCGAACTGATCACCTTTTCCGGGTTGCTTTTGAAGAAGCAGTAGCCTTCCCGACCTTTGTGCTTCGCTTCTTCATAGAGTTCAGTGCAAGCCGCATCGAGAGCAAATACAACTTGATCACCAAGTTTGTAGCCCGCTTTTTCAATAGCCAAAGCGATGGTTGCCAGGGCTTCATCGGCGGACGGAATATTTGGAGCAAAACCGCCCTCGTCGCCGACGGCTGTATTCAGTCCTTTGTCCTGAAGTACTTTTTTGAGGCTGTGAAAAATCTCCGCCCCCATCCGGAGAGCTTCGCGAAATGATTCGGCACCGATCGGCATGATCATGAATTCTTGAAAATCAACCGTACTGTCCGCGTGTTTGCCACCGTTAAGAATATTCATCAACGGGACCGGCAGAACGCGGGCATTCGTGCCACCGACATAACGATACAGCGGCATCCCGGCAGCTTGTGCTGCTGCGTGAGCACAGGCCAAGGACACGCCGAGAATTGCATTGGCGCCGAGTTTGGCCTTGTTCGGCGTTCCATCCAGTTCCAACATCATCGTGTCGAGCAAGACCTGATCCGCGACATCCTCACCGATGAGAGCATCCGCGATGACGCTGTTGACGTTCTCGACGGCTTTGCGAACCCCTTTGCCGAAATAACGGGATTTATCGCCGTCGCGGAGTTCGATCGCTTCGTGGGCACCAGTACTTGCTCCACTGGGAACCGCTGCTCGGCCAAATGCTCCGCCATCTGTCAGCACATCCACTTCCAGCGTCGGATTTCCCCGACTGTCGAGAATTTCTCGCGCCTGAACCGACACAATGGATTCACTGCTCATTGGCACACTCAGATTCGGGGACGAAGAAAACAGATCCGGCGTTGCAAGTCGAAGGTTACCAGCGTCACTTTACGGTTGCGGAGAATGGCATATGGCCCCAAGCTGCCGGGTCAAGACTCGTTGTCCGAGATAAATCGTCCAGGGTGGCCGGCGCCCTGGGTTTCATGATCAGGAACCATGATTATTTTCTACGCCGCTGCACCATTTCCGGATGATGGCGAGCCATTTCCCCTTCCACAAGGTAAATGACCTCTTCAGCGATATTCGTGGCGTGATCGGCGATCCGTTCGAGATTCCTCACTGCGGAAAAAAGCGATAGCGATGGTTCCAGCTCTTCCGGTTTCTGTTTCATCCGCGTGATCAGTTCGACGATGATGGCATTGTTGTCGGCATCTACCAGATCGTCTTGTTGAATGATGGACCGTGCCGCGTTCGCATCCAACTGGACAAATGCATTAAGGCTGTCGCGGACCATCGTCGCCGTCCGCAAGGCCATTTTGTGGATACGCTCGGGCACCTGGGGAAACGGCGGCCGACTCACTTCCAGTGAACGCTCGGCGATCCCCACAGCCAGATCTCCCATCCGTTCCAGATCGGTGACCAGCATCAAGACTGCACTCACTCGCCGGAGATCGACCGCCACCGGCTGATGCAGCGCTAAAATTTTCAGGCATTCATTCTGGACTTGGTTCTCGGCCAGATCAATTTCAGAATCGCTTTCAATGACGCGCTTGGCTCGATCTGCATCGAACTCTTGCAGCGACTGGATCGATTGGATAATCGCTTCCTCGACCAAACTCGCCATGTTCAGCACCGAGCGTTGCAGTCGCTCCAGGTCGCGATGCATATGCTTCGACACTAGCGCACCCTCCCGTGGACGAGCCTTTGACGTGATCTGATCAGGAAGAGTAAATCGTAGAATTATTGCAAAAGTGGCGGTATCGACAATCACACGAAATTGTTTTTACGGCATTTTCGAGGTGGATGACTTGCAACGGTGGGCTGAGCGAAGTAAGCGGCATCACTCCGCGGGGCTAACGAGCCGGCGATTTGTTTCAGAACTGCTTCGCTCGAGCATCCGTGTCAATCAACGATCACAATCGCTGGCCAAGTGGCAGGACAGTTGCCGAATAATCAGCGCCAGCGTTCACGAACAGTCCCACCTCCCGAATCGGTCACCGCACTCGGCATCGGACCTCTTGACGCCGCTCAGAACCGATACAATGCCACTTAATTCCTTGTCACCTTTGGATCTCTGTGAGGCTTCCTCCGTCATGACCATGCCTTACCTGTTTACCAGTGAATCGGTGTCGATGGGCCATCCCGATAAAGTGGCGGATCAAGTAAGCGATGCCATCCTGGATTTTTGCTTACAGCACGATCCGTACAGCCGGGTGGCGTGTGAAACGATGGTTACCACCGATTATTGTGCAGTAGCCGGGGAGATCACTACGCAGGCCCCGTTAACCCGCAAAAATATCGACCGTGTCGTCCGGGAAGCAATCGCAGAGATCGGCTACACCGACCCTCGGATCGGCTTTGCTGCCGACACTTGTCAAGTCAGTTGCTTGATTCACAGTCAATCTCCGGATATTTCGGTCGGTGTTGATAGCGGTGGGGCCGGTGATCAAGGGATGATGTTTGGTTTTGCCTGCGACGAGACACGCTCGCTGATGCCGTTGCCGATTTACCTTTCTCACCGCCTCGTGGAAAACCACGCCGCGATGCGTCGCGACGGCCGACTTCCCTGGGCTCGCCCCGATGCCAAAAGCCAGGTAACCGTCGAGTACGCCGCGGATGGGACACCCAGCCGGATTCATACCGTCGTCCTCAGCACCCAGCACGATGAAACCGTGATGGAAGGCGCGGGCCGGGAACGCCGCTTCACCGAAGCCGCCCGCCGGCAATTGATCGAAACCTTGATCTTGCCCACCTTGCAGGCCGAGCGTCCGGACTTGATTCGTGGCGAGATTATCTACCACATCAACCCGACCGGGATTTTTTTGGAAGGCGGCCCTCACGGCGACTGCGGCCTGACCGGCCGGAAAATCATCGTCGATACCTACGGCGGTCGTGGCCGCCATGGCGGCGGTGCCTTCAGCGGCAAGGATCCCACGAAAGTGGATCGCTCGGCGGCTTACATGGCCCGCTATATCGCCAAAAATATCGTTGCCGCCCGGCTTGCCCGCCAATGCGAAGTCCAATTGTCCTACGCCATCGGCTATCCCGAGCCGTTGTCGATCTGGGTCAGCACTTTCGGAACCCTGGCCCCGGGGCTGACCGAGGATCGATTAATTTCCCTGATCCGCGAGCACTTTCAGTTAACACCGAAGGGGATCATCGAAAGCCTGGATCTTCGCCGACCGATCTACCGCGAAACAGCCCGGCATGGCCACTTTGGCCGTGAACTTCCGCAATTCACCTGGGAGCGGACCGACAAAGCCGAGCTATTAAAACAAGCCGCCGGACTGTAACAGGCCAAAGCCGTACCTGCCCGGACGGCCAACCAGCGCTGCTGACTCCGGGAGACGCTCAGGCCGTGCCGGTTCTGCGGGCAATCGCCTGCAGTGCCGCCACAGTGAAGATTCGTGGGTAGAGCCGCTCGTAATACCAGAGATTGGCAAAATAAAAACCGATCGGGGCAGCGGCAAAGGTCCGCCCTCGGTCGGTTGCCTCAGCCAGCCAATACAGACCGCGGGCCAGTGCCTCATCACTGGCCCGGTCTCGGGGACAACAGGCAAGAGCTTCCACGGCCAAAGCGGTTTCCTCAATCGACGGCGGTGCCGTTGGCAAGAGGCCGCCGCTCCAGCCACCGGATGGCTGCTGAGCGTTCAATAACCAGTTCTGCCCCCGTTTCTTGGCAGATTCCCAGCCCGGTACGTTTGCCGGCAAGCCGACTCCGGCGAGACGAACCACCCGGCTTGTTCCGTAAGTCAGATTCGCCACGTCGGGTTCCGGAACATACTGGCTGCCGAACCAGAGTGGGGCCCAGGCTCCATCCGCTCGCTGAGTCCTGACCAGGTAACGCAGTGCTCGCCGGGTGCCCGCAATGATTCGCCGTTGTAAGGCGGCATCGACTCGCGGAAACCACGCCGACCAGGCCCGCAGGGTATGCGCGGTCAGGTCGGCGGAACTGCGGTCGAACGGGAGCCCGGTCCAGCCTCGGCAAAACGTCGGGATGCCGCCATCACGATTTTGCAGGTCCAGCAACCAGCCGATCCCGGCCCGGGCAGCACAAAGACAATCGACATCGTCTCCCAGTTTTGCTAGGGCGAGTAATGCCCCCGGGGTATCATCAGCATCCGGCACGCCGCCCGGGCAGTCCGTCCAGGCCCAGCCGCCAGGGGCCGCATGAGTGTACGGATGCTCGTTATGATACTGCTGCTGCAACAGCCAGTCGCGGATAGCACCCCGCTCACTCGACGACAATGCGTTGTCATCAAGGGCGTTGACGGCCAAGGTGGTCACCCAGGTGGCCAGATTCGTGTCGATCGCCCAGCTCCCATCTGCTCGGGCAGATTCTTCGAGAAACCGCAGCCCCGCTGTCACAACCGGATCGCCGCCACGCCCGCAAGCGATCAAGCTCATGACCACAAAACTCGTCAACGGTGTCGCTTCCAAGTAGCCGCCGGAACTCGGTTGGATGTCTCGCAAGATTCGCAATGTCCGGGAAATGAGCTGTTGCCGGATTCCCCGAAGCAACGGGCAAAATGAGGGACGAAAATGATGGCGAACCTGCCCCAGCGCAATCAGGGCGGGCAAGGCATAACTGACGACCGGAAGTTGCAGCCACTGAAACCAGCCGAAGGGTAAGGCGGCAAGTTCAAACGGTAAGGGCGGCACCCACCGCCAGCCTTCCGGACCGAGCCGTCCAGCAAGTGTCAGCATCGTCAGAATCGGTACGGAAAAGGTGCGATCGTTGCCGTAACGGGCCACAATGGCTCTCGCCAGGGATTCTCCGCGAAGGCTGCCGGCGGCCCGGATCAGCCAAGCTTCGGCTTTCGCCGCCGCCTCAGAACACTTGCCTGCTTCCGGCACCGCCAACGCTGCCCAGCCGAGTGCCGTCGTGCTGATATTACTGAAGCTTCGCACCGTGTCGCCCCAGCCACCGTCATCGTTCTGGTGCTCGGCAAGCCAACAAAGTCCCGCTTCTATCAGCCGAGGAACATCGCGGGTTCCGACAACTATGCTTGAGTGTCGGGCTAGGCTTAATGCGAAGACCGCAGTCGCCGTCGACAGGGCACTGTTGGAAAGTTCTCCCGTCCAGTGGCCGCGGGGATTGCGTTCTGCCAGTAATGACTGCCGGGCGTTTGCCCAGGTTTCAAAAAATAACACCGGATCCGTCGGCATAATTCACACACTCAGATGGCCGAGCGCCAGCAAGCCATAATAGGTGTACTCGCAATCGAGCGTGTCATCCATCCAGGAGCCGTGGAACCCCCCCTGACTTGTCCACAACGAATCGATGAAATCCAGACACGGTTCGCGAATGTTGTCGATTGACGCCTGAAGCCCGGAGAGCGCGTGAAGTGCTGTCGCTGTGGAAAGCAAATCGGGAATCGGAGCCATCGGCGTGGCAAAAAAGCCACCGTCGGGCCGGCACCGGGCCAGCAACCACTCGGCAAGATGACTCGGAACTGGTTGCTGAAGTTGACGGAGCAGTGTCACCGCCGCAGCCGTGGATGGTGTCAGCCCCAGCGGGACATCCTGTTGATTGGCATAACCACCGTCGTCTGCCTTCAATCGATGCAGACAAGCCAGGATCCCATCCGGGTTCGGCAATTCTCGGCCAAGATCCTGATAGGCACCAAGTGCAATAAAACAGGAGTAGACTGTTCCATCGTTCTGGCCGGGCAAACCGGCATAGCCGCCGTCGGCACTGCGAAATGCTTCGATATGATTGAGAATCGACTCGGTCGGCGCAGAGACTTTTTGCTCGGCTGGCATCGCTGCCCAGCATCGGGCCAGGCAGCCGAGGTGAATCAAATCAAGTCCGTCGCCGTCGCCGAATTGGCGAAGGTAGCTGCTGACGGCATCCACGGGAAGATCCGCACGAAGGGCCAGCAAGCCCTCGAGGCCGAACACGGTGTAATATAAGTCGCTGTTGCCGGCTCGATCTCGGAATCCGCCGTCGGGATTCAGACAGCTTCGCAGATAATCCCGGACCAGGTCCGTGGCATCACCCAGCAGCTTCGGCGAGAGCCGGGCGACTTGCAACATTTCGAGCCTCGAACTCACTGCACCAGCCCTTGATTTCGATACTAAAGATTTTGGAAATGACCCGCCGTAACAAGCCTTTCAAGCTGGGATTTTGCACGTCCATCAGGCTGCGAACCGCTTGTTCTTTGTAAGATTCGAGCAGTTGAGTGGCACGGTCGCTAGCTCCGAGACGGTCGATGAGTTGGCGAACCGCCACGATGTCGAGCCCGGGCTGTCGTCGCCAGGCAGCATCAAGGAGTTCCCGGTCGGCATCTTTGGCACGTTCATAAGCAAGTGCCAGCGGCAAGCTAGGCCGCCCCGCGGCGATGTCGCTGCCATCGTCCGATCCGAGGTCGTTGAGGTCATCACGAATCTGGTAAGCGATGCCGAGCGCTTCGCTGAAAGCCGTCAAAATCGGATGCAATTCTTTGTCAGCACCCGCGTAGGCAGCACCGAGCCGGAGGGCGACTTCAAACGCGGGCGAGGTTTTTTGCCTGTGAATGGCCGCAACTTCCACCGGGCTCAGCGGCTGTGGGTTGCTAGCCCAGCGGAGTTCCGCCCCTTGCCCTAAGCAGAGCGTACGGTGGCCCTCGGCCGCGATCTTCACCATCGCGGCTCGGACGGCCGGCGGAGCCGGAACCTCGGCAATCAGGCGATACCCTTCCCCCAGCAGCAGGTCGCCGATATTGAGCGCGATCGGAATGCCGTGTTGCGAATGCAGCGTTTTTTCACCGTAACGGAACTCGTCTGCATCTTCGATGTCATCATGAATCAAGGAAGCTTTATGGAAGCATTCGACAGCCACCGCCAGTTTTTTCAAGCCTTCTGGCATCGGCGTGTCTGTATCCTCTTGAAGTGCTTTCCAGGCACATGCCACCAGGAATGGCCGCCAGCGTTTACCCGCTTTCGCCAGCCAGTCCCGAGCAAGCCGTTCCGTCTCGGTGCTGGCAGGACCGAGAATTTCCGCCAGTGCGTCGGCTTCAAACCAGCGTTCTACTTCATGGCGAACTGCATCCAGATCGAGCCGGTAGGTGCGATCGTCACTGGTGAGATGGATGAAGTCCCAGACCCACTCAATATCGACGGCCGTATCTTTGCAATCATCCTGTAACAGCGGGATAGCCACGCCGGGGATTGCCGCTGCTTCCATGTAGGGAAAGGCTTTTTCCAGGACGGATAAGCAACTGACGCCGATGATGGCGTCGATCTTGCCGGTTTGAATTATCGCCATCACCAGTGCCGAGCCCTCGGCGACCAGCACGGCGTAACCGAGCCGCTCCGCCTCGTTTTGAAGATCCTGGATCGTGCACAAGCCGCATTGCTTACACAACAGGCCGAACTCATCGAAGGGGGCCGGGCAGCGATCCTCGACTCGCAGGCATTTTGGGAGCAACAGCAGTCGCCGTTCGTACGGCACCGAAGCGAGTGCTTCACGGCAAGCTTCCGAATTCACGACCACGGCCACGTAATCGCGGAATTTCGGATCGATTTGGCCCCGCTCAATCAGCCTTTCGGCATGGGATTTAAGTTCTGCGAACGACAACGGCAACACCGGTTTTGTCTCAGCGACATACCGTTGTGCCAGGGCTCGGACTCGTTCACGTTCTTCCCGCGTCGGGGGAATCGTCTCTTGAGTCGGGCGTTTCGAGAGAGCGGGAACCGCTCGGGGTAACGATAAGATGGGTAATTGCATACAAACGTCCTACGGTTATGGTAAAGCCGGGATATACCCAGGCAGGATCATTTCCCTTGACGGTCCAGAAATCGCTTAGGTATAGGCACCGAAGCCGAAAAACCAGTGTTTTTTCGCCAAGCGGTACGCCCAGTGTTCTTCGGGAATTTCCCGACCCGGGGTATGTTGGCTCGTGCGAGGTTGCATCTGATCCAGTTCCGCAAATGCCGTTCCGCGGGCGGTGGTGTCTCGGGCGGCATGCTTTTGCACCAGGGACTTCACCAGATCGGGCCGCTCCAGCACGATACAGCCCCGCGTGGCTCTTGCCGCGGCTTGTCGGAAATCAGCAAGGAAACTCGACTGCGTCATCAGTTCGTAAATCCCCCGATGATCGTGGATTGATTCCTTGGCAAATTGAATAATCGGGCAGGGTTCGAGATCTCCGGAGGGGGAAATATGATGGCTGACACCCGTCGCCATCGGGCAGAGAGCCTCGCCCTGATCATCCCAGTAGGGATCGACGATCGCGATCGGCAATTGCGACCGCATGCGGACAACAAACTGCCGAACTTGGACAATCTGATCGGAAGTCAGGGCCAGTTCCACCGCCGGATTCGGCCCGACGGGGCGGTATGTATGGAACCAGGCGTAGTGGACGCCAAGGTCGATCAAGGTTCGTAACCAGTTCTCGCTCAAAAGATCGTTGATATTTGTTTGGCAGACACTGGTGGCAACGCCGATGATGAGTCCTTGGCGTCGACAGTTTTCCAGACCTGCGAGTGTCCGTTTGAGGACCTCGGGCCGGCCGCGGCGTTCGTCACTGACCAGATCGGTGCCTTCGATACTGATCAGTGGCGTGACGTTGCCGGCACGATTGAGTCGCCGAGCCACTTGGGGGGTAATCAGTTGTCCGTTCGTAAACACCTGAAAGTAGCAATCCGGGTGAGCATCGAAGACATCGAGCAAGTCGGGGTGCATGAAGGGTTCGCCGCCGAGGATGCCGAAGTAGCTATTGCCGTGTCGTTTGGCGTCACGGATGGTACGGTTCAGCGTCGCCTTATCCAGCCGCGTTTGCTTGGCCGCAACATCGACCCAGCATCCTTGACAGCGGAGGTTACAGCTATTGATGACACTGATAAACAAAAATGGGGGGAAGTGAATACCCCGGCGAAGGCGTGCCTTGTAGCGTTCGACGGAGATGATGCCTTTGATCCCGAAGTTCCAGGCGAACTTGAGCAGAAGGCGGGTATCGACTTCTGTCAACATTCGTTTTGCCAGGGTGATCATCATGGTATCGATTCCTGAGTCGATCGCGGATCATTCTGGAGACATCGGGACAGCGAGGGACACG
>Ga0209017_10001177_pt1 | contig 21085 bp, 20 predicted proteins | sample YNPBryunderm2012_FD_185812 | JGI IMG/M metagenome (GOLD analysis project Ga0209017, IMG submission 185812) | Anoxygenic and chlorotrophic microbial mat microbial communities from Yellowstone National Park, USA - YNP Bryant MS undermat 2012... ... | reverse complement strand
TTCCGTCGATGATCCCTTGCATGATCACCCGCCGCCCCAGATTGATCCGTTGGGCCACACCGTTTTCACCGGTTCCCCGGCTGGCCGCATAGTCCGACTTGGCATGCCCTTTGTATAAACCCGGAGTCCGGCGGGTCGGACAGTAAAAGGTCCGGACCACCTTATCGTTGATCGACCTCCATCGAGTCACATCGGGATCCCCCGGTTGCACTAGTCGGTGGATGCTCTCTTGCTCGATGAACGGCAGAATGTGGTAGGTCCAGTTGAGGTAATCGACATACCCGGGTTGGGCAGAGCAGCAGTAATTGACCTCGTCAGGACCATTGTCGCCCGCGGTCGGGAAGTGCCCGTGCGTATCATGGTAGCTGTGCCAGGCGATGCCGAGCTGCTTGAGGTTGTTCTGGCAGCTCATGCGGGCCGCCGCTTCCCGCACCTTCTGCACGGCGGGTAGGAGCAAACCGATGAGAATAGCAATGATGGCAATCACCACCAACAACTCGATCAAAGTGAAGGCCCGCCGCTTGGGAGTAAGCCACCGCTTGGGCAACCCCTCGGCTCGCAGTTTTACCGAAGATCGTCGGGACATGGCAGCCTCCTTCAGATAACCACCAGGGACCATGAGAAAGAATGGATCAGACAGCAGACGCCCGTGGCCCAGGACAGGATCCCGCATCGGGGTCAACAGTAATGTTAATGCTTTCTTCATGATGTGCAAGGACATTCCTTGTAACAATTCCGGGCGGCGATGGGAGCATTCTTCCGAGGCGGTGGAATGGTTCCCTCGGCAGACGGTTTTCCGGCTCCTCTTCTCGTCGTCAGAGAAGGATCTAGGTGAAGCGGAGGAGGGTCCGATCGGGATCCCAGTGGAGCGAAAGCAGTGTGCCGATCCCGGGGGAGCCAAGGAAGGAGGAGGACAAGGCTTTTCATCCGCAGATGGGGGACCGGAGTATGGAGGGTAGGGTGGGTGCCGAGGGTAGCGGTCTTAGGTGGATTCAGGAATAGTTGTTGGGGGAATCAGGGGGCAGGAGGGAATCCAGGAGCGCCCGTTCGGCGGCGAGCCAGAGGGCGGGGTGATCGTAATAGCCGGCGGCGATGGCGGCGCGGACGCGTGCCACCAAGGTGTGACGGATGCCGTCGGGTCCGGGGGTTTCCTCCTGATGGGCCGGGTGGGCAGAGAGGGGAGGAGGTGGCGGGGCAGGGAACGAAGCAGCCTGACGTGCCGTCAAGGCGGCCAGGACCCGTTGCCGGTACTGCAATTGACCTGCTGCCGGATCGATCATGATGAGGATTCTCCCTACTCCCAGGCCAGGCCATGCCGCAGGCGGCTGGGGGAAAATCGGTGGGGCCGAGCCGGTGCCGCTTGGGAACCTCGTGGGCTCCACCGTTTCTGCTCGCTTTTCGGGAGCGGGCCGGCTCGGTGGAGGTCGGCGCCCGGAGATGTCCCCATACGGGGGACGCATTCTCCGGCATGCCATCTCATTCTACCGCTTCATTCTACGCCTGTGTATCGACGCTCGTGGATTCCAACCGTATAGTTTTTCGCCCTTCCGAGGAATGGTTCGGCTTCCGATTGTCCTGCGGCATCTGTTACTCGGACGATACCCAGGAGATGGACCGTGCCGGAGCCTCGGCTCCTTTCTCCGCTTCCCCGGTGAGATCAGACTCAAGAGTCTGCCGGCTGCTGGTCGCTTGATCGAAAGCCGTGGGAACTCCCTTCCCCGATTCCGTGGGTATCCGCAGGGTCCGCAGGCTTCGTCTGCTCCGCGAAGCTTGCTCTTCCGATCCGACAGTTTCCGTAAGCCTGCACGTTCAGGGGCCACGCTTTTCTCGCGCTGCCCGCAGGGGATTTTCTCCCGAAGCAGACCCGCGGGGGAGGATGTCCTGTGTTCCCAAGAGCAAGCCTGGCGGCCCAGAGGCGGACCGGCGAACCTGCTGCCCAGCATAGTGCCTTCGCAATGTCAGCGCTAGAGTAATTCTTCCCGCGGAACCGACTCGCACCCCCAAGCCGGTGCTACCCTTGATAAAAATGGGAGAATCTGTCATGGCTGCCTTGGATCGATCCAAGGGGCGGGGAATTTGCGGTGGTCTCGTGTGACGGCGTAGAGCAGGCTGCCGACGGGGAGAAGATGGGACCCGGAAGTAACGTCGGGTGCAGAAGCGAGGGTAAGGGAAACATAAAGATAGGGTGCAGAAGCGAGGGCAAAAGTAAGGTTGGGTCCATGGACGAGGGCAAGGGAAAGATAGGGTGTAGAGACGCGGGCAGAAAGAAGGTCGGGTACAGAAGTGAGGGCAAGGGAAAGATAGGGTGTAGAGACGATGAGAGGAAGGCGGAAGCGATCGGAGCGGTCATGGCTCCGCAGAGTCCCAACCCGAGTCCGGGTGTGAGGCCGGCAACTCTTCCAAGACCTGGCACAGGCGCAGGGGCAGCTCCGTACGTTCCACACGGTGATATCGGCCGTGCACGGGGCCGAGCCAGGCCCAGCGTGGGAGGTCCTCCAGGCGGTTGGCCACCAGCAGGTCGGCCTGCGACTGTCGGCGGGCTGTCTCAGCACGGCGGAGCAACTCCTCCTCGGAGCATCCCACCTCCAGTTTGAATTTGACCAGCCAGCCGCGGAAGTGCCAGTCGGGACGGAAGCGATCGATGAGTTTGGGGGTAGGAACAAGTCGCACCCACAGTTCCGGATAGGAACTGGGGATTTTGCCGCCGGTGAGTTTCTGCCCCAGGGGGGAAGATGCCGAAGGAACGTACACCCCTTCTACCCGATAATCGCTGACGGCGGCAGCGTGAATGATGGCCTGGAAGGAACCGCTGGGCACCAGACGGGCCAGCAGGTTCTCCAGATCGGTGAAGCTGCGGTAGGTGTGGAGGTGCCAGCGGGGATCTTCCGAGGTGGGGGGCGACCAGTCTGCCAGAACCTCAGGGCACGAGGTGAGCAGAGTCACGTGGTGACCCCGCCGATGGGCCATCACGGCAATCGCCGCTCCGGTGCGGCCGGTGAAAATGTTGGTGATCACACGCACCTGGTCGATGGGTGTGTGGGTGTTGCCCGCGGTGACCAGCAGGTGCATCAGCAACGCCCTCCCGACGGTTCGGCCGGAGCGGCTTTCCCAACTGCCCGGCGATGGCTGCGAACTGTTTTGTGATCGTTGCGCCAGGGGGAGCCGAACCGCGGCACACACGCCGGCCCGTCCGACTCAGACCGTGGGTTCCCACTTCGGCTCATACTCGCGGGACCAGAGGTGTTGGGCCTGCGGATCCTCCAGGATATGGCCATCCTCGGCCCGGCAGCGTAACGCCCGACCGACTCGATGGGCGATGTTCCCCAGATGGCAGGGCAAGGTGCTCTTGTGCGCTTCTTCGATCTCGCTGGTCAGCGGCTGGCCGCGGCGGATCGCCTCCAGAAAGTTGCGGACATGGCCGGCGTCACCCCCTTGCCCCTTGCTCTGCTGCCGCACGCTGCCGTTGAGATCATAAATGGTATAGCTGGCCCCGCGGATTTCCAACGTCCCTTTCTCACCGGTGAAAAGCACATCGGGTGGCCGTAAACCGGGCAGGGGGTTGCAACTGGTGCCGTGCCAGATGATCTGCTTCTGCTCGGGATAGAGGAAGGCCACGGTGTGCGTGTCAGGAGTTTCCTGATCATCCTGAAAGTGGAAGCGGCCCCCGGAGGAACTGACGTGAATGGGATAGTGGGCCTGCAGGCCCCAGCGGCACAGATCGATCATGTGAACGCCGTTGTTGCCCAGTTCGCCGTTACCCCAGTGCCAGAACCAGTGCCAGTTGTAGTGAATGACATTGCTGCGATAGGGTCGGCGTGGGGCGGGGCCTTGCCAGAGGTCGTAGTCGAGCCAGTCGGGCACCGCAGCCGCTTGACCCCGCCCGATACTGCCGCGGCGGTTGACATACCAGCTCTGGGCCTGATAGACCCGCCCGATGGCCCCCTGATGCAAGGCGGCGATGGCTTCCTGGATTACCGGCCAGCTCCGCCGTTGGTTGCCCATCTGCACCAGGCGTTTGTATTTGCGGGCGGCGGCGACCATCCATTCCCCTTCGGCGGGCGTGTGGCTACAGGGCTTTTCCACATAGACATGCTTGCCCGCCCGGCAGGCGAGAATCGTGGCCGCAGCGTGCCAGTGATTGCAGGTGGCCACTACCAACGCATCGACCGTGGTGTCCTCCAGGCATTTGCGAAAATCGACCACTCCGGAGGGGCTGCGACCCCGCACCTTCTGCACCTCGGCCACGCCCCGTTCCAGTCGCTGCCGGTCCACATCGCAGACGTAGGTCACTTCCGCCTCCGGCTGCTGCTCGAAGGTGCGGGCCAGAGCCAAACCCCGACTCAAACCCATCACCGCCACACGCACCCGCTCATTGGCCCCGAGCACCTCGGCCGCGGCCCGGGCACTCAACGCCGAGAAGCCGACCACCGTCGCCACACTGCCCACAAACTCCCGCCGGCTCACCGGATTCATGATACACTCCTCCGCTTTGCTTCCGATGTGTTCCAACCGATGCTTTCATCCCCACGCAGACATTCCCTTTCCCGGCCGGTCTATCCCCACGTCAGGACATTTCCCCTTCGCCCATCCGCCTTCTGTCTCCCTTTCGATTGTAAATCTTCTCCCCGCTCCTGCAAGACTCCCTGCCTTCGACGGCACGCCCATACCTCCAACTGCCGGAAAACGCGCACGCTTTTTCTATCCCCGGGGGTCCTTCTGGGGTTCCTGCGGTTTTTGTCTTTCTCCGGTCTCTGGCGGTAAATGTGTCTTTCTCTGGTCTCGAGCGGTACAAATGAGGACTAGACTTGAGGAAGGATGGATGCATACCGGATATGAACAGGAAACGGCCCCGGCCTGGTCGGCAGAATCGGTCCACCAGGGCTAGGGGAGCCTGGCCATGCGAAAGCTGAGGGAGCCCCGGCGGTGCGAAAACTATTCAGGCATTATGGGCAGTTTGCCTGCTGGCGGTGTGGCGGATCACTGTGCCGCGGGAACTGCTGATGAGACGGAAGACAGCTAAGGAGGGCAGGAGGGATTCAGGGTGTAAGGGGGTATGTGGGGGGAAAAGTCATGCGACGGTATGGGACATTTGTGCTTGGGGTTGGGGGTCTGCTGGGCGTGCTGATGGTCGCGGAGGGTCAAGGCCCGTCCTCCTCGCGTCCGGGAGCCCCGCAATCGCAGCAGTTGCCGACGTTGCAACTGCGGGCGCGGGTCATCCGCCTGGCGGATCAGCCGCCGGACAAGAAGCAGTTCCGCTGGAGTGTCGCCCATCTCAAGGTTCCCCAGTCTTCTAAGGAAGATCAATGGTCGGACTGGTTCACGATCACGGAGCAGGATTGGGGAGCGATCGTGAAGGCTTATCCCAACAGTTACCTGCGGCGTTTTCCGGTGGTCTTTCAACTGAGTGTGCAACCGTCGGCTAACCCGATGCAGATCGAAGTGGAGGTGAAGGACGGCCAGGGACGGATGGTATTGAGCCGTTCGGCACGATTGTTCGGTTCCCGATTAAGTCTGCTGGTGCATCCTGATGGTTCCGGCGGTTACGCCGTCGCCACTTCTGCCCAGTACAATCAGCGTTATTGGCAAGCGTTGGGGGAAAAGCAGGAGGTGCCCCGTCTGAGCCGCTTGCTGGTGGTGGACCGCTACATCGGCGGGGATGACGATGATCAGGCGTGGGAAGAGGGGATCGGGTGGTTGGCTCAGGTCGGGTGCAGTGCGATCATGGTACCGCCGTCGGCTCCGATCCGGGAGATACTCCAGCGGCAGGGGGTTCGACGCACGGCCTGGGCGGTGTACAGTCCCCCAGGTTACGCCTTTGCCTTCGACCCGAAGGTGACCCCGGCTAGTATCGAACAGTGGGCCAACGATCTGGCGGCGAGTTACCGCAAAGCCGGCTTTGCGCCGGAAGAGATGGCACTGTTTGCGATGTCCGATGAGCCGGGGTGGTATTATCCGCGGATGTTCCAGGTGGTGCGGGAGCAGCCGGCGGCCCTGGAGCGCTTCCGGCAGTATCTGCGCGAGCAGGGTTTGCAGCCGCAGGACCTGGGAGCCAAAACGTGGGACGAGGTGTTCCCCTTGGGGCGGAGTGGTGCCCGGGATCTGCCGGCCCGACGCCTCCATTACTGGACGGTGCGCTTCTACGCCTGGGCCTCGGCCCGCCACTTCAGCGATTGTGTTCGTGCCTTGGAGAAGGCTTTTTATCCCGGTCTGCCCGTATTCACCAATTGGAACTTCTTTGCCGGTCGCTTCTACGTGCCTGGACCCGTGGCCAACAATGCTGACAAACAACATCCCGATGCCGCGATGGGGGGACAGGACTGGTTCGAGTTTGCCCGGCTGCGGGGCGGGACCATCCTGTGGACTGAGGACTGGTTCAGCGATGCCCAAGCGTATCAGTGGTCGTTCTACTGTGCTAAGCTCAGCAGTGCGGCTCGCCGGTCGGGACTGGAGTTCGGTGGCTACGTCATCCCCCGCACGGCTGGCGACCGCGTCGGGGGGATCATCCAGAAAGTGCTATGCATCTTCGGCCATGGCGGACGGGCGGTTCAGTATTTCGTCTTTGGTCCGGAGTACAATTTCCCGGGCAACTGCTATTCCGAAAAAGCCCATCTGCTGCGGGAATTGCGTCAGGCCCATGCCCTGTTGGCCCGTGCTGAACCTTTCCTCCATGCGGGTCGCAAGCCTCCCCCTCAGGTCGCCATTCTGATGCCCCGCTCCGCTCAGGTCTGGGATTGCCGGGACATGGAGATCGCCCGTGGGATCAGCGACGCCACCAATACTCAGCTCAATCGAGCCACCGTGGATTACATGGCCGAGGTGTTCGACCTGTACCTGGCCTTGCAGCATGCGAACATCCCCGTGGCTTTTCTGGACGAAGACGATCTGACCGCCGCCGGTTTGCGTCCCTATCGCGTGGTCTATCTGACCGCACCGAACGTGCCCCGGGAAGGGCAGGCGGCTTTGCTCGAGTGGGTGCGGGCCGGTGGGACGTTGGTCACCATCAGCAATGCGGCCAGCGCCGACCGGTATGACGAACCCTGCTCCCTGCTGGCGGAAGCGACCGGTTTGCGTGAAGAACCCCGACCCCGGCTGCTCGTTCCCAACGCCGCCACCTTGGCCGAGGTCGCCACTTTGACGCTGCCGGAGGGAAAACTCCCCGTGTACGGTCAGCGGGGCTCCTTGCGGGATAAGCCTCCGCGTGTCCATCTGCGCTTCAGCGATGACCGGCCGGCCTTTGTCGAAGCGCCCCTGGGGCAGGGACGCCACTTCCACTTCGCCTTCCTCCCCGGCATCAGCTACTGGCGCTCCTCCCGAGGAACCCAGGATCGCTTACCGGTCGGCTTCTCCGAAGCCTTGCGGCAGTGGATCACCTTCCCGGTTCGGCAGGCCGGTGTCACCCCTCCCGTGCAGACCCGGACTCCGCTGGTGGAAACCCCGCTGCTCTTGTCCGATTCGGGAGCGGCCATCACTCTGCTCAACTGGACCGGTGCGGCCATCCCGGAACTGGAATTGACCCTGACCTTACCCTTCCGTCCCCAAAAGCTCTGGACCGCCTCCGGACAACCGGTTCAGCAGCAGCAGACACCGGCCGGTCTGGTGGTCAAACTCCCCCTGGCCCACGCCGACATCCTCATCGCCGAACGCTAAGCGGCCCATGATCCCACCCCCGTTCCTCCCCGGTGCACACCGCAGCTTCCCGACAACGACAAGCCGCACCCCCCGCCTCGGTTCAGGGCCACGGTGGATCTCCGGGTCCGTATCTCACCATGACACGGTGGATCTCCGGGTCCGTATCTCACCATGATCGGTGGATCCGAAGCAATTGCGGCTCCCCGCGGAGAGGGTCGCGGTTCTTGACGCTCTCGTGGGGCGTTGTAATGTAGCACCGATGGGACCGGGTTTTCCTGTCCCCCTTCCCGACGGGGTGTTTATCCCTGACCGGCGTGTTCCTCGGCACGCGAAACCTGCGAAAGGGGTACCGCTTCGGTAAGCCAGCCGAACGGGTACCTTCGGGGAAACCGCAAGGAAGAGAGTGGAAAGGAAGAGAGTGGAATCCAAGCTCACCTGGGAAGGGGAAGGGAAGTCCCACGGGACAAGGGAAGTCCCATGGGGAAAAGTCCCACGGGGTAATCTGAAGGAAGTGGCATCAGAGCCGATGAAGCGAGCAGCGGAGTAGGCTATGGCACATAAGAAGGGTCAAGGATCGGTCAAGAACGGTCGGGACTCGCTGTCCAAGCGGCGGGGCGTGAAGGCCTTTGGCGGGCAATTCGTCACCACCGGGAGTATCTTGGTGACGCAGTTGGGCACCCGCTTTTTGCCGGGACGGTATGTCCGTCGGGCCCGCAACGACACGCTCTTCGCCCTGACCGATGGCACCGTCTATTTCGATCAAGGCGGCAGGCGGGTCAACATTGCTCCTGCAGATCCGGAATGCACTGCCATCGGCTGACGAGTCTGACGGCACTTTCATATCGCTCCGGTTGATCCGGGATGCACTGCCATCGGCTGACACGTGAGCCTCGCGTCGGGCGGGTGAGAATGCCGGTGCGGAAGCCCCATCGCCGCAGTTCCGGTGACGTGGCAGGCGGTGTGTTTCTCGGCGGTCATTGACGAGGCAGGAGGCGGTCCAGCTCGCCGTGATGCCAGCGTTGAAGCAGCTCCCGCACACCGGCTCCCCGTGGGGAAGGCGTGGTCCAGTGCACGGCCGCTTGCACCTCCGGCACGGCGTTGGCCACCGCCACCCGCAAACCGCACAGCTCCAGAAAGGTCCGATCGTTCTCCGCGTCCCCCACGCCGATGACGTCCTCGGGGGGTAAACCCAATTGCTGCAAAACCCGGCCTAAGCCGAAGGCCTTATCCACGCCCCGCGGCAGGACCATGACCGCGTCCTTGTTCATGATCACCTCCAGAGGCAAGCCGCTGTCAGCGATCACCTGCCGGACGGTGTCCTGGTGGGGTTGGAACGTGGCGACGATCACCGCACCGGTCACGATCGGCTCAACGCCGCAGTGCCGCAAAAGCTGGACAAAACTCGGCGGTGGCGGCTCGGCCAGCACCTGCTGCTGCCTGCGGTGCGGGTCGTACAGCACCGCTCCGTTTTCCACGACCACCTGTTCAAACAGCTCCAGCCGGTCACAGACCTGTTGCAACTCCGGCAGGACCCGGCCGGTCACCAACAGCAGGCGCAGACCCGCAGCTCGGGCGTGCTCCAGGGCGGCCCAGACTTCCGGAGGCACCGTGCCGTCCTGGGCCAAGGTCCCATCGTAGTCGGTGGCCAATGCCCGCCAACGCATCAGTCGCTCCCGCGTATTGGTGCCCGAATCACTTCAGTCTGCCTGGGAAGGTTTGTCTTGCCAGCGGTGTTATGTTTTGGGGTGTCACTTCTTCGCCGGGGTTGCCGGGGCCAGGTAGCCGCGGGAGTGCAGCCACTCGGCGGCGCGTTGCGGCCAACTCGCGCAGGGATGAGGTACCTTCCGCATTCCATATCCATGACCCCCGCTGGCATAGATGTGCAACTCCGCCGGCACCCCTTGCTTCTTCAAGGCCAGATACAACGCCACGCTGCTTTCGCTGCTGATCGGATCATCCGAAGAGTGGACGAAAAACATCGGTGGACTGGACTTATCCGGACGAAACTCCGGCTTGAGTTGACCCTGGGCATCGACCAGCCAGGCCGGATAGATCAGCAGGGCGAAGTCGGGCCGGCTCGACGCCCGATCGTGCTCATCCTGGGTGGGATAGAAGCGTTTGTTCGCTAGGCAGGTCCAAGCCGTCAAATTTCCCCCGGCGGAAAAGCCGATCATGCCGATGCGCTGGGGGTCGATCCGCAGTTCCGTTGCTCGACTGCGTAACAGCGCTATCGCCCGCTGGGCATCCTGGATCATGGCCAGATTCTCCGGGGTCTGCCCGGGCCGCTTCGGCACCCGATACTTCAGCAGCGCTGCCGTGATCCCCAACGCATTAAGCCAGGCGCACACCTGTGTCCCCTCATGCTCGATCGCCAGGATGGAGTAACCCCCTCCGGGAGCCACCAGTACCGCACACCCCGTGTGCTTCTCCGGCGGCGGCGGATAGATCGTCAACGTCGGCGTTCCCACCTCCGTGAGCCGCTTGATTTCCGCCTGCCCCGGCTTCCCCTCCAGATAACGCTCCGGACCCACTTTCTGCTTCTCATCGGGAGGTTCACCCGGCCACAACCGCCAGACCACCTCCTCGGCAGCTTCGACCCCGCTCACCGTGCTGCCCAAACCCACCAGCACCACCACCCACAGTCCCCTGCGTCCCATCATGTCGGCTCCTGTTCCCCTTGCACTCTTATACCCGCGCCTCCCTGCTCCCCAGGGCGAGGCCTATCCCTAACCCCGTATCCCGAATCCCGAGACACCAGATCGGTTGTCCACGCACCCATCTCGACTGTCCATGAACTGCCCAAGTTATTGGGTACGAGCCACGAACTGCCTTAGTTATTCGGTACGAGTCCTCAGCAACTCCGACCAGCGGACAAGACACCGGGGAATCCCACCCGGAAACTCAGGAGGCTTCTGTCGGTTGCCGTTGTCCCCGGGATTGACTCCGCTTTCTGTTGCCGCAGCCTCTTCCGGCTCATCGAGAGGATTCGCTTGAGCGGATCGAATCGATACGGAGCTTAGGGAGGCGCCCAGGCACATTTACGGAGATGATACCGGTTCCCGACGATTGGATGCACAAGGCATGATCGGCCCTACGGTGCATTTCACCCAGGACCGCCAACCGGTTTGATGGAGTATTCCACGTGAGATACCCACTGCCACTTTCATTCAAAATCACGCTTGAAACTTGCAACCGCCGCTAAAGAGAACCTCCAGATCTTTTTAGACTATCCTATGAAAATTATTCTGCATAAGAAAAATTTTGATTTTTTTTGCAGATGTGCTAAGTATTCAATGGGTGAAATATACCTGAGGATGGGTCTGTAGCATGCATAAGTTACGTATTAGTGATGCCTTTGGCCCCAGGTCTGTGCTTCAAAGCCTGACTGTAGGAGCAGCAGGGCGGAGTCGCATCGAAGTCACAGCCGCTTTGGCTCGTCTCGTGGAGCAGCGCCGTTTGGACCGGGTGACGGCGCGGGCGATTCTGCAGGTTCTCCGAGGGAAACTGGACCTGGCGGACCTCCGTCAGTTTCTTTCGGGGCAGGACGGCTATTCTCAGCCCGACCTTCTGGCAGGCGATGATGGTTCCCGGCATGAATTGCTCTCCGGACTGGCCTGTAAGAAAAATCTGCATCATCTTTCGATCAAAGCATGTATTTATGCTGGAAAGCACAACTGGATATATAAGGCCTATCACACAACATTGAAAATTCCTGTAGTGGTGAAGTTTGCAGTGACTCCCGTAGGCTGTCACCAACTGGAGTGGGAACGGAACATATTGTGCCGCAAGCATCATCCGTGCGTGATCCGGTTGTATGATGCGGGTTGCTACCACGGACTGCCGTATCTGGTGCTGGACTACATAGGCAGTAGTGCAGCCGATTGGGTCCAGCGACATGGACCGGTACCTGTGGAGCAAGCGCTGCGTTGGGCCGTCGATTGGGCCGACGGTTTACGTGCCATGAGCCGTGCTGGCTGGTGTCATGGCGATCTATCTCCTGCCAATGTGCTCATCGACCGTCGGGGCCGTGGTGTGGTGGCGGATTGGGGTTGCGGGTTCCGCATCGGGTCCGCTTCTGTTCACCGCGCCACGGGTGGTCCTGCTGCCACGTGGGCTTTCGCCGCTCCGGAACGCTTCATCGGGCAGGGAGATCCGCGCAGCGATATGTACTCGCTGGCACTGACCGTTTACTTCCTGGTGCAAGGCCGAGCTGTGGTCGAAAGCGGTGACTTCAGGGAATGTCTGTCGGCCCACCGGCGATTGAAGCTGGAGCCGTTGCACTGGAGCTATCCCGTGCCTCACGAGACGGCGCAACTGCTCCTGCGCATGGCCAGCCCGGATCCCACAGACCGACCCGCCCGCTGGGATGAAGTGGTTCGCCCGTTACGCCAGGCAATCCGGATGATCTCGGTCCAACCCCGCGGCGGTGCGTCGGATAGCACGCCTGAAGGAACCGCCTGAGTTGACCTTCCCTCGAGGAATAAGCGGTACCCCATTCCCGAAGAGATAACCCTAGAGAGGACCAGCAAAGATGGTGACCCGCCTTCGTGCATTGCCAATGTACACGCGTTGGGCAGTGATAGCATTTGTGCCTCCGCTGCTGATGGCAGTTGCTGTGGCTTTGGGCAGTCCGCATCTGTCGGCGTGGTCGGTGGTCGGGATCGGTGCTGCGGGGGCTGTGGTAGTAGCCGCGGCTGGCTGGTGGCTGAGCCGCCCCTGGGATCAGCTGGCGGCAGCCTGTCGGGCGTTGACCGGTGGTAGGTCATGGCCCGGCAACAGCTATGGCTTGAGCCCGGAAATCCAAGGGATCGAGCAAGGGTTGCAGGCTTTAGAGACACGCTATCAGCAAGCCTGCCAGTCGTTCCGTGCGACCTTGCAGCAGGCGATAGCCGAATTGTGCAAGCTGGCCGATGGGCAAGCTCTGGGGAAACTGACCGGCGATGGTCCTTGGGCCGAGGCAGTCCACGAGCTGAACACCGCCTTCCAGCAAGCGGCAGACAAGATCACGGCCCTGCGGACACGCTATAACCAGATGACCCGGTTCGTGCATGAGTTGCCCATCGGTATCCTGGCGCTGGATGGTCAAGGGATCATCCGTTACGTCAACGTCGCAGGCGAACGACTGCTGGATCGGCCAGCACGGCGGTTGATGCAACAGCCGCTGGGAAGTATCCTGCAAACTCCCCCCTATCCCGATCCCTGGGGTCGGCTGACATTGTCCGGACCGAATTTTGGCGAATGGTTGCGATCCAACGGTAACTCCTCGGAAGCCTGTTGCGTGGTGCAAAACAAGGATCAGCAGCATTGGCTGGCGATTCAACGTTATGCCGTCCCCGGGCCATTGACCTATTGCTTGCTGCGAGACGTGACGTCCGAGCAGAAACACCTGGCTCAGGATCGGGGTCAGATACGCCAGGAAACTCTGCGGACCGCCTGGACGGAGATGGTGCAGAATATCTGGGGACCGGTCCAAGGAATACTGGCTTCGTCACGTCTGCTCTCCGGCGACATCAAGCAGACAGCCAACAAGGAGATCATGCTGCAACGGATTCAAGCCATACGCCAGCAGGGCACCGTTACAGACGTGTATTTACGTCTGGTGTTCTGGCTGTGCCGCTGCCGGTGGGGGGAATTGCCGACCCCGTTGGTAACCGAATTTGCCGCCGTGGAACCAGCCCGCCGTGCGGCCGATCAACTGGCCCCCTTGCTGCGGGACCGGGAAAACACCACGTTGGTGACGGACCGTGATGGGGGTTATATGTGCGGAGACGATACCTGGGTGGAAACCGCCCTGCTGGGCATCCTCTACCATGCTACCTGGGCCAACAAAGGTGCGACCATGGGCATAGTCATTTCGCGACACAGCGGTCGCAGTGAGCTGGCTGAGGATGTCGTCACCTTCGATGTGCTCGATGCCGGCCCAGCTCTGACCGAGGCTCAGAAACGCGACCTGGAGCAGCCCTACGGCGATCTGTATCCGCCCACGTACCTGACGGACAACACGGTCGGTTTCCTTCCCGGCCTGATGCTGGCTGCGGAGTTGAGCCGACGCATGGGCGGACACATCGAATGGCAGACCACGGCCAGTGGCCTGCTGGCAGTTCGCCTGAGCATTCCCACCCGACAACCTTACTCTTGGGCCGCCGCTCCCGTAGGAGAATTGATCGATGCTGGCCCGATGGAAGAGCTGGTTATGGGTTGGCGCCTGGCACAGCTGTAACCCCTCACGGCTTGTCGTCTTCGGGGAAGGTCCGTCCGGATAATCCGCGCGCGGTCCACCCCCGGGTGCAGGAGAGCAGCAGAACACCGCAGCTTGAGGAGGCAAACGACTTGTGAAAACGATCACCTTGACCCCTATTGGAGGCGAACTGGAGGTGACCACCGGCAGCCCGCTGGTCAAAGGACTGCTGGCGTGCCACCTGCCGGTTTCGATGGCCTGCGGGGGGCGAGGTTTGTGCGCCAGTTGTCACGTGTATGTGCGCCGAGGTGTGGAATGTCTGACGCCGCGCACCCCCCGTGAAGAGCATACCCTGCGCCTGATCGTCACCGCCGATGTTGATAGCCGGCTGGCTTGTCAAACCCAGGTGCTCGCCGACGGAGCTGTGATCGAAATTCCCGCCGGCCTATACGTGACCTCGCTGGAGCAGGTGGAAAACCTCGTCGGCACCAAAGCCAACCAGGACTTCCTGCATCCGCTCACCGGCGCCGTCCTGATCCCGCGGGGGAAGATCATTACCCGGACTTGTCTGAATGTCTTCGCCGAAGCGACCCGCGAACTGCAGAGGATCAACCAAAATAACCCGTGATGGCGACAGTCCAAGCGAAAGCGACAATCCCCAGGAGCGTTTCATCAGGAGCGTTTCATAATGAGGTGTGACCCATGAAGAGCAGCGAAGCAGCCGATTTTACCGAACCGTTGGACAAACCCAATGAACAGACTCTGCAGATCATCTGGCAGGAAAAAGGTGAACCGCGTACCCTCACCTTTCTGCGTCGGAACGGTATCGCCGATGGGACCATTCGCAAGCAGATCGTACCGCGCCCCGGTGTCCAGCCGTACCTGCACAACTATTACCACGACCGCGTCTATTTCCGCCATGATCCGGAACGGGGCATTCTGCTCAATCCTTACGGTCAGCGTCTGATGCGGGTCAGCGAAGACTTTCTGGTAGCAATCCTCGGCTCACTGGAGGACGAGGTGGGCCAGAATGGGGCCCGCGAAATTATGTACAAATGCGGATATCAATGGGGCCTGCATGACATGCGCCGGTTTCTGCCCCGCATGCGTGCCGAATTCGAGGCCGAACTGGAACGGATGCGGGTCGATTTCCTCATGGAAGAGTGGTGGTGGCCGTTGACCATCCAAGGGTGGGGTACCTGGCGGTACGACTTCCGGCAGCGGGATAAAGGTCTGCTGTACATCGAACTGTACGAATCGGCGGTGGCCAAGTCGATCGGCGATATCGGTGCGGTCGTCTGCTACTTCTACGCCGGCCTGTTTGCCAGTGTCTTCAGTACCCTGGCCAAGCGGGCTTTAGGCTGTGTGGAAATGCAGTGCTATGCCACCGGCGAGGAGTTCTGCCGCTTCGTGGTGTCTGACTATGATCGGGTCAACGCCGCCGCCTTCTGGAGGAACGAAGGGGCTACCGCCCGTGACATCATGAAGAAACTGGCCCAGATGTGAGACTTCTGTTCCCTCCCACCCTGAAGTTTAGCGAGGAGTATGTCATGCCCGAGTCCGCGTCGCCCTTCCGATTGAAAGGGAACTATTTCGCCGAGCCGTACCACTTCCGTACCGATGTGACCACCGGCGTCTGCCGAACCCCCACCGGTGTCCGCATCTGTACCCTCCCACCCGACTTTCTGTTGGGCCTGCGGGACGCGTTGATCTACGAGTGCGGCAAAAGTTACCGCACCGTCCTCAAAGCCGCAGGCCGGCGTTGGGGCAGCCAGTGGATCAAGCGACTGGACCGCGAATGGACTGCTTACTACCAGCAACCCTTTCGCGAACTTCCCGCCGGTCTGATCCGGGTCTGCCTGGCGGATGCCTTTGCGGCCCACGGTTACGGGAAATTGGACTACACCCGCGCGGAAGAGTCGCCGGAGTTCTGGAGTGCCGAGATCGGTGATTCGCTTTTCCCTGCCCTGGTCGGGGAATCGGACCGGCCCGTCGATCTCCTCATGAGCGGGCTGTTGGCCGCCATCTTCAGTTATCTCCACGGCCTGACGATGGACTGTTTGCAAACCGAATGCCCCTCCATGGGAGCCGAGCGGAGCCGCTTTCTGATCGGACCAGCCCCCCGCATCGCCGAACTGGAAGCCTGGTGGGAAGCCAACACCCCTCTGCCGTCCCATGAACAAGTTCTGCAGCAGGCTGCCGCGACGCCGCATGCGCCAACCAACGGCCAGACCCACACCCACCAGGAACACCACCTCCCACACTCACAGCCACCCCTGGAGGTCGTCTCATGATCAACACCTGGTTGACCGAAATCATTCACACTGCCAATGAACGACTCTTCAACGACGAAGAGCTAGCCCGGATGTTGAGCTACTACTCCAGCGTCCCGACCCGCCTGAAACTGGTGGAAGAACTGGAACGTCAGGAACCCTCCCTGACGCGGGCTTTGCACAAAGAGTTGCAGCGACGCTATCCCCAACGGACCCTCTATACCCGTCGGCTGGCTCAGGACCTGGTCGAGAGCCTCCGCTATGTCGCCCGGGCCGTGCTCGCGGATGACCTTCGCCTGCTCCGTTACCGCTGGATTGATCACATGCGGGCGGCCCTCGCGGCTTGCGACGTCGATCCGCAATGGATTGCCGATGCTTATGCGGTGTTGCGCGAATTGCTGCAACGCCAGCTCACCCGCAGTGTCTGGGAAGTACTCGATCCGGCCTGGAGTGAATTGGACGACTCCCTCACCCGCGGACTGGTGGCAGCCACCCGCTGATCCGTCTGTTTTGGGAATTCCACCGGATTCTTTTACCTTGGGACGAGGCTACAACCATGCTTGCACGCCTGACCTTGGAATACCGTACCCCTTATCCGACCTCGGATGATCGGCAACAGATCGAAAACTACCTGGCGACCGTGCGGGCCCGCCGCAATGCCTTCGAGGAAATCCGTCGCGTGGTCGTTGCGGTGATCGACCGCCTCATCGAACGGATGCGTCAGGCCTATCCGGAATTTGCCCGGTATCATGGTCACGGCTTCGAGAAAGGCCACCGTGACCTGGTGTTGCTCACCCAGATGGCCGCCAACGCCATGTTTTTGGGGGAATACCAAACTCTGGATGAAATGTTCACAGAATGGTATCGCACCATTATCAAAGCTAGCCACCTTTCCCCCACCTTTGTGCGGGACGCTCTCGCCGTCTGGCGAGAAGAACTGCAGGCAGCCCTCTCGGATGAGGCCTATGCCTTGTTGCGGCCGGTAGCCGACCATCTGGCAGAATACCTGACGCGGATTCCCGTACCCCCGAAAGACGAGACCGGCAAACGGTTGCCTGTGCCGCCACGTCGCTGAAGGTGTACCCCGGCAGGACCAACCCCAACAGCCCCCCGACAGCAGTAACAAGCCCCGGACAAGGTACCAACCTCCGGCAAGTGGTGACGGTGGCAACGCAAATTGAGGGATCACGCGAAAAACCGAGTGCAAGGCCAGACACGTGGGAAGAAAGCGGCAGACAGCGGCTCGGGCTTCGTCCCGAAAAAAGACAGCACCCTGGTAAGCCCAGTGTCAGTTGCGGAGGGAATAACTGTGGAATGTCTAGCAGAATTGCGGCGGGCCACGCGCGGTTGGCACCAGGCTCTCGAGGCATTACCCCTAAGCCAGCGTCTGGCACAAGGCAGCATCAGCCTGGCGGAGTACACAGCCCTGTTGGCCGACATGTACCACGTCTATCATGCCTGGGAAGTGATCGGTCAAGCGGCCCTGGCCGCGGCGGGCTACCCTTGGCCGGTTCTCTCTTCGCGGGCCGCCGCCATTGCCCGAGACCTGGCCTTCTGGCAGTTCGAGTTGCCCTTGACTCCACCTTGCCCTCAGCAACTGTGGGTCAGTCAGATCGAAGCTCTCCCGGCTGCACCGGCCGCCTGGGCGGGTGTCGGCTACGTTTTGGAAGGATCACGTCTCGGCTCGCAACTGATCGGTAAGGCTTTGGCCAAAGCCTGGAATTGCCCGGAACGATTGGGCCACGGCTTGGACTATCACCTGGAAGCCGCCCAGCAATTGTCCCACTACTGGCCCAAGGTGACCGGCTATCTGGAACGAATCGGTGAGCATCCTGAGTCCCGGCAGGCGTTGCTTTCCGCCGCTGTGGCCACCTTCGAGCTGTTCTATCAATTGCACGCCGGGCCTCAGCAGGAGGCCGAGTTGCTCACCCGCGTCGCCGCAACCTCTCAGGAGGGGACACCATGAAAAAGATTCGCCTGGAACCACTGGGAGAAGTGGTTGCCCTACCCACCGGACGACGGTTGCTGGACGCCCTGCTGGCCAAAGATCTCAAAGTTCTGATGTCCTGCGGGGGCAGGGGCATCTGTTCCACCTGTCATGTCCACATCTGCTCCGGCATGGAACAACTCTCCCCGGTGAGCCCGAATGAAAAACGTACCCTTTCGTTGGTCGCCAATGTCACTCCCGAAAGTCGGCTGGCCTGCCAGGCCATCGTCTACGGCGACGGTGTCGAAGTCCGTGTTCCTGAAGGAATGTACATCGAAAGTGCGGACGACCTGCTGTCACTTTTGGGAACCCGGGCTACCCAGAATATCCTCCATCCCATCACAGGCGAAATCCTGATTCCCGTGGGCAAATTGATCACCCGTACCCTGCTCGAACAATCGCGGCGGGTCGATCAGGACATGGAACAGTTGCGCCAGGGCTTCTCCAATACAAACCTCGGGCTGGAATCCTTGACCCATTCGACCTTCCATGCCAGCGGCATAGGCATGAAGCCTCGGTTCAGCGGTACGACGCAGTTCGCCTGGCGGACCACCGTGGATTGGCGATCCGCACCGAATACGCCTCCCCCGGCTTCCGTGCCTGCCGAGCCGTTGGCTCCGCCGTCAACCCAACTTCCGGCTCCGATGTCACCCGCTGAGAACAAAGCTCCGGTGGACCTTCAGAAAACACCTCGGACCGGCATCGTACCCGTGGTTCCCTCACCGACTGCGTCCTCCAGCAAACCGGCAGCAGTTCCCGCCGCGGCGCCCGCATCGTCCCTCTCGTCGCGTCGCGTGTCATCCGAGCGGCTCGAGATCAAGCCCGGCACACAACTGGGCAAATACCTGATTCTGGAATGTGTTGGCCGGGGCGGCTCCGGCATTGTTTACCGGGCCTTGCACATGACCCTCAAGATGGCCATCGCCATCAAATTCCTCCAACCCAATACCAAAGACAGGGCGGCGCATGAACGCCTGGCCCGCGAAGCCCAGTTGCTGGCACAGCTGTCTCATCCCAACATCGTACGCGTCCTGGATTTTGAAGACGATCCGGTACGCCCTTACGTCGTGATGGAGTTCATCGAGGGTTTGAGTGCAGCGGAATTGATTCGTCAATGCGGCCGATTGCAATGGCAACGGGCGCTCCAGGTCGTCCTCGACGCGTCCAACGGCCTGCACGCCGCATTCAAACTCAATATCATCCATCGCGATGTCAAACCGGGAAATATACTGGTCACACGCGAAGGAACCGGAAAACTGGTCGATCTGGGATTGGCCAAAACTGTCCATGTCGAAACAGGCCCATCCCCCTCTGCCAACGACGGAGAACCGATCGAAGGAACCATCGGTTACATCGCCCCCGAAACTCTCTCGCAAAGCATCTCCGATCACCGTTCCGACATCTACTCCTTGGGGGCCACCCTGTTCCACCTGGCCACAGGTCGTCTCCCCTTTGAAGGACGGAGTGCCGCCGAGGTAATGCTCAAGCATCTCCGAGCACCGGTACCGACCGTCCATGAACTGGTTCCGGACGCCCCGCCCGCTTTGTCCGCCATCGTGCAGAAAATGATGGCCAAGGAACCCCAGGCCCGCTACCAAGATTATGCTGAACTGATCAGCGAAATGTCCTCCCTCTTATCTACTGCTACATTAGTCAATACCTAATAATAACATCACAATGCAACATAATGAAATTTCCGGCAATGTAACATATTATTTGAATAAATCATCTCGTATAAACCCCGTAAAGCTAATGCATCAAGATTTGTATGATGTTGTGGGGTGGACCCTCAGCGCTACTCAGCAAATCCTTAGCCCCTTAGGATTACAGAATGAATATCGTCCACCCACCTTTGCTCACGCCTCTACGCAGAGGGGAGAATCTCCGGTCTTGCTGCAATCAGGTGGCTTCATCGATCGCTATGAGTCTATCCATGTAAAATGGATGCGACTACAAACACATAAACTAGATCTGGCACTAGTAATGATTTATCCAACTGCACGGCCAGAACTAATTCCGCTCTTTGCAGCGGAATGGGTAGTCATAGGTGATAAGATTCCAGTAGTGGTACTCGATGTCTATCCACTACAAAGTGAAGGGCCACTTCAGCAGGAACTGTCAACTGTTTACACGCCCTTGGGTGTCCGGTACCAATCTTGTTTGCCCAAAAAGCAGCCGTTACCCGAATGCTTTGCCCAGTTGGCTCAACCGTGGGCATTGTTTAGCGAATGTACCATCGAACAATTACCATTGTTGGCTTCGGCATTTCGAGATTATCTTACAGCCGCTTTGGAAGGCTGGTATTTGCCCCGACAACACCGATGTGGTGGAAAGCAGGCTGCCGCAGTTCATGAATACAAACGTCGCAGGTATATAGATTCCGAAGGGCGAAAACTTTTAGAGATCATATTTGGGAAAGTATTTACCGAAGAGTTTCTGCGCTGGCATTGTGGCCCACCCCACCAACCCCTTGAGTTATAAACTTCACACTCGCAACAGATAGATGTGGCACCGGGAGATGGAAAATCGTCATGGGCATGGCTTGCGGGAAAGGTTCTACAGGTCTCTCCGGGTGCCGCGCCGCTGGGATCTGAACACAACATCCAACTCGTGGAACGGATCCTTTGGGGACAATCACGCTGGTGAACGCCGGGTGCGGATTGCCATATTCAGGCAGAACGAATGGAGGCAGGGTGAGGCGGAGTTTTGCACCGCCTCGCCAACCACACCCTTGACAATTCACGTCCTGGGAACGCCGTTGCCCCCGCCTGGCCGCAAGCGGCTCCGCCACCCCCTTAAGCCGGATATCGCAAAGGGCTTCGATATTCGGCGGATTTTTGTACCTACGCCCTATAACTAGTTGCTCTGTTTTTTTATGTTGCCCACACGTTACACCTTCTCTCCTCATATCACAAATTGTTTATGTCACACATTGGCAGCCTTCATAGCAGGGTGCGAGCTTTGCTGGGCGGGCAGGAACAACAGGGGGTGCCGACTGGCCACTCCAAGGCGTAGGCT
>Ga0209017_10001176_pt1 | contig 21099 bp, 17 predicted proteins | sample YNPBryunderm2012_FD_185812 | JGI IMG/M metagenome (GOLD analysis project Ga0209017, IMG submission 185812) | Anoxygenic and chlorotrophic microbial mat microbial communities from Yellowstone National Park, USA - YNP Bryant MS undermat 2012... ... | reverse complement strand
CCTGCCCTAATTTCAGCCACTTGCTGGGGTGGCAATGAAATCAAGTATATGAGGTTTAAACAAACTGAAATTTTTCATCAGATATTTTAATAAGAAAATCGTTGTGGTATAATCCATTTCTTAAAATTTCAACATAATACTTAATGACTGATAACATCTTTTTTGATTAAAGGAGTTTCCTTTGATCGACAATCGCCTTTATAAACATCCTATCCTGCCGATTGAAGACAGACCAACTTTTAATTTTTATTTTCAGGGAAAAGAGCTTAAAGCCCGAGAAGGAGAGACCATAGCCTCTGCTCTTTTCGCTAACGGTGTCAGGATTTTCAGTTACCACCACAAAGATGGAGCTCCTCAGGGAATATTCTGTGCCAACGGCCAGTGTGCTCAGTGTCTGGTTCTGGCAGACGGTTTTCCGGTTAAATCCTGTATGGAGCTGGTCAAACCCGGAATGAAGGTAGAACCGATTGCTGGCTTGCCCTACCTGCCTCAAATTGACCCGGAAACTTCTCTGCAATTTCAACCGATTGAAGAAGTTTCGGTCTCAGTTTTGATAATTGGCGGTGGGCCAGCTGGCCTCTCGGCAGCTATTGAACTTGGGCGCCTCGGGGTGGATTGCCTTGTGGTTGATGATAAACACCGCCTGGGAGGTAAGCTAGTGCTGCAAACCCACCGTTTTTTTGGTTCGGTGGAAGCTGTCTTCGCTGGAACGAGAGGTATAGACATTGCTACCCGGTTGGAAAATGAGGTCAGGAAATTTAGTTCGGTCCGAATCTGGCTGCGTAGTACAGCCCTGGCAGTTTTCAGCGACCACAAGGTAGGCGTCCTGAAAAATGGTTGTAAGTATGCCCTGGTAAAACCGAAAGTTCTGCTGGTAGCTTGCGGTGCCAGAGAAAAATCACTGGCTTTCCCAGGAAATGACCTGCCCGGCGTTTATGGAGCCGGGGCTTTCCAGACACTGGTCAATAGAGACCTGGTTAAACCGACTGAAAAACTTTTCATAGTCGGCGGAGGGAATGTCGGTCTGATTGCCGGTTATCATGCTCTCCAGGCCGGAATCAAGGTGGTTGGTCTGGTTGAAGTCATGCCAGAAGTAGGTGGTTATAAGGTCCACAAAGATAAACTGGCCAGGTTGGGAGTTCCCATCATGACCTCCCACACCATCCTCAGCGCCAACGGGAAAGATTCGGTCGAATCGGTCACTGTGGCCAGAGTGGATGAGAATTTCAGGCCCATTCCTGGAACTGAAAAGAGCTTCAGCTGCGATACGGTGCTGATTGCAGTTGGTCTGGACCCGGTCAACGAATTTTATCTGAAAGCTAAAGAATTTCAAATTCCAGCTTACGCTGCCGGCGACGCTGAAGAAATTGCTGAGGCCTCAGCCGCTATTTTCTCCGGGAAAATCAAAGGGCTGGAAATTGCCAGAGCCCTTGGCGTCTACGAGGGCGAAATCCCGGCTGACTGGTATAGGACGGCTGAAATTCTGAAATCCAGACCGGGAAGTACTTATCCTGAATATTTTCCAGAAAAGGAAGAAGGTGTTTTTCCGGTCATTCACTGCCTGCAGGAAATCCCCTGCGACCCTTGCTCGGCCATTTGCCCAAGAAAGTTGATTGAGGTTGACCCAGATGATGTCCGTAAACTTCCTGTCTACCATGAGGAAAAAGATGGCAAAAGTTGCAGCGGCTGTGAACGCTGCGTGGTCTTCTGTCCGGGTCTGGCTATTACCCTGGTAGACTATCGTAAAAACCCTGAGTTTCCAGAAATCACCATACCTTTTGAATTCCTGAAAGAAACAATTAACCCCGGAGACGAGGTGACGGTGGTCGATATTGAAGGACATCATCTCGGCTGGGCTAGAGTAAACTCAATAAAATCAATTAAGGGCAACGACCGAACCCTTCTGGTAAAAGTGCAGGTTCCTAAAGAAATTGCCAGGAAAGTAAGCGGACTTGTTCTGCAGTCGAAAATCGAAGATACGCTCGCCCGCTATGTGGAAAGAATGTCGGATGAAGCTATTATCTGTCGTTGTGAAAGGGTGACCGCTGGGGAAATAAGAAATTTAATCCGAGAAGGAATTAGAGATATAAACGAAATCAAAACCATAACCAGAGCTGGAATGGGACCCTGTGGAGCTAAAACCTGCACTCCCCTGATTCACCGGCTATTCAGAGAAGAAGGTGTACCCGAAAGCGAAATCGTCGACCAGCCCAAGAGGCCGCTTTTTATCGAGGTTCCTCTCGGTGTTTTTGCCGGTCTCTCTGATGCTAAGGAGGTCGAGAATGAGCCGAAATGAATACGAAGTGATAATCATCGGAGCCGGGAGCATAGGAACACCAACCGCCCTTTTCTTAGCTCAGAGTGGTTTTAAAGTTCTGGTTCTCGACCGAAACGCCAGTCCAGGCCAGAGCTCCAACAAAAGAGCCATTGGCGGACTGAGAGCCACCCATTCTGACCCGGCAAAAATCCGGCTTTGCCTTAGAAGTTTAAAAATCTTTTCTACCTGGAAAGAGACCTACGGTGATGAGATTGAATGGCACCAGGGGGGGTACTGTTTCGTAGCCTACAGAGAACAAGAAGAAAGGACTCTGAAAGAAGTCCTGCCTCTTCAGAAAAGCCATGGACTGAAAATTGATTGGCTGGAAGCTGAAGAGCTGAGAAAAATCCTGCCCGACCTGAACCCGCGAGGTCTAAGAGGCGGAACTTTTTCACCTGAAGACGGACATGCTTCTCCCCTGCTGGCTGTGGAAGCTTTTTACCGGCAGGCAAAAAAAGCCGGCGCTGAATTCCATTTCCGCGAGAACGTCCTGAACCTGATGGTAGAGAACGGAAAAGTTAGAGGCGTGGTTACTGACCGCAGCCGTTACGAAGCTGAAGTGGTGGTGAATGCAGCGGGGGCTTGGGCGGCCGAAGTAGCCAGGATGGCCGGGATGGAAGTTCCGGTAAAGTCAGATTCTCATGAAGCAGCTGTTACCGAGCCTGTCCAACGCTTTTTTGAGCCGATGGTGGTGGATATCAGGCCGGTCCAGGGTTCGGCCAATTATTATTTTTACCAGCATGCCACAGGACAGATTATTTTCTGCATAACCCCAAGCCCGAGCATCTGGGGCTTTGATGAGAGAGAAACCAGTGAATTTCTGCCCATGGTTTCACGACGGATGATCGAATTAATGCCCAGGTTAAAAAATATTCGAGTGCGACGTACCTGGCGCGGGCTCTACCCGATGACACCGGATGGTTTCCCGATTGTTGGCTGGTCAAAAGAAGTCTCAGGATTTCTTCTGGCTGTGGGCATGTGCGGTCAGGGTTTTATGCTGGGACCCGGAGTGGCCGAGCTTTTGACGAGATTGATTTCCGGAAGACCCGGGCCTGACGATGAAGAAATTCTTTTCTATCTTTCGCCATATCGGAGCTTTGTCAGCGAAGAAAAACTGAAGTAACAATTTTTTCAGGCTTACCGTAGAAGGACCGTCTGGCCTTCAGCTTCGGCCACCTTTAGAGGATATTCAAAAAGCTCGACCAGAAGTTCGGTCTTAAAAACTTCCCGGGCAGGACCGCTAGCCAGAATTCGGCCTTCTTTTAAGAGAATCAGGAAATCTGCCAATCTCGGTATTAATTCCAGGCTATGAAGAGAGGTAATTATGGTTTTGCCTCTTTCAGTAGCCAGCTTCTTCATCAGGTCAATAATCTGTATTTCGTGCTTAGGGTCCAGGAAGGTGGTTGGCTCATCCAGAACTATAATCCTGGAATCCTGAGCCAGAGCCCGGCCTATTAGAACAATCCTTCTTTCCCCGCTGCTAAGCTCAGTATATTTTCGCCGACTGAAAGCTTCCAGCCCAAGGTAAGAAATCACTTCCTCAGTTTTGTGATAATCCTCAGGTGAAGGTCTGGAAAAGAGGCTGAGAAAGCCACTTCGCCCCATCAGGATAAAATCAAACACCGAATGGTTAAAAACAAGAGCCTGCTCCTGAGGTACATAGCTTATGAGGGAAGCTTTTTCCGCCCCCCGCAGAAAAGCCAGGTCTCGACCGCCGATAAAGATTGAGCCCGGTTTTACTGGCAGTACTCCCGTCAGAGCTTTCAGCAAAGTTGATTTACCGGCTCCATTGGGACCAACCAGCACTGAGACCTTTTCTGCCTCAAAAACCAGCCCGGAAACCTTAAGCTCAAAATCATCATAATTTACTTGAAGCTCCCTAATTCTGGCCTGCACTTCTAATAACCCCAGCTGGATTTGGATTTTTTGATTAAATACAGGAAAAACGGAATTCCTACTAAATTAGTAAGAATTCCTACGGGAAATTCGTATGGAGAAAACATTCTTATTAAATTATCGGCCACTAGCATCAAAAAAGCTCCAAGCCCGGCTGAAACCGGAAGAACCAGGCGGTTGTCAAAACCTACTAGGCCGCGAACAGCATGAGGGACGATAAGTCCAACCCAGCCAATAATTCCGGCAACAGACACCACAGCTGAAGTAATCAAGGTGGTCAGGATTATAACCAGAATCCTCTCTCTTTTTACTGCAATTCCCATTGAGCTGACTTCTTCTTCACTCAAGCTTAAGACGTTTAACCTCCAGCTCATTTTTATCAGAAAAATTAATCCCACAAGTACCGTGGGCCCGGTCCAGTAGAGGTCTGGCCAAGTAACCTGGGAAAAACTTCCCAGTAACCAGAAAAAGAGAGCTTGAAGAGCATAGGGGCTGGCTATAAACTCCACAGCCGAAAGCAGAGCCTGGAAAAGAGCCGAAACAATAATGCCGGTTAGCAGAACCGCTATCAAACTATTCCTGGCCCCTTCAGCTATAGCCAGCACTAGAACTACAGCCAGAAGGGCAAATCCGAAAGCCATTAGCTGGGGCGGGAACCGATGGCTGAGCACCACCAGAGAAAAAGCGGCTCCGAAGCCAGCTCCGAATGAAACTCCGAGAATGTATTCATTAACCAGAGGATTGCGGAAAAGTGATTGCAAAGCCGCTCCCGAAATGGAAAAGGCTGCTCCAGCCAGAAGGGCCAGGATTATCCTGGGTAGTCTTATATTCAGAATAATGTTGGCTGAAGGTGATTGTAATACCTCAGCTGAGGGCTGAAATACCCTGGTCCAGATGATTCTTAGGGATTCCAAAAGATTGATCCGATAAGCTCCAACAAGGAGAGAGACTAAGAGAAGTAGCAACGGAAGTAATACCGAGATATAAAGAATTATTTTCTTTTCAGTCTGCCCTGAACCAGTCATGAGCCTTTATTTTATCACACAGAGCCTGAAACAACCCTTCCTTCCGGTAGAAAAATTTAAAAATGGTTTCAGCCTCAGCTTCGAGGTCAAATTCATTTTTTAAGCCAGGATGAAAAAGCTGGCTCAGATAATAACATTCTACCAGAACCAGAGCCGGGTCCCACCAGTACCAGAAGCCGAAAGTGTAATGGACCCGGTGGGCCCTAATTGCCTGGATTGACTGCAGTCTCGGGTCAGACTTCACCTGCTCCACAGTCAGCTTTCTTTCTTCGGGCGGATAGTTGCCGTGAACCAGAATAATTTCCGGGTCCCAGCTCAGAATTTTTTCTATAGTTAAAAAGGCTGTGTCTGACCCTTGATGAATTGGCCTGAGCTCGCTGGTAAGGTTAATACCTCCAGCTACTTCTACTGGCTCGTAGAAAACCGGTGACCGCAGAAGAGAACCCCAGAAGCTCAGGTAAACTCGCGGTTTTCGGCTCGCTGCAACCCTGGCTACCTGTTTTTGAAGCCAGCTAATTTTATCCTGCAAGAACCTTTTCAGCTCTTCACTCCGACTCAGGCTTCCGGTGAGGCGACCAAGAACTTCTATTTCATCCAGAAGTCGGTCCAGGCGGCCGGTTGCACTCAGGCTAACTACCGGACAGCGAAGTTTCCGGCTGAGTTGTCTGGAGAGAAAAAGTTCGGAGGGTGAGACTAAAACCAGGTCAGGCCTCAAGCTCAGAATTTTTTCAACGTTAGCATCTTCTCCAGTTACAGATACCACAGGAAGGTTAACGATTTCAGGAAAGATAATTCTGAGAAGATGGTCATATTTAACTGGAAAACGGTCCACGGCAACCACCTTTTCCTGCTGGCCAAGAGCCACCAGTATTCGGAGAAGTTCCGGTTGAAGGCAAACTATTCGCTCAACTTTTCCCGGAATTTTAACCTCTCGATTCAGACTATCTCTGAGAACAACCTGGTCAAAAGCCTCAACCTTCGAATACAGCACCAAGAATAAAAAGAGCAGGAGAACAACACTGAGCTCATATCGGTTAGAGTTTCTTTCCTGCAGTTTAAACATCAATATTTATAAATTCCGTAATTTTATTTATCTTAGCCTCTATTTATCTTTCAGAGCTTTAATAAGCTGATCAAAAGCCGGCCAGACCGTCAGCTCACATTCGGCCTGTGGTTTTTTGCTCACTTCCAGTGTTTTTTGAGCTTTTTCCAGAAAGCGGCGATCAGCCGGTTTTCCGGATTTAAGTCTGCCCAGTGCTTCAATCCCCAGAGAGCTCAAATCTGCCAGGGCTGCAGAAAGAGGTACCACTTCTTGAAGAACTGGAGATTTTCGGGCCAGCTCTTCTATCAACTTGTGATTTTCTATCCAGCTTTTAAGATCTGACTTAATTTCTTCCATCAGAGTTTTATCTTTTGTCTTAATAATTTTTTCCATCTTCTTCCGGAATTCTCTGGCTTCCAGAGATTCTGGAAAGCAGGCATCGACAAAACGGGTCAATGGGGCCAGTGAAGTATATTTCCGTCCTTGACTGTGGCGGGCATATCCTTTGACCGGCTCCGCCACGGCCACCAGTTTTTTAAGAGCTTTGATATTATCTGAGCTGGCCAGGCGCCTGAGCATCATATCTTGATTTCTTAGATGCTGGATTCCTGTTTCTTCAAGCTGAAGGCTGACGACCTGAAGTCTTCGATACATGTCATCCACATCTCTCACTTCGGCCGGAGACCATAACCTTTCAGCAATGGCTGCTGTGCGGGGCCAGATTCTGGAATCTACCGTTTCCGGCGAAACCAGCTCAGCCCACATGGTAGCTTCACCACCCAGAATTAGTTTTCTCTCTTCAACACTCAGCAGAGAATCAGGTGGAACTGGATCGTTGAGATAATGTCTTTCGGCCGGCTCACAAAGATCTATGTAATAACCGTTGGACAGAATACCCTGGTATCCTTTTTTAGCCCCATCTACCAGAGCTTGAGTACCCCGCCAGGACTGGATGACCACATCCTTAGGAAGGCCGGGCTGGTAGATTTCATCCCAGCCGACCATCTTCTTTCTGTATCTGGTCAGGATTTTAAGGATTTCTTTATTAAAATAAGCCTGAAGAGCGTGATAATCCGGGAGGTTTTTCTTCTTCATAAATTTTTGAATATCCGGGTTCTCTTTCCAGTGGGCAGGCTCAACCTCATCCCCGCCAATATGCATGTAGGGGTCAGGAAAGAGAGCAGCCATTTCTTTGAAAAATTTATCGAAAAATTTGTAAACCTCCGGATTAGCCGGGTTAAAAACAGGGTGGAAAATTCCAAAGCCTCTTTCAATCCGGTAAGGTCCCGGAGCGCTGGCATACTCGGGATAGCCTACAAACCAGCTGGTCGAATGGCCGGGAATATCAAACTCCGGCATTACTCTGATGCCCAGGTCTGAGGCCAGCTGGATAACCTCTTTAATCTGTTCCTGGGTGTAATAAAGACCATCAGAACCCATCTGGTGTAGCCTGGGAAAAGTTTTGCTCTCTACCCGGAACCCCTGGTCTTCAGAAAGATGCCAGTGGAGAACATTGAGTTTGACCGCTGACATAGCCAGCAGGTTTCTCTTGATAACTTCAACTGGCATAAAGTGCCGGCAGGAATCTATTAGCAAACCCCGCCAGGTGAATCTTGGCCAATCTTCAACAACAAGACAGGGGAAATAATAACCCTTTTCATCTGCCGAAAGCAGCTGGAGAAGAGTTTCCAGACCACGAATCAGACCGAGGTCGGTAGTGGCTTTCAGTCGTAGACCATCTTCTTTAATCTCCAGCCAGTAGGATTCGTCTTTACCAGGGATAAGCTGACCGATCCGTTCGTACTCATAAATCAGACCCTTAAAATTTCCCTTGTCCTGCTCCAGAAGAAAGTCCTGCTCAAAAAAAAGGCCGGTTCTCCCGGCCAGTCTCGACATGAAGCGGGCTGCTCCCTTGAAAGCCCGGCTGGCGGCCGGGTCTTCGCCCATAACCCTGAATTTTTCATCCACCCGAAAAAGGCCAGTTTTTAATTCCATCCTGGCCGGTAAAGGCATCAAGGCCGGAATTTTAGAATCATTTGATCCTGTTGAAGATAGCCCCAGACCTGATTGCCAACAAATAATCAGGAGAACACCCAGAGCTCTGACGGCCTTTTTAACTGCACCTTGACTTCCTTGAGAAATATAACCAATCCTCATGGTTTTAATCCTCCAGATTGGAAGTTTTTCCCCGGCTGGCAGGTCAGTTGATAACCTGCCAGCCAGAGGAATTATTCCTGAAATTTTTTTATGCTATTCTAAGCTGCCAACTTCCAGTCTTTTTTATTTTTTTATTATTTATAAAGCGGGTCCGGGCTGACTGTGATGATCCGGTTCATGACCTCCTGGCCGTTAACCATAAGTATTGCCCGGTACTGGCCCGGAGCCACCTGTCTGGGGCCGAAACTACGGTCCAAGTCTGCCGCAGCTGGGGCTGTTGCTCTCCTGTTTAGACCCCAAAAGACTTTCTGAATCCCGGCCGAAACCGCTCCGCTAATTTCCTGAACCACCTGGCCTTCAAAATCCTTTATCACCACCGAAACCTTTGAAGCCTGATTCTTAAGGTAGTAGTAGATATTAACTCCAACCGGAGGATTAGGAGCGACAGCAAACTCACCATAAGACTGACCCCGACGGTCATTCATCTGCCAGAGAATTCCTTCCTGAACTTCAAAGAGAAAAGCCTCTTTACTCAGATTTTCTTCGGTAAATTCCTTAAAAGGATAGATATCAGCAATGTAGATGCCGCGTCCATAAGTGGCAATTACCAGGTCTCTATCTCTTTTCTGAATGGCCAGGTCGTTAATCACTACATCCGGTATTTGAGGACTGTCCATCCTCATCCAGTTCCGGCCTCGGTCAAAAGTTATATACAAGCCATAATCAGTGGCCAGGTAAAGGATGTTGGGATTATGCGGATCTTCTTCCAGGTCATTGGCCGGGTTATTCATTCCGCCAGAGATATCTTCCCAGGTCTTTCCCAGATCTCTGGTTACAAATACATAAGTTTTATCTTCATTGTGAGTCCGATATCCAGAATAGATAACATAGCAGGTCTCTGTCTCATGCTGGCTTGGGACAACCCTCATGACCCAACGGTCATAAGGAATCAAAGCGCCTTTCAGGCCCGGCTTTGGCTTTCCCTTGGAATCATAGAAGTTGGCTGTGAGGTTGGTCCAGGTCCGCCCGTGGTCAGTGCTCAGCTGAAGGTTGCCGTCGTCTGTTCCGGCCCAATAGATTCCCGGCTTTTTGGGGGACTCAGCAAAAGTGTATATGGTGCCATACTGAAGATTTGTCTTCTTGGAAAGATCAATTCTTTCTTTAATCTGTTTGCTCAGGTCAGGTGAGACGGTCTCCCAGCTTCCGGGTTCACCACGGCTCAAGGAACGATGAACAAACTGTGAACAAACAAATACGATACCCGGGTTGTGCGGTGAGAGGAAAATGGGAGCGTCCCATTGATACCTCTGGGGTGGGGCACCAGCAGCCTCTTCTTCCGGCGTATTACGCCTGGCAAGGGAGATGGATTCGCCGGTTTTAAAATTCATCCTCCTCGAGGCTCCAAACTGGCTTTCCCAGTAAATGTACTCAGGATTCCACCAATCCCGAACTACATAAAAACCGTCACCGGAAGGAAGATACAGCCAGTCAGCCGGGTAGACTCCGTTGGGGTTCCGATTTCGCGACGGTCCGAACCAGCACCCGTTGTCCTGCGTCCCACCCATAACATTGTAAGGTTGTTCATTATCAACAGAAATATCATAGAACTGCTGAGCCGGAATGGTTTCTTTCTGCGACCAGTGCAATCCGCCATCCCAGGTTTCGCTGACTCCACCGTCATTGGCGTTCAGTATGTGTTTGGAATTAAGAGGGTCAATCCAGACGGCCCGGGAATCAACATGGCATTTTTTAAAACCTTCCCAGTTGGCAAACTGAAAAGTTTTACCGGCATCGCGGGAAATTACAGTTCTGGTCTCCGGTGCAATCAAAACCTTATCGTCATTCGGGTCAACTGTCAGACGACCGTAATAGCCAGCTTCTACCTGATTGACTATTTCACTGCCTCCGCTCATCTTGTATTCAGTCATTCTTTTCCAGGTTTCTCCCTGGTCATCTGAACGGTAAATCACTCCTGATTTTTTAACCGGCGTCATTGCCCGGAGAGCCGGAGCATAGATCAGGTCCAGGAGACAGCGATTTAAGGTCTGATAACGACCTTTGCTCTGGTCAAAGTCTCTGGCCAGATTATCGCCTTCTTTTAGCAGGTCAAGTAGCTCTTTTTTATCCTTATAGACTTCCTTTGCTTTGCTGAAAACTGAGGAGGGACTTATCTTCAGCTTAATAAGAAGTTCCGGGTCCTGAGCAGCCGTTTTTAGATTATCAAGAAGATAAGCTTCGTCTTTATAAAACTTTTGGTCATAGGTCAAATTGCCCTGAAAATCTTTTTTAACTGAGACTTTATTCCTGTCTGTTATGGAGAAATTGTTCAGATCAAAACCTGGAGATTCAGCCAGAAGAACTGTCAGCACCAGCCGGTTTAGCTTCAACCGGTTTTCCCGCTCTTCTTCAGCTTTTTTCCAGATTTTCTCAGCCTCATCTACCGCCGACAGGGCCTCTTCATCCCGGGCATAGACTTTCCTGGCAGTCACCAGCAATCCCTTCCAGTTAACCGCAGCTCTAACCTGAAAGTCAGGGTCTCTGACCAATTCGTTCAGTTGATTTACCAGGTCTTCAGCTTTCTCAAATTTGAGATGAGTAAACTTCACCTGTTTTTGAATTTCCGGGTTTATTTTGTAATCTTTGAATTTATTCAGGTAATAGCTATCCCGGAATAGATTTCTGGCACTGTAAAGAGCAGCCCCTTCCCTTTCGCTCAAACCCAGGTTAACTTCTTCATCCAGTCTTAAGTAGACGATTTGCGGGTTCTTCGGATAAATGGCCAGACCGTTCCTCCCGGTTTTCATCTTTCCCAGGTCTGGAAGGCCCTGTGTTAGTTTCTTCCAGGTCCGGCCACCATCTGTGGTCTTCCAGAGATAATTACCCTCTTGTCTGTCCAGAAAAGTCCAGGTTCTGCGGTAAATCCTGTAGGAGGCCGCAATGATGATTTCGGAATTATTCGGGTCCATAACAAAATCGCCGACCACTCTGTCTTTCAGGTCTAGAATCAGTTGCCAGGTTTTACCTCCATCGGTAGATTTGTAGAGACCACGCTCACAATCTTGGTCGGTATCATCATACAACTTCCCTTCCGCAGCTACATAGACTATATCGGGATTTTTGGAATCCACCTCAATCTTATTTATAAAATAACTCTTTTCCAGACCAACCCGAGTCCAGGTTTTTCCGGCATCGGTTGACTTCCAGACTCCATTACCATGATAGGCCGAGCGACTGTGAATCGGCTCTCCAGTTCCTAAGTAAAGGATGTTTGGGTTAGAAGGAGCAATGGCCAAATAGCCCATGCTCTGGGTACCATATTTTTCGAAAATTGGTTTGAAGTGGATGCCACCGTCTTCTGTTTTCCAGAGTCCACCGGTAGCAGTGAGCACATAGTAAGTCAGACTCTGTCCGGGGGGAACAGCAAAGTTGGTTATTCTACCAGAAAAAGCCCAGGGTCCGATGTGGCGCCAGGGAAATTGTTCCAGGTCTCTGGCTTTAAGCGGGATTTTTTCTGAGAAAATTTCAACTTTTTTCCCTTCTTCTTTTTGAACGGCCAGAAGCCCTGTCGCGACTACAGCCAGAAGCAGCAAAAGAATAGGAATCAAAGCCTTTGTTCTGATAGATTTAAACAGGCTAATTAGCATACTTGCCTCCTTTCTTTTCTTTATTCTTTTTGGTAATTTCCAGAATATACTTTCTTTTTTCCGGAGAGAATTTTTCAAGGGCATACCTGATAGTAACCCGGGGAAATTTCTGGCCGTTTTTTATCAGAAATTTTTCAAGAGATAGTGAGTTTTTCCTGCCAGTTTCCCGAAGAAGCCAGCCCAGAGCCTTCCCGGTAAGATTTTCGTCCATTCCCGCACTGTTAACCGCAAGAATTATCAATTGATAGACCCGCTGAGGTGAAAAACCCCGGCGGACCGGTTTTATCAGAGAGACCAGAGCAGCTCTTTTAAGAAAAATATCCCGACTTTTTAACCATCCTTCAAGCATATAGAGTTCATCCAGATGATTAAGAAAATAGGGGGATAAAACTTCAAGAGCCAGCGTATCTATTAGAGCCCAGTTATTCACCAGTCCTGTTTTTAGCCATTTCCGGAAAATCCGGAAATGGAAAGAACTAAAATCTCTGTGGCAGTAAGAAAGGATGAAAAAACTGAGCAATCCGGCCTCTAACTTATTTTCCTGTAAAAGCAATTCAGCCAGCTTTAATTTTTGAGAAATAGCCCAGTCATCTTTAATTTTCTGGTAAAAATTTTTGGCCAGGTTTCTCAGTCTGGCTGAACTTACACCATAACAATCAACAGGCTCCCGGAAAAAACTTCTTAGAGTACAGGCCAGTTTTTGGTCAGAAAGAGATTTCAATCTGCCTACAAGCTCTTCTTTCGCTGCTTCAACTGAATTTACATTTTCCAGAATAGAAACCATGATCTTTTTTTAACTCTTTCATTTTACTCATTCGGCTTCAACTCTGCAATTAAAAATTAAGACTTGAATACTCTCTTCCAGCTTCAGCCCACTCGCCGATAAACTAGACTTAAACCCTCAAGACCGGTTCTGGCGAAGGGTAGATATTTTAAATGGAACATAGAGAGGACAGAAGCCGAGAATACTGGTAATAAGAAAGATAGCAGTTAAAGCTACAAAAATGTAGGCTAATGCTCCTTTTACGATTTCGGTCATAACCAGAACAGCCATTAAAACTGCAAGCAGAGTCCTAAGACTCCGGTCCGCAGAACCCATGTTCTTTTTCATTTTGGCTCTCCTTCTAACTTTAATTTAACTAAATGTTAATATAATACTTAAAATCTTGCTACAAAATATTTATGATGAGAAAATAAAGGTAGATGAAGGTATTATGGAAAAAATAAGGGTTCTTTTTGTTTGCGACGACAACAGTCTCAGAAGCCCGATGGCTGAAGCCTGGCTTAATCATTTAGGTCAGGGCGATTTTGAAGCCAGAAGTGCTGGATTCGAGCCTGCGCCTCTTAACCCTCTGGCAGTTCTGGTAATGAAAGAAGCTGGATTGGATATATCCGGCCATGAGGGAAAAAGCGTTTTTGATCTTTACCGTCAAGGGGAGCTTTTTTCATATGTAATAACACTGTGCGACCCGAAGGCTTCCGAGCGTTGTCCCATATTCCCAGGTATTACCAGAGTAACCAGCTGGCCCTTTTCTGATCCAACCCGAGAGGAACTGAGCGAAGCCGAGAAACTGGACCGACTCCGGAAATTACGAGCTGAACTGAGAGAAAGAATTGAGCGCTTCATTCAGTTAAACCGGCCCGATTCTCAGGGCTGAGAGAAATATCTCGCTATCCAAGAAGGTCTCGTCGGGCTGTTTCCATCAAAATGAAAAAGGCCTGTCCTTCAGTAGCCACTCCGGGAGAGTTAAAAAGGGGAGAGCCACAAACATCGGTTACATAACCAAGCGGGTCAATCTTTTTATGAACGGCAGCTCGCATTAGTTCAGCTTTTTCTAGGTATTTCCGGTCCAGCCAGCCAAGTTTCAAATTGCGGTAGATGGTGTAAGCCAGCATCTGAGCCAGATTGGTCTCAACGAAAGTTTCAGGTTTATCCACCACATCATGAAAGAGGCCGTCCTTTCGCTGATATCTCAAACAACCATCCAGTACTTCTTTTATATAACCGATTAATTTTTTCCTTTCTCTCTTCATTTCTGCTGGCAAAGCTTTCAGCACTCTGGTCAGGCCGGCAGCAGCCCAGCCATTTCCTACCCCCCAGAAATCATTTCTTTCAAACTTTCTCTGGCCATAATCATAGATGTGGGAAAAAAGCTTCTTTTTCGGGTTCCAGAGGTACTTCCTTAAACCGTCTATCTGCTCCAGAGCTTCCCGGTAGTAGCCCATAACTGCCAGAAAAGGCGGGCACATATACATTGAGTCTATCCAGAGCTGCGGCTTGTGGTCCAGATGAAAAATTACCCCGTCAGCAGTCCTGGGAGCAACTTTCAAAAAATACTCAGCCTGCTTGTGAGCCGCTTCAAGCAGCTTCTGGTCATTTAACCAGCGGCCAGCAGTCAGAACAGCCTCGCCGTTAGCCCCTGGGTCAGTAACCCCGTGATTGTCACAAATCTGCCCTAACCGCCCATCGCCCCATTGACGGAGAACAGCTTCTCGGGCCATCATTATTACCAGTTCCTTTTCTCCAAGCTCCAGAAGAGCCTGAGCCGCTACCCCCTGCTCCCAGGCATGGCGCTGCATGGTTAGCATGGCTGTCTTAACTTTTTCTAACAGTGATTTCAAATCACTAATTTTATCATTAAGGAAATCAGACCCTGCCGGCTTTCTCAGGCCTGCTACGGAAGCGGAGCCTAAAATTATCAGGCTGCCAAGAAAATTTCTTCTCTCCATTTACCCTCCTTTAAATTGAAATCAATGTTTCGATCAAAAATCAAAATACTCTTTATATATCTTCTGGATAAATTCCTGAACCTGCTTTTCTAACTGTCTTTTTTTCTCAGGAGGCAGGCTGCGCCGGTAACGGTCATAATCAGAGAAAGTAATCTTGAACTTCTGATAGACCTGCTCCATCTGGCGGTGAGCCTCATCCAGGTCATCGCGGTATTTGTCAAAAATTAGAGCAGCTCGGGCAGTAATTTCCACATACATTTCTTCGGTAATAACTGGTCCCTTCGGTTGAAGTGGTTTAGGTTCGGTCTCTTCGGTGGATTGAGATTCTTCCCACCAGTTAGGTTCTTTCTCGGCTGGAGTCTTCTGACAGGAAGAAAGATTGAAGATTAAAATCAGCATGATGACCAGAAAAAAACTATTGCTCAAACTGTCTTTCATTACCGTCTGTTTTTATTTTTAAATTCTTAAGCTTATTTTTAGCTCATTTTCTAACGGAAGTTAGATTTTTCTGGGCTTAAAACTAATCCAGATAAAACCTTCTACCTGTTCTTTTTGGCTTCTCGTTAATCGGGTCGGCATCCATCACCCACATCCCCCGACCGTGAGTGGCAATGACGATGATGTTATCACGCGGGTGAATTATCAGGTCGTGAACGTAGGAAGAGGGCAGGTTACCTCCCAGAACATTCCAGGTTTTTCCTCTGTCTTTAGAAATATAAACTCCAAGGTCAGTGCCAAGATACAGAATATTTCTGTCAACCGGATCTTCTCTGATAACATTGACCGGCCCAAGAGGAACTCCCTGAGAGATATCTCGCCAGGTCCGACCAAAGTCGGTTGACATCCAGACATATGGGGCAAAGTCGTCATCGGCCCGGCCGTGCTGGGTAAGGAAAACGGTGCCCAGCTCATACTGACTGGCCACAATTCGAGAAACCCATTTTTGATAGGGTAAGCCCCGGCTTATATCTTGCCAGGTTTTTCCGCCATCTCGGGTCATGGAAACCCGGCCATCATCTGTTCCGACATAAATTAACCCATACATCAGCGGAGACTCAGAAATAGCCGTTATGGTATGGTAAGGAATATCTCCTACTTCTTCGGGTGTAAAGTTGGTCAGGTCTGGACTTATCCTCTCCCAGGTATCTCCCCTGTCCTTAGAGCGGAAAAGATACTGCATTCCGTGGTAAACGATGTTTGGGTTGTGGGGAGATAGTATGAAATGGGCCAGCCATTGCCCTCTGAGTCTGGGTTCGTCAGGGTAGGTTTTAGGCACAATTAATTTGGTTCGCTCGGGACCTGTTTTGCTCAAGTCGGTTCGGGTAAGGTTGCCGTAAAATCCGCAGGAATAGACTATGTTAGGATTAGTCGGGTCTATGGCATGATGAGAGCCTTCACCACCTGGTGCCCGCTCAAATTCAACCGCGGGTATCCGGTCTCGCCCCCGGCTCAGGTCCACCACCGCCCTGAAGCTTCCATGGTCCTGCATCGAACCATAAACCCGAAACGGAGTATCCATATCATAATTAACATTAAAAAACTGGCAAACCGGTAGAGTGAATCGGGCATTTTTCCAGTGCCTTCCCCCGTCGTAAGAAATCTCAATCCCACCATCATTCACGTTTACCAGATAGTTAGAGTTATCAGGGTCAATCCACAGTCCATGATGATCAACATGATAAAGATTTGGAACCCGGGTAAAAGTTTTCCCGCCATCCCGGGAAACACTCATTGGCACTCCCATTATGTAGACGGTATTGGGATCATTCGGGTCAACTTTTATCTGACCAAAAACCCAACCATAAGTTCCAGAATGTCTTTCCAGGTAAGCCTTCATGGCTTCAGTTGTTGGAGCAGCTAACTCCCAGGATTCGCCACCATTTGAAGAACGATAAACTGTTGCCCCTTTAATAATCCCTGAACTTGGCAAACCATAAGAATCCAACCGTTCTTCTTCGGATGGTTCTCTGGCAATCTCATAATTATCTACCAAAGCATAAAGAACGTCAGGTTCCTTCAGACAGAGGTCTATCCCGATGCGGCCCCGATAACGGGGTGCTGGAAGGCCATTATTAATTTCTTTCCAGGTCTGGCCGCCGTCGGTTGTTTTCCACAGCCCGCTGCCGCTATAATGTGGTTCGTTTCTGGGGTCGTTCCATTTTTTCCTCACCCGTTGCCAGGTAGCTGCATAAAGAACTTCGGGGTTTCTCGGGTCCATAAGAAGGTCAATGGCTCCAGTCTGTTCGTTGACGTAAAGAATTTTCTTCCAGGTCTGCCCACCATCAACCGTTTTGTAAACTCCGCGCTCCTGGTTAAAAGTCCACTCATGACCGGAAGCCGCAACATAAACAACATCCGGATTTTTTGGATGGATGACAATTCGAGCAATGGTGTTGGTATCAGTCAGGCCCAGATGTTTCCAGGTCTGGCCGCCGTCGGTTGATTTATAAACACCGCACCCGGCGTGGGAACTGCGAAAGATGTTGGCTTCACCAGTGCCAACCCAGATGATTTTCGGGTCAGAAGGTGCTATGGCAACATCGCCTATTGAGGTGGACAGCTCCTGGTCAAAGATAGGTTCCCAGGTAGTCCCTTCATTTTCTGTTTTCCAGACACCTCCGGAAGCTGTAGCCACATAAATGGTATAATTTTTGCCTTTTGGAGTAACCACAGCCATATCAGTACAGCGTCCACTAACGTTGGTCGGGCCAAGAAACTGCCATCGCAGGTTTTTGAAGGGTGAAGCAGACCTCATCTCTTTATGTTGTTCAAAGCCCTTAAGCCTGATTTCTGGTGGGGTGTTCTGGATTCTCTGGGGCTTTTTCTGAGCCTCCAGGACCGCAGCTATGGATAAAACTAAAAAACCGATCGCCAGAACGGTCAAAACAGGAAAAATAAAATATCTTTTCTTAAACATCAGCCTCTCCTCTCTGAATAATTTCCTTCCTGAGTTCCTTTAACAGAATAAATTTTTTTTATCAAGAATTTTTTTGCCGGTAACCCTTATTTTTCTTCTTTCTCCACCGCAATGGTCAGGTTAGAGGCCAGAGCAGCCACTGCTCCGATGGCTGCCCAGACCGGTGCTATCAGCGTGCCAACTATGCCCACGGTCAATGGAATTTCCATAAAAGTTTTTCCTTCTTCAGTCTTGAAGATTATTCGTCGGGCATTTCCTTCTCTTATAATCTCTTTGATTTTCTCTAAGATTTCAAAGCCAGTTACCCGGAATTCTTCCATTCTGGTTTTTTTATCAGACATTTATTCCCTCCTCATCAGATTAAAACATTTCTGGAAAAAGCTTTTTAAGAATTGTTTCTGAACCAGGCAGCAAAGACCCGCTTTCAATTTTTCGCCAGGCTGAGTAGCTTATCTTCCACTCCTGTCCTTCTTTCTTAAAATGGAAATCAAACCGGTAAAACTCCCCAGCCAGACCCACTAATTTTCTCAGGGCTTCCAGCGGCCCTGAAGACAACAGAACATCGGCTTCAACCTGAGCCCAGTCTCCATTCAAAGACGTGGTAAAATCCAGCAGATGGATTACAATTCCCGAATAATTTTTGAAGTAATAGTCCACCAGTTCAGCGGTCTCTCTTAAGTCTCTACCCTGGAAATCGACATAATCCGGACTGAGGTAGCTCAGAACCCTGTCCCTGTCCCTTTTTTCCGCTATCCGGACCAGGTTTTCCAGATTTTCCCTTATGAGCTGGGCCTCATCTTTCTTCTGACAACCGGCCCAGAGCAAAGTTAGAAGTAGAATGATCAAAATAGGCTTTCGGAGCTTTCCCGGCTTCAATAATTTTCTCCTTAATCTCATAGTCAACCATCCACGTGGGATTTATGGATTAACTGCAAAATTTCCTATTCCATCAAGACTTCAAAGTTACTTCAACCGGCTGACACCCCTCCCCCGCCACCACCTCCACCACCACCGCTGCTGAAACCGCCTCCGCTTCCAGAAGAGTAATGAGCGGCCGAGGTGCTGGCCTGGCTGAGAATAGTGGCTGCTTTTTCAATTGAGTTTATGGTAGCAGCAAGAGCCTCCATCTGTCCACCAAGACGGGAGGCTGCCAGACTTCCCGCTACCCAGGCCGGACAATTTGCTTTTTCGTTCTGGACAATGGTCGGCAGAACTTTCACCAGTTTTTTGGCCTGACCGAAAAGAATGGCGAACACCAGGTACCGGTCCCAGAGTTTGTAAGCTTCGGCTGGAATTTCCTCAAAACTCGAAAAATCATCCAGGTACCTCTCCAGTGCTTTCCACATTTCGTTTTCCCTGGCCCAGTCTTTCCGCCGTCGTCTCAACCTTGGAGAAAGAGTGAGAGCCAGGACAAACAAAACTGGAGAAAAAGTAAGGCTGGCCAAGATGAGACTTATAACCAGCATTACCCTGTAGACTTTCTGGCTGGCCGGTTCAATAAAACCGAGCTTCTGGGCTTCCAGGTTAACCTCTTTCTGCCATTTTCTGAACCATTCCTGAAAACTAGCCGGTTTCTTCTTCAGGAAGGAAACCAGCTCCTCCAGACTCACTCTGCTTCCGGGTTCACAGAGATTGGCCACTGTTCTGAACAGCCAGTCCAGAACGATTTTTTCCCAGCTCCTCAGGTTTTTATCCTGATTATAAGCTTTTTCAAGATAAAAAACGGTGTCTTCTTTTACTCTTGACCCAAAAAGGCTTCTCTTTTCTACTTTCTCATTCTCAATCCTCAAATAACCTCTGGTAGCCAGGTCAAAAATGGTGGCAGTAAAAGCCACTGGTAGAACTCTACCCCCTTCCCTTCGCAGGACCTGAACCAGTGCCGGGGGCAGGTCAGAAGGCATTTCCCGAAAATATTCCGGTATACTCTCGAATCGATAGTCGCGACCAAATTTTTTCCAGACATAAAAATAAACCAGAAGCCAGAGCAATGGGCCGATAATCTGCCAGAAAATCCAGCTCAGGCCAATTTTCTTAAGAAGCTCCAGACGCCGGGCTTCAACTTTCCGGGCTTCCTGAGCAAGCTCTATGGTTTGCTGGACATACCGAGCCTCTTCGTTCTTTATGGCTTCAGCCGTCAGACTGCTGGCCGGCACCCCCTCAACCATTCCAGCCGGCCAAACCACCCTAATTTCCAGAAATTGTCGAGCAGGAATGTTCTCTGCCTTAAAGCGCACGGTCTGAAGGTCAACTATCTCTGACCTTCCGGAAAGAGGTCCATGGCCGTAAACCAGAATTTCTTCCAGGCTTCTGACCGGTTCAGGCAGATGGACGGTAATTTCAGCTCTGCCGGTCGGCCGGTCAACTTCAGGTCCTATAACCTGCCAGTAAAGCTCACTTACTTCAGGATAGCTAAAAATCGCATTTCTTACCCGGTAAGAAAGATAGAAGGTTTTTCTTTCATTGCTGGCGGCAAACTTCCACCTGGCCTGGTAAAGGCCCTTTTCGTCCTTCACTTCAAGCGGCAGAGGCTGCCCCCTTTCATCTCTTACCTGAAAATTTTCTATCTCCACCAGAAGTCTGGAATTTTTCCTGGCTGACCGGGGTATCCAGAGAGAAGCCCAGGAAAACTGTCCTTGAAATTCAAAGGTCAGGGCTTCTACCAGCTCAAAGCTGCCATCTTTCTGGACGAAGATATCAGCCTTAAGTTCCGGGAAATAAAAATTTTTGGTATCTGCTTTAAGGTTTGGGCTCAGCAATAAAAAGACCAGTAATAAAAAGACAGATAAAAGGAATATATTCTGAACGAGGTTTCTTTGCGCTGCGGATAAAACCTTGCCTTCCATGTTTTACTGTTTTAAAAACTTTCCGAATTAATCCTGACTTTTCAATCCTGATCTTGTTTCAGGTTTCCATCCAGACTTAACGAGATATCATCTTCCGATAAACATGTTCCAGAAGGTGAACTTTACTCTGGGGATTAAGTTCAATAAATTCCAGACCCATCTCAAAAACTTCATCGTCAAAGAGGCTTTTTACCCAGCGAACTTCGGCCGTTCCGGTAATCAATTTTTTTGATTCAGAGAGAACTATTTCCAGTCTGACCCTTGATTTAACAGGAAGGGGCTGGTCAGTCATTATCCGCAGTCCTCCCACCGAAATATCTTTGGAAAATGAATAGAAGGACTCTTCCAGTTGTTCATTTTCCGGGAAGACATGAATGACCACTTTATTTTCTTCGTCAAGTCGCTTTTCCCTTCTCTTTTCCATTGTCATTGGGATACCTTTCCTCCTTTGCCTTCCTTTAGATTCTATTTATCACATAAACCTTGAAATATCAATAAAAATTCTCTAAAGGTATACTGACCACTCTT
>Ga0209017_10001172_pt1 | contig 21168 bp, 18 predicted proteins | sample YNPBryunderm2012_FD_185812 | JGI IMG/M metagenome (GOLD analysis project Ga0209017, IMG submission 185812) | Anoxygenic and chlorotrophic microbial mat microbial communities from Yellowstone National Park, USA - YNP Bryant MS undermat 2012... ... | reverse complement strand
CGCTGGAAAAGGTGCCAATCGCCGCTTGCGTCAACAGGGGAAGATCCCCGCCGTGGTCTACGGCGGGGGCAAGGAAACCGTGCCGGTGACCATCGACCGTCATGCGGTCACCGAGCTGCTACGCCAGGAAACAGGGCGCAACACCGTTTTCCTGTTGAAGATGAAGGGTACCAAGCAGGAGCGTCTGGCGATGCTGCGCGAGGCTCAGGTGGATCCGCGCACCCGGCAGTTCGTGCACCTGGATTTCATTAGGGTCATGAAGGGTCAGCGGGTTAAGGTGGAGGTGCCAGTGCAGCTGGTGGGTGAGGCCCCCGGCGTCAAGCTGGGCGGCTTCCTGGATTGGTCCACCCGCTCCCTCGCCGTGGAGTGCCCGGCGGATCAGATTCCGGCGGCGATCCCCGTGGACCTGTCAAAGCTGGGTCTGGGCGCCCACCTGGCGGCGGGGGACGTGGCCCTACCTCCCGATGTGAAGCTCTTGGACGATCCGCACACGGTGGTGGTGGCGGTGGAAGCCCACGGCGTGAAGGTGACCGAGCTGGAAGAGACCGGTGCCGAGGCGGCTGTCGGGGCGGCCGAAGAACCCGCGGAGCCCGAGGTGATTCGGCGCGGCAAGGGGGCGGAGGAGCCCACCGACTAGGTCCATGGATCTGGGCGCCATCGTCGGGCTTGGCAACCCCGGCAGCGAGTACGCAGCCACAAGACACAACGTGGGGTACATGGTCGTCGATGCCCTGGCCGGCCGCTGGCGCGTCGCCGGCTGGTGCCGCCGCTTCTCCTCCCTGGCGGCGCGGCGCGCCGGCGCGCGCCCCCTCTGGCTGGTGAAGCCGCAGACGTTCATGAACCTGTCGGGGGAGGCGGTGGCGTCCCTGTGCCGCGAAGCCTCCCTGGAGCCTGGGCAGGTATTGGTGGTGGTGGACGACGTGGATCTTCCCCTCGGTACCTTGCGGTTGCGCCAGCGGGGGGGGGCCGGCACCCACAACGGCCTGCGCTCGGTGGTGGAGAGTATCGGCGAAGGTTTTCCCCGCCTGCGCCTGGGGGTGCGCGGCGAATCGCCGTGGCAGGACCTGGCGGAGTACGTCCTGTCGCCCTTCGAGCCGGCTGAGGTGGAGGTGGCCCAAGCCATGGTGGAGCGGGCGTGCCAGTGCGTGGAGGCGGTGCTCCACGAGGGGCTGCTGCGCGCCGCCCACCGCTGCAACGCCGTCCCTCCCCTCAGGCCCCCGACCGCGGGCTCGTAAGGAACGGTTGGCGGGCGCCTGGGCAGCCCTCAGGAAGGGTTGTTCCCCCGGGTGGGTACCGCCAGGGTGAGGGTGCCGTGGGGTGGCAGGAGGCCACCCGCGCAAGGACCCCAGCGCACCCGCCCCGCCCCCTCCCAATCCCACCAGCACAGCTCCCACACGCCGGGGGGCAGCCGGGGGATGGCCGTGACTCCGGCCAGGGGTGAGCCGCTGCCGCTGTGCCGCTGCCAGGACAGCAGAACGTGGGAGAAAAAGGCGCACCCCTGGTAGCGCACCGCCAGCGGGGCGCCAAAGGTCAACCCCGCCAGCCCGTGCAGTTCCAAGGTGCCGCCCACGGCGTGAGTGGCCACCTCCAGGGGCCCGGAGGGGGAGGCGCAGGCCACCGCCAAGGTCCCGAACTCCGGGAACGCCACCACGGCCACCGGCCCCGGCTCGACGCCCAGGTGAAAAGAGAACGAACCGTCGGCCTCGGTCACCCGCACCCCGGGGCTGGGGAGAGGGGAGAGGAGGATGGCCATCACCGGGATGCCCCCCGCCGGCCCCCAGGGGCCGACCACCCGCCCCCGCAGCTCCCGGGGGGGGCGCAGCTGCAGGCGCACACCGGTCACCTCGCCTCTTTCGGGCACGACCACCGTCACGGGCTCCGAGGAGCGCTCCTGGTGGTGGGCGCGCAGCGCCACCCGTCCCGGGGGCAGCCCCAGAACGGTGAACAAGCCATCGCCTTGGGACCGACCGCCGGGGTGACGGCTCACCCCCGGGGGGTGGGAGGCGGCCTCGATCTGAGCGCCGGCCTGAGGTTGGCCCTCTTGGTCCACCACCTGACCGCTCACCCGGGTGCTGCGGCAGCGGATCTCCACGTGGGCTGGGGTTCCTCCCCGGGGTTGGGGGACCTCCACGGTGGTTTCGGTGAGGATGGGGACGCGCCGGCCGGCCACCGCCACCCGCCAGCTGCCCGCCCGCGGCAAGTGACCGGAAAAGCGCCCTTCGTGATCGCTCTCCAGGGCCACGCGGAGTTGCTCCCAGCTGCCCCCAAACGCCACCACCCCCGGGAGGGGCTTCTCGTCGAGGAACACTCTCCCCTTCACCAGCACCAGGGGGATGGCAAGCTCCACTTCGTCCTGCTCCGGCAGCGTCACCTCCACAGCCGCCCAGACTGCCTGGTCGTGGTCGGGCAACTTCGCCTCCAGGTGATACGTCCCCGCCTGGAGGGAGGAAAAGCTCGCCCGACCGTGGGCGTCGGTGGTGGTCTCCGCCGCTGCCGCAGAGGCAGAAGAAAGGGAAAAGAGCACCAACCGCCAGGGCGATCCACTGGGGTGTCGGGGCGGCTGCACCCGCACCGCCAGGCGGGCGAGGGGGTGGAGGCGCAAGGGGTAGCGCAGCTCGGTCTCCTCCCCCAAGCGCACGCTCACCGGTGCCAGGGTGGCCACCTCGCCAGCGGGCCCGGTGGCCACCAGGGCGTACTCCCCCGCCGGGAGGCCGGCGAACTGGAACACCCCCCGTGGGGTGCTGCGCCCCCGCAAGAGCACGGCTCGTCTCGGCGACCCATCTTCTCCCGCCACTACCTCACCCACCCCCGGTCGGGTGGGGGTGAGCGTCACCTCAGCCTCCCGAGGTCGGCCCGCGGCGTCCTCTACCCACCCCAACACCGAAGCGCCCGGCCGGAGTGTACGGGGGGGCAGCGGCACGGTGGCTCCGGGGGACAAGGCCAGCTCCCAAAAGAGCTCGCTGGCTAAGCCGGGGGCCTTCAGGGTGAGGTCCAGGGGGGCGGCCGGGACGGGACAGCGGAACGTGGTTCCTTCCTTCTCACAGGGGAGGCGGCCGAAAAACGGCGTCTCGGCGCCGGCGATGCTGCGAAAATCCCCCGTGAACTGGGGCGCGGGCCGGGAAGCCACCCCCTCGGGCCATCGCCAGCGCCCCTCCACTCTGGCGAGGGGCCACAGGTGGACGTGAACCTGGGTGTGGGCCACGGCCACGAAGGCGGTGGGGGAACCCCAGTGGTCGGGAGCGTGTGCCAGCACCTCCCACACGCTGCGCTCGGGCAGGCGCACCGGCACCGTCGCCGCCAGGGGGAGGCGCCGGGTCCCCCCCCTGTGGTCGCTGCGGGTGAGGACCAGCTCCCCCGCGGGCAGGGAGCCCGCGGGGAGGCGGGCGTGGATCACCACCTCCACATCGGGCGGCGGAGCGGCAGCTACCGTCGCCATCAAGAGCGCTTGCCACAACCAGCTGATCACGGCACCACGATCCCTTCGCAGTACTGCCCACTTAGACTACAGTAAACCTGAGTACCTTGCACCTGCATGCTGCACCGGCACTTCCCAGACTGACTGTTAGCCAGAGCGCACTCCATGCCGTTGGAAAAAGGCCGACAGACTTTACATTCGCTCCTGCAGGGGGCACCTCCACAGCCGATCCCGAAGACCGTGCAGAGGATTTCGTCCCACCAGGTCCAGTCTTGGTGGTCTATCTCCTGGCCAGCGGCGGGCACCACCCCTGTCCCCACGGTCAACAGCACCAGGGTCAGGACGCCGCCCGTCCTCGCCGGCCAACCCACTCCAGCTCTTCTTGGCCCCATCGCCCTATCGCTCGTCTATCGTATTTTGGCATTCTCTCTCTCTCTGTGTTGTCAAGCCTTTTTTGTAGCTCTTAAGGGGCGGCTTTGCGTCCCGGCGGGGGAGGGAAGGGCAAGGGGTGGGCTGGGCCGGGGGAGGCGCCGCCACCGGCCAAAGCCACCCCCAGTGTTGCTTTTTTCCACTGATCCGCTAGACTTTCTCCGCCGCTCCCCGGGGCGGCCATCCTTGCTCTCACCGTGAGACGTGAGGGCCGTAGGCCGAAAGGAGAGAGAATGCCAACGTACGAGTTAGGTCTTGTTCTCACCCCAGAGCTGGAGGGGGAGGAGCGCGACGCCTTTTTGGGGGAGGTTCGCCAGCTCATCGCCGGTGCGGGCGGCGAGATCCTCAAAGAAGACGACTGGGGCAAGCGCTCCCTGGCGTACCCCATCAACCACAAGCGCGACGGGTTCTACACCTTCTGGACGTTCCAGGCGCCGGGGACGGTGGTGGCACCTTTGGAGTACAAGCTGCGCCTCTCCGATCCCGTGCTTCGACACCTCATCCTCAACATGGACCGCGAGTTGCGGCGCAGCCACAAGATGCAGGGTGTGCGGGCCGCGCGCAAAGCCAAGAAGGCGGCTGAGGCCCCGCCGGCGCAGGCGGCCGCGATTTCCGAGGGGGAGTGAGATGGGGAAGAAGAAGTTCTTCGTCAAGCGCAAGAAGGTGTGCAAGTTCTCGGCGGAGGGGATCGAGTACATCGACTACAAAGATGTGGACTTGCTGCGTCAGTACACGCCAGTGGCGGGGAAGATTCTGCCCCGGCGGGTATCCGGCACCAACCCCATTTATCAGCGCAAGCTCACCCGCGCCATCAAGAGGGCGCGGCTCATGGCCTTGCTGCCCTTCGTGGGCGATTGAATAAGGCGCCCCGTATGACCGGCGGCGACGTCGGATCCCCAGCACTGCCGCCTCTGCTCCGCCGGCTGGGCCCGGGGCTGGCTGGACTGTTGTCTCTCATTCTCTTTTTGAGCTTGCCAGGGCTGCCACTGCTGGGCGTGTTCACCGCGGTGTTATCGCCGCTGCCCCTGGTGCAACTGTTGGCGGCCAGCGGGAGTTCGGTGCTGGGTTGGGGGTGGGTGCTGGTGGCGCTGGTTGGTGTGGCGCTGGGCACCGCCTGGCCTGCGGTGATTGCGGTTGCGGCCGGCTACCTGCTGGTCGCCGCGTGGCCGGCGTTGTCTGTGGAGCTGTGGATGCGCCACCGGTGGAGTTCGGGGCGCTGGCTGGCGCTGGTTACCGGTGGAGCCTTGGCGGTACTGGCGGGGGGGTTCGTGGCGCTGTCCTATCCCGAGGCACCCTCCGCGGTCATGGAAAGGCTGCTGGCCCCATGGGCAGCAGCCTCGCCGGGTCTGGCTGGGTTGATGGGGGTCAGCCGCTGGAGCGGAGAGGACATGATCGCGGCCGCCGTGGCCGCGGTGTCGACCCTGGCGCCCGCGTTGGGGGCGCTGTACGTGACGGCCGTGGCCCTGTGGTTGCGACCGCGGCTGCCCATGCTCGGGCTGCCTGTGGGTCAGGAGCGCTTCGCCACTTTCACCTCCGAGGAGTGGTTGCCCCTTGCCTTCATTCTCGGCGGGCTTGGTTGGGTGTTTTCGGCGGGTTTTGCGAAGTGGTTTTCTGTCAATCTCTTGGTGGCTGTGCTTGGGCTGTACTTCGTGCACGGTTTGGCTATCATCCATCATTACCTCGGCCGGCGCCTTGCGTCCAAACGTCTGGTGCGGTTGGCGGTGGGTCTGCTCGCGGTGCAGATGCCCGTAGCCCTTGCGGTCGCGGCGGCCGGGTTGACTGACGCCTTTGTGCGGCTGCGTCGTGGTGGCGACGACGACGAGGAGAGTACCCAATGAACGTGAAGGTCATTTTGAACGAGGCCGTGGAGCACCTGGGCGAGCGCGGCTCAATCTGCGAAGTGAAGGCGGGGTATGCACGGAATTATTTAATTCCGAAAGGTTTGGCGTACGAAGCCACGCCCGCGATGATGGCCCGGTTTCAGCAGGAACAAAAGCGTTGGCTGACCCAGCAGGCCAAGGAGAAGGGCAACGCCCAGGCGCTGGCGCAGCGGTTGGCAGGTCTGGAGTTGACCTTTACCCGCCGGGCCGGTGAGGGCGATACCCTCTACGGCTCCGTCACCGCCGCTGACATTGCCGAGGCGATCCAGCAGCAGGGTTTTGCCGTCGACCGGCGCAAGATCGTGTTGTCGCAGCATATCAAGCGCGTCGGGACGTACACCGCCGAGCTCCACCTGCACCGCGAGGTGCGCGTGCCCATCACTTTGCATGTCAAAGCCCTCGGCGCGGAGGGGACGCCAGCGTCGTGAAGCTCAGCTCCCCGCCGGCCGGCAGGCGCCGCGGGGTGATAACGCGGGCACTGCGACGAGTGCTCCTCGCGCTGTTGCGCGAGGAGGTGGATGAAATGCGCCGGGGACTTGCCGCCCACCAGGGTGCCATCGACGCCCATCGCGCCGAGATCGACGCCCATCGCGCGGCCATCGATACTCAAGCCGCCACTCTTGCCGAGCAGCGGGAGAGCCTTGCGTCTCTGGGCGCGCGCCTGGAGGCGGTCCAGCGCGACGCCGGCGCACGGGCAGCGGCCCTAGAGGCGCTGGCGACCGCAGTGGAGGAACGCTTCGCCTCGGCCGACACGGCTCGGCTGGAGCTGCAAGCTCATCTGGAGACCCAAGTCGCACAAGTGGTGGCGGAGGTGGCCGAGCTTCGTCAGGTTCTGCTCACCGTGCGGGGCGAATTCGAGGCGGTGCGCGACGGGCGGGTGCCCGAACTGGAGGCCACCGCCTCTCGCCTGCACCGGGCCGTGGTGGCGGTGCAAAGCGGGCTGGAAGAGTTGGGCGCGGTGCGCTTCCCTCGCTTGGAGGAGGGTGCCCAGCGGATCAGCGGTGCTGTGCGACAAGTGGAGACCGAGATCAGCGTGCTGAGCGTGGCGGCGCAGGAGCTGCAACGGGAAGTGGAGCGGCTGCGGGACGAAGCGGTGCCGGCGACGGCGCGACATGTGGCGGCGCTGCAGGCCGGCTGGGACCAGTTGCAAGGGGAAGTGCTGTCGCTGCGTGATAGCCAGCTGCCCAGGGTGACCGACGGCCTGGCGGCTCTGCAGCGGGGGGTGAGCGAACTCCAACGCCTGGGCGAGGAGCTGCGCGATCAACGGCTTCCCGCCCTGGCGGCGCGCAGCGACGCGCTCCTCGCCCGCCTCCACGAGCAGCTGGAGGCGACCGCGGGGCTGCTGGACCGGCTCCTGGCCGGCGAAGGGCTGCGCCTCGACACCCCTGCTGCGGTGGAAGCCGCTTTGCCGGAGGCGCTGCGCCGGGCCCACTTGGCGTTTGTGGAGCAGTTCCGGGGCGGGAGGGAGGAAACGCTGGCGCGGGTGGGCGAGCACGTGTCTCGCCTCGCCGACCACGGACCAGTGCTCGACTTAGGATGCGGCCGGGGGGAGCTTTTGGAGGTGTTGCAGCGCGCAGGGGTCGAGGCGCGGGGCGTGGACGTCGATACCGCCATGGTGGAGAGCTGCCGGCGACGCGGCTTGGAGGCAGTGGCGGGGGACGCGCTGGAGGCCCTGGCCGCCCAGGCGCCGGCCTCCCTGGGGGCGGTCACTGCCCTGCACCTGTTCGAGCATCTCCCCGCCGGTACCTGGGCAAGGCTCATCCAGGCGGCGGCGGCGGCGCTGCGGGAGGGCGGCGTGCTGCTGGTGGAATGCCCCAACCCCGAAGCGCTACGGGTCGGGGCCAACCTGTTCTGGATCGACCCCACCCACCGCGCGCCGGTGCACCGCGAGGCGGTGGCCTTCGTGATGCGGGCGCTGGGGTTGGAGGTGGTGGAAAACACCCTCCTTCATCCCTTCCCGCCAGAGCAGAGGTTGGCCCAGGCGGATCTCCCCGCCGAGGTGCGAGCTTTGGCGGCGCGCCTGGATGATCTGCTGTCGGCTCCCCGGGACTGGCTGCTGGTGGCGCGCAAGCCGTCGCGGCCGCCGATGCCCGGTTAAAGGTCGAGGCCGGCCTGGGGCGGCGTCCCTGGTTGCCGTGGCGAGTCTTTAGGTCACCGGCAGCGGTTGGCAGGGAGTGCCTCTCGCGCCGGCTGGCCAGCGCCCGCCGGCAAACCCCATCGGTGACTGGCCCTCCTGGACTCCCGCCAAGTGGTCGTCGTGCTCTGGAGTTTCAATCGCCTAGGCGGCGCGGCCCGGCGGGGTCTTCTAGCAGGGAGCGGATCAGGTTGCGCTTGGAGAAATCGCCCAGGGAGATCGCCGTCATCGCTCCCTCGCGTCCCAGCAGCTGGCGTGCGATGCTTTCCAGCCTTGCCCCCGGCACGGCGAGCTTTCGCGCCCTCTCGGCCAATCCCCGCCAGTAGGCGATCTTGCGGTCGAGGGCGCCAGTGGCGTCAGCCACCAGGCCGGCGTGGGAGCACAGCAACAGCTTAGGTTTGAGGTCCCGCAGGCGTTCCAGTGAGGCGAGGATCGTCCAGGCGTCCTCCACTGGGCGCAAGTAGACGGCCCGGGGCGAAATATAGAGATCTCCCGAGACCAGCCATCCCTCTTTCTCCTCGAACAGCGCCACGTGGTCGGCGGCGTGCCCGGGCGTGGGTACGACGCGAAAGCGGTAGCGTTCCGTCTCCACCACCTCGGGGAGGGGAAGAACGGTGGCGTTACCAGGTTGGCCCCAGACCAGTCGGCGATAGAAGGGGATGCGTGGGAAGGCAGCGAGGATCGGCACCGTGGCCGGGGGGGCGAAGATGGGCGCGGTCAGGGTGCGGGCCAGCAGGCGCGCTCCGCCGGAGTGGTCCTCGTGGTGGTGGGTGACAACCACCGTTTGGATCCGCTGGGAGGCCGCCCAACGCGCCATGGCGGCCGCGGTGGCTGGCGGGCCGGTGTCGATCAACAGGCCGTCGATCAAAAAGCAGTAGACGTGGTGGAGAGGGTGGCCCAAAAACGTGCGGGCTGCCTGCACCCGCACAATGGCGCCGTGGTCGTACTGACGCAGCATGGCGAGCTATCCCACCCACACCGTCTTGATGTTGACGAACTCCTTAATCCCGTAGTGGGACAACTCCCGCCCGTAGCCCGAAAGCTTGATCCCGCCGAAGGGCAGGCGCGGGTCCGAGCGCACCGCGGCGTTGACGAAGCACGAGCCGGCGTCCAACTCCTCCGCCGCAAGGCGCTCCCCGCGCGGCGCATCGCCGGTGAACACCGCGGCGCCCAGACCGAAGCTGGAGTCGTTGGCGATGCGTACGGCGTCGTGCTCGTCCTCGGCGGCGATGATTGCGGCCACGGGACCAAACAGCTCTTCCTCCCAGGCCGGCATCCCGGGGGCGACCTGGGTCAACACCGTGGGAGGGTAGTAGGCCCCTGGCCCGGGGGGAATCTCGCCGCCCAGCACACAGCGGGCGCCCTTGGCTACGCTGGCCTGGACTTGGCCGTGCAGCTGGTCGCGCAGATCCCGCCGCGCCAAGGGACCTACCTCCGTCGTCTCGTCCAGCGGGTCGCCCACCCGCGCTGCGCGCATGTGGCTGGTGAACAGCACGGTGAAGCGCTCCAGGACGGTCCGCTCGACCACGAAGCGCTTGGCCGCGATGCAGCTTTGGCCCGAATTGATGAGGCGGGCGGCGGCGCACACCCGCGCGGCGTGCTCCAGATCCGCGTCGGCCAGCACCACGTAGGCGTCGCTACCGCCCAGCTCCAGCACCGTCTTCTTCAGGTGCGCCCCGGCGCAGGCCGCTACCGCTCGTCCGGCGCCTTCCGAACCGGTCAGCGTCACGGCGGCGATCCCCGGGTGGGCTATGATCTCGGCGATGGCCGCAGAGGGAACCAGCAGCGTGCGGAACAGAGGGGTGGGCAGCCCGGCGTCGTGGAGCACCTGCTCGATGGCCAGCGCGCACCCCGGCACGTTGGAAGCGTGCTTCAGCAGGCCAGCGTTGCCCGCCATTAAGGCTGGCGCGGCAAAGCGAAACACTTGCCAGAACGGAAAGTTCCACGGCATAACGGCAAGCACCACGCCCAGCGGGTTGAAGGTCACGAAGCTCGAGCGCGCGTCGGTGGCCACCTCTTCGCGGGCCAACATCTCGGCTGCCCGCTCGGCGTAGAACTGGCACACCCACGCACACTTGTCGATCTCAGCGCGTCCCTCGCGAATGGGCTTGCCCATTTCCAGGGCGGCCAGGCGCGCCAGGTCATCTCGCCGCTGCCGCAGCAGCGCCGCCGCGCGCTCGAGTACGGGGGCGCGCGCGGCGAAGGGGAGGCGCCGCCACTGTCGCTGGGCGCCCACCGCCGCCTCGATGATCGCCGGCACCTCCTCGGGCGCCGTCTCCGGGTACTCACGCAGCAGGTCACCGGTGGCCGGATTGATGCCCCGCATCGCACCCTCCCGCACCTGCTTCGTAGCACTCCTCAGCGGCGCTGCGCAAGGCCGAGTCACGCCTGCGCCGCAGCAGCCAGCAGGCCGACGCTCCTGGCAGCTTTACCGCTCGCTCCACCTCGAGAGTCGCAGCTGCCGCCAGCTCGGGGAGGGACGCGCGGGCGTAGGTGCGGTAGTGGGGCCCCTCCAGCCACTCGGCCAGGCGGAGGTAGAAGGGGAGTTTGTCGGCGTAGTCGATGACCACCACGCCCCGCCTGGCGATGCGCCCGGCTTCGGCGAGGGCGAGCTGACGCAGCGCTGCGGGCACCCCGTGCAGGACGTGCGCCAGCGTCACCAGATCGAAGCTTGCTGCGGCCAGAACTGGCAGATCCACGAGGTCCATGGTTTTGAAAGTCACACCTGGCAGTCGACGAGCGGCGCGCCGCAGCAAACGCTCGGCGGTATCGATGCCGGTCACCGGGTGGCCGCGGGCAGCCAGGGCTGCCGCCAACTCGCCGCTGCCGGTACCCAAATCCAACACCGTGAGGTGGGTTGGCAGCGCGAGCTGGGCGAGGGCCAGCCGGTAGCTGGGCGCAAGCCAGCCCTCGATGATCGGGAAGATGGCAGCGATGCGGTTAAAGAATCGCCTGGTGCGCTCCCGCTCTCGTTGGAATGCCGATGGGTGCCCTTGCATAACCACAGCTTAGCTTCGCACCCCGGTGGATGGCGCGGAATTTCCACCCGCGCCCGCTGCTCTTGGGCTACGGCCACGGCCTTGGGCAGCGTGGGCCCGCTGCAGGAGCGACCACGATCGCTGGCACGGACACAGGCACCGTCACCGTCACAGTCACGGAGACGGGCACGGGCGGCGACGAGGATGCGGCAAAGACAACGGCGGCCTCGGAGAAAAAAGGTGGGCGGGGGTGACCCGCCCGGAAGAAGGAGGAGGTTGGATGCGTGCGCTCAGGTCGTGGCCTTGTCCCTGACCGCATTCTCGAAATTTGCAATTAGCGTGCCAGGCCTCAAGGGACCGCCGAGCGGAACATGTGCCGGACAAGGCAAGGAGGTGGTGCAGGGGTGCCGATCTGGCCGAAAAGCGTGGCTGAGCGCGCCGTCCTCGCCGGGTGACGGCGTGTCCACCCCAAGGGCGGTGCGAAGGATCGCGGAAGGGGCTCTTGCGCCGCTGCCTGCGCGTGTGCTAGAAAGCCGCGGCTGTGAAGGACCACCCTAGGTAAGGAGACGTGCGCATGAACATCGAACAGAAGGTAAAGGACATCATTGTTCAACAGCTCGGCGTGGATGCGGAGAAGGTCAAGCCAGAGGCCTCTTTCGTGGAGGACCTGGGGGCCGATTCGTTGGACACCGTGGAGCTGGTGATGGCGTTCGAGGAGGAATTTGGAGTCGAGATTCCCGACGAGGACGCGGAAAAGATCCGCACCGTCGGCGACGCCATTAACTACTTAAAGGAGCACGTCAAGGAGGCGTGATGCCGCGACGCGTCGTGGTGACGGGTCTGGGCATCGTTTCCCCATTGGGTGTCGGGGCCGAGGAGACGTGGGCAAGTCTCATCGCGTCGCGCACTGGCATCGGCCCCATTACCCGCTTTGACGCGACCCAGAGCCCCGTTCGTATCGCCGGCGAGGTCAAGGGGTTCAACGCCGAGAACTATTTGGAACCCAAAGACATACGCAAGTATGACGTGTTTGTCCACTACGCGCTGGCCGCCGCCGAGATGGCCGTGCGCGCGGCAAACCTGCACGTGACCAGCGCCAATGCCCAGCGGGTGGGCGTGGTGATCGGATCGGGCATCGGCGGCCTGAAGATGATCGAAGAGACCCACCAGACCCTTCTGGAGCGAGGGGCGCGGCGGGTGACGCCGTTTTTCATCCCCGGTTCCATCGTCAATATGCCGGCCGGGTTGGTGTCCATCCGGTTGGGCGCCAAGGGGCCCAACAGTGCCACGTGCACCGCCTGTTCCACCGGTGCCCACGCCATTGGCGACGCATTCCTTTATATCAGGGAAGGGTATTGCGATGCCGTGATCTGCGGGGGTACCGAAGCGGTGATCACGCCGCTGGCGGTGGCCGGTTTTGCTGCCATGAAGGCGTTGTCCAGCCGCAACGACGAGCCCGAGAAAGCATCCCGCCCCTGGGACCGCGACCGCGACGGCTTCGTCATGGGCGAGGGGGCCGGGTTGCTGGTGCTGGAGGAGCTGGACAGTGCGCGCCGGCGGGGAGCCCCGATCCTCTGCGAGGTGTTGGGGTTTGGCATGTCAGGCGACGCGTACCACATTACCGCGCCGTCGGAGGATGGCGATGGCCCGGCGCGGGTGATGCGCAGTGCGCTGGAGCACGCCGGGGTGGCGCCGGAAGAGGTGGACTATATCAACGCCCACGGCACCTCCACACCGCACGGCGACCGCGTCGAGGCGCTGGCCATCAAGAAAGTCTTTGGTTCCCACGCCGAGCGACTGTCGGTGTCATCGACCAAGTCGTCGACGGGGCACTTGCTGGGCGCGGCAGGCGGCCTGGAAACCGCTATCACTGCCCTCGCCGTGGCTCGAGACACGGTGCCGCCGACGCTCAACCTGGACAACCCCGATGAAGGGTGTGACTTGGATTTTACCCCTCACGTGGCGCGGCAGCGCGAGATCCGCGTCGCCATCTCCAACTCCTTTGGGTTCGGGGGTACCAACGCGTGCATCGTTCTTGGTAAAGTGCGGGAGTGATGCCGCACTGCGTCGCGATCGTCGCCGACGTCCCAATGAGAAAGCAATCACAAGAACTCGAATCCTGGCGAGAGGGAGGAGGAGCCTATGAAGTGCTGCGTGCTGGTGACGTACGTGCCGGATACCGCGTCGATTATCAAGATCGGCAGCGCCGGCAACCGCATCGACGAGGGGGGGATCAAGTGGATCATCTCGCCCTACGACGAATTTGCCCTGGAGGAGGCGATCCGCATCAAGGAGGCCAGGGGCGGTGAGGTGACGGTCATCACCTACGCGCCCGAGCGCGGCTCCACCGGGCTGCGCGAGTGCCTGGCCCGGGGGGCTGACCACGCGGTCCACGTGGTGGGGGGCGAGGCGACCTTCGGGGATGCGTACGCCATCGCCCGGGTGCTGGCCGCGGCGGTGGAGAAGAGCGGCCCCTTTGACCTCATCCTGTGCGGCGTCAAGGGCGTGGGGAGCGACCAATCGTTGGTCGGCGCCATGGTCGCGGAGCTTCTGGATTTGCCCCACATCAGCGGCGTGGTGAAGTTGGAGCTGGGAGACGACGCACTCACCGCGCAGCGCGACGTGGAAGGGGGCACGGAGGTGTTCACCTCACCGCTGCCGTGTCTCCTGGCCGCGCACAAGGGTCTGAACGAACCTCGCTACCCCTCGTTGAAGGGCATCATGGCCGCCAAGAAGGTGCCGATTCAGACCTACAAGCCGGCCGACTTGGGTCTGGATGAGGCGGAGCTGGCGGGTGGGGGGGCTACCACCCGCTGGGTGAAGCTGGAGTTGCCACCCGCCAAGGCCGGCGGCACCATTTTGAAGGGCGAGGAGGATCCGGCAGCGGCGGCGCGGGAGTTGGTACGCCTGCTGCGCGAAGAGGCGAAGGCCATCTAGAAGGGGGAGGGAGGAGACAATGGGCTGCATTCTGACCTTCGTGGAACAGCGGGGCGGCACGCCTCGCAAGGCCTCCCTGGAGGCGCTGTCCCAAGCTCGACGGCTGGCGCAGGGTGCCGGTTGGAATGTGTGCGCCGTCTTGGTCGGGCATGGCGTCAGGGACAAAGCGGCCGACCTGGGCGCCTGGGGCGCACAAACCGTGTACGTGGCGGACGACGAGAAATTCGCCTTGTTCTCCGCCGAGGGGTACGCTGCGGCCATCGCCGCGGCCACTGAGGCATGCCCGCCGTCGGCCATCTTAATGGCCGCCACCATCACCGGAAAGGATCTTTCGGGACGTCTGGCGGCGCGCCTGGGTACGGGTTGTTTGCCGGACGTGGTGGCGGTGACCCTGGTGGGCGCGAAGATCCAGGCGGTGCGACCGGTGTACTCGGGCAAGGCGCTGGCCACCGTGGAGGGATGCAGTGCCAAGCCGCTGGTGGTGACGCTGCGTCCCAACGTCTTTCTGGCGGAGGGCGGTGGCGCTGCCGCCCAGGTGGTGGACCTGCCTCCGGTGGCGGCCAAGATCCGCTCCAAAGTCGTCGAAGTGAAGGCCGCCGAAGGCGGCGAGCTGGACGTGGCGGAGGCGGACATCATCGTTTCCGGTGGGCGGGGCATCAAGGCGGCGGAGAACTTCGCGCTCATTCGTTCCTTGGCGGAGCCGCTGGGCGCCGCCGTGGGGGCTTCCCGGGCCGTGGTGGACGCCGGCTGGATCCCCCACAAGCACCAGGTGGGTCAGACCGGGAAGGTGGTATCGCCGTCGCTGTACATCGCCTGCGGCATTTCCGGCGCCATTCAGCACCTCGCCGGGATGTCCTCTTCCAAGGTCATCGTGGCTATCAACAAGGACCCTGAGGCACCCATCTTCAAGGTGGCCGATTACGGGATCGTCGGCGATCTCTTCCAGGTCATCCCGCCGATGGTGGAGGAGATCAAGAAGCTCAAGCAAGAGTGAGGGTTCTCCCGCCAGCGGGGGCGGCCGGCTGATCGGGCGCCCTCGCTGTGGGGGTAGCTCTTCCGCCACGGGTTGCCAGCCGGGTGGGGGCGGCGCACAGACACAGAGGCGGCCTCGCTTTCGGTGGGCTGGTTTGGTGGGATCTTTTTGGTGGGACAGTGTTTGGTGGGCCTAATTGAGTGGCTTTAGTTGATCGGTGCTCGGCCGCCCGTGTCCTCGTTCGTTGCCCCCGCGTACTGCCTCAGGGGTCTGTCCTTGAAGTTTCTTCAAGCAATCTTCGTGCCACCTCCAGACCGGTCGTAGCTGTGAGTAAAAGAGCGAGCTTTCGCAGTTTCGCCGGCCGGGGTGGCGTCCGGCGGAGGTGACATCTGCCGCTCGGGCGTGTCAAGATGGCGCCCAACGCCTAGGTGGAGAGGGCAGGGGGCGCTGCTCGGCGGGCTGGCCTCGGTCGCGCCCTCTTGTGCGTTTCCGAAGGGTTACTGTCCCAAGTGCTCGAAGAGGATGCGCGCGCCGATGGCGATGAGCAAAACGCCGCCGGCAATTTCCATGCGCGCCCCCAGGCGCTGGCCCAGCCTGTGTCCGAGGGCAAGGCCGAGCCACGACAGCGCCCCCGTCACCACGCCAATGACGATGCTGGGGTAGACGATGCGCACGTTGAGCATGGCCAGGGAGAGTCCGACGGCGAGGGCGTCGATGCTCACTGCCACCGACAGCATAATCAGCGTCCACCCCCGGGAGGGGTCGGGACGCCGGGGGTTGTCCACCGGCCAAAGACCGGATCGGATCATACGGATCCCCACGAAGCTCAGCAGCGCCAGTGCCACCCAGTGGTCGAAGGCCGCGATGGCCCTTGCAAAGGCCGACCCAGCTCCCCAGCCGAGCACCGACATGAGGAACTGAAAAAGACCGAAGTGAAAGGCTAGCCGAAAGATGGGGCGGGCGCCGCGGGCCTCGCGGGTGGTGCCGATACCGATGCTGACAGCGAAGGCATCCATGGCCAGTCCCACTGCGATGGCCAGGATCTCCGCGTTACCCACGAGGGGGCGCTCCGGAACCCAGCGCGGACCCGCGGCCCTTACTGGAATCTGACCTGAGGTGGTTTTTGGCGTTACCTACTGGGGGAGGGCTGGCACCCCCCCGAGGGCGCTGGGGTAGCGAAGCTGTACCCGGCCCCTCCGGTGCGTCGGCCAGCGCAGCTGGTGTGCTTCCCGGCGGCGGAAGCTGCCCGCGGCGCGACGTCACGCCGCCGGTGCGGCGTCCGTCAACCGGCGGGCGCCCCCCGCGGCAGATATGGAGCTTCACTGCTCGCTGAACACGAACTCGGTGGGGCCGATTTGCACTCGGTCGCCGTGCTTTAAGAGCTGCTCGGTGATACGTTGGCCGTTGACGAAGGTGCCGTTCTCCGAGCCCAGATCGACAATGGTGTAGCCTTCGGGGCCAAACACCACCTTGGCGTGCTTACGGGAAACGGCGCTTTTGGCCACACGGATGTCGTTGTCGGGCGAGCGGCCAATGGAAGTTACTTTGAGGCTGAGGGGGTATTCGGCCAGCAGCCCGTCCTCACCCTGGGCGATGAGAGCGGGGCCGCGGATGACGATGGTCGCCCCGCTTTCCGTGGTCGGGGCCGGGGGCCGCAGCTCCACCCGCGTGAGATCAGGGGGTACGAGGTCAGGCCCAGGCTCGGGGGACGGCTTCTCTACGACGGGGACCTCTACGGTGGCATCGGCTGGGGGCACGGGAGGGAGCGGCGGCACCTCAGCCAGCTCGAGTTGGGGCGGCTTGGGGGAAATGGGAGGAGGAGGGGGCTCGGCGGGGGGCGCCGCCGGCGCCTGCTCCAGCTCTTCAGGCGCGAGGAACGCGGCAAGGAACCTCTCCTTGAGCGCCTGCGCATCGGCGAGCTCGGCGGTATGCCGCTGCAGCCTGGCTTCGCAGTCCAGCAGGCGCTCCTTGTATTCCTTATCCTGGAACTCGCCAAGCTCGTGCCTAAACTCCAACTCTTCGCGGTCCAGGGTGGCGGCATCGAGGGATGCCTGGAATCTCTCCCACAGCTTGCGTAACTTGGCGTACTCCTGGCGGGCCGCGTCCTTAAGTGGGCGCGCCTTGTCCTCGAGCACCTTCTGGCGGGCCAGGTAGTCGGCTCGCACCCGGGCGAACACCGCCGGGGATACCTTCTCTCGCAACTGGTCCATCTTGGCCAGGCGGCCGGCGAGCAGTTCCTGCTCTTGTTTGATGAGGCACAGCTCGTCGATGGACGATGTGTCGATCTGCTGGAGCTCCTCGATCATCATGGCCTCCCGCCCGTTGCACCTGCTGCGCCGCGCCCCCTTGGCGCCGCCGGCCGGCTGGTGTACGGTGCAACCTAGAAAGACTACCAGGGTGAAGGGACTATCGTCGAGATCTGGCTCACCGTTGTGGGGCGCGGCGGAGGAGGCGGTCGAGCTCGCCGTGACGGCGCGCCGGGAAGTTTTGGCGGCGCTGGGCGCCAGGGGCGGCGTGGCCGATGAGCTCCTCGTCTTCAACGCCCCCTCGCTGGGTGCTGGCGCTCGCACCCCAGGGCTGTCTTTTCCACTGGAGGACGAGGCCCACCTGGCGGTGTGGCGCCAGTACGCCGCCGCCACCGGCCACGGCGTGCTCGTCACCTTGTCTGGGTCGTTTCCTCAGCTCGGTTTTCCCGTTCGGGAGGGGATCAGTCAGTGGCCGGAGTATCGCGCCGCCACCCGCCGCGGCGAATTTTCGGGCGGCCAGGTGGCGCTGGAGCTCATCGCCCCGCACGAAGTCACGCTGCAGCTCCACCCTTGCCTGGGCGGTACCGTTCCGGTCCTCAGCGCCGCCCGGCGGGAGGACTTCGTGGCGCTGGTGCGGGCGCTCGCCGCGCGCAACGAGCCGGTGGCGGTACCGGACTCCATGGGGGCGTGCCTCGTCGCCGGGATCACCAACTGGGACCGGGTGCGGCGGTATCGGGAAACCTGGCTGGCATCGCACCCCGAGGCCGGCGAGGGGGGGTGGCGGCAGGAGTTTGCCGTTCTGGCGGCGCGCAAGGAGCTCTACCAGGACCGTCTCATCGTCCTGGCAGCCGGGCCCTACAGCGGTCTGGAGGCGAGCGCCGTGGGTTGCTCGCCGCTGGAGTGGGACGCCCGCTCGCTCCTCATCCGGCGGGCCCACGAGTGCACCCACTACCTCACGCTGCGGGTGTTCGGGAGGCTGCAGCACAACGTGCTGGAGGAGTTGGTGGCGGATTTCGCCGGCCTGGTGGAGGGGTTGGGGGAGTACCGCGCTGACCTGGCGCGGGCGTTTTTGGGGATCGAAGCACTGCCGCAGCTACGCCCGGGGGGGCGCCTGGCCAACTACCGTGGCTTCCCGCCCCTTTCCGATGAAGCGTTCGCCATCGAGGCCCGATTGGTCGATGCAGCCATCGACGTGCTGGCGGCCATCGCCGCCCAGGGGGGGGAAGCCCTCTCCTCGCCGCAGGCTCTCGGCTCGCTCATCTGTTCGCTGGTGCCGTTGTCGCTGGAGGAGCTACTGTTGCCTGAGGTGCAGGAGGAGTTGCTCAGCGCTGCGGGTGGGCGCGGACGGTAATCGCCCTCTCAGGGGTGCAGGTGGTGCGGAGCACATCCCGGATGCTCGCCACATCCGCGCTGAGGTAGTCCTCGTCGAGACGGGCTAGGTGCGCAATATCCACGCCCCGGTAGACGGCTTCGGCGAGCAAGCGCGAGAGCTGGCGGGGGTCGTGGGCGGCGCGCCGCGCCGCGCGTACCAGAAAGGTGCGTGCGGATTCCAGTTCCTCTGGGCGAGGTCCGCGGGCGGCCAGCTCCGCCACCGTGTCGGAAATGGCGGCGGCGGCTTCGTCCAGGCGGCCCGGCGGGAGGAGGCACGCTGCCGCCAGCAGCGAGAGGGCGGGGTAAGCTTTGGAGGGGCTGAACGAGCACTGCACGCTGTAGGTGAGACGCCGGGCCTCGCGCAGCTCCTCCTGCAGGCGCCGCGCCAGGACGTACTCGGCGACCTTGAGCCGATGTCGGCTGCGGCGATCGCCCCACGGCGCTGCCCGCCACCCCACCAGCAGGGCGCTGCGACCCTCGACCCGGGGGACGCGAACCTCGGCGGTGAGCGCGGCGGCGGTACCGCCAAGGAAGCGGAGGGCGTCCAGCTGGGCCCGGCGATCCGGGCGCGTGGGCAGGGACCCCAGGTAGCGGGACGCCAGGTCCGCCATGCGCGCACCTTCCAAGTCCCCGACCATGGCCGCCTCCAGCGGTGCAGCGCAGATCTCCTCCGCAAGCCAGCGTTGCGCCACCCGCCACGAGATGGCGCACGCATCGGCGTAGGTGAGCAAGCGAAAACGCTCGTCGCCACCGGACAACAGCGCGGCTGCCGCCTGCGCCAGCTGCGCCTCGAGGTCGCTAGCGATCTGCTGCTGGACCTGCCCCATGCCATTTCGCCAGTGGCGCAGGGCGGTGGGACTCAACCGCGCTGAGGTGAGGAGTATGTGCAGGACCTCCAGGGCTGTCTCCAGGTCGTCGGAAGCGCTGGTGACGGAGACGGTGACGCAATCTTCGTCGGCGCTGGCGGCGAGGGACACGGAGCGAGAGGCGAGGACGTCGCGAATTACCCCGCAGGGGATACCGGCGGCGGCCGGGTGTTGGGCGGCCAGCAGCGCAGCGTGGGTGATCCCCAGGCACCCCTGGCGCTCGCGGATCCTCCCCCCGGCCAAGGTGAGTGTGACGAAGACCCGGCCTGGGTACTGGCGCATGTCGCCGAGATGGACGACGGCGCCGTTGTGGAAATGCAGGGTTGTCACTGCCGGCGCGGCGTGGTCCCGGCGAGCGACGACCGCCCCCGGGAGTGGCCGGGGGATCGGTAGCTGCGTGGCGGGGAGGTCGAAGGCGGACGCTAGCTGGGTGGCAGCGGCGGCGCGGTGCGCGGCGAAGAGTTCCGCCTCGCGGGGGGTGGGCAGGCCCTGCCGGGCCGGCACCACGGCCGCCAGGACTCCCGCATCGGCTGGCAAGGCGCGACGGAAGGCCGTACTGGCCGCCTCCCCGTCCAGCGCCGGGAGGAGCTTTTCCGCCAGGGCGAGGCGTTGGGACGGCGCCAGGGGCGGCGTGCCTCGAGGCGCCGCCGCCAGTAGGTCGGCGAGCACCGCGGCGGCCGGGCGCCTCGGGTAGTCCCGCGCCGCCCCGCGAAAGGCCGTCGTCAGGGCGGCACGGGCCGCCTCCACTTCCAAGGGGTGGAAGCCGTGTTGGCGGGCGCGGTGCAGTTCCACCAGCATCGGCTCCAGCAGCTTGCCGGCGCGGCCGCGGGGGGCCACGGCCACGGCACGGGTCACCGCCCAGCCGGCCACCAGCGCCGAAGACGACAGGCGCACCTCTTCGCCGGGCAGATCCCCGCCCTCCACACGGTTGGCCAGCCGCCGGTTGAGCATCCACCACGCCAGGCGTGCCGCCCAGCGGCCGGCCAACTCCGCCTCGCTGCGCGGCGGCGGGTCTGGGTGCACGGCGCGGTGGCTCACCTCGACGTGGGTGAGGGCGCGGGAGCGCAGGACGACGGCGCGCAGATCCGCCGAGGCGGCAACGCCGGCGTCGGGGGGGTGAGGTGAGGGGCCGCCGTCGCGCCACGGTGCGAAGGCGCCCTCGGCCTCCTGGAGAACGTCGTCCACTGCCACGTCGCCCACCACCGCCAGGGTGGCCAGTCCGGGCCGGTACCAGCGCTGGTAAAACTCGGCGAGCCACGCGCGGCTGACGGCGCGCACCGCGGCACGGCTCCCCAAGGGGTGCCGCCGCGCCACCCGGGAGCCCGGCACCAACGCTTGCAGCAACGTCTCTTGGGCGCCTGCGGCGGGGTCCAGGCGGGCGCGGATCTCCTCCAGAATGATGGCACGCTGGCGCTGGATTTGCGGCTCGGGCAGGGTCATGCCGAAGGCGAAGTCGGCGAGCAGCGCCAGGGCGCGCTGCAGCACCGGCGGAGCGGTGGAGGGCAGGACGAGGGTGAAGCGGGTGGACTCGAGAGCGGTGACGGCGTTGTGATGGTGCCCGAGGGCGGTGCCCAGGGAGGCGAAGAAGGCAGTTACCTCGTCGGGGGAGAAGCCACGCGTCCCGGCAAAGGCCATGTGCTCCAGAAAGTGGGCAAAGCCGCGCTCGTCTTCGTCCTCACACAGGGAGCCCACCCCCAGGTGCAGCCCCACAGCAACGTGGTCCGGCGGCCAGGGGTGAGGCTGCACCCACACCTTGAGGCCGTTGGCCAGGGTGACGGCGTGCACCTGGTTGGGCCGGGGCAGCGGCGGAGAGGGCGCTCGCAGGTTTGACTCGTCGAGCTGGACGGCAGCCTCGGTTTCGGGGACGAGAGTCACTACATCCATAGTAACCGCGTTTGCTGCGGCCCCACTCATCCCATCCAGCGGTGACCCGCCCCCG